>Ga0070700_100000369_pt1 | contig 23087 bp, 19 predicted proteins | sample KBSK5101metaG_FD_65456 | JGI IMG/M metagenome (GOLD analysis project Ga0070700, IMG submission 65456) | Corn, switchgrass and miscanthus rhizosphere microbial communities from Kellogg Biological Station, Michigan, USA - KBS K5-10-1 metaG | ecosystem: Host-associated > Plants > Roots >...
CCAAACGCGGCGCTGGTTGCGAGCCCCGATGCATCGTCAAGTGAATGCGACAAGGTGTAGTTGAAGTCCATTGTCAGCGAAGTGCCCAGGCGTTCTCGGAGTGAGACCGTTCCCGCATTGTAATTTGATTTTGCAATGCTACTAAATGAGGAAAGAGCACCATACTGCGGCTGGAAGAATAGATTGTTCTGAGTCGAAATACCACCGTTGACGGCCTGATCGATGACGTCTTGAATATCTGTCCAGTCGTTGCCATACAATTCTGAATCGGCATTGGCGTAGACCGCCTGGGTCTGATTGAATGACGGGTTGATTAAATTGGCTCCCCAGTAGTTGTCATTCATCAGCGTGGCCAGATTCGACGGGAATAGATTTGCGAAATACGGTATCTGGGGCACCTGTGAGGCGGGTACGCCGGCACGCCTTAAGTCTTCCAGAATTCCCGCAGCGGTGTACCAGTCCATCCCGGATTTAGGATCGACTAGATTGTTCAGCGACATCACATCGCGAGACGCAATCAGCTTTCGCGCGGAACGGCCGATGTACGACAGTTGAAGCACCATACCCTTTGGCAATTCACGTTCGTAGGTAAAGTTCCAACTGTAATTGATGGGCGCGACCAGCGCGCTATCCAGCGAACTCTGAATAGGTCTGGTAAACGTCATGGGGGCTGTTTGTGGGAACGTCAGATTTCCCGGAATCGTAATACCCGGCAAGGGACGCACCGCCTGACCGAAACCAGTGAATAGAGGAGCCAATGGTCTGGTGACACCAGTGACGCTGTAGGTGTTTGCATTGATGTTTCGGCTGGACGAAAAACCCAAAGCGTTGTTCAGGTCAAACGAGACCGCGAGTTGTTGACCGTAGTAGTCGTTGGTTATGCCGAAGCCGCCCCGAAATACGGACTGGGAGTTTGTGCCGAAGAGCTTGCCGAAGAATCCGTCGCTAAACTTCGGTGACCACGCAATCGCTACTCTGGGTTGGAAATTGTTCTTGTCCCAATCGTAGAGCGGCGGTTTGCCGTTCTTTTTCCCGGATAACTGGATCGAGATCAGCTCGTTGTAAGGCTTGCCCGCAGCAGCACCCGCCAGACGTCTTTCGAAGTAGGTCGTAAGTGGGATGCTGGTGGTGGTCTCGAATCCGTTGTTCTCCCAGAGTGGAGTGCTGAGACTATAACGGAGGCCGTATGTCAGCGTAAGACTCGGACTGATCTTCCAGACGTCTTGTCCATATACATCGTACTCTCTTGTCCGGAAATCACGATCGGCTGAAGAACCCGAGGGCAAAATCGTTCCGTCTTGATTGAACGTGAACAGAGCTGAGTATTGAGAGAGCCTGCCAATGACGGCAGTAGCCGCATTTTGCACCGCTGACGCAAATCCGGGGCCGATTGGTGAAAAATTGTTTACCAGACCTGAGATGCTGTTGCCACCTCCAATGTAGAACGACGGATTCGTGACCGCGTTATCGTAGGCATTCGCAAAGCTTGACCGCTGGTTGCTTATTAACCTTACGTTGCCACCGAACTGGAACGAATGGCTGTCCCTGGTCCAGGAGATATCGTCCGTAAAGTTGTGTACCGGCGTTACTCTGTTGAGAGTTCGCAGAAACCTCCGGGGCGCATACACAAAGCGGAAAGTGACTTGGTTTTCCCCTGAGTCGCCCTGTTGGCTGAATGCCTCGCGGGTGAGTCCGTAGCGGAAATTGTTCACCCAGCGGCTATTGATGGTCCATGTATGACCGGCTACGAACCCCCACGGATGCTCCCAAAGATCCGGAGACGGAGTATCTGGAAACTGTGGAATACCGCCAGTAAGGTCGTAAATAATATTTGCCCGCAGGAAGAGTATCTGCTTCTCGTTCAGGTTGTAATCAAAACGTCCGGAATGAGAGTTCAATTTTACCGGAGTTGGCGCATTGAATATAAACCCTGCAGTGTTAAGCGGACGCCCGGGCAGGCTGTCGCCAAAATTGAAATCATTTGCCGGATATTTGGCGGCTGCATCAGCGAGGGCGGCGACCGCCAGCGGGTTTATTTGAGCCGGGAAGATCGTATTCAACTGCGCCGTGTTCAGAGTCGTTATTCCGCCTGATGGATTGACATAGCGCACCTCGCCGCGGCCGAGGCTCGCCAGCGGCACCGTTCGTTCGACCTGCGTTTCGCTGACGTCTTGACGGCCTTCGTAGCTGTAAAAGAAAAAGAACTTGTCTTTGATGATCGGGCCACCTAACGCGCCACCATACGTGTTACGGATCAATTTCGGACGGGGCAGACCGGATCTGTTATTGAAAAAGTCATTTGCTGTAGTGCTCGTATTGCGGTTGGCCAAAAACAGAGCTCCATGCCATTCATTGCTTCCGCTCTTGCTTACCAATGCGATCTGAGCTCCCGACGAACGGCCTGCCGACGCGTTAGCGTTAACGGTGGTTACTCTAAACTCTTCGATAGCTTCGGCATTCAACCGAATCACCGGGTGACTCTGAGGAGCGATCAGTTGGCCGGTACCACCAGAGGGAATCGCATTGATGTCGGCGATGGCGTTTGTCTGTGCATCGTTGATGTCAATTCCGTCGAGGGTGACATTTGACTGGTCGGATCGCGCACCAGCGACATAGCCTTCCTTCGTCACCGCCGGTTGCAGCGTCACCAACGCGAGCGGACTGCGAGCCTCCAACGGTAGCTGTGTGATTTGCTGATTGACAAAATTATTTCCGAGAGTTCCGTCTTGTTTGTTCACCAGTACTTCACCGGCGCCGGCAGATACCGTCACTGATTCCGAGACACTCCCGATTTCGAGTTGGACAGTGAGTGTCGTAGGTTTTGCGACTTGCGCGCTAACATCAGTGAGAATGCCTTTTTTGAATCCTTTGGCCTCGGCATCTACCTGGTATTGGCCCGGCGGGATCAAACTGAAAGCGAAACTGCCGTTTTCGGTAGTGGTCTGAGTCCGCGTGAAGTTCTTTTGCGCGTTCGTCAGAGTCACTGTTGCGCCCGGAATGACATTTCCTGCCGGGTCTACCACCGTTCCCGTTACCGAGGATGTGCTGCCCTGGGCCATAACATTAAGACAGCACGCTAAAAAAACCAGAAGAACGCCGCACCAAACAGCGATGCCGCTGCCTGCTCTAAAGCTCTGTCTTTTCATTGGGGTCCTCCGATGAAGTTGTTCTGCAATTGCGGCCGTGAAAGTCTCAAGCCTCACGCTCGGCTTACTTGCAGAGTTCCAGTTGATCACGGTTGATGAGTTCACTCACCAGCTTCAGGTAAACACGCGGACTGGGAAGTCCAACGACTCGAAATCATCAGCGGTCTGAAGATGGCGGGTGTAAAACCTGGGTATTGCCCTGTCGGTTATTCAATTTTCTTGCAGATATCATTCCGCGAGGTGCGTCATTCGGTGTCCTCATCAAAATCCCCGCGTTTTCGAGTTATGCGCTTATCTGATGAATTTGAATGATGAGTATATCCAAATTTCTGGGACGGTTTCTACAAAAATCTGTACGCAAAACTTGGCGGAGTTAAAGGCCCGTCTTACTTTTGCCAAGGCCTGCCACCAGCACTTCCGACAATCGCGACATGAGAACATACGCCGGATTATCAACGGACCACATCACCTCCGGCATATCATCACACGAGATCGCCATTGCGATCTTGCCGTTCTTTGTATAAAGAATCCCAATCGCGCTGCGTAGTCGATCGAGCGCGCCGTACTTGCTCGCCATCGGCACGTCCCACAGAGATCTGCCGATGGCGTAACGCGCTTGTTCGCGCTTCATCAGCTCGATCATCTCTTTCGAGACCGCGGGGCTGATGATCTCGCCACGCTCGAGCTTCTCCATCACCAGCACCATCTCGCGCGGTGTCGCCATGCCGAGTCCATACTTCTTGTTCTCGGGATCTTTACCGGCTGCACTCTCGCCGCCACTGCCGACTTTCCTCATGATCTTGATCTGTTTGAAACCAAGCGACTCCATGCGCGCGTTAACCGCGTCCGTCGTCAGCACGTCGAGCACGAGATTCGTCGCCGTGTTGTCACTCAGGATCATCATCAGGTTAACGGCGTCGCGCAGCGTGAGCTTCAAGCCATCGGAGAGTTCATTGAGAATGCCCGATCCGGAAACTTTCTTCTCTTTCGTCAACACGACCTCATCGGTCCATTTCGCTTTCCCTTCCGTTACGCGCGCGTAGGCCTCGATCATCACCGCAATCTTGATCGTGCTCGCCGTGCGCACGCGTTCGTCAGGATTGAGCGCGTACGTTTCTCCGGTATCAAGGTTCTTCGCAAACAGACTGACCTTGCCCTTGAACGACGCGACGATCGGCTTGATTTGATCGTCAAGATTTGATTGTGACTGTGCTGCTGCTGAGATTGCGCAAAGGAGTAAAAGCGGAACGACTTTGAGAAATTTATTCATTTTTTAAGTGTCCCAGGGCAATCAACAACTCCGCATTTAGTATCGCCGCGCCCGCTGCGCCGCGAATCGTGTTGTGACTCAACACTACAAAGCGATAATCAAGCACCGCATCGGGCAGCAATCGTCCAATCGTGATCGTCATTCCCTGCCCTGCGTCACGATCCAACTTTGGCTGCGGCCGGTCGGGTTCATCACGAACAACGATCGGCGTGCGCGGCGCGGAGTACAAACCGAGCTCCTGGGGTAACGAACTGAACGACGCAAGCACTTCACGCAACTCTGACAACTCCGCTTTACGTGCAAGCTTCACGCGCACCGCGGCCATGTGTCCGTCCGCGACATTCACGCGATGACACTGCGCGCTGACCGCCATCGACGCGGGCTCTATTCGATCGTCAACGAAGCGACCGAGGATCTTCCCTGTCTCAGTTTGCATCTTCTCTTCTTCGCTCGCGATGTAAGGGACGACGTTGTCGAGAATATCGAGTGACGCAACGCCAGGATATCCAGCGCCTGAGAGTGCTTGTAGTGTCGTGGCGGCTACGGCTGAAATGCCGAACGAGGCGTGCAACGGCGCGAGCGCGAGAGCAAGCATGATCGTCGAGCAGTTCGGGTTTGTGACAATAAAACCGCCGGATGGGTATTGCTGGCGCGCGAGTAGCCCGAGGTGTTGGTGGTTCACTTCCGGGATCAAGAGCGGCACGTCTGCATCCATGCGGTACGCGGATGAGTTGCTGATCACCGGATAACGGGCTGCCGCAAAGCTTCCCTCTGTTCCGCGCGCGATGTCGCCGGGCAAGCTCGAAAACACGAGATCGCAATCGAGCGGTGGCGCCGGTGGTTGCACGATCATCGAGCGAACCGCGGCCGGCATCTCGCCGGTCAGACGCCACGAGCACGCCTCGCCATACGCCTTGCCTTGCGATCGATCCGAAGCAGCAACGGCAGTCACTTCAAACTGCGGATGCTCCTCGAGCAATTGAATAAACCGCTGCCCCACCGTCCCAGTCGCCCCAAGAATTCCGACTCTGTACTTTTTGCTCATTTGACTTCTTCTTTGCGTTCTCTGCGGCCCTCTGCGCTCTCTGCGTGAAATGATTGTTTCACGCAGAGAGCGCAGAGGGCCGCAGAGAACGCAAAGTCACCTTAATCCTCTTTTAATCCTCTGAACACCTTCACTCAACGTATCGTGATCCGCGCAGAAAGAGACGCGCAGGAATCCCTCACTCTCGCTGCCAAACGCTGCTCCGGGAACGGTGATCACTCGTTCCTCCAACAACGCCTCCGCAACTTTCATCGATGGTCCATATTCACTAACATCCACCATCGTGTAGAACGCACCTTCAGGCGTCACCGCTCGCAGCCCCAGCTCCGATTCGATCAACGCCAGCAGATGGTCGCGTCGCGCCCGAAACGTCTTCCGAAATCCCACACGCGCCTGCTCGGCCTCATCACTCCACGCCCTGAGCGAAGCCTTTTGCGATACCGCCGAAGCGCACGTCGTGACGTACCCGTGCAACACGAGCGCCGCCTGGACCACTGGCTCTTCCCCGCACAACCAACCTAAACGCCAGCCGGTCATACTCATCGACTTGGACAGCCCGCCAATCACGATCGTGCGTTCGTAAAACGACGATAACGATCCGGGCCGCTCGGCAGTGTAATAAAGGTCTCGATAGATCTCATCACTGATCAGGTACGCTCCATGATCGCGCAACGCATCGCCAATACTCGCCAGATCGCGCTCGGACAAAGTGCGTCCCGTCGGATTCGATGGACTGATACAAACAACCACTTTCGTGCGCGGCGTCAGTGCGCGACGAAAGTCTTCAATATCAAACGCAAACCCACGTTCGCGCGGCAACCGGTAATACGACACAACGCCGCCTGCCATTCGCACGATCGTTGGATACGCGACGAATCCCGGGTTCGGCAGCAACACCTCGTCACCTTCGTCTACGAGCGCCAGCAACGCAAGATACAACGCTTCCTGCGAACCCGCAGTAATAACAACTCGCTCCGGACGCTGTTCCAGATAAGGATAGTCAGCCGCAACTTTTTCGCGCAGGCCTGGGAGACCGGCGTGCGAAGTGTAACCGTTCTGCTCTTCGACGATCGCCTTCACTGCGGCACGACGAATCACATCCGGCGTCGGCAGATCGGGCTCACCGAGTCCGAGATTGATGCTGCCCGGACGCGCGCGATCGAAGACCTGGCGAATAACGCTCTTCTCGATCCCCTGCAAGCGTTTCGGTGGCGCAAACTTTTTCAACGCAGATAATCCTCTAAACGTACGGCCGTGTCAGTCTTTTCGTCGCGATACTTAACGATGATTGCCGCGTAGAGCGAGAGGCCCCAGTTGCGCCCGCGTTCCGTTGTTACCGCACGCGCGCCCGGAACAACCACGGCGCCCGCGGGAATCTCGAGTGGTCCATCTCCTGTCCTTTGATAGATCTCGCCGCGAACGAGATCGTAAACCGGAGTCGAGCCGGTCAGGATCGTGCCGGAGGCCAACACTGCACGCTCGCGCACGATCGTGCCTTCATACACGCCACAATTGCCGCCGACGAGTACGTCGTCTTCAATGATCACGGGCACTGCACCGACAGGCTCGAGCACGCCACCAATCTGAGCGGCCGCGGAGATGTGAACGCGCTTGCCAATCTGCGCGCACGATCCGACAAGCGCATGGCTATCGATCATAGTTCCGGCATCGACATACGCGCCAGCATTTACGAACATCGGGGGCATACAAACGACGCCGGGCGCGATGTAAGCACCGTCGCGAATCGTCGAGCCGCCGGGAACGATGCGCACGTTGTCCTCGATCGTCGTAGGGCGGACGGGATACGTGTTCTTGTCGAAGAATTTGAAACTGTCACTGCTCGACACGTCGGCGATCGCGCCCATGCGAAAACCGAGCAGCAAACCCTGCTTCACCCAAGAATTGACGAGCCACTTACCAGTCTCACTTTTTTCCGCAGCCCTGACCTCACCGCGATTGAGTGCGCGCTTCAGTTCTTCGAAGACGCCGCGGTCTTCCGCGGAGAACTCACTGCGTGAGGCAAGCGCCTCGATCTGTTCACGCAACGGCATGAGTTTCCTTCAACAGTCCGACTTCGATCAGGATCTCGCGCATGCGAGTGCGCGTCTTTTCCTGCACCGGCACGAGCGGTAGTCGCAGATTTTCTTCGAGCAGTCCCATCATCGCCATCGCCGCTTTCACTGGTCCAGGACTCGATTCAATGAAGTTTCCTTCCATCAACGGGAGCAGACGATAATGAAGCGCGCGTGCCTCGTCCCACTGTCCTGCGAGCGCAAGATCGTTCATACGCGACATCATTTCCGGAGCTTCATTTGACGCAACTGAGATCAAGCCGTCACCGCCGAGTGCGATTAACGGAAGTGTGATCGCGTCGTCACCGGAGATCACACGAAAGTGTTCCGGCCGGCCGCGCAGGATTTCCATGATCTGCGAGAGGTTGCCGGAGGCCTCTTTAACGGCGACGATGTTTTCCACGTCGCGTGCGAGACGCAATGTTGTCTCGGCGGAAATGTTTGATGAAGTTCGACCGGGCACGTTGTAAAGTACAACCGGCAACCCATCGACCGCTTCGGCAATCGCGCGGAAGTGTGCGTAGAGACCTTCCTGTGTCGGCTTGTTGTAATAAGGCGCGACGGTGAGCACAGCATCGACTCCGATTTCGCGCGCTGCCTGCGAGCGTGCGATTGTCACGGCAGTTGAATTACTGCCGGTGCCGGCGATCACTTTCGCTCGACCATGCGCCACTTCAACAGTCGTGCTGATGACGAGGCGGTTCTCCTCGTCAGTCATCGTCACGCTCTCGCCGGTGGTGCCGCAGGGGACGAGCAAGCGCACGCCGCCGTTGATCTGATGTTCGATTAAGTCGCGCAAACATCTCTCGTCAACCGCACCACTGCTCGTAAAAGGCGTAACGAGAGCCGTTGCACATCCGCGAAGCCAGTCGAGTTGTGTTGTCATATCGCTCCTATCTTTTGGCCACAAAAACACACAAGACACAAAATGGTTTCTTAGGTTGTTTTGTGCTTTGTGTGCATTTTTGTGGCTAAAATTTCTTCAATCACTTCTCCAAACTCAAACACACCCGTGCGTCCGCCGATCCAGTGCGCAGCGAGTAAGGCGCCACTCGCGAAGCCCTGTCGCGAACGTGCCGTGTGCGTGAGCAGAATTTGATCGGCTTCGGAATCGAAACCGACGCGATGCGTACCGGGTATATAACCTGCGCGTGTCGATGCTGTCGGTATGTCGAGGTCAAGGTGTTCGGACATCAGCTCGCGCAGCTTCAGAGCTGTGCCGGAAGGCGCATCACGCTTGCGATTGTGATGAGCCTCTTCGATGAATGGTGCGTAGCCCTCGACGGCCGCGAAGAGCGCCGCAGCCTGCTTAGTGATGCGGTAGAAGAGGTTGACGCCGATGGAAAAGTTCGCGCCATAGACCATCGCGCCGGAGTTTTCCGTGACGATCTGTTTTGCGGCGGGCTCATATTGCTTCCAGCCCGTTGTTCCTTCGACGAGCGGGACTTTCGCTCGCGCACACGCCTCAATATTTCTTAGTGCCGCTTCGCCGATCGAGAAATCGATCGCGACGTCGTGACCACTTATTTTTTGCGCCAGCTCTTCGACAGTAAGAGAGCTTTCTTTACTGGTGAGTACCGCCCCGACTTCGTCCCCGCCCTTGCGTGCTCCGGCGGCAACCAGTTGGCCCATTGCTCCAAACCCGATAAGCGCTACTCTCATCGTGTTAATGTGTTCGCGAGATCCACATACAATTGAACAGCCTCGTTGAGTTCGTGTTTTGAGATGCGTTCGTGATCTGTGTGTGCGTCGAGGATCGAACCTGGACCAAGCAACAGCGCCTCACCCCACGACGACAAGTACGGAATGTCTGTCGTAAATCGCACTACACACTGCGCAAAACCCGGCACCGAAAAAAGCCGCACCGGATTGTGTGCCGACGCATACTCAAGCCGCCCCTGCTCGCCCACCGCATCTTCGAGAACTTTTTTAACGTGCTCTATATCGATCCCGAGCCGGATTTGCAATTCCGCGCGTGCCTTGTCCGGGATCACGTTCGGGCGCGTGCCGCCCGCAATCACTCCGATATTGCACGTGGTCGTGCCGAAGAAACTATCTTCCGGCCACTCAACACCGCGAATCGTTTCCAGAATGTCGAGTAACTTCTCGATCGCTGACTCACCCGCTTCAGGATACGCGGAATGCGCCGCACGACCTTCAGTGGTAATGAAGACGCGCACAGATCCTTTGGTGCCCGTTGCCAGACGATTGTCAGTCGGCTCGCCGTTGATCAAGTAACGGCACTCACGCGCGAGTGAATGTTGGTTCGCAGCCTGGGCGCCAATACTGCTCAGCTCTTCATCAACTGTAAACAACATGCCGATGTCGTTCATACCTTCTTCGCGCAAACGTTCGGCTGCAAAGATCTGCGCGGCGATAATTCCCTTCGCATCACACGACCCACGCCCGTAAATAAACTCTTCGTCTTCACTCGATTCGATAAACGGCGGCACCGTGTCCATGTGCGTCGAGAACACGAGGCGCGGCGACTCACGCGTGGTCGCGATCACATTGAACCGATCCCCTTCTACTGCTTGTCTCTCAACGTGATAACCAAGCTCCTCGAGACACTTCCCCAGATACTCACCCACCTCCAACTCTTCGCCAGTCAGCGACGGAATATCTATCAACTCGCGCGTTAACTCAAAAAGTTTCATTAATTACTTTTGTGCCTCATGTGCCTTTTTGTGGCAAAAAACTCTTCGTGCAATCTCGTGACCGCTTCCTTCACGCGCTCTTCTTCGATCGCAAAAGTAAAGTTTATACTCGACGCGCCCTGTGAGATCAGCGTCACGTTGATGTCGCTGATCGTGCTGAACACGCGCGCCGCAATACCCGGCGTACCGCGTAAACCTTCACCAACCACACAAATGATCGCGCGACCTTCTTCGACTCTCACGGTTCCGAATTGTTCCAGTTCGGCAACGATCGCCGGCAACGCGCTCGCATCGTCCAACGAAAGCGACACACTGACTTCAGACGTCGTCACTACATCGACGACCGTGCGATGCCGGTCAAACACTTCGAACAGCGCCCGCAAAAAACCGTAAGCACCGAGCATACGCGCGGAACTAATCTGAACAGTCGTAACACCCGTCTTGTGCGCGATTGCTTTGATTGTCCGCGGCGACGTTTCCGTTTCCGGACCAACGAGGGTGCCGGGCTCGTGCGGCGCGCGCGAATTGCAGATACGCACGGGGATGGAATTCTCGATGGCCGGCTGAATCGTTTTCGGATGCAGTACTTTCGCTCCGAAATACGCAAGCTCGGCCGCTTCTCCATACGACAACCGCCCAATCGTCTGCGCTTCCGGCACTACGCGCGGATCCGCAGTCAAAACTCCCGTAACATCGGTCCAGATCTGTATCTCACGCACACCAAGCGCAGCTCCGATTAACGCTGCGGTGTAATCCGAACCGCCGCGTCCCAGAGTCGTAGTTATGCCTTGTTTGGTGGAACCAATAAACCCGCCGAGCACAGGCACGACTCCGGTTTCCAAAATCGGAATCAACTCGCTCTGACTCTGCGCAAACGTCTCCGCCATCAGCGGCGTAGCATTCGCGTATTCCTCGTCAGTGATGATGCAACGGCGTGCATCAACTTGCCGTGCCTTAATTCCTTTTTGATTTAAGACTGCGGCCAGCAGCGTGCTGGAAAGAGTTTCACCAAACGAAACGATCGCGTCCTGAAGTGATTTGTACCCGGTTGGTTTCTGAATTCGCGATTGGAGCAGTTCGTCGATCTTATCCGCCGCCTCGCGCAGCCGATCGATGAACGCGGTAGCTTGCGATGAATCGAGAAGTTCGCGCGCAACTGCGCGCTGGCGAGCGAATACGTTTTCGAGTGAGGCGATGTTCGTCGCGGCGAGTAGACTGTCAGTGACGCCGCTCATCGCCGAGACGACTACGATCGGCGCGGCATCACACTCGTTCGCAACGATGCGCGCAACGTTCTCGAAGGCGGCAGCGTCAGCGACCGACGTGCCGCCAAACTTCATCACCACTGACACTGGCACAGATTACACGAATCTGTGGTCTACTTCGAGACTTGCGGCGACACGTAACTCACAAACGTCAACTGAGCCAATGCTTCGAGCTTGTCGATCGATATACGACCGATGATGAGTCTCGGATTCTTTACGTCGAGCACGACTTCGAAACCGAGTTCCTGTAGCTTCGCGAGATTCGCTTCTGATTTCTCGGTGAGCCAGACTTGCACTTCGGCTTTGCCGTTGCGAATGAAGCGTGCTTCGTCGGCGCTTGTCAGCGCTTCTTTCTTTTGCAGTTTTTCGACGACCGCGAATACAGAGCGATGTAATTTTCGTAACAGTTCCAGATGGCGCAGCTCTTCGGCCGTTTTTGTCTTCTCCGCTTCACTCGGCTCGGGAGTTGGTTCGGGAACGCCGGTGACCATCAGAGCCTTGTCCCCCAACGCTACCTGAGCTTCTGCCTGAGCAGGTTTCGCAGCACTCCCGGCGCCGCCGCCGCTTCCCGACACAACTCCTCGGGAAACACGTCTGTTTACAGGCCCGATGAAATTGGCTTGTGTACTCACGTTTGCGCCGGAATAAGTTGTGAACAATCCGGTTGGACCACCTCCGGTTTGCGCGTACATAAACTTTTCTGTCGCTACACCCTCCGGCGACTCGACCGGCACTTCGATCCGGCGCGGCTGGCCGCCATCGGTCACGACCATCTCTTCAACCGCAACAAAGGAAGTAAACTGCGTCATCAACCTGTATTCGATCCCGAGTTGAGTGATCGTGTCTTTCAAATCCTCGCGCATGTTTCCCGACTGAAGTCCCTGGAAATCCTGCCCCATCAAATCGTCAACTCGAGCGCGTGCCCACAACGACGCAAGCACGTCGTGTGACGCCATCGTCTCCGGAAACTCAACCGGAATCTCGCGCACGAAATCGTTGCCCGCCATCTTCCCTTTGAGTCGAATGGTCGCACGGCCCGGGGCCGTGAAGCGCCCGGTTACAACTACCGGTTTGGCGCTGAACAGATCGGGCATACGTTGCGGGTAAACATCCGCGACCGGCAGCCCACTCCAGTCGATCGAAATATCGGTCAACAATGGATTACGCACGCGTTCGTGAAAACGTCGGGCCGCAGCCGAGCCATCGTCATTCAAACCGACGTACTCCACCTCACCACGTCCGGCTTCGGCCATCTTGTCGAGCAGAAAACGATTCACACCCTGTCCGATGCCGAATGCAAACACGCGCGCGTTCGGATGCTTCTGCACCTCGCCAATGATCTCCATCTCGTTGCCGACGTAACCATCAGTCATGAAGCAAACGATACGAACGTGCGACTGATCGTCAGACGGTTTGAGCGCCGCTTCGATCGCCTTCATCATCTCGGTGCCACCGGCGCCATTGCGCGAAGCCAGAAACGCCCGGGCCTTTTGCAGGTTCGCGTTGGTGGCCGGCACCGGTTCGGGAAACAGTATGCTGGTATCGCCGGCAAAGGTGATGAGATTGAACGTGTCAGACGGATTGAGACTATCGAGCGCGAGCTTCATCGTCTCCTTTGCCTTCTCGATCGGAAATCCCTGCATCGAGCCTGACGTGTCGAGCACAAACACGAGCTCCTTCGGCGTCACGTCTGCAACCGTGATGCGCTCGGGTGGTTGCAGAATCATCGTGAAGAAGCCGCCTCTTTCGGAGCGATGCGTCAACACCGCATCCTGGATGGCTTGCGTAGCGACGTCATAACGAAGGATGAAATCTTTGTTAGGGATCGTTGAGTTTTCTTTGAGACGAACCCGCGCGCTGCGGCTGTCAGGACGTTGTATGTCGACGAGGTGAGTTTTCGATGAGAGGTTGTCGATAATTAAACCTGCGTCGAGCGTGACTTCGAGTGAGATGTCGTGTCCGCTTCTGGTGCCGGAAGGAAGCACTTTGGGAGTGATGCGCGACGCATCGGAAACGCTTCTCGGGATGTAACGTGGACCAACCACCATCGGAAACACAAACTCGTAGGCGCCGTTGACGTAGCTCAACGTTTCGACGTAGCTGATCGTGATCTTCACCTGCTCGCCGGGCAGGATGTTTGCTACGAATTGCGTGAAGATGTTTGGCCGCTGCTGGTCCAACAAGGCGGCCACCTTTCCGCTCGACTTTGCTGCTTCGTAAACAACATGCGCTTCTTCGCGCGCCAGGATCTTTCCGCGGACTATTCGTTCACCGACAATCATCGTCATGTCGTCGACGGCGGCGTTTTGCGGTAGCGGCAGCGTGTAGACCGCTTCGATCTTCTCTTTGAAAGGATTCTGAAACTGCTGCGTCACGACCACGCGCGAAATGAAACCACTGATCTCGGCCTTCACGTCAGTGTGTTTCAGCGGACACAGGCCCTTAGCTTTACCTGTAGCGTCGAGTGCCGCCAGCGATCCGGACGTTTCGCCCGTTTGCGCAAAGACTGCCGGCACTGCAACCAAAAGCAGCGCTACCGTGAGAAGCGTTCTATGCATGGTTTCCCCCAAAAGAGAATTGGAGCGTCAGTATAAATTAAAGTTGTACTCAAGCTGCATCGATACTGACACGGGTTCTCCGTCTCGCTTCGCAGGCTCGAATCTGATCTGGCGCGCGGCCGCAATGGCTCGTTCCGTTAACCCAAACGGCAACGTACGCACCGCACGAATCTGCACCACCTCACCCGAACTTGCGAAAACAACCTTCAGCACCACCGTTCCGGTGATCTGATTCCTGCGCGCGTCCTCGGTGTACTGCGGTTCCGGTTTAGATAAAAGATGCGCCCGTTGAAGAGATCCACCGCCGAAACCAGGCCGCCCACCACCATCATTGGGCTCGCCGTCACCAATCGATCCACCCGAACCGCCATAACCGATCTGCTTATCGCCAGTGCCCATGTTTCCACCGGTGCCTGGTCCATAGCCTGGTCCAAGTCCAGCGCCGACGCCTGTTCCCGACCTCGTCCCGATCCCTTCGCCTGTACCCGGACCTTTGGACGATATTTCAGACGCTAACAACGGATCACCATAAACCGGCTGTTTCAAATCCTGCCAGAGTGCGGGGTCGATATCGATGCCGGCGACAGGCAGCACCGGCGGATTGACTGGAGGAGCAATCGGTATCGCGGCCGGTATCTCCGATGGTGGCGGCAACTCTCCGGATTGCGGTGGCAACGGAGTTTCATCGCCACCGCTGCCTCCTCCCTGTGCGTGCTGCGGCGTCAGGCTGGAACCTTCGCCACGACCGTCACTCTGAAAACCGACTGGTCCATCTCCGTTCAACCCGATGCCGAGATCGTTGCTCGACTGTGGAACGTTGAGCATGACTATCTCTAAAGGCGGCTCTTCAACTACGAGCTCAGGTTTTGCAACCGCTTTCTCAAACAAAAGCGCGGCGACGACAACGCAGGCAACAGCCGTGATTGCTGTTGATATTGCGCTCAGGAAATGCGGAGTCGAGAGCAAGTTCCTGATACGCTGCCTGAGCGCATATATCATAGACGTCAGAAATTTGATCGGGTTCCGTCTAAATTCAATCCAGTTTCGTTTGAGCTCTTCACGTAGAAATGCAAACTGAATTGCGAGTCGTTGGATCAGGAGCCCGGTCTCGATAATGGTGGGTTGGTATTCAGTATTCATCGCAAACCTCGTTTGTCCTGCAAGCACACTTCTGACGGCGGACGAAAGCCCGAGCGCGGTTAGTTAGAAGTTTACTTACAAAAAGGAAGTCGAAACGGTGATACCGGCAATGAAACGCTGCCGGCTCGGGGAGCCTCTATTGCTTTGTTACCGAAACCCGTAAAAAGTGACGCTCTGAGGAGACCGTTCAATCGGAATTTGTGATGAGAAGTCGTGCGTTCAGGATGTCTTATTTGATTTGATTGAAAAGTTTTGTCGCGCGCGCGTTATCGATGCGTTGCAGGATGCGATACTGCTGGAGCGCAGCCTGTCGATTACGCAGCGCGACGAACGACATGCCGAGGTTGTAATGTGCCGAGGCGTAGTCAGTCTTTTGCTGGATCGCGATCTGGTATTGCTGCACAGCTAGTTGATATCGCCCGAGTTGATGTAGCGCATAACCGAGCTCGTTGTGTGCTTCGGGATAGTTTGGCTGCACGTCAATTGCTTTGCGCAGTTCTGCGATGGCTTCGCTGAAGCGTTCCAGATCGTTGTCGCACCAGCCGAGATTGTACTGAGCGGTCGCGTTGCCGGGGCGGAGCTCGAGACCGCGCTTGTACGACTTCGCGGCTTCGGCGCAGTTCTTCGTGTTGTAGTAATAGACGTCGCCCAGACCGAGATGCGCGAGGCCCATGTCAGGCTTGAGTTGAATCGCTGCCTGGTACTCGGTTATCGCTTCGGGATAACGACCGAGGTTTCGGAAGGCGTAGCCGAGTTCGTTGTGTGCTTCGGGATAGTCCGGGCGATAGCTAAGTGCCGATCTTAAACTGCGGATCGCGGCGTCGTAGTTTTTCTGCTCGTTATTGATCCAGCCGATCTCGTAATGCGCGGCTGCGTAGTCGGGCTTGATGCGAATCGTTGTTTGAAAAACGGGCAGAGCTTCTGTGTAGCGTTCTAGTTTTTTATAGGCATAACCCAACTCGAAATGCGCGGCTGCATTGTTAGGCTGTAGTGTGGTTACGCGCTTGAGCGGATCGACAGCGGAGTCGTAGTCTTCGAGATCGTTGTAGATCCAGCCGATGCGATAGAGCGCGGCGGTCATCGAGGGATTGATCTCAGTGGCCTTTAAATATTGATCGAGTGCTTCACGATATTTCTGCGCGCTATAGAGCGACTCGCCTTGTTGGTAATAGTAGTCGGCAGTGTATGTTGTTGATGTTGGGCGTTTGACGACCGGCGTAGTAGGTCTTGGTCTGGGTCTTGTGGTTGTTGTCGTCGCCGCCGGTTTGGTAGCGGGTTTTGTAGCCGGCTTGGTTGTCGGGCGGCTGGTGCTGCCGCCGATCATGCCGCCCCCGGTGATGCCACCGGGATCGTGTTGCGCGATTGCAGTGGTTGTTAACAGGAATAGGGTCGCCGACAAACAAACTATGCGGGGGAAAGCAATGGACATGGGGTTTCTCCTGTGCTTGAACGGGATGACCGCGCAACGGCTGCTGGGCATTATAGTTAAGAACGGGTTTGGGTGGGAACAGTTGTTGTGATTTTGAGTGTTGGGATTGGGTTGGTTTGACATCATCAAATGCGTTACGTTAACGTAACGCGCTTGCGCTAGCGGGCACCCACCCATCACATGCGTCCCGTTCGTCTAGCGGCCTAGGACACCGCCCTTTCACGGCGGCGACACGGGTTCGATTCCCGTACGGGACGCCAATACTGTCAATCATTTACAAAGAGTCCCATTTTCGCCGAGGGTCCAATAAGGGTCCATTAAGCTAGACCGCTTCCCTTTTGCGAATACCAGGCAGAAGCATCTTGACGACCTTGCTCTGCGCTTTGCGTTTCTCATCACTAACTGCTTGAACGTAAGTGTCCATCGTGACTTTGAGGGTTGCATGACGCAGCAATTCCTGAATGACTTTTGGGTTCTCGCCGTTCGCGTTCAAGATAGTGCCGAACGTGTGACGAAACGTATGCCAACCGATCCGCTTGGTTAGCCCAATCTTCTTCGCGGCTGGTTTGATATAGACACGAAAGATCGAGTTAGGCCAATACGGTTGCGTTCCGTTCATGGCAGGACTGGCATACACCCAATCGTCGGGCCGATTGTAGGTTGTTTTCATCTTCCAGAGCCGAAGCGACTTTGCCAATTCCGTATTGAGTGGAATCGGCTTTTGCGAGGCTTCGGTCTTAGGCGGACCAATCCTCTGTTTGACGATCGAGCGTCTGATATGGATCACGTTGCGCTCGAAATCTACATCTTCCCATTTAAGCCCTAACAGTTCGCCGACGCGCAAACCACTAGCGCCATCGAGAAAGACCGCTGTTCGAAACGGCTCTGGTATGACGTCTAGCAAGCTCACGAGTTCATCAACTGTCAGGATCTCAGGAATTTTCTGTCGCTTCGCGCTTTGCCTAACACTCGTGATCGGATTGGTCGTGGTCCATTCCCACCGAATCGCGTGTGAGTAAAGCGCGCTCATGATGTTTCTGATCTTGGCCTTACTGCCTTTCGCCAGTGGCTCACCGCTCTCGAAACAAAGCCGCTTTAACCATTGCTCGACTTCAACGGCTTTGACTTCCGACAACTTGTAAGAACGCCAGCGAGGTAAAATCCACTTCCTCAAGTAACCGTCATAGGTGTGTTGCGTGGAAAAAGTCTTTCGTTGTTCATCATCCGAAACCTGGGCCGGGTCATTCTTATGAAAGATGTCCGGCAGTTCATGTTCGGAATAATGATTAACTAAACTCTCCACCGTAATATCCTTGTTGGCTCCTCGACGAGTGGGATCGTTGATGTTTAAGCGCAAGCCATCTGCCGCAGCTTGAGCGTCCGACTCAGTTGGATATTCCTCAAGAGTTCCAACTATCGTCGCTCGGCGTTTGCGAGTGCCATCGGCTTGAATTTCTCTCCATCGATATTTCCAAGCCCTGACGCCGTCCTTACGCTTGATAAGACTTAGACTGCCTCGTTGATAACGTGCACGCCTCATTGCTTCGTCTCCTAACGTTGAGGCGGCATGGATAGCGGACCTGAGTTTACCTTACGCGTCAACCATGCATCGAGATCACTCTGACGAAATCTCCAGAGTCTGCCGATCTGAATAGAGGGGATCTCACCGTTCCGAGCCATGCGCGTAAGTGTCCGAGGATGAATGCGGAGATATTCAGCGGCTTCGATGCTATTCCAGATCGTTGTAGATGGTTGTGACGCGTAGTCGGTAGTCATTGCTAGAACTCAGCGGGTAAAGAAGTTCATCTTGAAGACAATGCGCCGGGGACCGGACTGTAGTTCGTGCAACATCTCGAAGATCGTGCGCATTTCTGGATTCTGCATACTTTTACAATCATCAATATCTGTGCCGTTGTAAAAATTTTTCTGAATTCTCCTGTTATCGCATTCGCTTGCAAAAGCGTCGCCGGCGTATTCTTCGAGTGCCCAGAATCCCGGCAACAACTGCTCGATAATCCGGGCACTTTTGAACCGGGTTAGAGATAGTGTTTGACTGGCTCGATCGGCGGGTCTCGGGGCATTAGGAGGGGAGCAACGCGTGTTTCAAACGGTCTCGTTAGGCGCGATCTCATTCCCAGTTTCCTGTGACTGTTTGATTCGTTCAGCTAGACTATAAGCGTAGTCTTTGGCTTGGTCTTCCTTGAGGGCAAATCGACGCTGTAACTCGTTCACGCCGATCCCTGCGTCGCGGAGTTGAGGCAGAACCAGAGACTCCCATAAGAGCCTGCGAGTCGCATAAGCTTCGGCGAGAACGTCCTGTAGAAGCACTAAGCTAACGTCCTGAATACGAAATGAGACGTCTCCTTCCTGCACGAGACGCATCAGTAGAATTTCAATCGTTTCCAGTCTTACGCCGGCATGATCTGATTCTTGGGCGAGTGGAGCTGAATGGCTTTTCTTCCGCCGCGCGTCGAGCGCTTCGTCAACAAGTTTCCGGAGAACGGCCGACTCGTTCCTTTCACCGGTGTCTTCCATGATTTGATCGATCGCGTTGACTTGATCCACCCAGGGACTGAAGCCATAGACTTTGGCTTTTGCCATCACTCTTCTTTTACTCATGCGGCATTCACTGGCAAGCATCATTCCCAAAGACAGAGCTTTCCTTAAGGTGTAAATTGCTGAGGGTAAATGGTCTTACAGCGATTCTTAGAGTTCTTAAGGAAAATCCTTAAAAACCTTAAGACTTTAAAGGTCTATGGGCCAATAGTTTGAGACCTCTGTTGGTGACCTGAAAAGCCCGCTATCCTGTCCGCTCAATTAAAGTCCACTTTAAAGTCGAAGTGCATCGGTCTAACGTTCGCCGTGAAGCTCCGTCTCACCACAATCGGAAAGTATGAAGCGCCGCTTGGTCAGTACGAGAGTTTGAGCTTAAGGGCCTCATACACGAGCCGAAGGCGAGTGCAGCCCCATACCCAACACGTTCGTTTTAAGTAGCTGTAGCACCTTGGAAACCGAAGGAAAGGAATAGAAGGCGAGGCGTTTGATAAGACTGATTATGTTTCCGAGCATCACCAGGCGCCGCTGGCTTTGAAAAAAACATAATCCAGTCTTATCAGACGACCGTCCTTATTGAGTTTTTCCTCAAGCCTCGTTAATGATGTTCGCAGGACACTGTGAGTTATTGCGCTGACGCGCGGCTGTGTCTAGTAAAAGAAACCGTTTCCCTCGGAAGTGCTTCGAATGTTATTTGGCGGCCACAATCTGACCATCATCATTCTTATGAGACAGTTCGCTTTCGGTGACGGTAACAAAGAACAAGGCCGGGTCCGAATTCGTCCGCGTTCGCAGGACGTCATAATCGTCAAATGTCAAAACCTCGAAATCAAGAGGTTCCTGCCTCGTATTAAGCCCAGCGTTATAGGCACTTATGCCAGCCTCAAGTGTCCTAGCCGTCACTGAAGATCTCTCGGGCGAGTTGTCGACGTGGATGACTCTCACGCGCCTCCTGTTTTTCTCGATATCGAGATCTGCCAGTCATCGATAATCATAGATGGATTTCCTTTGTACCCGCACCGCCAAAAACAATCGATCTTGGCCCTTTTTCGTGCCATCAAGCCCTGATCGGAGTAGTGATCAAGTCATTCGCGGACTCTTAGGATTTCAGAAGATTGAAACAAATTAGGTCACTTATCTAGTGAACGGTCAGACGCTTGCGGCTCGGTCGGCAAGGTAAGCTGCACTGCACTATAATTAGCTGCGGGCATTGACCACCACTTCGCCTCAGCGAATCTCCACATATAAATATGATTGTGTCTAAAATCGGAAAACCTCCAGTATGTGAGTTCTGTGTGGCAATGTGCCGTACACGTGCTATTATTACGTCGCAGAAACAGATGGAAGAGTTTATGGCAACAGCTCGTACAAAAAAGGAAAGCATTCGCGCAGCGCGATTGGACATACGCCTAAATCCACAAGCCAAAGAAAAAATCGAGCAAGCGGCCGTGGTGTCACATCAGTCGCTGACCGATTTTGTTGTGACCAGTCTTTTGCGTGTTTCCGATGAAGCTCTTCAACGTCAACAGATGATTCACCTCAGTAAGCGCGATCGGGATCTCTTCCTCACGGCACTAGAAGCGGACGTTCGCCCAAATCGAGCATTGCGCAAAGCGGCAGAGCGGTTTAAGCGCTCTCACCGTTAACGCACTCGGCATCGAACCTACCTCCAAACAGAACTGACCAACCCGGATTTAGTTGTGAGACCACCAACAAGACACGCGGCTGGTGCCGCAAACTGGAGAGGATCTGTGTAAGATGACGCTTTCTATTTAACGATGTTCACCGTCGAAAAACTTTCTTCTCACCACAACCGCCGCGACTTTGATTGTGGTGTCGAAGAACTCAATTCCTACCTCCAGAGATATTCGGGCCAACACGAACGTAAAGGGATGGGCCGCACTTATGTTGCAACGAAAGACAATGATACTCGTGTACTCGGCTATTACACTATCTCAAGCAGCGCTGTCGCTTTTGACGTCGTTCCGGAAAATCTTCCACGCCATCCCGTGCCCGTCGCACTGGTCGGGCGGCTTGCGGTGGACAACACCGCGCGAGGCGAAAGATTGGGAGAAACACTCCTCATTCATGCGTTGCGATCGGCACAACGCGCAGCTAAGATCGTTGGGATCTACGCAGTGGTCGTTGATGCCCTAGATGAAGCTGCCAAGAGCTTTTACCTGAAGTACGGGTTCAATGAATTAAGTGACGATCGTCTTCATCTGTATTTACCTATGAAAGCGATCGAGAAACTTAATATTTAGTCAGCGGAAGAACGCTGGCCAAGAATTCTCACAACCCACATGGAGAAAGATGGTGGCGGGACGTGATGATATCAAGCCAGCCGAAACGACACATTAACGACCGTTAGGCGCGTAAGTACTGGCTCATAGCATTTAGTAGGATTAGGTAATAGCGGCGGCCGTCACGGGACTTAAAATCCATTGCGGGGGAGCCCTAAATCTCTTTCACCACGCGTCCATTAAGGGTCCAATAACGATCCCTTAGAGTCTTTAGAATACCTTACGGTGCTATCCATGCCGCGAAGTTCTCTTGAATTCCTATAAATCGCTTCTCTTTCACGGCGGCGACACGGGTTCGATTCCCGTACGGGACGCCAAAGTAATCCCTGTTTGATGTTTTCATCACCTAGCGACGGGCGAAGCCGAAGTCTTTATGTCTGTGTTAAAATGCGTACCAATGAGTACCGAACTGCTAAGTCGGATCACCTCGAACCCGCGTCAGTGTGGCGGGCGTCCGTGCATTCGCGGGATGCGAATCCGCGTCAAAGACGTTCTCGACATGCTCGCCGGCGGTGCTTCGGAACAAGAGATACTCGCTGATTTTCCCTACCTTGAACCTGACGATATTCGAGCGTCTCTCGAATACGCCGCCGCCCAGATCGATCACGCAGTGGTCATGATCTCGTAGTGAATTTCCTGGTGATGCCCAACTGCCTCCCGGATTGGCTCGGTGGCTGGCCGACCAAGGACACTCAGCCCAACACGTCAATGATGTCGGTCTGGCCGGTGCCGAAGATTCATGATCTGGAATCATGCGCTTGGCGTCGATGCCATCATCGTCACAAAAGATGAGGACTTTGCCGAGCGGACCGCACGAACGGCTGTTGGGCCAGTGATCGTCTGGCTTCGAATCGGAAATGCTACGAACCGTGCCCTTCTCGAATGGCTGGAACCGCGTTGGTCTTCTGTCGTTCAATTGCTCATTGACGGCAATCGATTGATCGAGGTCCGGTGATCCGATTATTCAGCTAAATTACAATCGTTCAGTCGTCGCTATGGGCGACGAGAAATCTTGTTGTTAGACCCTTGGTTGCGGTGGGTTTCACCCGTCCGTGGGTCAACACACCACGGCTAAACTCAATGCATCACTCGTGATGCCGATGGTTGAAGAATATCTAATTGCCGATCTGCGTCATCTGCGTCATCTGCGGCCGATAAAAATTCCAGGTCGCATTCTTACCCCACTCGGGGATGCGCTCGCGGAACCCCTGAAACGGCCCCGTATTCACTTACCTCGCCCGTTCGATGGCGGCGGCGAGGGCTTGAGGTCCATAAGGGTCCAATAAGGATTCCTTAGCGTACCTTGACTACCTTACGCTATCCATGCCGCAGGTTTCCTTTGAATTCTAGTAAATCGCTTCTCTCTCACGGCGGCGACACGGGTTCGATTCACGTACGGGACGCGAAGACTTTCGACACTTACAAGATATCGCGATGCTTCTGTCCGCAACGACTGCCAGCCTAAGCCTACTTCATTGGCAGTCGATTAGTAATGAAGTCTGCAACTCGAGTCGCCGCCGGCGGGTCCAGGTTCGCCAACACAGCAACCACATAACCTGGCCCGGGGCAGATCTTCAACTCGCCATTCATCCCCGGCGCGCCACCGCCATGGCCGAAGCATCGGGTCCCATTAACCATCGCCTCTTGAA
>Ga0070700_100000372_pt1 | contig 23045 bp, 20 predicted proteins | sample KBSK5101metaG_FD_65456 | JGI IMG/M metagenome (GOLD analysis project Ga0070700, IMG submission 65456) | Corn, switchgrass and miscanthus rhizosphere microbial communities from Kellogg Biological Station, Michigan, USA - KBS K5-10-1 metaG | ecosystem: Host-associated > Plants > Roots >...
GTGCTCCAGCTGCTCATCCTCGACGAAAGCCTGGCGCAGCTCTCCCGGGTGACCCATTGAGCCTTGCCTGGAACGGCATCGCTCGCGTGCTGGTGGTGAAGCTCGGCCACCTTGGCGACGTGCTGCTCGCCGCGCCCGTCGTTTCCGTGCTCAAGCGCCGCGCCCCGCACGCCGACATCGACGCACTGGTGTACGACGCTACGGCGCCCATGCTCGCCGGACATCCGGATCTCGCCGAGCTCCACGTGATCGGTGGCGGAGAACTGGAGCTTCTGCGCAAGCTGCGCAGCCGGAGCTACCAGCTTCTAGTCGGCCTGTCGGACAAACCGCGCGTCGCCTTGCTCGCCCGCCTTACCGGTGTACGCTACGCGGTGAGCCCGCTGCGTCCTGACCGGTCCCGGTTGTGGCGGCGCAGCTTTACGCACTTCTACTCCATCCCGCCGGGGAACAGCCGCCACACTGTCGAGATCCACCTGGACGCCTTGCGTGCGCTGGGTATCGAGGTCGGCGCCCAGGAGCGCCGCATCGTGCTCGTGCCAGGCCGCGACGCCGAACAGCGGGTCGCGGGCCTGGGTCTGCCGGCGCGCTTCGTCGTCGTACACCCGGCCTCGCGCTGGCTGTTCAAGTGCTGGCCGGCGGCGCGGGTGGCCGAGCTCATCGATAGCCTGCAACGGCGCGGCGAGTTCGTCGTGCTTAGCGGCTCGCCCAGCCCGGAGGAAAGCGCCTTGGTCGAGCAAGTGGTGCAGGCGATGCGCACGCGGGCGCTCAACCTGTCCGGGAAGCTCACCCTGAAGGAGCTCGCCGCGCTCATCGGCCGGGCAGCACTCTTCGTCGGCGTCGACTCGGCGCCGATGCATATCGCTTCCGCGATGGGCACGCCCGCGGTGGCACTTTTCGGCCCGTCGGGCGAAGTCGAGTGGGGTCCGTGGCAGGTGCCCCACAAGGTGCTGGTGTCGGCGCATTCGTGCCGCCCCTGCGGCTACAACGGTTGCGGCGGCGGCAACCGCAGCGAATGCATCGAGAGCATACCGGTGGCGCGCGTCCTCGAAGCGGTGGACGGACTGGCGCATGCCCGCTGAGCGCCTGCGCGTGGTGCACACCGAGAGCTCCACGGGCTGGGGCGGCCAGGAAATCCGGATCCTCACGGAGGCCGAAGGCATGCTCTCGCGCGGGCACGAAGTGATGCTGCTGACGGCGCACAGCGCCAGCATCTACGACGCAGCTCGCCAGCGGGGAATCCCGGCGCTCGCCGTGCCGATCGAGAAGAAGCGGCCGGGCGCTCTGGTCGCGATGGTGCGCTGGCTTCGGCGCCACGGGGCTGGGTACGACGTCATCAACACCCACAGCTCGACGGATTCATGGTTGACGGCCGCGGCCCGCACGTGGCTGCGACGCGCGCCTCCCATCGTCCGCACGCGGCACGTTTCGACCGCGGTGGGGAAGGGCTGGGCGGCGCGCTGGCTCTACATGCGGGCGAGCGCGCACATCGTCACGACCGGCGAGGCCCTGCGCCAGCAGCTCGCGCGCGACAACGGCTTCGAGCTGAGCCGCATGACCTCGGTGCGGACCGGCATCGACCTTGACCGCTTCCGGCCGATGGACCAGGCTGCCTGCCGGCGGGAGCTGGGCGTGGACGCGCGGCGCGCGCTCGGCATCGTGGCGACGTTGCGCGACTGGAAGGGGCACGACTACCTGCTCGATGCCTGGGCTCGCCTGCGCCAGCGGTTCCCGGAATGGCAACTCCTCGTCATAGGCGACGGGCCGCAGCGCGCGCGACTCGAGGGGCGGACTGCCGACGAGGGCCTGGCGGATTCGGTCCGGTTTGTCGGCAACCAGGACGACGTGCCGAAGTGGCTCAACAGCCTCGACCTCTTCACGCTCCCATCGTTCGGCGACGAGGGTGTGCCGCAGGGCATCATGCAGGCCATGGCGTGCGGGCTTGCCGTCGTATCCACCCCAGTGGGGGCAATCGAGGAAGCGGTGCAGCGCGGCCGGACCGGGCTGTTGGTGCCGCCGCGTGATGCTGCCGCGCTCGCCGATGCCCTCGCTTCCCTGATGGGCGACGCGGCTGCCTGCCGCACCCTGGGCGAAGCAGGCCACGCTTATGCACGGGCGCATTTCGGCATCGACGTGATGCTGGACAAGATGGAAGCGGTCTTTCGCGAGGCGATCCGTGGGTAGCCGCTTCTGGCCGCGGGCGTATGCCATGGGCGCGGGATCGGTCGGCCTGCTTTCCTCCAGACGGAGACCGGGGCCTGTGCGCCGGCTGCTGATCGTCCAGCACCTGATGCTGGGTGACACCATCATGCTGACGCCGCTCGTGAAGAAAGCACGTACTCGCTTTCCCGACGCCGAGATCGTGATGACCGTGCCGCGCGCCTATGCCCCTTTGTACTACGGGCGACCGTATGGACTGGCGGCCGTGCCGCTCGATCCGCGCTCGGTTGCCGACCATAGCGCGCTGCGCAGGGGCGGCGGCTTCGAGCTGGCGCTGGTTCCCGGAGACAACCGCTGGACCTGGCTTGCGTCGGCTGCCGGCGCGCGCTGGATCGTGGCGTTTGCATCGGACCGCTCCGGGTACAAGGACTGGCCGGCGGACGAGCTGCGGCCCATGCCGCAATCGCCGATGGCATGGGGCGAGATCGCGGCGACCCTTCTCGACGGCGAGGAGCCGGCGCCGTATTCCGTTGCCGACTGGCCCGCGCCGCCGTTCCAACCCTACGCCCGTCCGCGCGCCCCGTATTGCGTGTTGCATCTGGGCGCAAGCAGCCCGCACAAGCTGTGGCCGAGCGATCGCTGGCGCGCCGTCCTGCAGTGGGCCGAAGCCGAAGGCTACGAAGTAGTCCTGAGCGCGGGCCGGGGCGAAGAGCGGTTGCTCGAGCCGCTCGATCCGGAGCGCCGGCGCAGCGCGCTCGCCGGAGGGCTCGATTTGCCGCAGCTTTGGGATCTGCTGCGCTGCGCGGCATTTCTCGTATGCCCCGACACCGGGGTGGCGCACCTCGCGCGGCTCGTCGGCGTGCCGACCATCGCGCTCTACGGCCCGGGGTCGCCGATCAGCACTGGACCCGGCCGCTTCTGGGCAGCGAGCCCGTTCCGGGCGCTCTGGGACGCGAAGGTCCCCTGCCGGGATCAGGACCTGCTTTTCGAGCGCCGGCTGATCTGGCTGCGGCAGTGCTGGCGTGGCGTCGAGGAGTGCGGCGACCCGGTATGCATCCGCAGGATCGCGGTCGAAGAAGTGATCCAGGCAGTAGGAGAGATGGCGCCCCTCAGGGCTTGAGCCGCGGGAACCGGAACCAGTGCGCGCTTTCGCCGGAGAGCGGCACCACCAGGAACATGACGCCGGTAATCGATTCATACACGTGCGTGACCAGGAACGGATCGGCCTGGTTCAGCTCGATCTTTACGCTCTCCCGGCCCGACATGAGATCCGAGGCGACCCAGCGCCGGGCGACGAGCTCCAGGCGGCCGCGGTCGCAACGCGCCTCGCCTGCCTTGAGGCTGTAGCGTCGCGTCTCGGGTTTCTGGCCTTCTCCGGAGACCGTGACCTCGACCGAATCTTCGGTAGCGAACTCGAGGCGCACGCTGCCCGCCTTCTCCCACGGGCTGCCGGCGCCGAACAGCTCGCGCGTGAGCGACGGTCGCGCCGTCTGGCCGAACGCTTCGCCGCGATCGGCATACGTGCCCTCGAACTGCCGGCAATCTGCGGCCGCCGGCGCGGGGATGGGATCCCAGCCGATCGGATAGGGAGTGTCGGCGACGGTGCATCCGGCGAGGAGCGCGAGGAGGAAGAGCCGCTTCAAGCGCGACCGTAGTACTGCCTGAACCACGCGGCGAAGCGCTGCAGCCCCTGCGCCAGGGGCGTGGAGGGCGCGAAGCCGACCGCGCGCGCGAGCGCGGCGGTGTCGGCATACGTGGCCTTGACGTCTCCCGGCTGCATCGGCTTCATCTCCAGGCGCGCCTTCTTGCCGAGCGCCCGCTCCAGCTCCGCGATGTAGTCGAGCAGCGCCACGGGCTGGTGGTTGCCGATGTTGTACACGGCGTAGCGCTGCGGACGATCGAGCACGCGCAGCGTGCCCTCGACGATGTCGTCGACGTAGGTGAAGTCGCGCTGCATGTCGCCGTGATTGAAGACCTGGATCGGCTTCTCCTCCAGGATGGCGCGCGCGAAGAGCATCGGCGACATGTCCGGCCGGCCCCACGGGCCGTAGACGGTGAAGTAGCGCAGCGCCGTGGTGTGCAGCCCGAAGAGATGGCTGTAGACGTGCGCCATGAGCTCGTTCGACTTCTTCGTCGCGGCGTAGAGGCTCACCGGGTGGTCGACGTTCTGGCTCTCCGACCACGGCAACTCGGTATTGGCGCCATAGACGCTCGAGCTCGAGGCGAACACGAGATGCCGCGGCGGATGCCGCCGGCAGCACTCGAGCAGGTTGGCGAAGCCGACGAGGTTCGTCTCGACGTATACCGCCGGGTTTTCAAGCGAGTACCGCACCCCGGGCTGCGCCGCCAGATGCAGCACCGCTTCGGGTTTCGCCTCTTCAAAGATCTTTTTCAGATCCGAGGCGTTCGCGATGTCCAGCTCGTGAAATCGGATAGGCAACTGCTTGAGGCGGTCGCGCTTGAGCTGCACCGAGTAGTACGGCGAGAGGTTGTCGAGGCCCACCACCTCGTCGCCGCGCGCGGCGAGCCGCTGGGCGCAATGCATGCCGATGAAGCCGGCGACTCCAGTGACGAGCACCTTCATTCCCGTTCCGCCTTGTGCAGCTCGATCAGCTTAGCGTACTTCATGTAGCTGTTCATGCAGCCGATCGAGATGTGCAGCAGCCCCGGGACGCCGTCGAGGAATCCCAGGCGCAGCACGTAGAACTTGAAGAAGCGCACCACCGGCGAAAGCAGAAGGTGCGCCGCGCCCGCGCTCACGCCGCGCTCGAACGCCTGGCGCGCGGCGAGCGTGGTATAGCGGTTCTGCCGCTCGAGGTACCCCGTGAGGTCGTCGCTGGAGTCGTGCATCAGGTCGCCCTGCAGCGTTCCGGGCGTGACCGCGAACAGCACCTTCTCGTGGACCAGGTCGTCGCTCCAGCGGGCGTTCATGCGGTTGAAAAGCCGCGGGCTCCAGTCGGGATAGCCCTCGCCGTGCGCAAGCCAGCGGCCCAGAAAGCGGTTGCGCCGCGCCATGCGGTACACCGGGGAGACCGGTGCGGCGAGCGCGGCGTTGATGCTCGCGGCGAGCTCGGCGGAGACGCGCTCGTCGGCGTCCAGGCACAGCACCCAGTCGTTGCGCGCCTGCTCGACCGCGAATTGCTTTTGCCGGCCGAAGCCCAGCCATTCCTTGCGTACCACGCGCGCGCCGTGGCGCGCGGCGACATCGGCGGTGCCGTCGCTGCTTCCCGAGTCCACGACGACGATCTCGTCGGCGAAGCGCAGGCTTTCGAGGCAGGGCTCGAGGACGTCGGCTGCGTTGCGGGTGATGAGGACTGCGGAGAGCGCTGACTGCGGTGCGTTCAAGTGTGTTGAATGGAAATGCGCCGTAGAATCGGCGCTCACTATTCTAATCCGGCCGCCATGCAAAAGCCGAAAGTCGCCCTGATCACCGGCATCACCGGCCAGGACGGCGCCTATCTCGCCGAGCTTCTGCTGCAGAAGGGTTACGTCGTCCATGGCATCAAGCGGCGCGCCTCGCTCTTCAACACCGAGCGCATCGACCACCTGTACCAGGACCCGCACGTGCACGACCGCAGGCTCATCCTGCACTACGGCGACCTGACCGACGGCTCGAGCCTGGTGCGGGTGCTGCAGCACGCGCAGCCCGACGAGGTCTATAACCTCGGCGCGCAGAGCCATGTCGCGGTGTCCTTCGAGGAGCCCGAGTACACGGCGAACTCCGACGGGCTGGGCGCGCTCAGGCTCCTCGAGGCGCTGCGCATCCTCGGCATGGAGGCGCGCTATTACCAGGCGTCGACCTCCGAGCTCTACGGCAAGGTCGCCGAGTCGCCGCAGAAGGAGACGACGCCGTTCTATCCGCGCTCGCCCTATGGCGTGGCCAAGCTCTACGCCTACTGGATCACGGTGAATTACCGCGAGGCCTACGGCATGTTCGCGTGCAACGGCATCCTCTTCAACCACGAGTCGCCGATCCGCGGGGAAACCTTCGTCACGCGCAAGGCCACGCGGGCGCTTGCGCGCATCGCCCTGGGTGTGCAGGACTGCCTCTACATCGGCAACCTGAACGCGCGGCGCGACTGGGGACATGCGAGGGACTACGTCGAAGCGCAGTGGCTGATGCTCCAGCAGCCGCGCCCCGAGGACTACGTCATCGCCACGGGCGAGAGCCACAGCGTGCGCGAGTTCATCGAGGCCGCCGCCGCTCGGATCGACCTGCAGATCGACTGGAAAGGCAAAGGCGCGGACGAGGTCGGCGTGCTCGCGCGCGCTTCCCAGCGCTGGCCGGCAGCCAAGGCCGGGCAAACCATCGTGCGCATGGATCCGCGCTATCTCCGCCCCTCTGAGGTCGATACCCTGCTCGGCGACGCGACCAAGGCACGCCAGCAGCTCGGCTGGAAGCCGCGCACCGGCTTCCGCGAGCTCGTCGCCGAGATGATGGAGCAGGACCTGCGCCTGGCCGAGCGCGAGGATCTCGCGCGGCGGCACGGGCACGCGGTCCACGAGCGCCGCGAGTAGCGCACGGTGAGCCCCGACACGCGGATCTACGTCGCGGGCCACCGCGGCCTCGCGGGCTCGGCGCTGGTGCGGCGGCTGCGCGCAAAGGGCTACCGCAACCTGATCACCCGCACCCACGCCGAGCTCGACCTGGCGGACGGCGCGGCGGTGCGCGAATTCTTCGGCCGCGAGAAGCCCGACGCGGTCTTTCTCGCCGCGGCGAAAGTGGGCGGGATCCTCGCCAACGATACCTATCCGGCGCAGTTCATCCACGAGAACCTCGCGATCCAGACCAACGTCATCCACGAGGCGTTCCGGGCCGGCGCGGGCGAGCTCCTCTTTCTCGGCTCCTCGTGCATCTATCCGCGCGACTGTCCGCAGCCGATCAAGGAGGAGTTCCTGCTCACCGGGCCGCTCGAGCCCACGAACCGTCCCTACGCCATCGCCAAGATCGCCGGCATCGAGATGTGCTGGTCCTACAACCGCCAGTACGGCACGCGCTACCTCTGCGCCATGCCGACGAATCTTTACGGCCCCGGGGACAACTACGACCTGCAGACGAGCCACGTCCTGCCGGCGCTGCTGCGCAAGTTCCACGAAGCGAAGCTGCGCGACGAGCGTTCGGTCACGGTGTGGGGGACCGGCACGCCGCGGCGCGAGTTCCTGCACAGCGACGACATGGCGGACGCCTGCATCCATCTGGTCGAGCATTCCGCCGAGGTGCGCTCGCGCCTCGGCGCCGGGCGCGCGCCGCTCGTGAACGTCGGCTGCGGCGAGGACCAGACGATCGCCGAGCTCGCCGCGGCGGTGCGCGGCACCGTTGGGAGCCGCGCCGAGATCGTCTACGACCGCACCAAGCCCGACGGCACGCCGCAGAAGCTGCTCGACATCGCGCTGGTGCGCTCTGTGGGCTGGCAGCCGCGCATCGGGCTGGCGGAGGGCTTGCGGTCCACCTACGAGTCTTTTGTCAACAAGTAAACGAATCCTTTTCGTCAAGACGTCCTCCCTGGGCGACGTGGTGCATCAGTGCCCGGCGGTGACCGACGCGGCGCGCAGCATCCCCGGGGCGAGAATCGACTGGGTGGTCGAGGAGGGCTTCGCCGGGGTGGCCCGCATGCATTCCAGCGTCGAGCGGGTCATTCCGGTCGCGGTGCGGCGCTGGCGCGGCGCGCTGTGGAAGCGCTCGGTCTTGAATGAAATCGCCGCGTTCCGCCTCACGCTGGCGGCGCAGCGCTACGACGCGGTGATCGACACCCAGGGCCTTCTCAAGAGCGCGCTCATCGCCCGCTGCGCAGCCGGGCCGCGGCACGGGATGGACCGCGCCAGCGTGCGCGAGCCGCTCGCCGCGCTCTTCTACGACCGCACGCATCCGGTGCCGCGCGCGCTGCACGCGGTAGAGCGCAACCGGCGCCTGACCGCCGCTTCTCTCGATATCCCTCTCCAGTCCGGCATCGACTATGGCCTGCGCTCGTCGCCGGCGCTCGGGGCGCCGAGCCTGCCGGCTTCCTACTCGGTGCTGCTTACGATGACCAGCCGCGCCGACAAGCTGTGGCCCGAGGCGCGCTGGATCGAGCTCGGTCGCGCGCTCGGGCTTCCGCTGGTGCTGCCGTGGGGAAATGCGGAGGAGCGCGGCCGCGCGGAGCGCATCGCCCGCGGCGTGGGCGAGGCGCTGGTTCCGGAGCGGATGACGCTCGAAGCGCTCGCCCGGGTGCTGGCCGGCGCGAAAAGCGTCGTCGGCCTGGACAGCGGCCTGTCACATCTTGCGGCCGCTTTCGGCGCCCCGGCCGTGGCGATCTTCTGCGGCTCGGATCCCTCGCTCACCGGGCTGTACGGGGCGCCGCGCGCGCGCAACGTCGGTGCGCCGGGCCGCCCGCCGCAGGTATTCGAGGTGCTGAAAGCGCTCCAATGAGGCGCCTGTACAGCGCGCTGCTCGCGCTTTCCATGCCCCTCATCCTGCTGCGCTTGTGGTGGCGCGGCCGGCGCGAGCCGGGCTACCGGCGCGATGTCGCCCAGCGCTTCGGCAGCTACGAGCTGCCGAAAGCGGAAAAGCTGGTCTGGGTGCACGCGGTCTCGGTGGGGGAGGTGCGGGCCGCGGCGCCGCTGGTACGGGCGCTGCAGGCGGCGCTTCCCGACCACCGCATCCTGATGACCTGCACCACCGCGGCGGGGCGCGAGACCCTGCGGCAGGTCTACGGCGACTCCGTGGAGGCGAGCTTCGTTCCGTATGACCTGCCCTCGGCGGTGCGGCACTTCCTCGACTATTTCAGGCCGCGGCTGGGCGTGATCATGGAGACCGAGGTGTGGCCGAACCTGATCGGCGCGTGCGCCGCGAGCGGCATTCCGCTCGTGCTCGCGAACGCGCGCATGTCGGAGAAGTCCGCCCGTGGCTATGCGCGGCTGAGCAGCCTCACGCGCCCGGCATTCGCGGCGCTCACCGCGGTGTGCGCGCAAAGCGCCGCGGACGCCGAGCGTCTGCGCTCGCTCGGCGCGGCACGCGTCCAGGTAAGCGGAAATCTCAAGTTCGATGCGGCGCCCAACTCCCCTCAGCTCTCGGCCGGACGCGCCTGGCGCGAGGCGCTGGGCCGGCCGGTGCTGCTCCTTGCGAGCACCCGCGAAGGCGAAGAGCAACTTCTTTTGAAGGAGGCCGGCGAGGTGGGCACCGATACGTTGATCGTCGTTGTCCCCCGCCACCCGCAGCGCTTCGACGAAGTGTCGCAGTTCGCGCAATCGCGGCGCACGCGCAACCCGGTGCCCGCAGCCACCGACCGCGTGCATCTTGGCGACACGATGGGTGAAATGGCCTTCTATTACGCCGCGGCCGATGTCGCGGTGATCGGCGGCTCGTTCCTTCCCCTGGGCGGGCAGAACCTGATCGAGTCGCTCGCCGCCGGCACGCCGGTGATCCTCGGCCCGCACATGTTCAATTTCAGCGAAGCGACCGCCCTGGCGCTCGAGGCCGGGGCCGCCATTCAGGCGAGCGACCCGCGCGCGGCCATGTCGAGCGCGAGCGAGCTGCTGCGGGATGAAAGGCGCCGGCGTGTCATGGCGGAGGCCGGGAAGAAATTCTGCGAGGCGCACCGCGGGGCTGCGCAGCGCCAGCTTGCCGTTTGCCTAGAAGTATTGGGTATCAAGGCCCAAGGACGCGATTGACTTCTTCGAGGTCCTCCTCGCGCAAGCTGGCAGCGAGGGACTTGAGCTTCAGCTGGTTGACGATCGTGTTGTAGCGCGCCACGGCGAGGTCGCGGCGCGTGGAGTAGAGCTGCTGCTGGGCGTTGAGGACGTCGATGTTGATGCGCACGCCCACCTCGTAGCCGAGCTTGTTCGAGTCGAGCGAGCTCTGCGAGGAGATCATCGCCTGCTCGAGCGCCGCGATCGCCGAGATGCCGTTGATCACGAGGAGGTAGTTCTGCCGCGTGGAGACCGCGGCCGTGCGCCGCGCGTTCTCCAGGTCGTCCTTCGACTTAAGGGACAGCGCCGCCGCCTCGCGCTCGCGAGAGCTGATCGAGCCGCCCTGGTAGAGCGGCATCGCGAACTGCAGGCCGATCGTGGCGGTCGTGACGTCCGCGCCGGCCGGACTGGTGGCCGAGGTGCTGGAGGCGCTCTGGCCGGTCTGGCCGTAGGTGGCGACCGCGTCGAGGGTCGGGAGGTGGCCCGAGCTCGCGCGGCGCGCTTCCAGCGCGGCGATCTCGGCGCCCGCGTCGGCGATCACCACCGGGTAGCCCTGCTTCTCCGAGAGCTCGACCCAGCTTTCCATGTTCTCGGGGTTGGGCGGCGCGAGCTTGACCTCGGGGCGCAGCCCCTTCAGCTCCTTGTAGGCCTTGCCGGTGATGAGCTGCAGCGCCTGGTGCTTGCTCTGGAGGTCGTTCAGGGCTGCGATCTCCTGGGCGCTGATCAGGTCGAAGCGCGACTGCGCCTCGTGCGTGTCGGTGATCGTCGCGGTGCCGACCTCGAAGTTGCGCTTCGCCGCCGCGAGCTGCTCGCCGGTGGCGGTCTTTTGCGAGCGCACGACCTCCAGCGTGTCGAGCGCGGCGAGCACGTCGAAATACGCTTGCGCGGTGCGCACGATGAGGTCCTGGCCGGCCTGGGAGAAGGTCGCCTCGGCCTGCATTACCTGGAGCTCGGATTGCTTGTACTGGAGGTAGTTCTGCGGCCGATAGATCGGCTGCGCGAAGGTCACGGTGTAGCCGAGCGTGCGCGGCTCGCGGGTGAAGCTCGGCGTCAGGGCAGTATTGCGCGACTCGGAGTCGAGGCGCGCGGCCTGCGCGTTCGCCGAGAGGTTGAGGGTCGGCAGCAGCAGCGCGCGGCCCTGCGGCAGGCGCTCGCGCCCGGCCGCCAGCGTCTGGCGCGCCGCCGCGTAGACCGCGTCGTAGCGCTGCGCGTCGCGGTAGACCTGCATGAGATCTTCCGCGTGCGCGCCAAAAATCGGGGTCAGGCCCCAAAAAAGAAGAATCGGGGTCAGACCCCGATTTCTAGTACAGGGGAACAGCCGGGTCGACGGTGCGAGACCAGGCATCGATGCCCCCTACTAGGTTGTGCACGCGCTTGAAGCCCTGCTTTTCGAGGAACATCGCCACCTGCATGCTGCGTCCGCCGTGATGGCAGATCGCCACCACCTCCTTGGTCTCGTCGATCTGCGCGATCCTCGACGGCAGCTCGCGCATCGGCATCAGGGTCGCGCCCTCGATGCGCGCCTTTTCGAATTCCCACGGCTCGCGCACGTCGAGAAGAACCGGCTTCTCGCGGCGCGCGTCGGCGAGCCACGCGGCGAGCTCGCCTGCGGTGATCCGTTCCATGTCAGAAGCGGAAACGCTGGGGCTGCTCGGCGTTCGCCAGCGGCCGCAGCACCGTCTCGAAGAGATCCACGCTGCTCGAGGCGCCCGGGGCGGTGCAGGTGACGAGGCGCGCCTGCATCGCCGGGGCTTCGCCCACCACCGCGAAAAGGCGCCCGCCCGCGGCGAGCTGGTCGAGAAAGCCCTGCGGCAGGATCGGCGTCGAGCCCGTCAGCACGATCGCGTCGTAAGGCGCGTGCCGCGCCCAGCCGCGCGCGGCGTCGCCGACCTCCAGCGTGACGTTATCGGCGCCATGGCGCTCGAGATTGCCCCGGCCAAAGGCCGCGAGCGCGGGCCGGATCTCGACCGAGCACACTTCGGCAGCGCGGTACGCCATCAGCGCGGTGAGGTAGCCGCTCCCGGTGCCCACCTCGAGCACGCGGTCGGTCCTCTTCAGGGCGAGCTCCTGCAGCACCCGGGCCTCGAGCTTGGGCTGCCACATGCGCTCGCCGGCGCCTGCCTTTGTTCCTTTCTCAAGCGGAAGCTCGAGATCGGAGAATGCGAGGGCGCGGTGCTGCTGCGGCACGAACTCCTCGCGCGGTATGACATAAAGCAGGTCGAGCACTTCCTGATCCAGCACCTCCCAGGTGCGGATCTGCTGCTCGACCATGTTGGTGCGCGCTTGCTCGAGATTCATTCGTTTCTTGGCCTGCTTTATTCGCCCGCTGTTGCCCGCTTGAAGGAGGGCGATTCTAGCTTATCGGCGCGTCACGCCCCACAGGGCTGTGGTACCTTTTCAGGTCCGCGGGGGTCCTCGCGCAGGGTAGCGTTGCTTCCCTCGCCGGGTGAGAGAGTCCCTTTGAACCTGATGCGGGTAATTCCGCCGAAGGAAGCGCAATGAACGCCAATCCCAAGTTCCTGGCCGCGCAAGCGCACGTCGACGCGGCGGCCGTGCAGCCGTTCCCCGGATCGCGCAAGGTCCATGTCGGTCCGCTGCGCGTGCCGATGCGCGAGGTCGCGCAGAGCGCAGACAATCCGCCGATCCCGGTTTACGACACCTCCGGGCCCTATACCGACCCGGCGGCGAGGATCGACATCCGCGCGGGGCTGCCCGCGCTGCGCGAGCCCTGGATCGAGCGCCGCGACGACACCGACGTGCTCGAGGGCCCCACTTCCGAGTACGGCAGGCGCAGGCTGGCGGACCCCAGGCTCGCCGAGCTGCGCTTCGACCTTCACCGGAAACCGCGCCGCGCCGCGCCCGGCCGGCGGGTGACGCAGATGCACTACGCCCGCAAGGGCATCGTCACGCCGGAAATGGAGTTCATCGCCACCCGCGAAAATCAAAAAATAATTGCAGGTCTGGAACGCCAGCATCCCGGGCAATCCTTCGGCGCGCATCTGCAGAAGGTCATCACGCCCGAATTCGTGCGCGACGAAGTGGCGCGCGGCCGCGCCATCATCCCGGCCAACGTCAACCACCCGGAGTCGGAGCCGATGATCATCGGCCGCAACTTCCTGGTGAAGATCAACTGCAACATCGGCAACTCCGCGGTCAGCTCGTCGATCGGCGAGGAGGTCGACAAGATGACCTGGGCGATCCGCTGGGGCGCCGACACCGTGATGGATCTTTCCACCGGCAAGCACATCCACGAGACGCGCGAATGGATCGTGCGCAACAGCCCGGTGCCGATCGGGACGGTGCCGATCTATCAGGCGCTGGAAAAGGTGAACGGCAAGGCCGAGGAGCTGACCTGGGAAATCTTCCGCGACACGCTGATCGAGCAGGCCGAGCAGGGCGTCGACTACTTCACCATCCACGCCGGCGTGCGGCTGGCGTTCATCCCGCTCACCGCCGGCCGCATGACCGGGATCGTCTCGCGCGGCGGCTCGATCATGGCCAAGTGGTGCCTCGCGCACCACGCGGAGAGCTTCCTCTACACGCACTTCGCGGACATCTGCGAGATCATGGCTGCGTACGACGTGTCGTTCTCGCTCGGCGACGGCCTGCGCCCCGGCTCGATCTACGACGCGAACGACGAAGCGCAGCTCGCCGAGCTGCGCACGTTGGGAGAATTGACCAAGGTGGCGTGGGCGCAGGACTGCCAGGTCATGATCGAGGGGCCCGGCCACGTGCCGATGCAGCTCATCAAGGAGAACATGGAGCTGCAGCTCAAGCACTGCGACGAAGCCCCCTTCTACACGCTCGGGCCGCTCACCACCGACATCGCGCCCGGCTACGACCACATCACGAGCGCGATCGGCGCGGCGATGATAGGCTGGTACGGCACCGCGATGCTGTGCTACGTGACGCCCAAGGAGCACCTCGGCCTGCCGAACAAGAAGGACGTGAAGGACGGCATCATCGCCTACAAGATCGCGGCGCACGCCGCCGACCTCGCGAAGGGCCATCCCGGCGCCCAGCAGCGCGACAACGCGCTCTCCAAGGCGCGCTTCGAGTTCCGCTGGGCCGACCAGTTCAACCTCGGCCTCGATCCGGATACCGCGCGCGAGTTCCACGACGAGACCCTGCCGCAGGAGGGTGCCAAGGTGGCGCACTTCTGCTCCATGTGCGGGCCGCACTTCTGCTCGATGAAGATCACGCAGGATGTGCGCGACTACGTCGAGCGCGGCATGAAGGAGAAGGCAGTCGAGTTCGTGAAGAAGGGCGCAGAGCTCTACAACAAGGCCTAGAAGAAGAGGGGGCGACCCCATGGACGTTTCGGACCGGCCGGGCGAGGGAGCCTCGCGGCAGCTTCTGCGCGAGCGCTGCGACTTCGCCTATCGCCGCCTTGTCCCCGCGGCCGGCGGCACCCTTGCGGTCAGCGTGATCCTCAGCGCCTTTCTCTGGCGTTCCGAGGCCCCCGAGGTCGTGATGTCCTGGCAGGCCCTGATGGTCGTGCTCGCCATGTTCGTGGTCGGGCTCGCCTGGGCTTATCGCCGTGCCCACGATCGCGCCGAGCAGGCTGCCACCTGGGCGCGGCGCCTCGCGATCGGCGCGGCCGCGCTCGGCGCGGGCTGGGGCTACGGCGCCGCGGTGTTCTTTCCGGGCAGCGTCGACCACCAGGTGTTCCTGTCTTTCATCGTCGCGCTGGTCACCGCGGGCGCGCTGCCGATTTTCTCGACCCTGTGGTGGGTTTACGCCATCTACGCCGGCGCGGTGATGCTGCCATTCAACGTGGTGCTGTTCTCGCACGGCACCGAGTTCCTGCGCCTGCTCGGGGCGGCGGTGCCGCTGCTCTACGTGGCGAACGTGATCACGGCCTACGAGCTCGGTCGCGCCTTCCTGGCGGCTTACGGCCTGCGCACCGCCTACCAGCGCCTGTCGGCCGACAATGCCGAAATCCAGGCGCAGCTCGCCGAGCAGCTCGACAGCCTGCTCGACGCGCACCGCGAGGTGCAGGCCGCGGGGCGCAAGCTCCGGCTCTTTTCCGAGCGCGCCCCGATCTCGGTGTTCGAGCTCGACCCGGGCGCCACGATCCTCGACATGAATCCCGCGGCCGAGAACCTCTTCGGCTACGCCGCGCCCGAGCTGGTGGGCCGGAGCTGGATCGCGATGGTGCTCGGACCCGAGGAGCGCGTCCGCGCGCAGACCTGGTGGCCCGGGTTCGTCGCCGCAGGCAAGCCCGTCACGCTGATCGCCGAGCAGTGCCTGCGCCGCGACGGCCTCGAGCTCGCCTGCGAGTGGACCCTGACCCCGCTGTCGGACGAGGAGGGCCGCGTCAACTCGATCGTGCTGCAGGGGCGCGACATCACGCAGGCGCGCGCGGCGGAGCGCATGCGCAGCGAGTTCACCTCGACGCTCTCCCACGAGCTGCGCACGCCGCTCACCTCGATCCTCGGCTCGCTGCAGCTCCTGCGCAGCGGGGCGCTGGGCGACATGGACAGGGACCAGGGCGAGCTGGTCGAGGTCGCCGAAAGGAACGGCCAGCGCCTGCTCGATCTCATCAACGAGGTGCTCGACATCGAGAAGATCGAGTCGGGGCGGCTCACCCTGATGCCCGAGCCCATGCCGATCGATTCGCTCCTGAACGAGTCGGTGCGCCTGAACCAGGGCTACGCCGACCGCTTCCGCGCCAATCTCGCGCTGCACGGCGCGGTGCCGGGCGTCATCGTGCGCGCCGACCGCAAGCGCCTGATGCAGGTGATGACCAACCTGCTCTCGAACGCCGCCAAGTTCTCGCCGCCCAACAGCGCGGTCGACGTGAGCGTGTCCAGGCCCGGCGATACGGTGCGCGTCGAGGTGAGCGACCGCGGTCCGGGCATCCCGGAGGCGTTCCGCTCGAAGATCTTCGGCCGCTTCGCCCAGGCCGACTCGGCCGATTCGCGCATCAAGGGCGGCACCGGCCTCGGCCTCGCCATCAGCAAGCGGCTGATCGAGCTGATGCAGGGCCGCATCGGCTTCGAGGACCGGCCCGGCGGCGGCACCACGTTTTTCTTCGAGCTGCCGGTGCTGAGCTCGGCGGAAGGCGAGGCCGACAGCGCCGTGCGCGTGCTCCTCACCGAGCCCGACAGCGTCACCGCCGAGTACCTGACGATGGTTCTGGAGCGGGCGGGCTACCGCGTCGACCCGGCGCCCGATGCCGGCGCCGTCGGCGAGCTCCTCGAGCGCTGGAGCTACGGCGCCTGGCTGCTCGCGCGCCGCCTCGAGGGGGTGGACACCCTGGCGCTCCTGGAAGAGCTGCGCCCGCGGCTGCGGGAGACGCGCGTGATCATGCTCGCGGGACTGACGAGCGACGAGGCCGGGGTCGTCGAGCCGCAGCGTCACGGCATCGCCGACTGGCTCTCCAAGGCCGACTCGCGCGCGCGGATCCTGGAAGTGGTCGACCACGCCACGGGGCGCGTCGCCTCCTGATCCGCGGAATGGCAATGGAATGGGTCGTCGCCGTCGTCGCCCTGGTGCTCGCGGTTCCCGTCGCCATGTATGTCGGGCAGGATCGCCTGCTCTTCCACCCGCAATCCGTGCCGGAGAACGCCCGCGCGCAGATCGAGCAATCCTTTCCCGGCGCGGCGAGCGTCTTCATCCAGGCTCGCGATGGGACGCGCCTGCATGCGTGGCATCTCAAGGGATCGCCGCTGGTCGTCTACTTTGGCGGCAACGGGGAGGACGTCTCCTGGATGCTGAGGCGCGTGGCGCAGCAAGCGCCGGGCGCCGGCTGGCTGCTGGTCGACTATCGCGGCTACGGCTTCAGTGCGGGCTCTCCGTCGGAGGCCGCGCTGAGCTCCGACGCGATCGAGTGGTTCGACTACGCAAAGCAGAAGCTGGAGGCGCCGCAGGTAGTCCTCTTCGGCCGCAGCCTCGGCAGCGGCGTCGCCGTCCAGCTCGCGGCGGCGCGCGCGGTCGAAGGCGTCATCCTGGCCACGCCTTACGACAGCATGACCAACGTTGCGAGCCATCACTACCCCTACCTGCCGGTGAGCTGGATGCTGAAGCATCCCTTCGACTCGCTCGCTCGCGCGCCTTCCATCACCGCGCCGCTCCTCTGCCTCGTCGCCGAGCACGACCAGGTCATCCCGGTAGTCCACTCGAAGCGGCTTTTCGAAGCGTGGAAGGGACCGAAGCGGTGGGTCGAGCTCGCGGGCGCGGGGCACAATAGCACCGACGACGTGCCTGCATTCGGGCAGGCCATCAGGGAGTTTCTTGTCCAACCTCATTGACGCATTCGTCCTGGGCATCGTCGAGGGCCTTACCGAGTTCCTGCCGATCTCCTCGACCGGGCACCTCATCCTCGCCGGCGACCTGCTCGGGGCGAACGACGAGCGCTGGAACGTCTTCAATATCGTCATCCAGACTGGCGCCATGCTTGCCGTGGTGTGGGAGTACCGCGCGCGGTTCTTCAAGATCGACCTGCACCTCTACCGCAATCTGATCGTGGCGTTCTTCCCCGCGGCGGTGCTGGGACTGGCTTTCTCGAAGTACATCAAGTCGTACCTCTTTCACGCCGTGCCGGTGGCGCTCGCCTTCATCGTCGGCGGCATCGTCATCCTGCTGGTCGAATCAAGAAAAAATGAAAATGTTCGGGTGGAGACCGCCGCTGCGATGACGTGGCTCGATGCGCTGAAGGTCGGGATCGCACAATGCTTCGCGCTGATTCCCGGCACCTCGCGCTCGGGGGCGACGATCATCGGCGGCATGCTCTTCGGCCTGTCCCGCAAGGCGGCAACCGAGTTCTCGTTCTTCCTCGCCGTCCCCACGCTGGTCGCTGCCGGGCTCTATGACCTGTGGAAGCACCGGAGCCTCCTCTCCGCAGCCGACGCGCCGATCTTCGGCGTCGGCATGGCGGTCTCCTTCGTCTGCGCGTTCGTCGTGATCCGCTGGCTGATCCGCTACGTCGCCACGCACGACTTCAAGCCGTTCGCCTGGTATCGCATCGCGTTCGGGCTAGTCGTGCTCGTTACCGCCTATCTCGGCTGGGTCGACTGGAAGGACTGACGCCAGGGTCAGCTTTGGGTCCAGGGCAGGCCGGCCTTGCGCCAGCCGCCGACGCTGTTGCGGTGCTGCTCGGCGTCCTTGTCGCCCTCGAAGCCTTCGAGCACGTTGTAGGCCTCGCGCCAGCCCGCTCGCGCGGCTGCCTCGGCCGCGCCGTGGGAGCGCGCGCCCGAGCGGCAGATGAACATCACCGGCTCGTCCTTGCGCACGGTGGCCGCCAACTCGCCGAGGAACTCGGGGTTGGGACGGCTCCCGGGATAGGTTTGCCATTCGACGGCGATGGCGCCCGGAATCTTGCCGACGTAGAGCAGCTCGGGTTTCGTGCGCACGTCGACGAGCTTGGCGCCGCGCTGCATGAGGGAGTGCGCTTCGGCCGGCAGCAGCGCGCCGGCATAACTTAAGCCAAGCTTAACGCCGCGTTCGGCTGCCGTTTTCTTGAGCTCGTCCATCGAACCAAATTATAGGCGCGGTGCGCGCGGTTAGAATCGCCCGAAAGGAGAACACGCTCCGGTGGATACCCTGCTTCGCCTGGCGAGGACGATCGATCGCCTGAACGAATTCATCGGCCGCTGGGTCTCGTGGCTCGGGCTCGCCGCGGTCGTGATCTGCGCCGCCGCGGCCACGGCGCGCTACGCGCTCAATATCGGCTCGAACGCGTGGCTCGAGATCCAGTGGTACCTGAACTCGGCGGTGTTCCTGCTGGTCGCCGGCTATACCCTGAAGCGCCACGAGCACGTGAACATCGACGTGCTCGCGGGCAAGCTCTCGCCTCGCGTGCAGGCGTGGATCCACATCCTCGGCGGGATCTTCATGCTGCTTCCCGCCACGGTCATCATCGCCTGGTACAGCTGGCCTTCGCTCGTCAATTCCTACGCCATCCAGGAGTACTCCTCGGATCCGGGCGGCCTGATCCGCTGGCCGGTGCGCCTGCTCATTCCCGCCGCGTTCTGGCTTCTCGCCCTGCAGGGCGTCTCCGAGATCATCAAGCGCGTCAGCTTCCTCAAGGGCATGGTGCCGGGCTCGGAGTTCGAGAAGAGGGGGCACGCTTCCTGATGCTCGCGCAATACATGGCGCCGGTCATGTTCGGCGGGCTGGTGGTGTTCCTGCTGATCGGCTACCCGGTGGCGTTCTCGCTCGCCTTTACCGGCCTCGCCTTCGGCTATATCGGCATCGAGCTCGGCATGCTGCAGCCGGCGCTGCTGCAGGCGCTTCCAGAGCGCGTGCTCGGCATCATGGGCAACTCGACGCTGCTCGCGATCCCGTTCTTCACGCTCATGGGGCTGATCCTCGAGAGAAGCGGCATGGCCGAGGACCTGCTGGACACGATCGGTCAGCTGTTCGGCTCGATCCGCGGTGGCATCGCCTACGCGGTGGTGTTCGTCGGCGCGCTTCTCGCTGCGACGACCGGCGTGGTGGCGGCCTCGGTCCTCGCCATGGGCCTCATCTCCCTGCCGGTGATGATGCGCTACGGGTATTCCAACCGCCTCTCGACCGGCGTGATCGCCGCCTCGGGAACGCTCGCGCAGATCATCCCGCCGAGCCTGGTGCTGATCGTGCTCGCCGACCAGATGGGCGTCTCGGTCGGCGACATGTACGAGGGGGCGCTCTTTCCCGGCCTCGGACTCGCGGCGGCCTACGCGGTGTGGGTGTTCATCGTCTCGATGGTGAAGCCGGCGGCGGCGCCCGGCTGCCCGCCCGAGATGCGCACCCTGCAGGGCCGCAAGCTGCTGCTGCGCGTGGTCACCTCGATGATCCCGCCGCTCGTGCTCATCTTCCTCGTGCTGGGCACGATCTTCCTGGGCGTCGCGACGCCCACCGAAGGCGGCGGCATGGGCGCCACCGGCGCGCTCGTTCTCGCGCTCATCAAGCGCAAGCTCTCCTGGAAGCTCTTGCGCGAGGCGGTCGAGTCGACCGCGACCATGACGAGCTTCGTCATGTTCATCCTGGTCGGCTCGACCGTGTTCAGCCTCGTCTTCCGCGGCGTGGACGGCGATCTGTGGGTCGAGCGGCTGCTGCTGCACGTGCCGGGCGGCGCGCTCGGCTTCCTGATCGTGGTGAACGTGATGATCTTCCTGCTCGCGTTCTTCCTCGACTACTTCGAGATCGCGTTCATCATGGTGCCGCTGCTCACGCCGGTGGCGCAGAAGCTCGGCATCGACCTCATCTGGTTCGGCGTGCTGCTCGGCGTGAACATGCAGACCTCCTTCCTGCATCCGCCTTTCGGCTTCGCGCTGTTCTACCTGAGGAGCGTCGCGCCGAAGAGCGTCAAGACCTCCGACATCTACTGGGGCGCGATTCCGTTCGTCGTGATCCAGGTCCTGATGGTCGCCACCATCATCGCCTTCCCGAACCTGGTGACCGGCAACGTCACCGAGGCGGTGCAGGTCAAGGGGACCGGTGAGGAGGAGTTGCGGCGCCAGCTCGACCTGCCGGGTTCGGGCGGCGCCGAGAGCGGGCAGGCGCCGGTCCAAGAGGTGCCGAAGTCCGACGACACGGCCTCCGAAATCGAGAAGGCGCTCCGGGAAGGCAAGTAGCGCTCGAAACGACAAGGCCAGCGCCGCAAAGAAAAAGCCCCGCCGAGGCGGGGCTTTTGCTTTCTGAACTGGCGCGGCTACTTCTTGCCGCCCTTGCCGAGAGGGTTGTTGTACACGAAGCTCTCGTAAGCGAACTCCTGTACCCGGTGCCACAGGAACTGGTCGCTGCGGAATTTCTTCCACGGCTCGTACATCTTCCTCCACGCGGCGTTCTTGCCGGCCTCGTCCTCGTAGAGCTCGTAGGCCGCCTGCTGGGCCGCCTTGAGGATGTCGGTCGAGAACTGGTGCAGCTTGACGCCGCTCTTGACCAGCCGCTCCAGCGCCGGGACGTTCTTCGCGTCGTACTTCGCCATCATGTCGACGTTGGCTTCGTAGCACGCCGCCTCGAGCGTCGCCTGGTATTCCTTGGGCAGCTTCTCCCATTCCTTCAGGCCGACGTAGAACGAGTACATCGAGTTCGACTCCCACCAGCCGGGGAAGTAGTAGTGCGGGGCGACTTTGAAGAAGCCGAGCTTCTCGTCGTCGTAGGGCCCGACCCATTCCGCGGAATCGATGGCACCCCGCTCGAGCGCCGGGTAGATGTCGCCGCCGGCGATCTGCTGCGGCACCGCGCCGAGGCGCGCCATCACCTCGCCGCCCAGGCCGGCGATGCGCATCTTCACGCCCTTCAGGTCGGCCACCGTGCGCACTTCCTTGCGCCACCAGCCGCCCATCTGGGCGCCGGTGTTGCCGGCGGGGAATGAGATGAATCCGAAGTCCTTGAAGAACGCGCGCACCAGGTCCTGGCCGCCGCCGTAGTAGAGCCAGGCGTTCTGCTCGCGCTGGTTCAGGCCGAACGGAAGGGTCGTGTCGAAGGCGAACGCCTTGTTCTTGCCGACGAAGTAGTAGCTCGCCGTGTGCGCGCACTCGATCGTGCCCTGCTGGATGGCGTCGACCACGCCGAACGCGGGCACGATCTCCCCTGCGGCGAAGACGCGGATCTGGAACTTGCCGCCGGTGATGGCCTCGACGCGCTTGGCGACGACTTCGGCGCCGCCGTAGATGGTGTCGAGGCTCTTCGGAAAGCTCGATGCGCAACGCCAGCGGATGCTGGGCAACGACGGGGTCTGTGCGATGGCCTGCGAGACCGCGAGGCCGCCGCCGGCGGCGGCTGCCGCGCCGCGGCTCAGAAACTTCCTGCGATTCATGCTTTCTCCTCTTAAGGGGGTTGAATCCAGGGCAGGCCACGCCTGCGCCTGGAGCCGCGGGCCTTGCGCTGCCGCCGGCCGAGGCCAGGCCGCAACTCGACGGGCGCCGGCTCCACCTCGGCCCCCTGCCGGGAAGCATTATAGGGGTGCAGCCCGCGCACCCCGGTTGTGCGGCGGCAGCCCGATTGCCCTTATCCGGTGCATTGGCCTTGGGTAGAATTCCCCGGTCCCCGTCACTTCCCCTCATTTTCCAAGACATCTCAAGGCGACTTTTTGGCACGGAACATGCTGATGTCGCCGATCCACCTACACCAAACCACCACGCTCAGGAGACCCGCAGATGGCGATGACCGCCGATGACGTATTGAAGCTCGTCAAGGACAAGGAGGTGAAGTTCGTCGATTTCCGCTTCACGGACACGCGCGGCAAGGAGCAGCACGTCAGCGTGCCCGTGAAGTACTTCAACAAGGAGAAGTTCGAGCTCGGCCACGCCTTCGACGGCTCCTCCATCGCCGGCTGGAAAGGCATCCAGGCCTCCGACATGCTGCTGATGCCCGACCCGGTCAGCGCGCGCATGGACCCGTTCACCGATGAGCCGGTGCTCAACATCAGCTGCGACGTCTACGAGCCGATGGACGGAAAGCCCTACGACCGCTGCCCGCGCTCGATCGCCAAGCGCGCCGAGGCCTATCTCAAGTCGAGCGGCATGGGCGACGTGGCGTACTTCGGACCCGAGCCCGAGTTCTTCATCTTCGACGGCGTCACCTGGAACATCGACATGTCGGGCTGCTCCGTGAAGATCAAGTCCGAGGAAGCCCCGTGGTCGAGCGGCATCGACTACGAGTCGGGCAACATGGGCCACCGCGCGCCGGTGAAGGGCGGCTACTTCCCGGTTCCGCCGACCGACACGCAGCTCGACATCCGCAACGCAATGTGTCTTGCCCTCGAGCAGCAGGGCGTCGAGGTCGAAGTGCATCACCACGAGGTCGCGGCCGCGGGGCAGAACGAGATCGGCACGCGCTTCGCGCCGCTCGTGCAGCGCGCGGACTGGATGCAGATCCTCAAGTACACCGTCTGGAACGTCGCGCATTCGTACGGCAAGACCGCGACCTTCATGCCCAAGCCGGTCGTCGGCGACAACGGCTCCGGCATGCACTGCCACCAGTCGGTGTGGAAGGGCGGCAAGAACCTCTTCGCCGGCAACGGCTACGCCGGCCTTTCGGACTTCGCGCTGCACTACATCGGCGGCATCATCAAGCACGCCAAGGCGCTCAACGCGATCACCAACCCCGGCACCAACTCGTACAAGCGGCTGGTCCCGGGCTTCGAGGCGCCGATCAACCTCGCCTACTCGGCGCGCAACCGCTCGGCCGCGTGCCGCATTCCGTACGTCTCGAGCCCGAACGGCCGGCGCGTGGAAGTGCGCTTCCCCGACCCGACGACCAACGCCTACCTCGCGTTCGCGGCGATGCTG
>Ga0070700_100000381_pt1 | contig 22767 bp, 23 predicted proteins | sample KBSK5101metaG_FD_65456 | JGI IMG/M metagenome (GOLD analysis project Ga0070700, IMG submission 65456) | Corn, switchgrass and miscanthus rhizosphere microbial communities from Kellogg Biological Station, Michigan, USA - KBS K5-10-1 metaG | ecosystem: Host-associated > Plants > Roots >...
TGGACGGCGAAGAGCGCGCGGGAGCCGCGGCGGATCGTGCCCGCGCGCTCGGCCTCGCGGCCGACCACGAAGCCGGGCTGGTCGACGAGGTTGACCAGCGGCAGGTGGAACTGGTCGCACAGGTCGACGAAGCGGGCGAGCTTGTCCGACGCGTCGCCGGTCAGGCCGCCGGCGTAGTGCTTGGGGTCGCTGCAGAGCACGCCGACCGGGTGTCCGTCCAGGCGCGCGAGCGCGGTGATGAGTGGGCGGCCGTAGCGGGCGCCGAGCTCGAACACCGAGCCGCGGTCGCACACCAGCGCCAGCAGGCGGCGGGCGTCGTAGGGCGTGCGCCGGTCGCGCGGGATCAGCTCGGAGAGCTCATCCTCGCGCCGGTCGACGGGGTCGCCCGCGGGCAGGGCCGGAGGCGCCTCCCACACGCTGGCGGGCAGGTAGGAGAGGAAGCGCCGGATCTGCGCGAACGCGTCCTCCTCGTCGGCGGCCTCGTTGTCGACGGCGCCGGCGCGGGTCTGGGCCCGGGCGCCGCCGAGCGCCTCCTTGTCGGGCGCCTCCCCCATCGCCGCGGCGACCACCGGCGGGCCGGCCACGAACAGCTGCGCGGTGCCGCGCACGATGACCGCGAAGTGCGAGGCCACGACGCGCGCGGCACCCATGCCGGCGACCGGGCCGAGCGCCGCGGCGACCACCGGGACGGTGGCCAGGTTCTCGACGATCTGCTCCCAGCCCGGCAGCGGCGGAACGTAGGAGAAGCCGGTGTCCTCGAGCGTCTTGACCGAGCCGCCCCCGCCGGTGCCGTCGACCAGGCGCACGAGCGGCACGCGCAGCTCCGCCGCCGCGCGCTCGGCCCACAGGGCCTTCTCCCAGATGGCCGCGTCGGCCGCCCCGCCGCGCACGGTGAAGTCGTCACCCTGGGCGACAACGCGACGGCCCTCGATGCGCCCGTTGCCCACGACCATGTTCGCGGGCAGCAGGTCAACGAGCTCGCCGTCGTCCCCGTACGTGCCGCGCCCCGCCACGGAGCCGGTCTCGCGGAAGCTGCCGGCGTCGAAGAGCCGGTCGATGCGCTCGCGCACCGTGAGCCGCCCGGACGCGTGCTGGCGCGCCACGCGCTCCTCCCCGCCCATGCGGCGGCCGAGCGCCTGGCGGCGGCGCAGCTCATCGAGTTCGGGCTCCCACCCCACGGGTTGGGGAGCTTATGCCGGGAGCGGGTCGGCCGGGGAACGCGACATAACTCCCGCACAGGCGCTATATTGCCGCGCGTCGTACGCCCATAGCCGAGTCCTTGGCCGCCTGGCGGCCGGGGAGCGGGGGAACCAGAGGGGCAGATCCGAGCAGCAGCGAGGACGAGCCTCGGGGGCGAATCGGCCGGCACCGCCACGGCGGTGGGTGGTCGTAGCGCGACTCTTTCCGCGCGAGCCCGACAGCTAACCCCGTAGGCGCCCGAAAGAGAACGGGGGTTCTCGCTGTGATTGCTCGCCGCGCGTGGGACGCGCGAAGCACCAAGATCGTGATGATCGGGGTCATCGCCCTGCTCGCGATGGCCACGTTCGCGCCGACCGTGCACGCCGGCAAGGCGATGCAGTTCGGTCAGCGCACGCTCCGCCCCGGCATGAAGGGCGGGGACGTCCAGACGTTGCAGGAGAACCTGGCGCGCCTCGGGTTCAACATCTCGGCCGACGGCCAGTACGGCCCGGCCACGCTCGCCGCGGTCAAGTCGTTCCAGAAGACCGAGGACCTGAAGGTCAACGGCCTGCTCACGCGCCACGACGCGGCCGTGATGCGCAAGGTGCTCGTGGCCAACGCGGCCGAGCTGACCGGCGGGGCCGAGGCCAACCCCGCGCTGCCGCCGCCCGTCCAGCCGCCGGCGAACCCCAACCCGCCCGCGACGGCGCCTGGCGACAAGGCCACGATCAACGGCGACGGCATGGCGGTCGCCCCGGCCTCCGCGCCGCAGGCGGTCAAGGACGTCATCGCCGCCGGCAACAAGATCGCGAAGCTGCCCTATCGCTACGGCGGCGGCCACAACGCGTCCTTCCAGGACACGGCCTACGACTGCTCGGGCTCGGTCTCCTACGCGCTGCACGGCGCCAACCTGATCGACTCGCCGCTGCCCTCGGGCGACCTCGAGTCGTGGGGCCAGGGCGGCACGGGCTCGTGGGTGACCGTGTACGCGAACGAGGGACACGCGTTCATGACCGTCGCCGGCCTGCGCTTCGACACCAGCGGCCGCACCGACAGCGGGTCGCGCTGGCAGAAGGACATGCGCGAGACCGGCGACTACGTGGCGCGTCACCCCGCCAACCTGTAGGCCCGAATACGGCAAAATGCGCGGGGTGCGCCGTGTCGCGTGCCTCGCGCTCCTTGCGGGCAGCCTCGCCCTCTCGGCCTGTGGCGGGGGCGGCAACGACACGCCCCAGCGCGCGGCTGCGCCCCGGTCGACGTCGACGGCGACGCCGACGACCCCGACGCAGCCGCCGCGGGGCACGCCGCGCCAGCAGCAGGTCCCGGGCCGCGCGGCCCGCGCCCCCGACCCCGACGCCACCCGCGTCATCAAGGCCTGGACCAACGCGCTGCGCCAAGGCCACGTCGAGGCTGCCGCGCGCTACTTCGCCCTGCCCTCGATCGTCCAGAACGGCACGCCGCCGATCGCGATCAAGAGCTTCGGGCAGGCGCGCGCGTTCAACGCCTCGCTGCCGTGCGGCGCCGTGTTCCGCCGCGCCGTGCAGATCGCACGCTTCACCGTTGTGGTGTTCCGGCTGACCGAACGCGTGGGCGGCGACTGCGGCCAGGGCGTCGGCCAGTCGGCGGGCACGGCCTTCGTGGTCCGCCGCGGCAAGATCGTCGAGTGGCGCCGGGTCGACGAGCGGACGATCCCGCCCGAGGGCGTCGTGCCCTCGACCGGGAGGCATCCGCCCGAGGCGCCGCGCCTGCCACCGGGCGCGAACACCAACCCCGAGGTCCAGACGATCCCCACCGCTACCGGGCCGACCATCTGACCGCGCTGGGCGCGCGCACGTTCGGCGTGCGGCTCAGTAGTAGGCGTCGCGGCGGTCGGTGACGGTCGCCCGCCGGCGCGAGGCCACGAACATCCAGATCACCGAAACGATCGCGCCGATCACGCCCACGATCATGAGGATCAGGCCCACGGTCTGCAGGTCGATGCCGCTGACCGTCGCCGTCACCGCAAAGCGCAGGATCGCGCCGACGGCCACGAGGAAGAGTGAGGTTCCCAGGGTCACCCTCCGCCAGCTACCCACGGTGCCTGCTAATCATTCGCCCCCCGCGTGACCACGTCCGACACGTTCACCGACCTCTACGCGCTCCCGCAGGAGCACATCGACTTCCGCGACGCGATTCGCCAGATCGTCACCGAGCGGGTGGCCCCGCGGGCGGCCGAGATCGACGCGAAAGCGGAGTACCCGCAGGACCTGCGCGAGCTGTTCGCCGAGCACGACCTGTTCGGCCTGCCCTTCGAGGTCGAGTACGGCGGCACCGGCACCGGCACGCTGATGCTGAACATCGCCATCGAGGAGGTCGCCAAGGCCTGCGCCTCGACCGCGCTCATGCTGATGGTCCAGGAGCTGGGCACGCTGCCCATCCGGCGCTACGGCACCGACGAGCTCAAGCAGCGCTTTCTCCCCAAGTGCGCGAGCGGCGAGTGGACGCCGGCCTTCGCCCTCTCCGAGCCCGACGCGGGCTCGGACCCCGGCGGCATGCGCACGAAGGCCGTGCGCGACGGCGACGAGTGGGTGATCGACGGCACCAAGAACTGGATCACGAACCTGGGCGTGGCGGACTTCTACGTCGTCTTCGCGGTCACCGACCCCGACGCCGGCCACTCGCGCGGCATCAGCGCCTTCGTGGTCGAGGCCGACCGGCCGGGCTTCTCGGTCGGCAAGCTCGAGCACAAGATGGGCATCCGGGGCTCGCCGACCGGCCAGCCGATCTTCGACTCCGTGCGCGTGCCGGCGTCCAACCTCGTCGGCGAGGTCGACCAGGGCTTCAAGGTGGCGCTGGGCACGCTGGACCACTCGCGCCTGGGCGTCGCCGCCCAGGGCCTGGGCCTGGCCCAGGGCGCGACCGACTACGCGGCGGCCTACGCGAAGGAGCGCCAGCAGTTCGGCAAGCCGATCGCCAGCTTCCAGGGCATCCAGTTCAAGCTCGCCGACATGGAGACGCGCACGGCGGCCGCGCGCGAGCTGCTCTACCAGGCCTGCGCCAAGGTCGACCGCGGCGACGCCGACATCGGCAAGTACTCGGCCATGGCCAAGCTGTTCTGCTCGGACACGGCCATGGCGGTGACGGTCGAGGCCGTGCAGGTGCTCGGCGGCTACGGCTACGTGAGCGAGTACCCGGTCGAGCGCATGATGCGCGACGCGAAGATCACCCAGATCTACGAGGGCACGAACGAGATCCAGCGCCTCGTGATCGCCCGAGCGCTCTAGGACCCCCCTCCGTAGACTCGGTGCCATGCGCACCCCCACGCCCGGCAGGGTCGCCGCGGCGGCCGGCTTCGCCCTCTGCCTTGGCCTGACGGTCGTCGTCCTGTTCCAGGGGTTCGACCCGAATTACCCGCTGCGGCTGCTCGAGGGGATCGCCGTCGTGGGCACCGGCGCGGTGCTGGTGTTCGGGCCGCTGCTGTGGCTGGGCCTGCGGATGGCGGACTGGCGCAACCCGCACGACGAGGAGGAGTTCGAGCGCGTGGTCGTGCGCTCGGAGGAGCTCGCGGCGGCGGGCGTCGAGGACGAGCCGGTGGAGGAGCACTGGCTCGACCCCTACGACAACGACGACTTCGAGGAGATCGTCCGCGACGCGCTCGACGAGCTCCCGCCCGAGCTGCGCGGGCCGATCGAGCGCAGCAACGTCGCGGTGATGATCTCCGACGACGGCGCCCGCCGGCACGCCTACGGCCTCTACCACGGCGACGGGGTGGCCCGCGACAACGTGCCCGACCGGATCGTGATCTACCGCGACACGCTCCTGCGCGACTTCGGGCACGACCCCGACGCGCTGCGCGACCAGGTCGTGCGCACCGTCCGCCACGAGCTCGCCCACCACCTGGGCTGGGACGAGCTCGGCGTGCGCGGCCTCGGCCTTTGACGTAGGCCGGCTGCCCAGCATTGGGTGAACCGCCGTTCGTACCATGGGCCGACCGGATTTGCTCTGAACAGGAGACCACGCATGCCCGAAGCAGTGATCGTCGACGCCATCCGCACGCCCATCGGGCGGGCGATGAAGGGGTCGCTGAAGACCGTTCGCGCCGACGAGCTCGCGGCCGTCCCGCTCACGGCCCTGCAGGAGCGCAACCCCGAGGTCGACTTCGGGCAGACCGACGACATCTACATGGGCGCGGCCTCCTCGGTGGGCGAGCAGGCCTACAACGTCGGGCGCAACGCCGCCCTGCTGTCGGGCATCGACCACCACGTCCCGGCCGCGACCGTCAATCGCTTCTGCGCCTCCTCGCTGCAGACCATGCGCATGGCCTACCACGCGGTCTCGGCCGGCGAGGGCGACCAGTACATCGCCGCCGGCGTCGAGGCGGTCTCGCGCGCCGGCCTGGGCGCGGGCATGCCCGACGACTTCAAGCACCCCAAGCTCGACGGCTCCGAGGGCTCGCTGTTCGACGTCTACATCCCCATGGGCCTGACGGCCGAGAACGTCGCCCAGCGCTGCAAGGTCTCGCGCGAGGCCCAGGACGAGTGGGCCGTGGTCTCCCAGAACCGCGCCGTCGACGCCCAGCAGAGCGGGCACTTCGACAAGGAGATCGTCGGCGTGACGGTCGCGGCGCACAAGGACGTCGACAAGGAGGGCAACGAGGTCGACGTGCCCGAGACCGAGGTCACCAAGGACGACGGCCCCCGGCCGGGCACCTCGATGGACGTGCTCGCCAAGCTCAAGCCCGCGTTCCGCGAGGACGGCACCGTGACCGCCGGCAACTCGTGCCCGCTCAACGACGGCGCCGCCGCGGTGCTGATCATGTCCGCCGAGCGGGCCCAGGAGCTCGGCCTGACGCCCAAGGCGCGCATCGTCGCCGCCTCGGCCGCGGCCATCCGGCCCGAGATCATGGGCCTCGGCCCGCTCCCGGCGGTCGAGAAGGTGCTCGCCTACGCCGGCATGACCATGGACGACATCGACGTGGTCGAGCTCAACGAGGCCTTCGCCGCCCAGGTCGTGCCCTGTCGCGACGAGTGGGGCATCGACGCCGACAAGCTCAACCCGTTCGGCGGCGCGATCGCCCTCGGCCACCCGTTCGGGATGACCGGCGCGCGCATCATGACCACGCTGCTCAACGACCTCGAGACGCTGGACCAGACCTACGGGCTCGAGACCATGTGCGTGGCCGGCGGGATGGGCCAGGCGATGATCGTCGAGCGGCTGAACTAGCCGCGGCGGCGGCGGCCGACACCACGCCGCCGGCGACCGGTCGCGTGCGAGCGCCCGGCTGAAAGCACGGGTTAGTAGGTCTCGCAGCGCTCGGCCGGCAGGGTGGCCCGCTGCGCGGCCGAGCAGTCGCCCGAGGGCAGCAGGAACGGCAGCGTGACCGCCAGCACGAGCACGGACGCGGCGCCACAGGCGCCGATGAGCACGCGCCAGTCGCGGCGCACGACCGCCACCACGCCGGCCGCGACCAGGCCCAGCGGGGCCACCACCATCCCGCCCAGGTAGGGCGCCAGCGCCCAACCGTGATCGCGCGCGTGGCAGAGCGCGCCGAGGGTGGAGGCCCGCGCGGCGAACGGCGCGCCGCCGTCGCCGCCGCACGCGACGATGCTGAGCTCGCCGAGCACGAACCAGCCCGCCGCGAACAGCACGACCGCACCCGTGAGGGCGAGTCCGAGGAGCCAGCGGGGCGCGGATGCGGTCACGCGGCGCTCTACGCATGCCGCGCGCCTCCGTCACCCCCAGGCGCGTGCCATCGCGTCGACGTGCCGGTCGTCGGTGCCGCAGCAGCCGCCGACCACGTTGAGGCGCGGAAGCGTCGCGCGCAGCGCGGCGGAGCGGGCGCCGAGGTCGGCCGGGTCGCCGCTGTCGAGCTCGGTCGCCTCGTCGAGCTCGGCGTGGCTCATGCGCGAGGCGTTGGGCCGCAGCCCGCGGATGCGTTCGGTCGAGCCGGCCTCGGCCGCGAGCACGTCGGCGAAGTGCGTCGGGTGGGCGCAGTTGACCATGAAGTAGGCCGGGGCGCCGCCGGTCTCGGCGTCGACCTGGCCGATCGCGTCGGCCAGTGGCTGGCCGCTGGGCAGCCGGCCGTCGGTCTCGACCGTGAACGAGATCGCGGCCGGGATGCCGGCTGTCGCGGCGGCGCGCGCCACCCCGATCGCCTCCTCGACGTAGGTCATCGTGAGCGCCGTGACCAGGTCCGCGGCGGTGTCCGCGAAGGTCTCGATCTGCGTGGCGTGGTACGCCTGCGCTGCATCGGCGTCGAGCTGGACGGCCGGGTCGTAGCCGTCGTCGTGGGGACCGATGCAGCCGCTGATGACCACCGGGCCGGCGGCCGTCGCGGTGGTCGCGCGCAGCTCCTCCATCAGCGCGATCGCCCGCCGGTTGACGGCGTCGAGCTGGTCGGCGTCGTAGCCGAGCATCTGTCCCCACCGCGGGCTCGCGCGCCAGGTCGGGCTCTCGAGCACGAAGCCGGCGCCGTGCTCCTCGGCCAGGCGCAGGTAGGGGGCGTAGTAGGCCCGGAGCGCGTCGAGGCCCTCGTCCTCGAGCAGCAACGGGAAGGCGGCGAACTCGGGCAGGTCGATCCCGCGCAGGAAGATCAGGGTGGTCTCGATCCCGCCGTCGGTCAGGAACAGGCCGCCGTCGAGCTGCGGGAGGTGCTCGCGCGCCGGCACCGGCCTAGCCGCCGGTGACGTCCCGGCGCAGGAACACGACCAGGGCCGCGAACAGCGACGGCACGGCGTACGCCGCGCACACCCAGGCCGCGCGGCCGATCGGCGCCCAGTCGATCGGGTCGCGGAGCAGGCCCTGCCAGGCGTCGAACTGCGTCGAGAGCAGGTAAGGCCGCAGGAACTCGAGGCCGGAGATGATCCCCAGCAGCTGCATGACCAGCGAGATCATCAGCGCGCCGACGATCGCGGCGGCCGAGTTGCGCGTGACCGTCGACAGCAGCAGCGCGATGCAGGCCACGCTGAGCACCGGCATGAGGTACGCGAGCAAGGCCCCGCCGGTCAGCACCAGCCCCCGCCCGACTCCGACCGTGTTCCCGCTCAACGTCGTGAGCGGGTGAAATCCGAACCGCAGCCCGCCGAACACGGCGGCGACGAGCGCGAAGAGCAGCAGCGCCGTGACGGCGTAGGTGAACGACGCCGCGACCTTGGCGATGAACAGCTGCTGGCGCTCGACCGAGCGGGTGAAGATGGTCTTCAGCGTGCCGTTGCGGTCCTCGGCCGCGACGATGTCGCCGGCCACGAGCGAGACGATGAGCGGGAACAGCCAGATCGACCCGAACAGCAGCAGCACGAGCGGGATGGCCAGGCCGGTCTCGCGCACGTAGCGCCCGAACGGCACGCGCTCGGGGCCGCCGGTCTCCACCATCAGGGCGACGATGAACAGGCAGGGCACCACGACGGCGGCGCCGAGCCCGAGGTACGTGCGCTTCTGGGCCCGCAGCTTGCGCAGCTCCCACAGGTAGACCGTCCACGTGCTCGGGCGGCGGGCGACGGCGGGCAGGACGGGGGCGGCCGCGGTCACGCCGGCACGCGCTCCTGGGACGGCGCGGCGCCGTTGGCGTCACCCTCGGTGAGGCGGAAGAACAGCTCCTCCAAGCTGGCGGCGGCGGGCACCAGGGCGCGGATGCCCAGGCCCGCGTCGACCAGCGCGATCGACAGCCCGGCGGCCGCGTCCTCGTCGGCGGCGACCGAGAGCCCGTCGCCGTCGCGGCGCACGTCGCCGACGCCGGGCTGGTGGGCGGCGACCTCGAGCGCACGCTCGTCGTCGGTGGTCCGCAGCCGGTAGCGCTGGCCGGTCGAGTGCAGCAGCTCGTCGAGCCGGCCCTCGTAGATCACGCTGCCGCTGCGCACGATGGCCAGGCGGTCGCAGAGCTCCTCGACCTCGTCCATGATGTGGCTCGAGAGCAGGACGGTGATGCCCTGGTCGGCGAGGCGGCGCACGAGCACGCGCATGTCGCGCATGCCGGCGGGGTCCAGGCCGGTGGTGGGCTCGTCGAGGATGAGCAGGGCGGGGTCGCGGATCAGCGCTCCGGCGATGCCGAGCCGCTGGCGCATGCCGTGCGAGTAGCCGCCGACCTTGTCGCCTTGGCGGTCCGCGAGCTCGACCGTGTCCAGCGCGCCGTCGATCCGGTTGCGCGCGCCGCCGCCGTCGAGCGCGGCGACGAGCTCGAGGTTGCGCCGGCCCGACATGTAGGGGTAGAAGCGCGGCGCCTCGACGAACCCGGCCACGCCCGCCAGTGCCTTCGCCCCCTCGACCAGCGGGTCGCGGCCGAACAGCTTGGCCACGCCGGCGTCGGGGCGGATCAGGCCGAGCAGCATGCGCAGGGTCGTCGTCTTCCCGGCGCCGTTGGGGCCCAGGAACCCGTAGACGTCACCGCGCTGCACGGTCAGGTCGACGTTGTCGACCGCGGTGACGTGCCCGTAGCGCTTGATCAGCCCGCGGGCCTCGATCGGCGGGGTGCCAGCCAGTGCCCGACTCGGGTCGGCTGACAAGGACGCAGCGGGAGGGTCAGTGCTCTGCACGGCCCTCCCCCGAGGACGCCGTCAGGCGGCTCGAGGCGGTCACTGGAGTTGGCGGGCCGCCTGCTCCGCTGCCTGAGGCGGAACCGAGCCCGCCACCGTGTAGCTGATCCCGTTGCGCTCGAACGTCACGACGGTACCGAGCGCGGTCGCGAGCTCGGTGCCGGTGGCGCCGTTGATGTTGACCTGAGGCAGGCGCAGGTCGCGCTCGCGGTTGCCGCCGCCACCGCCGGAGCCCTGCTTGTCCTGGCCGTTGCCGGCCTTCTGCTGGAGCACGACGACCCCGCCCAGGCCCTTGCCGTAGGTGGTCAGCGCGCCGGCGCTGTTCTCGTGCTGCATCAGGCGGACCTCCTGGCGCGGCAGGCCGGCCAGCGCATCCGGGGCGACGAGCTTGAAGTCGAGCTTGGACTGCACGGCGTCGACGCCCTGCACCTGGTCGGGCTTGCCACCCTGGTGGTCCATGCCGCCCTGCGGCTGCCGCGAGCTCATGTCGACCACGCGCGCGCCCGACGGCGGGGCGACGTCGACGTCGGAGGCGGAGACCGGGTTGAAGGACACGTCGTCGGCCTGGAGCTCGAGCACCGGCGAGCTCTGGTTGTCGGCGTAGACGGCGGCGCGCAGCGGGATGCCGTTGTTGGCGTCCCAGGCGAGCTCGGCTGCGCCGAGCAGGCCGCCGTCGTCCTTCGGCGAGATGCGGACGGTGTACGTCGGGGCGCCCGCGGTCGAGGTCGGGTTGGCGCCCGACAGCGACCAGTGCTGGGAGATCTGGTTGATCGCCTTGTCGACCTGCTCCAGCGTGACCGGCTTGTGCTGGTCGGCCTGGTCGGCGCCGCCCTTGTCCTTGCCCTGCGGGGCGTCGAAGCGGTAGACGGTGTTGGAGTTCGCGTCGAAGACGGTCACCTGCTTGCCGTCGGAGACGATCTGGGCGTCGCCCGCGTCGGACTGCAGCTCGACCCGGAAGCGGCCGTCGTTGGTCACCCACAGGCGGCCCTTGGCGCCGGACAGCAGCGGCGAGGTCGAGCCCTCGGGCAGCGAGCCAGCCGGGATGAGGTTGTTCGTGAAGGTCACCGACGCGGTCAGCCCGTCGACCTTGGGCGCGTTGAGCGCGTCCACGACGGCCTGGTTGAGCGGTTTGGCGGCCGGGGTCGGGTTGCTGTCGGACAGCGCGCCCTGCGCGATGCCGGCGCTCACGCCGAGCAGGGCGATGACGCCCACGAAGATCAACAGGCGTCGGGTCGAGATGGTCCGCAGTCGCTTCATCGGCTTCCTTCCACGTCGGTGTCTGCCCGTGTTCTAGCCGGGGACCCTGAGATGTCTCTGAGAGGCGGCAAGTCCAAGGTGAAGGTCGCGCCGTGCACCTCGACGCTGCCGCCGTGGCGCTCGGCGATCGCGCGCACGATGGCCAGGCCCAGGCCCGAGCCCTCGCCGCTGGCCCCGGGGCCGCGCCAGAAACGCTCGAAGGCGTGTGCCGCGGCCTCGTCGTCCAGCCCCGGACCCTCGTCGGTCACGCGCACACGGCTGCCGCCCAGCGCCACGGTGATGCGGCCGTCGGGCGGGCCGTGCTTGCGTGCGTTCTCGACCAGGTTGGCGAGCGCGCGCCGCAGCGCCTCGGGGTCGCCGGCCACGGCGCCGCCCTCGCCCTCGACCACCACGCGCGGGTCGCCGTCGGCCACGTCACGGGCCAGCGCGTCGAGGTCGACGCGCTCGTTCGGGCGCGCGCCGGCCGCGTCCTCGCGGGCGAGCGCGAGCAGGTCGTCGAGCAGCGCCGACAGCCGGGTGGCGTCGCGCTCGAGCTCGGCCAGCACCTCCGCGTCGGCGCCGTGCTGGGCCACATAGGCGGCGTTGCCGCGCAGCGCGGTCAGCGGCGTGCGCAGCTCGTGCGACGCGTCGGCGACGAAGCGGCGCTCGTTCTCGCGGGCGCGGTCGAGCGTCTCGAGCATCGCGTTCAGCGTGTCGGCCAGCCGCCGCACCTCGTCGCGCGACGCGGGGGCGGGGAGGCGGCGCTCGGGGTCGCCGGTGCGGGCGATGGCCTCGGCGCCCGCGGTCAGCCGGCCGAGCGGGCGCAGCGCGCGGCGGGTGAGCAGGACCGAGAGCAGCGCGGCGAGGATCGCCGCGGCGACGGCGCTGATCGCCACCAGGCCGCGGGTGGTGCGCAGGGTGTCCTCGATGTCGCCGGTCCCGCCGGCCACCGCGACCGCGCCGCCCGACGCCGGGCCGCCGCCGATCTCGCCCAGCGGCGCGGCGTACACGCGCACGACCTCGTCGCCGAGGCGCTCGTCCCCGTAGGCGGCGCGGCGCGCGCGCACGGCGCCGCTCAGCGGCGCCCCGTCGGGCAGCACGCGCCCGCCCAGCGCGCCCGAGCGGGCCACGATCCGCCCGCGCCGGTCCACTACCTCGACCAGCGCCGGCCCGCTGCCCACGCGGCCCTCGAGCGTGCCCGGCACGGTGAGCAGGCGCGGGGTGGCCGCGGCCAAGCGCGCCACCTCCACGGCGCGCGCCCGCAGGCTGCGGTCCAGCGTGTCGTGGAGCTGGTTGTCGAGCAGGGTCAGCGTCGCCACGCCCAACAGCACCACCGCCAGCAGGATCGCCACCGCCGAGGCCAGCGCGACGCGCCAGCGCAGCGAGACGCGCGACACCTCAGCCTCCCTCTTGGAGCACGAACCCGACCCCGCGCACGGTCCCGATCAGGGGCGGGTCGCCGAGCTTGCGGCGCAGGTAGGCCACGTAGCGGTCGACGGAGTTGGGGCTGGCCTCGGCCTCGCCGCCCCACACCTCCTCGAGCGCGCGCTCGCGCGTGACCACCGTGCGCGGGTTGCGCAGCAGCAGGCCGAGCAGCTCGGACTCGCGCCGGGTCAGGCCGAGGTCGCGCCCGCCGCGGGTGGCGTGCCCGCTCTCGGGGTCGAGGGCGACGTCGGCGAAGGCCAGCGTCTCGGGCACGTGGCCGCGCCGCAGCAGCGCGCGCACGCGCGCGGTGAGCTCCTGCACGGCGAACGGCTTGACCAGGTAGTCGTCGGCGCCGGCGTCCAGCCCCGCCACGCGGTCGGGGACGCCGTCGCGCGCGGTGAGCATGAGGATGGGCACGCCGAGGCCCTTGGCGCGCAGCCGCCGCGCGACCGCCAGGCCGTCCACGCCGGGCATGGCGACGTCGAGCACGATGAGGTCGGGCACCGACTTCTCCACCGCGGCCAGCGCCGCCCCGCCGTCGGCGGCGGTGCGCACGGCGTAGCCCTCGGCGGCGAGCGTGCGCTCGAGCATGCGCCGGATCGGCGGGTCGTCGTCCACGACGATGATGGCGGCGGCGGCTGCCATTTCGTGGCACTATGGCGTCTGTGGGGGTGACGAGGCGAGCGCTGCTTGGGAGCGCCGCGGCGGCAGGCATGGTCGCCGCCACGCCTTGGCCGTTGCGCGCGCTGGCCCAGAGCGCGAGCGGAAACGACCTCGCGACGGAGTGGCCGGCGCTCGCGCAACGTCAGCTCGATCCGCTCGACGCGGATCCCGGCTAGCCCAGGAGCTCGTCCAGCGCGGCCTCGAGCGCGGCCGCCGCCGCGGTCACCGGCGGGTCGAGGTCGCGGTCGGCGAGCAGCCCGAAGGCCACGCCGCCGTCATAGGAGAGGATCCCCACGGTCAAGCGCTGGTTGGCCGGGTTGATCGGCACCACCGGCGAGGCCCACAGCAGCCGCGCGCCGTTCAGGTAGAAGGGCTGCTGGGGGCCGGGCAGGTTGGAGATCACGAGGTTGTGCGCGCGCACGCCACCCATCGCCCGCACGAGCACCGACGACACCGCCGGCGGCACCCAGCCGGTGGCGCCGACGAGGAACCCGCCCGCGCGCACGGCGGCCGAGCCCTTCAGCGCGCGCGTCTCGGCGCTGACCATGCTCACGCGCCGCCGCGGGTCGGCCACGTCGGTGGGCAGGTCGATGAACACCATCGAGATGCGGTTGCCCAGCTCGCCGCGCTCGTCCTCCTTGCGCAGCGACACGGGGACGAGCGCGACCGGCTCCTGCCCGGCCGACCCCCCGAGCTCGGGCAGGTAGCGGCGCAGCATCCCCGCCACGGCGGCGACGAGCACGTCGTTGACGGTGCCGCCCGTGGCCTTGCCCGCCGCCTTGACCGCCGCGAGGTCGGTGCGGACGATCGCGTAGCGGCGGTTGGGGCCGAGCGGCTCGTTGAGCGGCGTCATCGGCGCCTGCGGGCGCTGGCGCGCGAGCTCGACCAGGAGGTCCGTGGTCCGCCGCAGCTCGTCCGCGGCCGTGCGCGGCGAGGTCTCGAGCGCGCGCCGGGCGGCGTCGAGCGCGAACCGCTGGGTGCGCATGAACGGGGTCGCGGCCAGGCGCGCGATGTGGGCGCCGGCGTCGTAGGGGCGCGGTGACCAGGGCTCGTCGGGCGGCGGGATGTCCAGCGGCTCGGGCGAGGGGTCGAGCAGCACGGTCCCGACGTCCACCGCGGCCACGCCGTCCACGAGGGCGTGGTGCATCTTCGTCACCAGCGCCACCTGGCCGTCGGCCAGCCCGTCGACCACGTGCAGCTCCCACAGCGGGCGCGCGCGGTCGAGCTTGCGCGACATCACCCGGCCGACGTAGTCGGCCAGCCCGTCGGGCGTGGGCAGGGTGGCGTGGTCGAGATGCCAGTCGAGGTCGAAGTCCTCGTCGTCGACCCACTCGGGGCCGGCCAGCCGCAGCGGGGCCTCGACCAGCTTCTGCCGGTAGCGGGGGATCAGGTGCAGCCGTGCCTGCAGGCGCTCGCGCACTGCCTCGTAGGTGAGCCCGGGCCCGCCCTCGAACACGAGCGCGCCGCCGACCGCCATGTTGACCGGGCCGCGTTCGCTGGCCAGCGACGACCGGTCGGCGGCGCTGAGCGGCTCGGAGGCCACGCGCTACTTCGGGGCCATCCGCAGCGCGCCGTCGAGCCGGATGACCTCGCCGTTGAGCATCTCGTTCTCGACGATCGAGCAGGCGAGCAGGGCGAACTCGGGCGGCTGGCCCAGGCGGTGGGGGAAGGGCACGGTCTCGCCCAGCCGCTGGCGCGCCTCCTCGGGCAGCGCCGCGAGCAGCTGGGTGTCGAACAGGCCCGGCGCGATGGTCATGACGCGGATGCCCTTGTCGGCCAGGTCGCGCGCCGCCGGCAGCGTCATGCCCACGACGCCGCCCTTGGAGGCCGAGTAGGCGACCTGTCCGATCTGCCCGTCGTAGGCGGCCGCCGACGCGGTGTTGACGCACACACCGCGCTCACCCGAGTCGCCCTGCGGTTCGTTGGCGAGCATGGCCGTGGCGGCGAAGCGGAGCACGTTGAAGGTGCCGATCAGGTTGATCCCGATGATGGTCTCGAAGGGCATGAGGTCGTGCGGCCCGCGGCTGCCGGTGATCTTCTGGGCCCAGCCCGTGCCGGCGCAGCACACGCAGATGCGCAGCCCGCCGCCCGCCCGCGCGGCCTGCTCGGCCGCGGCCTTGACCTCGTCCTCGTCGCGGACGTCGGCGTGCACGAAGCCCGCGCCGTCGCCGAGCTCGTCGGCCAGCGCCTGCCCGCGCTCGTCGTTGACGTCGGCGATGGTCACGCTCGCGCCGCCGTCGTGCAGCCGGCGGGCGGTTGCCTCGCCGAGCCCCGACGCCCCGCCGGCGACAAGCGCTCCACTTCCCTCGATTTTCATGGCGCGGAACCCTATCCGTCTACGGGCTGCCCACCCGGTAGCGGAGGAAGAGCGCGCCGTGGCCCTCGTGGACGGACACCAGCTCGAGCCGGCCGGGGCGGTCCAGCGGCGGCGCGGCCACGATCGTCGGCGCGTCGCCGCCGCCCGCGAGCTTGGGCTCGACCGACAGGAAGAGCTCGTCCAGGACCCCGGCCTCGAGCAGCTGCCGGTTGACCGTGGGGCCGCCCTCGCACAGGACCGAGCGCACCCCATGGTCGGCGCGCAGCGACCGCAGCACGCGGTCGACCGTGAGCTCGGCCTCGGCCATGCGGTGCAGCGTGACGTTGGCCGGGCAGGGCGGCGGGTTGTCGGGCGAGGACGTGTACACGGCCACACGCGAGCTGGGGTCGGTCCACAGCGAGGTGTCCCACGGCACGTCCAGCGTGCGGGTCAGGACGCAGGCCAGCGGCTCGGGCTCGAGTCCCTCGGCCTCGCGCGCCGCGCGCAGCGCGGGGTCGCGCACCAGGTGCCCGTAGCGCTCGGCCCGCAGCGTGCCCGCGCCGATGAGGACGCAGTCGGCCTGGGTGCGCAGCCGCAGGAACAGGGTGCGGTCGAGGTCGTCGCCGACCGGCCCGGCCCTGCCGTCGATCGTGGCGCGGCCGTCGGCCGTTGAGACCATGTTGTCGACCACGTAGGGCCGCCCCTCCGGCGCGCGCTCGCCCAGGCGCAGGCCGGAGACGGCGTCCTCCACGGCGACCTCGCCGGGCTCGGGGTAGAGACGGCGCAGGGCCATGGGCGCGTGAGGCTAGCCGCATGGGGCTTCGCAACCGGCGAAACGTGCACACGCGGCCGCGGAGATCACCTCCTCAGGGCGGTCTCCCGTCCAGTTGACATACCCGACGGTATGTGAATACTCTCCGGTACGTTATGGCGGCGGGGCTGCAAGCGTTCTTGTTCACCGACCTCGTGGGCATGCACACCGGCCCCGCCGTGCATCGCGCGGGCGACTGGTACGGCACCACCGTCAATCTCGCGAGCCGGCTGTGCACGGCGGCGTCCGGCGGCGAGGTGCTGGTCAGCGCCTCGACGGCGCTGGCCGCCGCGCCGCTGCGCGAGGTCCGCCTGGGCGAGCCCCGCCTGCATTGGCTGCGCAACGTGGTCGAGCCGGTGACGGCGCACTCGGCCTCGGCAGCGCCGTCGTTGACCACCCGCCTGACCGCGCGCCTGCCCTGCATGCGCGGCCGCATGACCCTGCCCACGCCACCCAACCTCCCGGAGGCCCTCGCATGAGCACCGCCACCGCCCCCGCGCCCGCCGCCCCGCAAACGCTCGCGGGCGTCCCCGCGCTGCCGCCCGGGCCGAGCGCCCCGCGGGCGGTCCAGACGCTGGCGTGGACGCTGCGCACCGGCCCGTTCCTGGACCGCAACCGGGCACGGTTCGGCGATCAGTTCACGATCAAGATCGGCGACGAGCCGCCGTGGGTCGTCCTCTCCGACCCCGAGGCGGTCAAGCAGGTCTTCACCGGCGACCCGCGACTCCTGCACGCCGGCGAGGGCAACGTGATCCTCAAGCCGATCCTCGGCGAGCACTCGGTGCTCCTGCTCGACGAGAAGCCGCACCTGCGCCAGCGCAGGCTGCTGCTGCCGCCGCTGCACGGCGAGCGGATGCAGCAGTACGGCGAGCTCATGCGGCACGTGGCCGAGGAGGAGGTGGCGCGCTGGCCGCGGGGCGAGCCGCTCGTGCTCCAGCCGCGCATGCAGGCGGTCACGCTCGAGGTGATCATGCGCGCGGTCTTCGGCCTGCGCGAGGGCGAGCGGCTGGAGCGCCTGCGCGTCGCGCTGCGCCAGCTCCTGGACCGCACGACGAGCGTCGCCACGCTCATGCTCATCAACCTGATCGGGCCGGGCAAGATGATGCGGGTCAACAGCGCCATCCGCCTGCTCGACACCGTCGATCAGCTGATCATCGAGGAGATCCGCGAGCGCCGCGGCGCGGGCGACCTGGCCGAGCGCGACGACATCCTCTCGCTGCTGCTGCAGGCGCGGCACGAGGACGGCAGCGCGATGAGCGACCGCGAGCTGCGCGACGAGCTCATGACCCTGCTCGTCGCCGGCCACGAGACCAGCGCGACCACGCTGTCCTGGGCGCTCGAGCGGCTGGTCCGCCACCCCGAGCAGCTCGAGCGGCTGCGCGACGGCGGCGACGAGTACGCCGACGCCGTGCTCAAGGAGACCCTGCGCCTGCGCCCGGTGCTGCCCATCGTGGCCCGGCGGGTCAAGGCGCCGATCGAGATCGGCGGGCGGCTCATCCCCGCCGGGGTGACGCTGGCGCCGTGCATCTACCTCGTGCACCGGCGCCCCGACGTCTACCCCGAGCCGCTGCGCTTCGCGCCCGAGCGCTTCCTCGACACGAAGGCGGGGACGTACACGTGGTTCCCGTTCGGCGGCGGCGTGCGCCGCTGTCTGGGCGCGTCCTTCGCGATGTACGAGATGACGATCGTCCTGCAGGTCATGACCGAGCGGCTGAGGCTGCGCCCGGCGCGGCCGCAGCGCGAGCGCGTCAAGCGCCGCGCCATCACGCTGGTGCCGGGCCGCGGCGCGGAGATCGTTGCGGAAGGTCGCTGACATGCCGGCGAAGCGGCTCACGCGCGCCGAGCGCGCAGCGCGCACGCGCCGGCTGCTCATGGCGGCGGCGTCCAAGGTGTGCGCCAAGCGCGGGCTCGAGCGCGCCTCGATCGACGAGGTGGCCGAGGAGGCCGGCTTCACCAAGGGCGCCTTCTACGCGAACTTCCGCTCCAAGGAAGAGCTGTTCCTGGCCATGCTCGACGAGCGCTTCTCCGAGCAGCTGCGCAAGCTGGACGAGACGCTGTCCGCCGAGGGCGAGCTGGGCGACCAGGTGCGCGAGGCCGCGGCCGACTTCGCCCACGACCTCGCCGACGAGCCGGAGTGGGTCCGCCTCTACTTCCAGTTCGCCGCCCACGCCGCCCGCGACGAGAGCTTCCGCGCCGAGCTGGTCACGCGCGAGCGCGCGCTGCGCGCGCGCATGGCCGAGATCATCGCCCGCCGCACCGAGCGGCTGCCGTTCCCCGTGCCGTTCCCGCCGGACCAGGTTGCGCGCATGGCCGACGCGATGATCGACGGGTTCGCCATGCACCAGCTGCTCGACCCCGCGGACTACCCCGACGACCTCCACGCGACGATGTGGACGGTCTTCGCCGCCGGCCTGAAGGCGCTGGCGGTGGAAGGCGCGGCTAGTTCAACCGGCTGACGCCGGCCTCGCCGTACCAGTCGAAGCCCTCCGACGCGGCCCGCACCACCACGACCTTCTGGTGGCTGAAGTCGTCGAAGGACTCGACCCCGCACTCCTTGCCCACGCCGGACGCGCCGGTCCCGCCCCACGGCATCGAGGGTTCGATGCGGTGGTGGTCGTTGACCCAGCAGATGCCGGCCGAGACCTCTGAGGCCACGCGGTGCGAGCGGGCGACCTCCTTCGTCCACACGGCCGCGCCGAGGGCGTAGCGGGAGTCGTTGGCCTTGGCGACGGCGTCGTCCTCGTCCGTGAACGGGACGGCGACGAGCACTGGCCCGAAGATCTCCTCCTGGGCCACGCGCATCCCGTTGGCCACGTTGGTCAGCACCGTCGGCCGCACGAAGTAGCCGCCGTCCAGCGGCGCGGGCAGGTCGGGTACGCCGGCGTCATCGGCGACGGTCGCGCCCTCGTCGGCCCCGATCCGCAGGTACTCGAGCACCCGCTCCTGGCGCGCCTTGGAGATCAGCGGGCCCATCTGCGTGGCCGGGTCGTTGGGGTCGCCGACGCGGATGGCCTCGGCCTTGTCCGACAGGGCGGAGACGAAGTCGTCGTAGATCGTCTCCTGCACGAGCAGGCGCGAGCCGGCGATGCAGGTCTGGCCCGCGGCCACGAAGCCGCCGAAGGCGACGCCGTTGACGGCGTCGGACAGGTCGGCGTCGTCGAACACGATCACCGGCGTCTTGCCGCCGAGCTCGGCGGTGACCCTCGCGAAGCGCCGTGCCGCGGCCTCGCTGACGGCGCGCCCGCCCTGCTCGCCGCCGGTGAAGTTGACCTTGGCCACGTCGGGGTGGTTGGCGATGGCCTGGCCGGTGGGCAGGCCGGGGCCGGTGACGACGTTGACCACGCCGTCGGGGAGCCCGGCCTCGCGCGCGAGCCGGCCGAGGACGATGGTCGTCAGCGGCGTGAGCTCGGAGGGCTTGATCACGACCGTGTTGCCGGCGGCCAGCGCGCCGGACAGGCTCTGGGCGAGGATCAGCATCGGGTGGTTGAACGGCGTGAGCAGGCCGCACACCCCGAGCGGCACGCGCTGGATGAAGGACACGTAGGGCCCGGTGGTGGGCAGCGCCGCGTCGCGCTGGGCGACGAGCAGCGCGTTCGCGTAGCGGTACCACTCGGCCATGCGCGCGAGCTGCGCGCGCGTCTCGACCACGGGGCGACCGTTGTTCAGCGTCTCGAGCACGTAGAGCTGCTCGAGGTTGGACTCGAGCAGGTCGGCGAAGCGGTTGAGGATGCGGGCGCGGTCAAAGCCGCTCATGCGCGGCCAGGGTCCGTCGAATGCCGCCTTGGCGGCCTGCACCGCCCGGTCGACGTCCTCGTCGGCGGCCAGCGGGACCTCGGCGATGACCGCGCCGGTGGCGGGGTTGCGGACCTCGAAGCGCTCGCCGGCGAGCGCTTCGACGTCCTCGCCCCCGATCACCATCGCCGGGCGTTGGATGTCTTGGTCATTCATGTGACAAAGACTAAGCGACCCGCTCGCCGCAGGTCCGGCACCGCACCTCGACCACGGGGTCGATCTCGTGGTCGTGATGGGGGACGTTGGGCCGGCGCTCGTCCGTGGGCAGGTGCTGCCGGCTCCACTGGGTCAGCGCGGCGAGCACCGGGGCGAGGTCGCGGCCTGCCTGCGTCAGGTGGTAGGCGTCCCGGGGAGGGCGCTCGGAGTAGCGGCGCTTCTCGATCACGCCGGCGTCGACCAGCCGCCGCAGGCGGGCGCTGAGCACGTCGCGCGGCGCGCCCGTGTGACGGGCGATGTCCGCGAAGCGGTGATTGCCCCAGAACAGCTCGCGCACGACGAGCAGCGCCCAACGCTCGCCGAGCAGGTCCAGCGCGTCGGCGATCGTGCACGGGCGGGGCGTGGTGCCGGCGGCGGGGGTCAACGGCGCCACCGGCGGCGCTGCGCGTGTGCGGTCATGAAGGGCTAGACTAGGACTAGTCGGTTTGCTTTTCAAACTCAGGAGCTGAACATGCGCGAAGCGGTCATCGTCGAGGCGGTCCGGACCCCCGTCGGCCGGGGCAAGCCGGGCAAGGGCGGCCTGAACCCGATTCACCCGGTCGACCTCCTGGCCCACAGCATCCGATCGGTCGTTGAGCGCACCGGCATCGACCCCGAGCGCATCGACGACGTCATCGCCGGCTGCGTCGACCAGGTCGGCGAGCAGGCGGCCAACATCGCCCGCTGGGGCGCGCTCGCGGCGGGTCTGCCCGAGTCCGTCCCCGCCACCACCGTCGACCGCCAGTGTGGCTCGTCGCAGCAGGCGGTCCACTTCGGCGCCCAGGGCGTCATCTCCGGCGCCTACGACATGGTCATCGCGGCCGGCGTCGAGAGCATGAGCCGCGTGCCCATGTTCTCCAACGCGATCGGCCAGGACCCGTTCGGCCCGGGCGTCGCGGCCCGCTACCCCGACGGCCTCGTCCCGCAGGGCATCAGCGCCGAGCTCATCGCCTCCAGGTGGGAGCTGCCGCGCTCCGACCTCGACCGCTTCGCGCTCGAGAGCCATCGCCGCGCCGCGGCGGCCACCGACGCCGGGCGCTTCGCTGACGAGATCGTGCCCATCGATGGCCTGCAGGCCGATGAGTCGATCCGGCCCGACACGACGCTCGAGGCGCTGGCCGGCCTGAAGCCGGCCTTCGAGGACCCCGCCATGGCCGCGCGCTTCCCCCAGATCGACTGGCGCGTGACCGCCGGCAACTCGAGCCCGATCAACGACGGCAGCGCCGCGGTGCTCATCACCACGCCCGCGCTCGCGCGCGAGCTCGGCCTCGAGCCCAAGGCGCGCCTGCGCACGTTCGCGGTCGTCGGCGACGACCCCATCGCCATGCTCACCGGCGTGATCCCGGCGACGGCCAAGGTGCTGCACCGCGCCGGCCTGCGCATCGACGACATCGACCTGTTCGAGGTCAACGAGGCCTTCGCCTCGGTCGTCCTGGCCTGGCAGCGCGAAACCGGCGCCGACCTCGACAAGGTCAACGTCAACGGCGGCGCCATCGCCATCGGCCACCCGCTCGGCGCCAGCGGCGCGCGGATCACGACGACGCTGGTCCACGCGATGGCCCAGAACGGCGCCCGCTACGGCCTCCAGACCATGTGCGAGGCCGGCGGCCTGGCCAACGCCATGGTGCTCGAGGCCGCCTAGCCCCGGGCGCTACCGTGGCTCCCGTGAGGGTGTGGTTCATCACGGGAGCCAGCAGCGGCTTCGGCCGGGCGATCGCCGACGCGGCCCTCGCGCGCCAGGACGCCGTCGTGGCCGCCGGGCGCGACGTGGAGACGCTGCGCGCCCTCGGTGACGACGATCGCGTCCTTGCCGCGCGCCTCGACGTCACCGACGCCACCGAGCGCGAGGCCGCGGTCGCCGCGGCGCTCGACGGATTCGGCCGCATCGACGTGCTCGTCAACAACGCCGGCCGCACCCAGGTCGGCGCCGTCGAGGAGACCACGGACGACGAGCTGCGCGACCTGTTCGAGCTGCACTTCTTCGGCCCGGCGGCGCTGACGCGGCTGGTCCTGCCGGGCATGCGCGAGCGCGGGAGCGGCGCGATCGTGCAGATGTCGAGCGTGGGCGGCCAGACCACCGCGCCGGGCTTCGGCGCCTACTGCGCGACGAAGTTCGCGCTCGAGGGCCTGACCCAGGCGCTGCACGACGAGGTGGCGGCGATGGGCATCCGCACCCTGATCGTCGAGCCGGGCGCATTTCGCACCGGCCTGTTCCGGCCCGACGCCGCCTACCAGTCGGCCGAGCTGTCCGCGTACGCCGACGTGGTCGGCGCCACGCGCGCCTACGTGCGCGAGGGCGACGGCGAGCAGCCCGGTGACCCGGCCAAGGCGGCGGCCGCGATCCTCGCCGCACTGGACGCCGACCGCCCGCCGCTGCGCCTCGTGCTCGGCGCGGACGCGATCGCCGCGATCCGGCACCGCACGGACGGCCTCGTGGCCGAGCTGGACGCGTGGGAGGACGTGGGGGCGGCGACGGCGTTGGAGTGAGGAAACCGGGGCCGCGTGACCGGCGGCGACGAGGGAGAAGGGGGTCTGTCGGGCCCGGCCGCACCGGTGATCCCTCAGCCGCCTGAACGGCGGCGACGAAGGAGACGGGGTCTTTGGGCCCGGTGAGCACCAGTGATCCCTCAGCCGCCTGAACGGCAGCGACGAGGGAGAAGGGG
>Ga0070700_100000402_pt1 | contig 22361 bp, 16 predicted proteins | sample KBSK5101metaG_FD_65456 | JGI IMG/M metagenome (GOLD analysis project Ga0070700, IMG submission 65456) | Corn, switchgrass and miscanthus rhizosphere microbial communities from Kellogg Biological Station, Michigan, USA - KBS K5-10-1 metaG | ecosystem: Host-associated > Plants > Roots >...
GCCGAGCCCTCTAAACTCACTTCATGCCGAAGTGGCGGAACTGGCAGACGCGCACGTTTGAGGGGCGTGTGAGGCAACTCGTGGGGGTTCGAGTCCCCCCTTCGGCACCATACTTTCAATTTTCCTTGGCAAATTCTCTAAGGTCATGTAGTGCCCGCAGCTCTTTGCGAACGTCCCCGCCCAACGCGGATCGGCGACACCTCAGAATAGGCAAGTGAGGTCGTGAAGGTACTTTTTCCTCTCGTCGCATGTTAATGACCGCTGAACACGGGCTCTAGCCATTTTTTTCAACTCTTCGACGCTAACGAAACTCTCCCGTGGAAAAGTTTGTCCGTACCCTTGTGAGGTGGTGGTTACAATGAACATTCCATCAGGACTGAAGGTAGCGTCGACAACACTTCCGCTCGGCGATTCGAGAGTGACCGCTGGGACGCTTTCGGACAAAGCCCACTCAGAAACGTAGGCATTGCCATCCTTGATCGTCAGGATCAATTGGCCATCTGGACTAAAGCCGGCGAAGTGTCCTTGTAATTCTGCTTTACGCTTACCGGTTTGGACATCCCAAACCATTACGCTCCTGTTTTCATCCTCGCCTGCAATAAACTTTCCATCAATGCTGTAAGCAACGCTTACAATCGGAACGGAATGCCCGACTAACTCCTTAACTAGTTTTGGTCCGTTATCCCGATCCCAGATCAGCACGTTCCCTCTAGTACTTCCGGTCACGAAGTATCGACCGTCCGGACTAAACATAGCGCCCCGCGAGATGGAAGCGTTCGTGAATTCTGTAACAGTTCCTCCTGTATTCACGTCCCAAATACGTACTGAATGATCGTTACTCAGCGCCATGAGCAGCTTTCCGTCCACGCTGAATACCGCGGTGTCGATAGCGGCGTTAACGAACATCGGCGTCAACCAACTCCAGTTACTCGTAGCCTGGAGTTGTGCGGAATACTGCTTGTTGTTTTCATCGTTATGGATTACGAGAATGTACTTGCCATCCGGACTGAAGGAGAAGGAACCAGCGTTATACGGCAATGCACTACCGAATCTTTCTCCTGTTGCAAAGTCCCACACCTGTTTGGAATCGGTGATGAATCTACCGTCAGCACTAAAGGAAACGGACGCATATTCGAACTTAAAGAAAGGCGGCTTTTTCACGCGCCAGATTCGTGCCGTTCCATCACCACTGGCTGTCGCCAGTCTGTAGCCATCGCGGCTGAAGGCAGTTTGGTATATGAATTTTTCGCTAAGGAACCTGTCAATTTCTTTTCCTGTGAGATCCCAAACGCCAGCGGTACTTCCCACGCCACAAGCGATGAGTTGTCCAGCCGGACTAAAGACAGGAAAGTTAACATTGTCGGTCAAGTCAGTTGTAATCTTTGCTTTTGGGGTTTCGCTGGAAGTTACATCCCATACATAGATGTAGTTGTATCGGTCCAGAGTTAGAATGTGCCTGCCATCTGGACTGAACGACACGCGATACACTGGCCCGTCGTGCTTGAATGAAATTCTATGTTCGCCCGTCTCCGCGTCATACACGCGCGCCAATTCATTACGGGTACCCGCAACGATTGATCGTCCGTCAGGACTAAAGGATGCGTCGTTCGCATTCGCGTACTCGCTTGCCTCCTCGTCCACCTTTATTTTTTGCTTTAAGACCCCTCCATTTGTTTCCCAGACATATACGTAGCCATCTCCGCAAGCTGTAGCGATGCGTGTCCCATCCGGGTTGAACGTTGCGGTGTTTACAGTGTTAGGGTGCACGAGAGGACTGCCAATGGGCTGTCCGGTGCGCGCTTCCCAAATTCGTGCCGTTTGATCCTTGCTGGCTGTGACGACGAACCTGCTGTCAGGACTGAAATCCACTTGCCTAATGTCAGCGGTGTGCCCATTCAGGTCCGCAAGTTTAGTCTCTGAGTTCGCGTCCCAGATTCGCACGGTAGGACTGTTGAAGTTCGTGCCAGTAGCGATCAACCTCCCGTCCGGGCTGAACGTGGCTGCGAACAATTGTCCTCGCTGCCCAACGAACGACTTGAGGTACGCCCCTGTAGTTGCATCCCAAAGATGTGCGGTCTGTTCCCCACCGCCTGTGAGCAGAAACCTTCCGTTGGGACTGAAAGACGCAAAACGGACGAGAAAATTTCTTTTCATGACGGCGACAAGCGGGTATTCCTCCAGACTTTCTCTGAGCGACCTGATGCCTTCCTCGGTCGGCTCCATCTCGACGGCTTGCAAAGCCAAGACAACACTAAGCTCTGGATCAGTGGAGAGGTTTTTTGAAGCAACTGCAGCAAGTTCGCGAGATGAAGCTCTCCTCTCGCGGGTGTTTCCGGTAAGAATTATGGACAGCGAAACTATCAGTGCTAGGATGAGGACCGCGAGTGCGATCAGACCCAGTCTCCAATAAGAGACCCGGCGCTGCTCGCGCTCCATATCCTCCTTGTGGCGGGTCCAGTCCTGGACCAGCATAAACCGTCCACGCCAATCCAGAATGGCAGGCGCGAGCACATCGTGGTAAATCTCATACTGTGGTGGGGCCTTTGGATCGGAAATAGGTGCAATTGGTTGAAGGATGCGTGCCTCTCCGGAAAGTTTGGTCAGAACGGGAACAATTTGAGAGACTGGCAGTCCCGTAAAGTGAAATAGGTCGCCAGCGGTATGAGCGATCTTGCTGCGCGATGGCGTCACCAGATGGTAAAAAACATCCGCGGCAATCTTTTGCTCATCGGATGTGAGAGTGCTCATCGCGTCATCGAGGTGTGTGCGTATGATGCGCTCAGCTTCACCCAACTGTCGGAGCGTCTGGACGCGCAACACATTTGAGCCTTGCCGCATCTCCTCATTCCACAGTCGCATCATTACCATCTGGAGAAACGGCGTTTCGATTCTCGCGTCTCCATCACTCCGATTTTGGCCGCTAAGGCCCGCTTCTTCCCCGATCTGAACCTTTCCGGTTTTGACCTGCTTCAAGACTTCCGCGACCAGCGCGTCTTCAATCTCTATCTTCTTAGCACCGTTAGAACCCAGCAGTTCGTTATAGTGCTTTAGCGGCTCGATAATGGCCGCTTGTGCCGCGTGTCGGTCCAGATGTTCAAGCCGCAGGTAGTTGTCGAATACACCGGGGATGCCCTTCTCAAAGCGGTCCAATTTCGCAAGCGAATCCTCACGTATCGAGATGAGAAAACTTATCGGGGCTTTGGAACGAGACACCGCTTGAGAAAACTCTGTTACGAAAGTGTCGTCTTGCGCATGATAGAGAAAGTACTCTTCAAACTGATCGAGGATGATCAAAACACCACATTCAAGTCTCGTTGCCCAGCTCTCGAGATATTCTGAAAGAGTTAGAACAGTCTTAGCCGAAGCAGCACCGCTCGATTGAGAATGCTGAGCCACGTCCTCCAGGATGGCTCCAGGTTTGGCGGCGGCTGCGTTGGCAACAGCGGCCTTCAAGTTATTTAACGGATTACTCTGCCAGGTGCGGAAGACGACGACCAGCAGGTCTTCGCGTTCACTGAGCTTATGAGTTACGCCCGCGCGGAGAATTGACGACTTGCCGACACCGCTCGCGCCGTATAAGAGCGTCAATGACGAGGCGAAGAGATTGGCAATGATTAGCTGCGTCTCTTGCTCGCGACCGAAGAAGAAATGCGCGTCAGCTTCCTCATACGGAATAAGTCCCTGATACGGGCAGCGGGGTTGGGAGAGATTTTTCATGAGTCTTCCGCCCCATTAAATTTGATTCTGACCCGTTTCCAGTTCATGGACGAAATCATCGATCAACATGTTGTAGACTTCGACCCCACGCTGTTGCCAAAAGCGGCGCTCCAACGGCGTTACTCGCCACCGAATCGCCCAAGACCTAAGGCCCCTTCGCCGTTGTACATCCTTTTCCATGCGATTCAGTACGACGCGAAGGTTCCAGTCCGTCAAGCTGTAACCGAGGAACAGAAAATGGCGTTGCTGAAATGGTTCTGCAAACATCGCCGGGATTGCTGAGTTCCTGGTCATGCGCGAAAGGAACTCAATATAGTCGTCCTCGGTTATGAGGAACTGGTCACGCATAGAACCGTGGCGATCAACGGAACCGTGCATTTTGTAGATGACAGTACGGGTCTTCAAATCGATGACGAATTTATTCGGTATGACTTCCTTCGGCTCTGCCTCACCGTGTTCATACCAAAGCAGTTGGTCCCCGATCGCATTGTCTGTGGTGTGCGTAACCAGATCGTACGGTTTGCCCGCGGCCTCGAAAGCGCGCTCCATGCCATCGTCGTAGTTGGTCGTAACTACGAGGAGTGGAACATCGATTTTGGCAAGGAAGGTGTGAAGCGCGGTTAAACAATAAATGTTACTGAAGATGCTTCGCAGAACCTCATCGAGGACGACTCGCCCATTCACCACGTCGTAGTACTGCGCTACTTTTGCCAGATCTATTGGTTCATCTTGAGGAAATTGCGTCATCCGCGCCAAATAGTTTGCCAGCTCTCCTGCCGTTGGTAGGAACTCGCTGATCCCTGGTTTCCATTCAGCATTAAGAGTACGTCCGCCTAGCGATGCGCCGGAACCGAGAAACGGAATAACGCGGCCCTGGTTCAAGCGATTCAGAATCGTGGGATAGGGAGGTTCGAGTTCTTCTGCCATCAAGACTCTCCGAGTGAGATTCAAAAACCAGATTCACCACAATAAGATTCAGGTTCGGCTCGGTATGTGAAATCTTGTGGGAGTCGCCTGGCTCTATGAACTGCGTGGAAATGTATTTGGCTGAGGGCACGAGTATGCGAGGGTGCAGAGGCTCGGGGGATCAGCCTTTGATCGACGGCGCGAAGATTATAGCCGCTGCGATGCTAAGTCAAGCTTTCGAATTTAGCCTCAAGGATCCGGGTTCTGTTGGATCCTGGTTCCTCAAAGTGCTGCGTCACGCTGGATGGCAATGTTTTCGGAAGTCATGGAGTCCGCATCTGCAACAGAGAGTGAGCGCCTGTCACAACTAGGCACAGCAGAATGCGGATAATGCGGAGGTGCAGAGACGCACAAGTGAAGAGTGCGATTTTATTAGGGTTTCTGCGAAGGCAGTGAAAAACCTAGCGTAAAACAAAAGGGGTTTCGAGTCCCCTTCGGCACCACAACACAACTGATGGCGGAATGCAGCAGTCAGGGAGAAGTGGGTCATTATTCGCTGAGATCAGGAGGGAAGGCTGAATCCGTTAAGAGTTCAGCCGCGACTAGATCAATTTGAGCGTCGACCATTCCGCACAGGTTCCGATCCGCGCAGCGGGCAAATGCGAAATGCTTGGCGAGGTTCGCGAGTACTTTCGGATCGCGCGAGTTTTCGATCGTTCCCATGAGCAGGGAACAGTGCCGCGGCGGGTTTGTCGCCCGCTTGGCAGATTATTTCGCAGGGTACGCAAATCTTTTCGTCAGTGGAGAGGTCATCGACGGAAACGTCTTCTGTGATGTCGGATGTTTGTGAGAAGTCGATCGTGTCGATGATCATTTCGCCGGCATCAGCGCGGCGTACCAGATCGGCGAGGCACGGATCATTTGTCTCCAAACCGTAGCGAATGACCGCGCGCCATTCTCGGTCGATCCATATATCAGCCAGATTTCATCTGAGGATTTGCTTGGTGACTATCCTGCCGTTCGCTATGTTCCCCTACCGGCGATCTCTACCTCGATGTGCTTACGCGACTGGGTGAAGCAGCTAGTTTTGAAACCGTAGAAGCTGAGATCCGGGAAATCGACGGTACTGAAGTACGTGTCGCGACACCACCGGCGCTCTACAAATTGAAAAAAGGAACTATTCGTTTACAGGACCGTGCCGACGCCGCAGCTCTACGCGAACGGTTCAATTTAAGCGACGAGGAATGACATGCCGGTTCAGAAGTTCCGCTCGATTGAAGAAATGAACAAGGCGCCGGAGCCGGAATCTCGCGAACACCCATTCGAGCGCTTTCTGCGACATTGTGCTCGGTGGTAGGCGATTTCACCGAAACAATATCCGCGTGGTGTCTTCAAGTTCCGCACAATTGAAGAGGCGCAGAAGGCTCGCGACAAATACACATCCTGAACTAATAACGCCCTTCTGTTCTCGAATTTGCAACTGGCAGACGCGCACGTTTGAGGGGCGTGTGAGGCAACTCGTGGGGGTTCGAGTCCCCCCTTCGGCACCAAATGAAAAAATTAAGCGTTGCAATAAAGAACTTAGCAAGGCGACCTCACTAGTCCTGTGACAACTAAGGCACACCAAAATCTTCGATAAGAAGAATTCTAGTTTTATTTAACCTCCTTAGCGTGCGAAGACACGTCAACACATTTTTGATTGAGCAGTAACATCAACACATTTTGTTGTTGACATCGAATAGAGACGGTGGTATATCGAGGGCTCCAAAAAAATGGAAGCGGCTGCAACTTTTGAATTAGCCGCAAGCTGAAACATCGACCAGGCGTCCGATAATTTGTACCCGACTCACTGACCAAAGCGAGATTTTCCCGCACCTCAGTTAGCCGAGTTTTTCTAACTGTCTTAGAGGTTGGCTACTCCCAACCGAAACCTTTAACTGTTACCGACCTCCCCGGTCCAGTTCATCTAACGAACCTGCCCAGAGGAAAAGCATCCCAGCGCCATCGTCGCGATGGGAGTTAACCGGCAGTGCGTCTGCTCCACAAACGATCAGCCAAATGATCGGCCGTTCCTGAAGAGGCCTCCCCCGGTCGACCTGAAGGAGAGGCCTATGTCTGCAACAAAAATAGACATTAAAAAAGTATCTCCGCTCGACGCCATTGAACCTGTTCCAATTGATCTGATCCAAATCAAACCTTTAGCCCCAAAGCAGCAATGGGTAGCGTCCAAATACAACCTTAGAACCACAAGTGCGGATGGCAGTTACGTACTCTGGAACAGCTACACCGGCGCCATCTGCGTCTTTAAGCCGCGACAACGGTTAGGCGTTCAAGCCTTGTTGAAAGAGGGCTATACGGGCGAGCCGAAAGGGGTGGTCAAGTATCTCACAGACAATGGCTTTCTGGTGCCGAAGGAAACAAACGAGTATCGCAAGGTCCAGCTCAGTTTTGGTCAGACTCACTACCGTCAGGACATCTTCGAACTGATTCTGCTCGCCTCCGAAGACTGTAACTTCCGTTGCACCTACTGCTATGAGGATTTTGCAAGAGGAACGATGTTGCCTTCGGTCCGTGAAGGCGTAAAGAAGATGGTGGAAAGGAGAGCACCGCACTTGCGGCAGTTGACGGTTGGATGGTTCGGGGGGGAGCCGCTTTACGGCTTTCAGGCGATGGAAGATCTGGGCCCATTCTTCATCGAGACCGTCGAAAAATATTCGCTTGGCTATAACAGTCACATTACGACCAATGGTTATCTGTTGACCCCGGACGTTGCCGAAAAGCTGTTGGCATGGAGAGTGCTCAATTACCAGATCACGATCGACGGGATGCGCGAGCAACATGACAAAAAGAGACCTGCCAGAGATGGTAGCGGCACCTTTGATGTAATCATCTCCAATCTAATTGAACTCAAGAAGAGACCGGAACGGTTCCGCGTTCGCATCCGGGTGAACTACGACCGCGAAAACCACCCGTATCTCGAAGAGCTCTTGTTGCTTTTAGAAAAGGAATTCGCTGACGACCACCGTTTTAGTGTGGCCTTTCATAGCGTTGGCAGATGGGGCGGACCGAACGACAAAAACCTCGAAGTCTGTGGCGTCGATGAAGTGAAAGTAGTGAAAGAACGACTACGCAAATCAGCGAAGGAGAAGGGCTTCCGGCCGGCGGGAACTTTGCGCGACCTGAATAGCCTTGGCAAAAACGTTTGCTACGCGGCACGGCCATACAGTTTCATCGTGGGCGCGGACGGCAAGCTGATGAAGTGCACCATCGTCCTCGATAAAGAGGACCACAACATCGTCGGCCACCTGAAACCCAACGGCGATATGATCCTCAACGCTGACAACTTAGCTCTTTGGACTGAGCCAGCGTTTCAGAACGACACCGGCTGTCAGAAGTGCGCCATCTTGCCGACCTGCCAGGGAATCTCATGCCCGCTGATCCGTATTGAGCAACACAAGAGCCCATGCGCAGCTACACCTAAAGCGAACGTTCGCAATGAACTGTTGTTGGCCATGGAGACCGGCCAGCTTAAGTCGCAGGAAATCATGGTCAACTTCGACTGAGGACCACGGATGAAACGGATAACGTGTATGGATTGACATAGGTCAAGCAAATACAATGGTTACTAGCGCAGAGCCAATTCGAGATTCTTTTGCCGCGGTTGCGGAAGATCAACGTTTGTACTACTTCCGCATCCTGCTCAAAGACTTCGAAAAACATGTCTCGACGAAGGTTGATGTATTCGTTCAGTTTCGTGAATGGCTCGACCAGTTGACTGATGAGGTAATCCTCAGATCTCTTCAGCGACATTACAATCCGACCTACATGAACCTCCTCTCCGTGTTTAGCGAAGAGCTCACAAATGAGGAGGTTCATTCCCTCGCTATCAAGTGCATCAAAACGAAGCTCTGGAATGAAATCGAATACTCCTTTTATCTGTCGCAACTGTTGGAGCTGGCCAAGTCCGGCTGGAGAGGACCACAATTTGCGACCGATGAAAGTCTGCTGCGGCTCAAAGGCTGGGACCTTGGACTGATACGCTCACTGTTAAGCCGTGGAAAAGGGTTGATAATCTGTAGTTTCCGCCTGGGCGCTATTCGCGATCTTCCGACTGACATCGCGTTGCTTGGGTTCCCCATCTCCCAGATCGTTAATCGGCGTTTCTACGAATGGATGCAACCGGCCTTTGACTCATTGGGTCCCTGCAACTGGGAAACACCTCCCGTTCCTGGAGAATCGACTCCGCAAGCTGAAAACATCCGGCTCCTGAAAAATCTCTACGTGGAAGATCCCCATTGCACAGTTGAATTTGTGGACGCGTTGAAGCGTAACGAAATGGTCATGTTCTGTATCGAGGGTAATAACGGGGTGGATGGTCCATGGGGTCATACATCCAAGAGCACAATCGATTTTCTAGGCCTGCGCATCGCCGTGAAGAATGGAGCGGCCCGATTGGCGGCTGCGCTGAGAGCACCGATTCTTCCCGTGATAGTGCCGAGAGACGGCGCGAGCGGACAGATTATTTTCAGTGAACCTATCATTCCTCCTTCGGAACTCAAACATTCTGAAAGCGAAAAGTTTGCCCAGACGACGATGCAATCGCTTTATGCACTGATGGAGTCTTACGTTCGTCTTTATCTGGAACAGTGGGAAGGCTTGTCTGCGCTGCACCGTTGGCGATTGCTCAGTGATGACGTTCACGCGAGCAAGCAAGAGTTGAGTGACGCGGATTCGCAAACGATTGGCAGGCTGCTGCGTGACGGCAAGAGCTTCAGCGTGAATCGACGCCGTGTGGCACAACTGCCGACCAAAGACGGTGTGATGTGGGTCGATCTTAAAACGCTCAAGGGATTTCAGAATCCAAAGTGGGCCGGGCAAGAGAACGTGCTGGCGACCCTTTCGTCACCATCCGGGCTTGACCTGGCCTGGATCAACCGAAAGCAAAGCGATCCCGCTTGGGAAGAAAAGATCTGTTTACTTTTGGCTTATTTGCAGCAGTCAGACTTGATTGCTGCGCGCTGAACCTCGCAACCACGGAAGCTGAAGAATAATTCAGCTTCCACCTTAACCGCTTTGTTTGGACCAACCACACAAAGCGGAATCTTCAACCCCGGCACTCGAGCATCCGAGGGCTTCCCGAGTGCTCATTCATCCTCTGTGGAGGTAGTTATGACTGAAGAAAACCTAAACCAGTTTGAGCTACTGGACGAGTTCTCAATTACGGAACTCGAACAACAACTCGAATTTGAAGCATGGTGCGATGTGATCTGTATCTTCAACGATTAACATTGAGTACCTCTTTAATTCGGTGCAGGCTCTCCGGTGAATCGCTTTTCTGATTTGCTGGAAGTGGACTCCCGGAAAGCCTGCACCCCTTGCAAACTATTTGGAAACGAATCGGCGGCGAAGAAAAAGAATCACTAACATGGTCTACTCTTTCAATCAAGCGCTTTCTATCTACTCGCTTGATACGGCCTCAGATCAAGCGATGGTTCTTTGCGAAGTTCCGGCGCAAACAGGCTCGACTGTAAGGTTTGTCATGCCCGCCGCCTTGCTGGAGCTGCTCAAAATGTTTGACGGCCAAAGGGATGTAGCCGAGGTCTTTGCCGCTTACGATAAGCTTAATCCTGGAAAATATTCGTCAGAAAAAGTCGAGCACCTGATCCAAAAGTTTCTCCTTCCCAAGAGCCTTCTGGTTGATCTCAGCACCCCCGGCTTTGTACCGGAAATCAGTTCGAAGCGTGTTTCCTACCTTGTGGGGAAAGTGCGTCTGATCCCCCAGCATATCGTCTATCCGGTAGCGAGGTTATTCGGCTGGGCATTCGACAAACGGTTGCTGATAAGTTGGCTGGCGATCTTCGCCCTGGTGCACTTGATCTTTTATCTGTGGCTCCTACCCCATCATCGTGTGCACTTCAGCCATTTCGGCAATTCAACAATTACGATCGTGATGCTCCTCAGTTTACTGGGGGCCTTCATTCATGAGACGGGCCATGCCTCGGCACTTGTCTCGTGTGGTTGCAAGCAGACCGAGATCGGCTTCGGCATATATCTCTACTACCCCGTTCTTTACACGGACGTCTCCGAAGCATGGAAGTTGTCGCGCCACCAGAGGGCGATGATCGACATGGCCGGCGTTTACTTTCAATCAGTCTTTCAACTCCTGCTGCTCGGTCTGTTCTTCGTCAATGGCTCGCCTGTTCTGATCTACTTCTTTCTTTTTACTGACCTGATTATGTTTCGCACGATGAACCCTTTTCTGCGGATGGACGGCTACTGGCTCGTGGCTGATCTTTTCGGCATATTTAACCTGAGAGAACAATCGACGAAGGTCATCAAGCATTACTTTCTCAAGTTGTTTGGCGTGAACCGTGCGACTCGCACTCCGCTACACACTCTCAAGCCGGGAGCACGAGTGGCCCTGGTGGTTTATTCCGTTCTTTCCTCGATCTTCTTCTTCTATCTGTGCGTAATCATAATTCGGATGTTGGTTCTTTACATGGTTCCAACGTATCCGACATCGCTGATAGCCATTTGGCAATTGGTCCAACACTGGCCGCCTGACGTGCACAAACTCTTCAGTCTGGTGTTTGAAATGTTTTGGCGCACGGCTGTGATCGTTGGGCTGTCGCTATTTGCTTATCGACTGCTGCAAACCGCCTGGGGCGTGCTGAAGTTTTTGGTCCAAACGTTGTGGCAGAAGTTTAGAAAGGTATTGACGGTTGATGATGCGGGTGTTGAGCCTGTGTCGTCTTCTCGCAGTTAGTGGGTAATGAATGTTGCTTTGCACAAAAGTGTCTTATTCGGGAGAAGATTTTTCGCGCAAAGACGCAAAGCACTGCCGTGTTTCTTAGGGGTTCCTTTGCGCCTTTTTGGGAGACATTCTCTTCATATTTTTGAGGCTGTTTAATGCTTGCGACAACTCCCACAACAATTGTCGACGTTTTGCGGCAGCGCGCTGAACTGACGCCGCACAAACGTGTCTTTCTGTTCCTCGACAAGGGCGAGCGCGAAGGTGCGTCTTTCACTTTTGCGCAACTCGATCGCAAAGCGAGGGCCGTCGGCCGCCGCCTTGCCGCTCTCGGCGCCAGAGGCAAACAGGTGCTGCTGCCCAATCCGCCAGGTTTGGAGTTTGTCGCAAACTTCTTCGGCTGTTTGTACGCCGGTGCTGTGGCCGTTCCCGCGTGTTCATCTCTTCTTTCTGCACGCAAACACGATCGACTGCAAGTCATCGTGGAAGACGCTGAAGTGGAATTCATCCTGGCGGCGTCGACCGAGTCGTTAACCTCCATCGCCAGCGAAACGGGGATGACTTTGTTGGCTTCGGACCAAGTACCAGAAACCGACGCAGCGGAATGGTCACCAACAAACTGCGGGGCTGATGACGTCGCGTACATTCAGTACAGTTCCGGATCCACATCTTCTCCAAAAGGAGTCGTGATCTCGCATCGCAATGTGATGTGCAATCAGTGGATGTTCCAACAAACTTTAAGGACCAGTGAAGACAGCGTAGTCGTTTCGTGGCTACCGCACTTTCACGATATGGGTCTTGTCGCCGTTATGCAGCGTGCCATCTATGTGGGGATGTCTGTAGTGCAGATGGCGCCGCTGGAGTTTGTACGCAGACCAGTTCAATGGCTCCGCGCCATTTCGATATATCGAGCATCGATTAGTATGGCGCCGAATTTTGCCTACGACCTTTGCGTCGATCGGGTGAAAGACGAAGCAATTGCCGAGCTTGACTTGAGTTGTTGGGAGGTGGCCCTCAACGGCTCCGAACCGGTCAAAGCTGAGACGATGAAAAGGTTTGCGGAAAAGTTTGGCAAAACGGGTTTTCGCGCGGAGAGTTTCTACCCCGGCTACGGACTGGCAGAGGCGACGGTTTTCGTCTGTAGCCGCGTGTCGTCTCAGCCTGTTGTCTCACGGCGCCAGGTCGTCAGTTGTGGTCCAGCCTCCGCGAATGAGCGCGTGCTGATTGTCGACCCCAAAACTCACCGGCGCTGTTCAGAAGGAACCGAAGGCGAGATCTGGGTGGCCGGACCACACGTCGCGCAGAGTTATTGGAAACGTCCGGATGAAACCCGCGAAGTGTTTAAGGCCTATTTGAACGACAACGGCACCGGCCCTTTTCTGAGAACGGGAGACCTGGGCTTTCTGCTCGATGGAGAACTACACGTGACTGGCCGTTTGAAGGAACTGATCATCCTGCACGGCAAGAACCATTATCCGCAGGACATCGAAGCGACAGTGGCGACGAGCCATCCACTGCTGCGGCGTGATTGCGGAGCGGCCTTTTCTATCGAAGTAACCGGAAGGGAAGAATTGGTGGTCCTCCAGGAGGTGAAGAGGCAAACGCCGGCGGCGAAGAGCTTCGAGATCCAATGCGCAATTCGGCAGGCGCTGGCCGAAGATCGAGCCATAAAACCGCACGCGGTCGTGCTGCTTAAACCCAACACGATTCCCAAAACATCGAGCGGCAAAATCATGCGTTCAGCGTGTCGCGCAGATTTCCTGCGAAACAGTTTTACAGAAAACATTTTCTCCTGACCTGACGAAGGTCATGAAAGGATGGCCCAGTGACAAGAACAATGGCAGAGACGCAAGTAGCACCGGCGGAAGTTCTTACCTGGCTGACACTGAAGTTTGCTGGCTGGCTGGAATTGCCAGTGGAGGAACTGGAGTCCGGGCGACCGATGTCGAGTTATGGCCTGGATTCAATCGATGCTGTCACTCTTACAGTCCAACTCGAGGAAGAACTGGGTATCGAATTGGAAACCGCACTCTTGTTTAAACGTCCGACTCTGCAGAGTCTCACCGAACACCTTACGGAAGCCCTGAACGCGGAAGGAAAACAATTAACATGAGCACCGTTGAATTAGCGAGCAGTCATAACGTTCGAATCACTTCAACCTGGCGACTGGCTGCGACGTGGATTGGCGCAGCGATCATTGCCGTTCCGCTGGGAGTGTTGATGCACGAGCTTGGTCACTTTCTGGCTTACTGGGCCTTTGGCTTTCAGGGAGTTGCGCTCCACTACGCTTCCGCGACCCATTCTGTAGAGCTAACGTTTTGGCAACTGGTCTATAACGGAAATGTCGAGCGCGCTGCTTCTCTATTACCGCTGTGGAAAGTGGGTCTGTCTACAGCTGCCGCAATCGTTGTCACTTGCGTGGTGACGATTGGTTGTTGCGTTTTCGCAGCCAAGACGAGTCCGCATCCACTCGTGATCGCATTAGGCCTCTTCGCCCCGGTGCGGTTCCTTTCGGGTCTTCCCACGATAGTGACGGTGCTGTCGGGTAGAACCGTCAGAGCCCATACGGATGAAGCGCATCTCGCGGCGTTGACGGGTATTCCGCTGCTCTTGCTGAACTTTGTCGGCCTGCTGGTTCTTGTGTTCGCCTGGATCTGGCTGCTCAGAAGAATTCCCAAAGACCATCGGTGGATTTCTTTAGGAAGCATGGTAGCTGGCTTAGCACTCGGAATCTTCGTCTACTTCTCTGTGCTCGGCCCTCGGTTACTCCCATGAGAAAGGAACGAAGTTGCCAGTCTTAGTTGAACAACAACTACTCAAAGGCGGCGCATTCCTGGCTAACGAGTGTGCCGTCGAGGAGATGTTCACTCCGGAAGACTTCACGGAAGAGCACCGGATGATCGCGGAAACAACGCGCCGCTTCGTCGATAATGAAGTCACGCCTCGTATTGCCCAACTGGAGCAGCATGACTGGCGCCTGGCGCGAGACCTTGTCAGGCACGCCGCTGAGCTCGGTCTGATCGGCGCTAACATCCCTGCGGCATACGGCGGTCTCGGATTGAACCATACAAGCGGTGCGCTGATCGCCGAGAACACGGGCCGGTGCACATCGTTTGCGGCGACCTGTTGCGTACAAACCGGAGTTGGATTGTGGCCCATTATTCACTTTGGCACTGAAGCGGCGAGACTAAATTATCTGCCGCGGATCGCGTCTGGTGAATTGATTACAGCTTACGCACTGACGGAAGCGATGGCAGGCTCGGATGCACTCGCAGCGCGAGCAACCGCGCGGCTTAGCGAAGACGGCACGCACTACATTCTCAACGGCGAGAAGGTCTTCGTCACCAACGGCGGCCTGGCGGACGTCTTTGTCGTCTTTGCCAAAGTCGATGGTGGCGAGTTAACGACCTTCATCGTCGAGGCGCAGGAAGGCGTCACCCGCGGCGTTGAAGAACGGAAGCTGGGCGTCAGGGGTTCGAGCACAACCTCGCTGGTGCTCACTGACGCGAAGGTACCGCGCGAGAACCTGCTCGGCGAAGCCGGAATGGGCGATAAGATCGCCTTCGGTATTCTGAACCTCGGACGCTGCAAGCTGGGCGCGATATGCGTTGGCGCCATGAAGTTGATGCTGGAGCAGGCAACGCGCTACGCAAGGGAGAGAAAGCAATTCGGCAGATCAATCTCCTCGTTCGGCGCCATTAGAGCGAAGTTGGCCGAAATGACAATTCGCACCTGGGTGGCAGAGTCGATGGTCTATCGAACTCTGGGATTGATCGAAGGCGGCATTGGTGCGATTGACTCCAATGACGAGAAGGACTCGGGGGCGTGGCTGCGCGTGATGGAAGAGTATGCGGCCGAGTGTTCGATCGTAAAAGTCGCGGTGTCGGAGTACTGCAACTACGTGGCTGATGAGATGGTCCAGATCCACGGTGGCTATGGTTGTTTGGCGGATTATCCCGCTGAGCGCGCTTATCGCGATTCGCGCCTCAACCGCATAGGTGAAGGCACTAACGAGATCAATCGCCTGCTGATTTCAAGCCGGCTAATTAAGTCTGCGACTCGCGAATGCCCTCCTTTTGCTGATGATGCCAGACCACTCAGTTATGAAGGCACACTCTTGCGAAAGGCAAAAACGGCGGCGCTGACCAGCCTAAGGATGGCAGCGCAAATGAATAAACTGGCATTGTCGGAACAGCAGGCAATTATGATGGGAATCGCAGACATCATCATCGATACCTACGCGATGGAGAGCGCTATCCTGCGCACGCAAAAAGCCTGCGCCCCGCCGTCGTATGCAGATATGACGCAGGTATTCTGCGCCGACGCGATGCAACGGATCGAAGCAAGCCTGAAGAACACGATTTCAGCAATAGACGGACGCGGCCCGCTTGCAGTGCGCCAGCGCATCGCCAAGGCTATTCAATTCTGAGGGCACGAACAGAGGAGGCCGTTGAAGTCATGTCGAAATCTCTCTACATAATCAACCCTCGCAACGATTTCCCGAATCCCTACACGCTCGACGCGCTGGCATCTCAGGGCCTCCAACTCCAACATTTCGGGGATCTCGCCATCACGACGATCGCCGGGTTAGCCCCGCCCGAGTTTTCCATATCGCTATGTGACGAAACAATTTCGCCCGTGGACCTTGGTACGCCCTGTGACTTTGTTCTTATCACGGGAAAGGCAGGTCAGAACTACCGGATGGTCCGTCTGGCGCGTCAATTTCGTAAGCTCGGCAAAGTAGTGATCCTGGGGGGACCATTTGCGAGTATGAATCCGGACTTTTTGCAGCCTTACTGTGACGTGCTCGTTCGTGGCGAGTTGGAGAACATCGCCCAGGAATTCTTCTCAGACCTCCAATGCTCGACGTGGAAGGACGAGTACATCGGCGATAAACCAGACCTGGCAAACACCACGGTTCCTCGTTGGGACCTTTATCCGAACGACAGAACGTTAACGGCAGCGGTCCAAACCTCGCGTGGCTGTCCATTCCAATGCGAGTTTTGCGACGTGATAGTTCTGCTGGGCCGGAAACAACGTCACAAGCCGATCTCTTTAATCCATCGTGAACTGGATTGTGTTTACAAACACGGTTACCGGCAAGTTTTCCTTGCTGACGACAACCTGACAGTTTATCGATCGCATGCCAGGGAATTGGCTGTCGCTATTCGCGAGTGGAACGAGCGCCAGTCCGCGGGCAAAGTGAAGTTCAGGACGCAGGTGTCTATCGACACAGCCAGAGACGATGAGTTGCTGGAGCTATGGTCTCGCGCCGGGCTGACTTATAGCTTTGTCGGCATCGAAACGCCAAACAAAGACAGTCTGCTGGAAACTAAGAAAAAGCAGAACGTTGGCGTTGACCTCGTTGCGCTGATCGAAAAAATGCTGGCCCACGGCATTGGTGTGCTGGCGGGAATGGTTGTCGGATTTGATTCCGATGGCCTCGACATTTTCGAACAGCAATATGAGTTTGTGATGGCTTGTCCAGTCCCGATCGTTCCTCTCAACACGCTCGTTGCGCTGCCGGGAACGCCACTCTTCGATCGGCTCAAAAAGCAGGGCCGGTTACGGTTGGATCTAGGGACTGAGTATATCCTGGGCCGAACGAATTTTGTTTTGGCGCAAATGTCGGACGAGGAGCTCGAACTTGGATTCAAGTGGTTGGTAAACAAACTTTACGAACCCAAAGCATTTGAGCACCGGCTGTTGCGCTTTATTGATAAGCTCGAGCCTGTGCCTGGAGTAGATAATTCGGCCTCTGATTTGCAGCGACGGGTCGACGCTCTCGTTCTTGCCGGCATTCGCGAACTGGGAAGCTCTGAGGCGGCAATGATAGATAAGGTCTGTTCAAGGATCGAGGACAACCCGCGCGCTTCACACGTGACGATGGAGTTTCTACGCCTTTATCAACAATTTCGCTTCATGTATCAGCAGGGCGGCATCTGGAATCCCGACTTTGCGAAAGCCGAGCTGCCATTTCAAGACTCCCTCGTGAATGTAGTCCGCGCGTCCTAACAGAATGAGGTGCGGTCTGAGTCCCCGAGTTTGCAATTGCGAAAATCACACTCCTTATAAAAACAGAGATTGCGAAATTTGCCACTGGAGATATCGTTGAATTCACCCGGCCTAAGCTTCGTGGCTAGGCGATTCTTAACGATTATGCTCTAATGCGAGTGCAGTTGTTATAGTGCCGGTGGGCTTCCTTAGGACGCGCCTCCTTTCTCGGAGAATAGCGAACTTTGATCCGCTAACCCCCTGGAATTCTGATACCCCACGTTGCCAGCGGACCCGCGCGTTTCAAGCACAGCTTGACGAATCCAACCTACTGCCATTCACGCTGATGATTGGGCGGTAGTTTGTGTTGCGGAGGGTCGTCGAATTTACCGTTTGTCACCGAGTAAAGGCAGAATGATGATTCTGGCGAAGTTGAAAGAGCAGACCGCTGAGCAGCATCAGCGATTAGAGATTAAGCTTGACATCCTCGCGCGACTGAGTTCACCCCAGGGCTACAAATCTCTGCTCGAACAGTTCTACGGATTTTATCAGCCGCTTGAAATACATCTGGGTTCTGTAATGTGTCCCCCCGGATCTCTCTCAAATTTTACTGCCAGAAGAAAAACTCCGCTGCTGGAGAAAGACTTGTTGTTTCTTGATTTATCCGAACGGGACTTGGCTGAGGTACCGCAGTGCCAAAAGCTACCGACGGTTGAGTCTGAAGCGCAGGCGTTCGGCTGTCTGTATGTTCTCGAAGGCGCGACACTTGGTGGACAGATCATCTCAAAGTATGTCGCCGATAAACTCGGTTATGAGCGTGAGCGAGGCGCGGCCTTCTTCAAGAGTTACGGAGCAGAAGTGAGAGCGATGTGGTGCGGCTTTGTGCAAGCGCTCAGAGAGTACGCAACGGCGCACGATGCGGATGACGAGGTCGTCGCGGCTGCGGTCGATACCTTCGACAAGTTCGAGCAATGGCTCTGTGTAGGAGAATCTCCCCATGAGCGAAGATTACGCCAGCAGCGAAAAGACTGACCTGACAAGCTGCGACCGTGAACCGATTCACGTCCCCGGCTCGATACAGCCGCACGGCGCGCTCATTGTCTTACAGGAGCCGGAGATGAAAATTATCCAGGTCAGCGCCAACACCGGCGCGCTTCTGGGTATCCCGCCAAACGAGCTTCTCAACCAAACCTGGGAGTTGCTGCTGGCTCCCAGCGACATCTCGTTCCTCAACAAACAAGTTTTGACGAAGCATCTGCAAGCGACGCCTTACTATTTGCCGCTGCTTGGAGCGGGAAAAAGCGGCAAGCAGTTCGAGGCTATCATTCATCGCTTTCAGGAAGTGCTTTCGTTGGAGCTGGAAGAAAAGCCCGCAAGCAGTGATAGAGAGGAAGGACACGTGGAGACCTACGCCTCACTCAAGTCTATCCTCGCGGATTTGCAAGCCACGGCCTCGTTAAGTGAGTTCTTCCGGATGGCCGCCGGTGAACTGCGGCAATTCACAGGTTTCGACCGCGTGATGATTTACAAGTTTCTTGAAGACGGCTCGGGCAAGGTCGTCGCTGAAGACAAGCGCGCAGACTTAGAAGCTTTCCTCGGTCTACATTACCCCGCTTCGGACATCCCGAAACAGGCGCGAGCGCTTTACGTTAAAAGCTGGCTACGTATGATTCGCGATAATGATGCTGCACCCATGCCGATTGTTCCTTCCATCAATCCTGTGACCAACGCGCCGCTCGACATGAGTTATGCAGTGTTGCGAAGCATGTCGCCGATTCACACCGAGTACCTTCGGAACATGGGCGTGCGGGCAACGATGTCCATTTCGATTATTCAGGACAATCAACTCTGGGGCTTGGTCGCGTGCCACCATTACTCACCGCGTTACGTTACCCATCCCGCGCGAATGGCCTGCGAGTTTCTGGCGCATATGCTGTCGCTGCAAATCGGAGCGAAAGAAGCCCTGGAGAATCACGAGTATATAGAAAGGCTTACGTCGAAACACGCAGAGTTGGTAAGGGCGATGTCGGAGGATCAGGATTTCTTCCACGGACTCTTGAAACCGGAGGCCGACTTTGAACACTGGCTCGACGCTCAGGGCATCGCGTTTTGCCTCGGTGACGAAGTGAAACTACTTGGCGCGACCCCGGCGGAAGCGGACGTTCGGCAAATCGTTGCGTGGCTGTTGGAAAATTCAGATCAGGAAGTTTTTGCCACGAATAATCTCGCGACACACTACGCCCCGGCCAATGGGTTTCGCTCAACCGCGGCGGGCTTGTTGGCGGCTCGACTTGCCAAACTCAAGCCGCAATACGTGCTTTGGTTTCGGCCAGAAATCGCGCAGGAGGTTCATTGGGCGGGCGACCCCACGAAGCCGGTCGAAGTCGGCGAGTTTGGCAAGCGGCTGACTCCGCGAAAGTCGTTCGCGCTTTGGATCGAAGAGGTTAAGGGCAAGTCAGCGCCCTGGAAGGACTGTGAGGTAGACGCCGCGCGCGCCCTTCGTCGTTCGATTCTTGAGATCGTCGGGCGGAAGGCGGAAGAGTTGTTGAAACTCAACGCGGAGCTTGAACGCAGCAACGACGAGCTGGATTCGTTTGCCTTCATTACCTCGCACGACTTGAAAGAGCCTTTGCGCGGCATCCACAACTATTCGCACATGCTCATCGAGAGTTACGGCGAGCAGCTTGACGGTGACGGACAACAGAAACTCCAAACATTGATGCGCCTCACGCAGCGCATGGAGTCGCTCATCGAATCGCTTCTGTATTACTCGAGGGTCGGGCGCGCGGAGCTTATGCGCACGGAGGTTAATTTGAACAATCTCGTGAGCGAGACTCTTGAGATGATGCAGTTGCGCTTGCAGGAAAGCAATGCGCAAGTTCACGTCAACGGCGCTCTGCCAGACTTGCATGGGGACGCGGTGATGCTCAGAGAGGTCTTTGAAAATCTAATCGGCAACGCCGTGAAGTACAACGACAAGGGGGCGCGAAAGGTCGAGGTTGGGCACCTCGCCGCGACAGAGGCGGCCGCATCCGCGCCAATTTTCTACGTGCGCGACAATGGAATAGGCATCGAGGACAAGCATCACAACGATATTTTTCGCATTTTTAATCGGCTGCATGGACGTGAGCAATACGGCGGGGGCGTGGGCGCGGGGTTGACGATCACAAAGAAGATCGTCGAGCGGCACGGCGGACGGATCTGGGTCGAGTCAACGCCGGGTGCGGGTACGACCTTCTACTTCACGTTGCAACGGGAGCAGGAATAAATGAGCCACAAGGACTCTTCTATATTTCTCGTTATCGAGGGAGCATGAGCAAGCAAACACGCCACATTCTCGTTATTGACGACAACGCGGAAGACCGCGCTGTGTTTCGCTGGTATTTAGAGCAGGATGCCGACTTTGCTTATACCATCCAGGAAGCGGAGCTGGGCTCGCTCGGAATCGCCGCATACGCCTCCGTCCGTCCCGACTGCGTGCTGCTTGATTACCGCCTGCCCGATATGGACGGATTGGAAATACTCTCCGTTTTGACTGAAGGAAAAATTCCGCCGGAAACTGCCGTCGTCATGCTTACCGGCACGGGCAACGAAGCCATCGCGGTCCAGGCGCTACGACTTGGCGCGCATGATTATCTCGTGAAGGGCAAAGTTGTTGCGGAAGATATTCGCCGCGCTGTCTCGAACGCGATTGAAAAGGTCGAACTGATCCGCAGGCTCAATGAGCAGCGCAAGTGGCTGCGCCGCAGTCACGAAACCTTTTACAACCTTATCCAGAACACGCCTTTCGGCATCTACATTGTGGACGCCGACTTCCGGCTGGTGGAGATCAGCAAAGGATCGAAAAAAGTTTTCAACAATGTGGCGTCGCCCATTGGGCGCGACTTCGCAGAGATTTTGCGAACGCTTTGGAAAGAACCGTTCGCCACGCAAGCGATTGAGCGCTTCCGGCACACACACTTGACAGGAGAGCCATATCGTTCGTCGAACACGACCGAACAGCGCGGCGACATCGAAGATGTGGAGTCCTACGATTGGAAGATCGAGCGCATCACATTGCCGGACGGGCGATACGGTGTGGTCTGTTATTTCTATGATCTTACCGAGCGCCTGCAATTTGAAAAAAAATTGCGCGATTCGGAAGAGCGAATACGTCTGGTCTTGAGGGCATCCCAACTCGGCATCTGGATTTACGACTTTACAACGCAGCGCGTCTATCGTTCGGCGGAGCATGACGAGATTTTCGGAACTGACAATCTTGAGCCAACAGCCGACGCTTTCTTTAGCCTCGTTCATCCTGAAGACGTAGAGCGGGTGCGGGCGGAGTTCAATCGCAGTGTTGAAACTCACACCTTATACGAAATCGAGTTTCGTATTATTCGCCCCGACGGCGAAGAGCGTTGGATCAAAAATCAGGGGAATGCCAAATATGACGCCGATGGTCAGCCGCTTCAATTCCTCGGTACTGTATTCGACATCACAGGGCGCAGGCGGCGCGAGCTGAATCTCGCCTTTCTTGCTGACTTGCAAAGGGCGCTTGGTAGTCTTTCATCCGCTGCCGAGATTCTGAGCGTGGCGGGAGCGCGCATCGCGGGATATCTAAATCTGTCTCACTGTCTGTTCGTCGAAATCGGCGAGGACGCGGACGAAGCCTGCGTTATTTATGATCATCACGCGGCAGGTGCGACATCTCTGGCCGGCATTTATCCTTTGCATGAATTTCACCCGCCAGCGGAGCGACAGCAACTCGCCGCCGGACAGTTGCTCGTCATCAACGATGTCAGAAAAGATTCGCATCTTGAGGGGGGCACGGCGCGACTCGATGCTTTGGGCGTTCGCGCAATGGCGAACGCTCCGTACAGCAGTGACGGTCGTTGGAAATTCGTCTTAAGCGCGCAGCACGATCAGCCGCATCAATGGCGTGAAGATGAGATTGAACTGCTCCGAGAGTTGTCGGCGCAAATTTGGCTCCGACTTGAGCGGATCAATGCCG
>Ga0070700_100000406_pt1 | contig 22003 bp, 20 predicted proteins | sample KBSK5101metaG_FD_65456 | JGI IMG/M metagenome (GOLD analysis project Ga0070700, IMG submission 65456) | Corn, switchgrass and miscanthus rhizosphere microbial communities from Kellogg Biological Station, Michigan, USA - KBS K5-10-1 metaG | ecosystem: Host-associated > Plants > Roots >...
ACAGCGTCCAGCAGGAGCTGGGTCGAGCCGGGGATCGCGGAGTCAGCGGCGTGCTCGGTCACCTGACCAGTGTCGCCCCTCGGCGGTTCCGCGGACACCGGCCGCGCCCGTCACCGGGTCAGAGAGGTAGCGGCAGCGTCGCGCGCCCGGCGCCGAGGTAGCGGCCCGACACCTCGGTCAACGGCAACCGCAGGAAGAGGTTGCGGGACCCTGCTGCCCAGGCCGTCGGACGCGTCGCGCCGTCCGGAGTGTCGAGCTCGCGCGGGTCGTCGATGAACTCACAGCGACCGCGCACGACCACGCTCCAACTGAGCTCCCGGGCGGGCTCGATGTGGTCGATCTCGAAGGCCAGCAGCGAGTTGCGTGCGTGAGAGCCGAGCACGCTGTAGGGCGAGGTGCGGAAGATCACGGAGTCGCCCGACACCACGTAGTTCACCGGCACGATGTGGGGCCCTCTGGGGGTCGACACGGCCACGCGACCGACCGTGCCGGCACGCAGGAGCCGCTGGCAGTCCTCGCTCGACAGCTCTAGGTTCTCGGGCATCACGCATCTCCTCTCGGCGGATCGTCACCGGCGGGGGATCGGTCCGGCGTTGAGGTCGAATGTACGCCCGCGTCTCCGGCGTGACCGAGGGCCGAAGGTCCTCAAGGGTCGGGACCCATACTGTGGTCGAGCAGCGAGCGTGGGGCTGCTCGATCCCGCGGAGCCGTCAGAGCACGATCTGGGCGCGGGTCGGGACCCAGGGCTCGAAGAGCAGCCGCATGCCCGCTTCCCCGGGCGTGCGGTTGGCCTTGCGGCCGTTGCAGGAGCCGCACGCGGTGACCGTGTTCAGCCAGGTCGACGTGCCTCCTCGAGAGATCGGCAGCACGTGGTCGAGGGTGTGACCGGGACGGCCGCAGTAGGCGCACCGGAACCGGTCGCGTCGCAGCACCGCCGTCCGCCCGTAGATCGCCGGGCGGTGCATCCAGGACGTGACAACGTAACGCACGAGCCGCACCACCTTCGGCCACGGGTGCGGTCCGATCATCCGGTCGTCGAGCGCCTCCTCGACCACGGCGACCTCACGGAACAGCATGCGTACGGCGTGCTTGAACGACACCTGGTGCAACGGCTCGTACGACGCGTTGAGAACCACGACGCCGTTCATGTCCGCCTCACCTCCTCATGTCTGGGACCAGCATGCTCCGCGAGCCCGATCCAGGTCTCGCCAAATCGCGTCGCAGTTCCTCATTTTCGACCGGACCGATGGCGGGCACACTGGTCCGCGTGCCGTCAGCGAACCGTCGTCCCGAGGCGACGCCGGCCACCGAGGCCCAGATTCTTCGTCGCGCGGCCGCGCTCCTCGTGCTGATCTTCGTGGTCGGCGGCGCGCTCCTTGTCGGGAGCGTCGTGTTCGGTGGCCCCGACCGGCCGGCGGAGCCCGGGGCGGCGCCGTCAAGCAGCCCAGCGACGGTGGCGGAGACCACGTCGTCCGCGCCGAGAGCGAGCGCGAGCGCGACGCCCACGCTGACGAACACGCCCAAGCCGAAGCCCCAGCAGAAGCCCCAGCCGAAGCCCCAGCCGAAGCCGACCGCGTCCGGCATGCAACGCTTCGTGACCGGCTACCTGGCGACGGTCGCGCGTGATCCCGTCGCGGGCTGGACGCTGCTGACGCCGTCGTTCCGCAACGCCAGCGGCGGCTTCGGGTCGTACTCGCGGTTCTGGAACACGGTGACCCGCGCAGTGCCCCGCGACGTCGTGGCCGACCCCCGCGGACTGACCATCGGCTACACCGTCGACTACACCCGGCGTGACGGCAGCACCTCCGTGGACAGCACCCGCCTGCGGCTGGTGTTCCGGGGCGGCGACTACCTGATCGACGGCGAGGGGTGAGCCGTCCCGTGGAGCGGTCGGCGGGCGGCTAAAGTGGCCGCGCAGTCCGCTGGGGAATCCCCGTGGACAGGTGCCCGACATCCTCTGGAGGCAGGACCGCCGTGACCGCTCAACCAGCGCATGGCGCGGGGCGGCGCTCATCGCAGGTGTGGACCGTGCCGAACCTGCTGAGCGCGCTCCGGCTGCTCGGCGTGCCGGTCTTCCTGTGGCTGGTGCTCGGGCCGGAGGAGGACACGATCGCCCTGGTCGTGCTGATGCTCTCTGGCGTCACGGACTATCTCGACGGCTACCTCGCTCGCCGGCTGCAGCAGACCTCGAGGCTCGGGGAGATCCTCGACCCCGTCGCCGACCGGCTCTACATCCTCGCGGTGGTGATCGGGCTGGCGTTCCGCGACATCATCCCGTGGTGGATGGCGATCGCCCTGCCCGCACGCGACGCGTTCCTGTGGTGTCTGGTGCCTTTCCTGCGCACCCGCGGCTATTCCGCACTCCCGGTGCACTACCTCGGCAAGGCCGCGACGTTCAACCTGCTCTACGCGTTCCCGTTGCTGCTCCTCGGTGACGGCGACGGAGTGTTCGCCGAGCTCGCGCGGGTGTTCGGGTGGGCGTTCGCGATCTGGGGGATCGGGCTCTACTGGTGGGCCGGACTGCTGTACGCGTGGCAGGTGCGCAAGCTCCTCGCCGACCAGGACAATCGAGCGCCCGATGTCCTCCCCGGCTGAGCAGCAGCAGGAGCGGATCAGGGTCGGGCTGATCGAGTACCTGTCCCGGCACACGCTGGACGAGGACTACGCGAGGATCGCGCGGGACCGTCCCGGCCGCCGGAGCTCGTGGCTGGCCACCGGGGCGATGCTGGTGACGCTCGCCGTCTTCGGGGTGCTGGTGTTCACCGCCGCCAGCCAGACCACCCGCAACGCGAGCACGTCCGCCCGCGACCGGGCCACGTTGATCGACCAGGTGAACGCGCGTCGCGCCACCGTGCAGCAGCGCAACGAGCAGGTCCGCGCTCTGCGCAGGGAGAACGACCGGCTCGACACCGACCTCCTTGCCGGGCAGAAGGGGTCCCGCGTCTTCGAGCGCGCGCAGCGGCTGTCGGTGCTGACCGGCGCCGGCAAGGTGAAGGGCCAGGGTGTCCGGGTCGTCGTCGATGACGCCCCCCACGCGGCCAGCGACCGCAACAAGGTCCTCGACTCCGACCTCCAGAAGCTGGTCAACGGCCTCTGGGAGGCCGGCGCCGAGGCGATCTCCATCAACGGCCAGCGACTGACGAACCTGTCCGCGATCCGGCAGGCCGGGCTGGCGATCAACGTCAACTACCGCCCGCTCACCGCGCCCTACACCGTGCTCGCGATCGGCAACATGAACACGCTGCCCTCCCGGTTCGCGGAGACCACCCATGGCGCCACATGGTTTGATCTGCAGCAGCAGGTGGGGCTGCGTTTCGACATGAAGACCGACCGCGCCCTCGTCCTGCCCGCCGCGGACCAGCTGTCGCTGCGCTACGCCACCCTTTCGAAGGAGGAGCCCCGGTGATCGCCGCCATCGGCCTGGTCGTGGGCATCCTCCTGGGGCTGGTGCTGACCCCCGACGTCCCGCAGTGGCTGGAGCCGTACCTGCCGATCGCCGTGGTGGCCGCGCTCGATGCGGTGTTCGGGGCGCTGCGCGCCTTCCTCGACGGCATCTTCAACGACAAGGTCTTCGTGATCTCCTTCGTCAGCAACGTCGTGATCGCGGCGCTGATCGTCTTCCTCGGTGACAAGCTCGGCGTGGGCGCCCAGCTGTCGACCGGCGTGGTCGTGGTGCTCGGGATCCGGATCTTCTCCAACGTGGCCGCGATCCGTCGACACATCTTCCACGCATGATCACCCCACGAAACCGCTCGCTGCGCTCGCGCTTCCGCGGGGACCCCGCATGAACGACACACCGCGGGCCCCCCTCGACGAGCCGCATGCCACCCCCGGCCATGCGCGGCGGTCCCGCGCGAAGCTGATGGAGGCGCTGCGCAAGCCGTCGCGCAGCCAGCTCGCCGGAGCCGTGCTGCTCGGCCTGCTCGGGTTCGCGATGGTGACCCAGGTGAACTCGAACCGGCAGGACGACACGTACGCCGGGCTCCGCTCCTCCGACCTCGTCCAGCTCCTCAACGGCCTCAACGCCGAGGCTCGGCGGGCGGACAAGGAGATCGCCGACCTGGAGCAGACCCGTTCCCAGCTCTCCGACAGCACCCAGCGGCGGCAGGCAGCACTCAAGCGGGCGACGGAGGAGTCGACGACGCTCGGGATCCTGGCCGGCACCCTGCCCGCCCAGGGGCCCGGCATCCGGATCGAGGTGACCGACCCGAAGGACAAGGTGACCCTCAACAACCTGCTCGACGGGGTCGAGGAGCTGCGCGCGGCGGGTGCCGAGGCGATCGAGTTCAACAACGATGTGCGGGTCGTGGCCCAGACCTCGTTCGAGGACGCCGAGCGCGGGGTGGTCGTCGACGGCCGCCGGATCTCCGCGCCGTACGTGATCGACGTCATCGGCAACCCCGACACGCTGGCGACGACGCTCGACTTCATCGGCGGGTTCAGCTTCGACGTGAAGGCCAGCGACGGCAACGTGAAGGTGAAGAAGCTGGACAACGTGAAGATCACTACCGTCACCAAGCCCGGGTCGCCCGACTTCGCCTCCTCCGCCGACGGCCAGTAACGTTCGGAACGGACCGGGCAGGCAGAGCGGCCGCCGGCGACAACAAGGAGCGCGCGTGATCCCCGACGACCTGAAGTACACCGCCGAGCACGAGTGGGTGCGCCAGCCCGGAGAGGCCGAGGGCTCGGTCAGGGTCGGCATCACCGACTACGCCCAGGACGCGCTCGGCGACATCGTCTACGTGCAGCTTCCCGAGGCCGGCACCTCGATGTCCGCCGGAGAGGTGATCGGCGAGCTGGAGTCGACGAAGTCGGTCAGCGAGGTCTACGCACCCGTCGCGGGCGAGGTGGTTGCGCGCAACGAGTCCCTCGACGCGACCCCCGAGCTGGTCAACTCCGACCCCTACGGCGCGGGCTGGCTGTTCGAGATCGTCCCGGGAAGCCAGGAGGACATCGACGCGCTCATGGACGCGACGGCGTACGGCGACACCCTCGAGGGCTGAACGACTGCCCGGATCCAGCGGCATCCGGTTTGTCGGCGCCCACAATGTTGATAGGTTCGCTGCCTACCGTGAACCTCCACTCACGCTTGAGGGTTGGCCCTGGGTGGTCACGGATCGCGAGGCACTTTCAGGAGGGGACGCACGCATGCCGTTCTGCACCCAATGCGGTAACCGCAACCCGGACGACGCCAAGTTCTGTGCGCAGTGCGGCAGCCGCCTGGTGATGCCCGAGGCGGCCACGTCGTCGGGGCCGGCGGGTGACACCGACCCGATCGACGGCTCCGACCACACGCAGGCCGTGCGTCCCGTTCCGGCCGACCGCTCCGCGGCGGACGCGCCCGCCGCGCCGCCGTCCGACCAGGCGACGCAGGCGAGCACCGGGGTCCAGCCGGCGGTCACGGACACCTCGGCGACCGCCACCTTCGGCGCCCCGCAGCAGTCCGACCTGGAGGAGAAGGAGCGGGCGGCCCTCGACGACGACGACGCCGCGGCCGTCGACGCGCTCCCGCGTGGCAGCGCGCTGCTCGTGGTGCAGCGCGGGCCGGGGGCCGGCAACCGGTTCCTGCTCGACCAGGACGTGGTGACCGCAGGTCGCCACCCCGAGAGCGAGATCTTCCTCGACGACATCACCGTCTCCCGGCGCCACGTCGAGTTCCGGCGCACGGCGGACGGCTTCACCGTCTCCGACGTCGGCAGCCTCAACGGCACCTACGTCAACCGCGACCGGATCGACGAGGCCGTGCTGGCCAACGGCGACGAGGTCCAGGTCGGCAAGTTCCGGCTCGTCTACTTCGCCGGCGACGTTCCCGGCGAGCTCTGAGCGCGCAGACGTGAGGTCGTCTGCGGCGTCCCGGGCGCGGATGAGCATCGGCGAGGCACTCGCCCAGCTCAAGACCGAGTTCCCCGACGAGGACATCAAGGAGTCGAAGATCCGGTTCCTCGAGAGTGAGGGACTGGTCGAGCCGGAGCGCACCCCGAGCGGCTACCGGAAGTACTCCGAGCAGGACATGGAGCGGCTCCGCTACATCCTGCGCGCGCAGCGGGAGCAGTACCTGCCGCTCAAGGTGATCAAGGAGCACCTCGAAGCGATCGACCGTGGGCTGGAGCCCCCCCAGGGGCTGGTCGGTCCGGTGGTGCCGCGCGTGGTGCTCGACGGCGACGGGCTGCCCTCGAGCGCGTCGTACGGTCCGGAGCGCAGCGACCTGCGCGTCTCACGGCGCGAGCTGGTCAAGACGGCCGGGATCACCGAGGAGCTCCTCGAACAGCTCGAGGCCTACGGGCTGGTGAGGACGCGCACCGGCTCGCAGCACTACGACGGCGAGGCGCTCGTGATCGCCCGCACCGCCGGCGAGCTCGCCGCCTTCGGGATCGAGCCACGTCACCTCCGGGCGTTCAAGACCGCTGCCGACCGCGAGGTCGGGCTGGTGGAACAGGTCGTCTCGCCGATCCGACGCAGTCGCGAGGAGGGGGCCGAAGGCCGGGCCGCCCAGGCGATCAACGAGATCGCCGCGCTGTCCGTGCGGCTGCACGCGAGCCTGGTCAAGGTCGGTCTGCGCAGCCTTCGTTGAGTCGGGCCTCCGACCCCGTTGAAGCGGGCCTCCGGCCCGTGTCAGATGGGCCTCGAGGCCTGGCTACCAAGAGGCTCGTGCATGTCTCACTGGAGCCGCATGCACTTCTCGCGGGGCCTGGAGGACTTCTCGCGGGGGCCGGAAGCACATCTCAACGAGGTGGGCGCGCCCGGAGTACGCTGGTCGCGTGCGTGAGGTAGAGGTAGTCGGAGTCCGGGTGGAGATGCCCTCCAACCAGCCGATCGTGCTGTTGCGCGAGTCCACGGGGGAGCGCTACCTGCCGATCTGGATCGGCGCCGTCGAGGCCACCGCGATCGCGTTCGCGCAGCAGGGAGTGGTGCCTCCGCGCCCGCTTACCCACGACCTGCTCAAGAGCGTCATCGACGCCACCGGCAACGACCTGACCGAGATCCGGATCACCGAGGTGCGCGACGGCGTCTACTACGCCACGCTCGCGTTCGCGTCCGGCGTCGAGGTGAGTGCCCGGCCCTCGGACTCGATCGCGCTGGCGCTGCGCACCGGTGCCCGCATCGTGTGCTCCGACGACCTCCTCGAGGCGACCGGGATCGAGGTCGCCCACGAGCAGGAGGACGAGGTCGAGAAGTTCCGTGAGTTCCTGGACCACGTCAGCCCCGACGACTTCGAGGAGACCGAAACCTAACCCTCGAGTAGAGGTTTAAGGTTGCGTGGACGACACGCGGGTTCCGGTCTTTGACCGACCCTCAAGTACGGGTTTACCTTGGCGACTGTCTTCGTTGTAACTCCACGGCTGTACTCCGGGCCTGGTTCCGACCGGGTCTCGGCTTCCTGTGGCCTCCCCCGGGGTTACGCTCAACGAACTGCGAGCTTCGGAGGAACGGATGAACCTCAACGGTGACCCCCATGCGGCCGGCCACGTGGACCCCGCCCTCGACGAGGCGGTGCTCACGGCGGAGGAGAAGGGTCTCCTCTTCGACGACGACGTCTCGCCGCTGCCCAGTGACCTCGGCTACCGCGGCCCGACCGCCTGCAGCGCGGCGGGCATCACCTACCGCCAGCTCGACTACTGGGCCCGCACCGGCCTGGTCGATCCGACCGTGCGCGGCGCCACCGGCTCCGGCACCCAGCGCCTCTACTCGTTCCGCGACATCCTGCTGCTCAAGGTGATCAAGCGGCTGCTCGACGCCGGCATCTCGCTGCAGCAGATCCGCGTCGCTGTCCAGCACCTGCGGGCCCGCGGCACCGACGACCTGACCCGGGTCACGCTGATGAGCGACGGCGCCAGCGTCTACGAGTGCACCAGCAACGACGAGGTCATCGACCTGCTCCAGGGTGGCCAGGGCGTGTTCGGCATCGCGATCGGCGGCGTCTGGCGCGAGATCGAGGGCTCGCTGGCCGAGCTGCCGAGCGAGCGCGCGACCAGCGACGAGGCGAGCGACACCGCCAGCGACGAGCTCGCTGCCCGCCGCCGGGCACGCTTCAGCGGCTGAGGGGTCTCGACACGCCTCGCTGGCGCTCGCTGCTCAGGGACCACCGGCGACTGGTACTTTTGAGGTGCTGACAACCCTGCACGGGAGAGACTCCGGTCGGTGGCTTCGAGGAGGAAGCGGGCCGGAGCGCCGAAGGGGCAACACTCCCCGGAACCTCTCAGGCGCCCGGACCGTGCGGTCGAGGCAACTCAGGAGCCACGTGACGTCGCGGGGTGACTGAGGGGGAGGCGACCCGGCCGTCGGTGACGACGGTCACCGACTCGACATCGGGAGCCTCGTTGTCCGACCACCTCACCCTCGCCGACCTGGGCGAGCAGTCCTTCGCCGAACGCCACATCGGGCCCGACTCCGAGCAGCTGGCGACGATGCTGGCCGCCATCGGGCACGAGTCGCTGGAGTCGCTCATGGACGCCGCGGTGCCGAAGCGGATCCACGCCACCTCACCGCTCGACCTGTTCGAGGGACGCACCGAGGAGGCGGCCGCGACCGAGCTCCGGGCGCTGGCCGCGCGCAACCGGCCGCTCGAGCCGATGATCGGTGTGGGCTACCACGGCACGATCACGCCTGCGGTGATCCGGCGCAACGTGCTCGAGGACCCGAGCTGGTACACCGCCTACACGCCGTACCAACCGGAGATCTCGCAGGGGCGTCTCGAGGCGCTGCTCAACTTCCAGACCCTGGTCGCCGACCTCACGGGCATGGTGACCGCCAACGCGTCGCTGCTGGACGAGGGCACGGCCGCCGCCGAGGCGATGACCCTGGTTCGGCGCGCCAAGCCGAAGGCCCCCGGCCGGTTCGTGGTCGACGCCGACGCGCTGCCGCAGACGATCGAGGTCGTGCGCACCCGCGCCGAGGCGATGGGGATCGATGTGGTCGTGGCCGACCTCGCCGAGGGACTGCCGGACGGCGACCTGTGCGGCGCGCTCGTGCAGTACCCGGGCGCGTCCGGCCGGATCCTCGACCCGCGCGAGCTGGTCGAGGACGTCGCGGCTCGGGGTGGGCTGTCCGTGGTCGCGGCCGACCTGCTGGCGCTGACCCTGCTGGAGTCACCGGGCACGCTCGGCGCCGACGTCGTCGTCGGCAGCTCGCAGCGCTTCGGCGTGCCGCTGTTCTACGGCGGACCCCACGCCGGGTTCATGGCCGTGGCGAAGGGCCTGGAGCGGCACCTGCCCGGGCGGCTGGTCGGCGTCTCCGTCGACGCCCACGGCAAGCCCGCCTACCGGCTCGCGCTGCAGACCCGCGAGCAGCACATCCGGCGCGACCGCGCGACGAGCAACATCTGCACTGCCCAGGTCCTGCTCGCGGTCACTGCCGCGATGTACGCCGTCTACCACGGTCCCGAGGGCCTGACCACGATCGCGCGTCGTACCCACCGGTGCGCGACGGTGCTCGCGGCCGCGCTACGGGAGGGAGGCGTGGAGGTCGAGCACAGCCAGTTCTTCGACACCGTCGTGGCCCGTGTCCCCGGGCGGGCGTCTGCCGTGGTCGACGCGGCCAACATGGCCGGGGTGCACCTGCGGGGGATCGACGCCGACCTCGTGGGCATCTCCTGCTCCGAGCGCACGGGGCTCGACCAGGTGGCCACGGTGCTGACCGCGTTCGGCGTGGAGGCCGAGTCGTTGGTCGACATCGACGTCCGCACCCCGGATGCGCTGCCGGGCGAGCTGCTCCGCGCCAGTGCGTTCCTGGAGCACCCGGTGTTCAACACGCACCGCTCGGAGACCTCGATGCTCCGCTACCTGCGCCGGCTCTCAGCCCGCGACTACGCGCTCGACCGGGGCATGATCCCGCTCGGCTCGTGCACGATGAAGCTCAACGCGACCACCGAGATGGAGCCGATCAGCCTTCCCGGCTTCGCCGACCTGCACCCGTTCGCGCCAGCCGCCGACGCCGAGGGCTACCGGCAGCTGGTCGCCGACATCGAGGGCTGGCTGGCGACGCTGACCGGCTACGACACCGTCTCGATCCAGCCCAACGCCGGCTCGCAGGGCGAGCTTGCCGGCCTGCTCGCGATCCGGGGCTACCACCGAGGCAACGGCGACGCGGCGCGCGACGTGTGCCTGATCCCCAGCTCCGCCCACGGCACCAACGCCGCGTCCGCCGTGATGGCCGGCATGCGGGTCGTCGTGGTCAAGGCCACGGACTCCGGTGAGGTCGACCTGGACGACCTGCGGGCGCAGTGCGAGAAGCACCGCGACGACCTGGCCGCGATCATGGTGACCTACCCGTCGACACATGGTGTCTACGAGGACGGCATCACCGAGCTGTGCGAGATCGTGCACGAGGCCGGCGGCCAGGTGTACGTCGACGGCGCGAACCTCAACGCGCTGCTGGGCCATGCGATGCCGGGCGAGTTCGGCGGCGACGTGTCCCACCTCAACCTGCACAAGACCTTCTGCATCCCGCACGGCGGCGGCGGCCCGGGCGTCGGCCCGGTGGCCGCGCGAGCCCACCTGGCGCCGTACCTCCCGTCGCACCCGATGCATCCCGAGGCCGAGCGGCGCGAGGGGATCGGTCCGATCAGCGCCGCGCCCTACGGCTCGGCCGGGATCCTGCCGATCTCGTGGGCCTACGTGCGGATGATGGGCGGCCCCGGCCTGACCCGCGCGACCGGTGTGGCCGTGCTTGCGGCGAACTACGTCGCGCACCGGCTGCGCGAGCACTTCCCGGTGCTCTACACGGGCCACAACGACCTGGTCGCGCACGAGTGCATCCTCGACGTGCGCGGGCTCACCAAGGCCACCGGTGTCTCCGTGGACGACGTCGCGAAGCGGTTGATCGACTACGGCTTCCACGCGCCCACGATGAGCTTCCCGGTGGCCGGCACGCTGATGGTGGAGCCGACCGAGAGCGAGGACCTCGCCGAGCTCGACCGGTTCTGCGAGGCGATGATCGCGATCCGCGCCGAGATCGAGAGGGTGGCGACGGGGGAGTGGTCGGCGGAGACGTCGCCGCTGCGCGGTGCCCCGCACACGGCGGCCTCGCTGGCCGACGGCACCGAGCGGGCGTACGACGTGACCACGGCGGTGTTCCCGGCCGGACCCGACCCGGACAAGTACTGGCCGCCGGTCGGCCGGGTCGACCAGGCCTACGGCGACCGGAACCTGTTCTGCGCCTGCCCGCCGCCGGAAGCGTTCGAGGACTGACCCGCATGCGTGACCTGCCGGCTCCGGGCCGGCGCTTCGACGCGCTCCTCGCCGCCGCCCAGCGGGCCGGTCGGCTGCCGTCGATGACCGCCGGGCTGGTCCGCGCCCCTTCGACAGGCTCAGCACAAGCGGCCGGCCTGGCGTGGGTCGGCCGCACCGGCGACGTGGTGGGGGAGCGGACCGGCGAGCCGGCCGACACCCAGTACCGGATCGGCTCGATCACCAAGACCTTCACCTCGGTGCTGGTGCTCCAGGCGCGCGACGAGGGCCTGCTCGCGCTCGACGAGCCGCTGGCGTCGTACCTCCCCGAGGCGCCGTACGGTGACCGGCCGCTGCGGGCGATGCTCTCGCACTCCGCCGGGATCCCGGGTGAGCCGGTCGGGCCGTGGTGGGAGCGCAGCACCGGCGGCGACTTCGCGGCCCTGGTCGAGGCGAACCGCGACCAGCCCGCGCGCTACGAAGTAGACACCGACCACGTCTACAGCAACCTCGCCTTCGGGCTGCTGGGCGAGGCGGTGGCGCGGGTGCGAGGCGAGGACTGGTGGTCGCTGGTGCGGTCCCGGATCCTCGACCCGCTCGGGATGGGCCGCACGACCTACCAGGCGACCCCGCCGCACGCGCAGGGGTACAGCGTCAGCCACCTGCTCGGCACGCTCACCCCCGAGCCGCACTCCGACACCGGCGCGATGGCGCCGGCCGGGCAGATGTGGAGCACGGTGACCGACCTCGCGACATACGCGGACTTCGTGCTGCACGGCCATGACGACGTTCTCGCGCTCCCGACCCTGCAGGAGGCGGCGGTCGAGCGACACCCCGGCAGCCAGTACGGGCTCGGCTTCCGCACCGTCCCCGGCGCCCGCGGCCCGCTGGTCGGGCACACCGGCACGATGCCGGGGTTCATGGCCGTGCTCCTGTGCGAGCGGGCAACGGGCACCGCGTTCGTGGGCTTCACCAACGCGACCGTGGGGCTGCTCTCGGTGCCGCTGGCCACCTCGATGCTCGACGCCCTCGCGGAAAGCGATCCCGAGGTAGGCGAGCCGTGGTGGCCGACGACCGACGTGCCCGACGAGGTGCGCGAGCTGGTCGGCGTCTGGCACTGGGGCGAGACCGCGTTCGAGGTCAGCTGGGACTCCGGGGAGCTCCGGATGCTGGAGCTGCGCGCGCAGGCGGCGTACGAGGAGTACCACCGCGAGGACCGCGGCTGGGTCGGCACCGACGGCACCCTGCTCGAGGTGGTGCGCGGTTCCGACGGCGCCGTGTCGCACCTGCTCAGCGAGACGTACCTGTTCACCCGCACGCCGTACGACCCCTCAGCGCCGATTCCGGGCGGTCCGCCGGAGCACGCTTGAGGGGGATGGGACAGGCTCCCTGCGCCGTCTGGTGAGCTCACCGCCGGGCCGGATCACCCACCTGTCCAGCGCAGCCGGCCCGGCGGAGATCCAACGTCCGCGACGCCTGCTGCCGGAGTCTGCTACACCGGGACGCTCGACTCCTCGACCGGGTCGAGCGCGACCGGCCAGGCGTCGGGGTTCTCGAGCAGGGCGACCAGGTCGAGCAGCAGCACCGGCCAGATCTCGTCGTCGCTCGCGGCGACCTCGGCGAGCGTCCACCAGCGGCTGGCGAGGATCGTCACCTGCTCCTCCTCGGTGTGGCCGGCGGTGTCGATCTCGAACGCCGGCACCCGTACCGCGTAGAACGCGTCGTCCTGCTCGACCACCTGGTCGGAGTAGCCGTGGCGCACGTGCCGGCGGGCGAGCGGCCCGATCACGTCGCCCGTGGTGAGCTGCAGTCCGGTCTCCTCCGCCAGCTCGCGCAGGACGGTCTCGTGCTCCGTCTCGCCCGGGTCGATGCCGCCGCCGGGCGTGATCCACCAGGAGGCACCGGCGCCGGGGTCGGAGTCCTGGAAGAGCAGGATCCGGCCTTCGTGGTCGAGCACCAGCACCCGCACCGTCGCACGGCGCACCCTCCGTCGTGCGGCGGGCGAGTCCGGGACGACGAAGTCGCGTGGCGGTTCCATCACAGCGCCTGCGACACGCTCGACATGTTGAAGTCGGGCACCCGCAGCCCGGGCATCGCGGTGCGCGAGAAGTAGTCGTCGCCCCATTCCCGGGACAGGCCGGGCACGGTCGCGGACGCGGCCGTGTAGCGACGCAGCAGGTCGACCGGGCTCTCGTTCCACCGGAAGTTGTTGACGGCCCCGGTGATCTCGCCGCCCTCGACCAGGTAGACGCCGTCGCGGGTGAGCCCGGTGAGCAGCATCGTCTGGGGGTCGACCTCGCGGATGTACCACATGCAGGTCAGCAGGAGGCCGTGGTCGACGTCCGCGACCAGGTCGCCGATGGAGCCGGATGCGCCGTCGACCTCGAGCACCAGGTTGTCGATGCCCGGGGTGACCGGCTGCCCGGTCATCGTCGCGGAGTGCCGGGTCTGGATCAGCGAGGACAGGATGCCGTCGGAGACCCATTCTGTCCGCGCGAGCGGGAGCCCGTTGTCGAAGACGCTGCTGGTGTTGCCGGACGACGAGGCGAGCACGAACGGCTCGCACTCGAGGCCGGGGTACGCCGGGTCGGAGTAGAGGTGCGTGCCGGGCCGACCGACCCGCTCGCCGATCCGGGTGCCGCCGCCGCGGCGGGCGTAGACCGACTGGCCCTCGTGGGCCACCCGGGCACCGGCGCCCCAGTAGGCGTCCAGCATCACGTCGGCGACGCAGGTCGGCGGGAGAACGGTGTCGTAGCGCCCGGCCGGGAGGTCGACCCGTCGGGTGGCCCAGCCGAGGCGGGTGGTGAGCGTGTCCGCCATCGCGTGCGCGTCGACGTCGGTGAAGTCGCGCGTCGCGCCACCGACCCAGGCGCTGGTCGACAGGTCGGCGGTCTTGCCGGTGCAGGCGTAGTGCCCGGTCGGCTGCACGTGGCGCCGCCGCAGCCCGGTCGAGGAACCGAGGTACGTCGTGGCGATCTCGTGGTTCACGAAGCCGTAGAGGACACGCTGCTCGGCCTCTGCCCGCTCGAACTCCTCCCCGAGCGCCTTCGCGAACGCCCCGTAGACCTCGATCGAGGTCGCCGCCGGTGCGTCGTCCCAGTCGGCGGCGGCGTCGCCACTGACCAGGTCGTTGCGGTCCTCGGCCGGCTGCGCGCGTCGTACGGCGGCGTCGGCCGCCTCCACCAGCGCGGTCACCCGCTCGGTCGACGCGGCCGTGCTGCTCACCGACGCGGTGGCGCCGTCACGGAACGCGATCACGGTGACCCCGACGTCGTGGCCGACGCCATTGGTGGTGAGCGTGTTGTTGGCCCAGCGCAGGTTGGCGTGGGTCTCGTCCTGCACGATCACGACGCACTCGGGAGACGCGCTGGTCTCCAGTGCGTGGTCGACGAGATGCTGCGGGCTGCTCGTGGCGCGAGTCACTCCGTCACCGCCTCGTCGCCGGGGGCGTCGACCGGTTCGAGGGAGCCGCCCTCCTCCGACGTGTTCAGCACATTGACCCCGCGGAACAGCGCGGACGGGCAGCCGTGGCTGACCGCCGCGACCTGACCCGGCTGGGCCTTGCCGCAGTTGAAGGCGCCGTGCAGCACGTAGGTCTGCGGCCCGCCGACCGCCTCCATGGAGCCCCAGAAGTCGGTGGTCGTGCCCTGGTAGGCCACGTCGCGGAGCATGCCGGCGAGCTTGCCGTCCTCGATCCGGTAGAAGCGCTGGCCGGTGAACTGGAAGTTGAAGCGCTGCATGTCGATCGACCAGGACTTGTCGCCGACGACGTAGATGCCGCGCTCGACCTTGTCGATCAGGCCGTCGGTGTCTGGGCCATGCGGGTCGGGCTGCAGCGACACGTTGGCCATCCGCTGGATCGGGATGTGGCCGGGGGAGTCGGCGAACGCGCACCCGTTGGAACGCCCGCCGTTGAGCTCGGCGCCGTAGGTGTGCGCCATCGGCCGGTCGAGCTGGTAGCCGACAAGGATGCCGTCGCGCACGATGTCCCAGCTCTGGGTCTGCACACCCTCGTCGTCGTACCCGATAGAGGCCAGGCCGTGCTCGACGGTGCGGTCACCCGTGACCTGCATGACCGGCGAGCCGTAGACCAGCGAGTTGAGCCGGTCGTACGTCGCGAACGAGGTGCCTGCGTAGTTGGCCTCGTAGCCGAGCGCCCGGTCGAGCTCGGTGGCGTGCCCGATCGACTCGTGGATCGTGAGGAACAGGTTGGACGGGTGGATCACCAGGTCGTAGGCGCCGGGCTCGACCGAGGGGGCGAGCAGCTTCTCGCGGAGCAGGCCGGGGATCTGCTCCACCTCGGCATCGAAGTCGTAGCCGCCGTCGGCCACGAACTCCCACCCGCGCCCCACGGGCGGCGCGATCGTGCGCATCGAGTCGAACCGGCCGGACGCCTCGTCCGCGCCGAACGCCTCGAGGTGCGGCTCGAGCCGGACCCGCTGCTGCGTGGTCACGGTGCCGGTCTCGTCGGCGTAGAACTTGTTCTCCTGCACGGCCTGGAGGCCGCCGCTGGCGTGGTCGACGCCGTCGGCCGCCAGCAGCCGCGAGGTCCAGTCGCGGAAGAGGTCGACCTTCTCCTCCAGCGGCACCTCCAGCGGGTTGACCAGGTACGGCGAGCACCAGGCGACGTCGTCGTGGACGGGCTCGGGCGCGAGCTCGACCCGGCGCCGGGTCATCCGGCCGGCCACCTGGGCGACGCGCACGGCCTGCTCGGCCACCACGACCGCAGCGTCGCGGGACAGCACCACGCCGGATGCGAAGCCCCAGGCCCCCTCGTGCAGCACGCGGACCGCGAACCCGAGGTCCTCGCTGTCCGAGGCGCCCTGGAGCTGGCCGTCGCGCACGGTGAAGTACTGGTAGCGGACCCGCTCGAACCGGAAGTCGGCGTGATCGACGCCGAAGTCCCGGGCCCGCGCCAGCGCGGCCTCGGCGAGGCGGCGGTGGGGGAGGGCGGTGAAGGTCGGGTCGATCCGGTCCCAGGCGTCGGGGTGATCCGAGAGCGAGGCCATGCACCGACCCTAGAGGACAGGGTACGGCCGTCGCGCCGGGGTTTGCGCGCCTGTCATCCGGTGCCGTGACGCTGCTCGACGCAGGACCCGGTGCGGGTCTTGTGGACGACGAGCTGGGTGGGGATCCGGGTGCGCAGCTCGGGCACGTGGCTGACCACGCCGACCACGCGGCCGCCCTCGCGGAGCTGGTCGAGGGTGTCCATCACGAGCTCCAGGGTGTCGCTGTCGAGGGACCCGAACCCCTCGTCGACGAACAGGGTCTCGATCTGCGCTCCGCCCGCCTCTCCGGTCACGACGTCGGCCAGGCCGAGCGCAAGGGCGAGCGAGACCACGAACGTCTCACCGCCGGACAGGGTCACCGGGTCGCGCCGCTCGTCGGTCCACTGGTCGCGCACCAGCAGGCTGAGGCCCCCGCGACGCTCGCCGACGCCGCGCTGCGCGGTCTGCTCGAGGAGGTAGCGGTCGTCGGTCATCCGGGACATGCGCTCGTTGGCGGCCGACACGACCTGCCCGAGCCGGGCCGCGAGCACGTAGGCGGCCAGCCGCATCTGCCTGGTGTTGTCGGGGCCCTTGCCCTCCGTGAACTCCGACAGCGAGCGGACGAGGGCGTAGTCGGCGTGCACCGGTGCCCAGGCGGCCAGTGCCTCACGCAGTGCGGTGGCGCGGACGGCCAGCCGTCCACGACGCGCGACCGCGGCCTCGTGCGCCGCGCGTGCACCGGCGTGCGACTCGGTGGCGTCGTCGCGCGTCGCCACCAGGGCCGGCAGGTCGGGCGCCTCGGCGGCCACCGCGTCGCGGACGGCGTCGTCGTGCAGCACGGCCTCGGCCTCCGCAGCGGCGACGTCGCGGGCGCGCAGCCCGGCCTCGACGGCGGCGGACGCCTGGTCGTCCAGCACGGCGGCCAGCGCGTCTGCGACGTCGGTGAAGCCCTGCTCTGCCGCCGCTGCGGCCGCAGCCGCGGCAGCCTCCGCCGCGTGGGTGTCCGCACGCTCCTGCTCGACCAGGGCGTCGCGCGCCTGCGCCAACCCGGTGGCAGCCCGCTCTTGGTGCCGGATCACCTCGTCGAGGGAGGCGTCGCGTCCGTCGAGCAGCTCGGTCAGCTGAGAGGTGAGCGCGGTGATGGTCGACGCGGCCGCGACCTGCTGCTCGTCGGCCACTCGGAGATCGGCGTCGAGCCGGGCCAGCTCCTCGTCAACGGCCCGGGCCTCGGCGTCGAGGGCGGCCAGCTCGGGCTCGAGCCGGGCGAGCGAGGCGACGCAGGCCTCGGCGGCGGCGACCCGCGCCCGGGCGGCATCGCACGCCGCCTGCACCTGCTCCCGGGTGTCGGGACCGGCGGCATCGCGGGCGGGCGCTAGCCGGGCCTGGTAGCCGCGCAGCTGGTCGGCCACCAGCTCCTGGGCGACCTCCGCGTCGTCGACCCGGCGCCGGAGGGACTGCTCGTCGGCCCTGGTCGGGGCGCCGGACGCCGGTGACGCCAGCCGGGGATGGTCGTGGGACCCGCACACCGGGCAGTCCCGACCGACGGCGATCGCTGCGGCCAGCTCGGCGGCCATGCCGCTCAGCCGGGCCTCGCGCAGGTCGATCAGCTGATCCTTGAGGAGCGTTGTCTCGTGGCGTCGCTCGGCGAGGAGCTCGGCCGACTCGGCTATCCGCGACTCGAGCTCCTCGGCCGTGGCGGCGAACGCGGCCCGACGGGCCAGCTCGGCGAGCTCGGCGTTGCACTCGGGGAGCCGTTCGGCCTGGGCGCGCTGGGTCTCCACCTGCACGGTGAGAGCGGCCTTCCGGCCCGGGAGGGCAGCGGCGACGTGACGGACCCGGTCGTGCTCGGCGGCGAGGCGGCGGCGACGCTGCTCGACCGCGGTCAGGCGGGTCGTGGTCTCGGCGAGCTCGCGGGCGCGGGGGAGGAAGCTGCGGGCGATGGCGGCGCGCTCGGTGGCGTGGCGGGCACGGTCTGCGAGCCCTGCCGGGTCGAGGCCGTCGGGCTCGACCTCCAGCAGCGTCGCCACCCGGTGCAGGGCGCGGGTCGCGTCGGTGCGGGCGCGCTCGCGGGCGGCGGCCGAGCGGTCGGCGACCCGGGCAAGCGGCGGCACGATCACGGCTCGGCGGGCCATGACCAGGCGCTGACGGTCGGCGTCGGCCTCGCCTGCGGTGTCCGCGAGTGCCCGAAGTGCGGCGAGCGCCGAGGCGTGCCGCTGCCGGAGCTCGCGGAGGCGGCGCCCAGCGTCGTGGGCCTCGGTCGCGGCGGCCAGGGCCCGGGCGGCGGCCTCCAGTGCCGTCGCGGTGGAGCCGACCTGCTCGTCGGCGTGCGCCGCGAGCGACGTGGTCCAGGCCCCGATCTCGCCGGTGAGCGCGGGCCCGGAGAGGTCGGCGACGTCCCAGTCGGGGGGAAGGTCCGCCCCGGTCGCCTCGCTGACCCGGTGGAGCAGGCCGGCGACCGTGTCGTGGTGCCGCTCGCCCGCGCGGCGGAGCGCCGTACGACGGTCGGAGAGCCAGCGTTCGACGTCCTCGAAGCGGCGGGTGCGGAAAAGCTGGGTGAGCACCTTGTGCCGGTCGTCAGAGCTGGCGCGCAGGAACGTGTCGAACTGGCCCTGGGGGAGCAGCACCACCTGGCTGAACTGACCCAGGGTCATGCCCAGGAGGTCGGTGACCAGGTGGCCCGCCTCGTCGAGCCGGTTGGTGAGGCTGCGCCAGCCGATCCCGTCGGCGTCGACGACGGCCTCCTCGACCAGCACGTGGGCCTGCTGGGTGGTGAGCCCGACGCCACGCTTCTTGGGGCGCTGCCACTGCGGTGACCTCGTGAACCGGAACCGACGCCCGGCCAGGCTGGCGTCGAGCACGACGCGCGGCGCGATGCCGTCAGCGGCGTGGTGGGAACGGAGCTGCTTGGCGGCACTTCGCTCGCTCGGCACGTCGCCGTAGAAGGCGAAGCAGACGGCGTCGAGGACGGTGGTCTTCCCCGCGCCGGTGTCGCCGCAGAGCAGGAAGACGTTCGCCTCCGAGAGCGCGTCGAAGTCGACGGTCACCGTGTCGGCGAAGGGCCCGAACGCCGTGATCTCCAAGGTGTGCAGGCGCATCAGGCGTGCACCACCAGGTCGGCGTCGGGGTCGTGGCCGCAGGCGTCGCACGCGTCGAGCAGCAGCTGCGACTCGGCGGTGTCGGCCGGCCGGCCGCGCACGTCACGCACGAAGTCGAGGGTGATCTGGTGGTCGCTGAGCCCGGCGCCGGTGCGGGCGGCGGGCAGCCGGACCGCCGAGGCGCCCTCGGGCGCGAAGTTGACCGACAGCAGGTGCGGGAACCGGCGCTCGAGCCTCGGCTTGGCCTGTGCCGGGCGCTCGGTGTCGGTGAGGACGGCCTGCACCCACGCTGCCTCGGCGTCCAGATGGCGGGGATCGGTCAGCAGCGCGTCGAGCGTGCCGCGCAGCCGCGCGAGCGGACGTGGGACCGGGGCGTCGACGAACTCCGTCGTTACCTGCCCTTCGGCGTCGAGGTCCACCAGCCAGGAGCCCTTGTGCTGGTCGGCCTCGGAGAACGAGTACGCCAGCGGCGAGCCGGAGTAGCGCACCGTGCCGGTCGGCGAGTGTCGCCCGTGGAGATGGCCGAGGGCGACGTAGTCGACACCGTCGAAGACCGTGGTCGGCACCAGCTGGACACCGCCGACGGAGATGTCGCGCTCGCTGTCGCTGGGCCGTGGCTCCTGGTGGCCGGCGACGAACGCGTGGGCCATCACCACCGACCGGGTGCCGCGAGGTCGTGCCTCGAGGTCGGCACGCACGCGGCGCATCGCCTCGGTCAGGGTCGCCTCGTGGCTGCGGCCGGGCAGCCCCCACGCCGCGCGCAGGTGGTCGGGGTCGAGGTAGGGCAGCCCGTGGACCGCCACCGGGCCGTGGTCGTCGCCGAGGAGGACGGGGGTGCCGACGTCGCGGGCGTGGGTGCGCAGGTGGATGCCGGCGCGCTCGATCAGCCGGGACGCGAACCCGAGCCGCTGGTGGGAGTCGTGGTTGCCGCTGGTGATGACGGCCGTGGCACGCGAGTCCGCGAGGCGCTCGAGTGTCTCCTCGAACAGCCGCACGGCGTCGACGGGCGGCAGCGCGCGGTCGTAGACGTCACCCGCGACCAGCACCAGGTCGACCCGCTCGGACTCGACCGTCGCGATCAGGTGGTCGACGTAGGACGCCTGGTGCTCGAGCATCCCGACGCCCAGGAACGACCGGCCGAGGTGCCAGTCGGAGGTGTGCAGGATGCGCATGCCCGAACGGTAGAAGCGGGCACGGACAGTTTGGTGGTCCCACGCGGCTTCTGACTCCGGACGCTGGCTTCGCTAGGTGACCAGTCGCTCCGCACCCGTGTAGACCACCGTCCGGTCGTCGCGGGTCCAGCCGAGGACCATGAGCCCCGCCCGTTCCGCGAGGCCGACGGCCAGCGACGTCGGCGCCCCGACCGCCACCAGCGCCGCGACCCCGGAGGCCACGGCCTTCTGCACGATCTCGAAGCCGATCCGGCCGCTCACGACGAGCAACTCGTGGCCCCGCTCCGCGCCGGACAGCAGCCGCTGGCCGGACACCTTGTCGACCGCGTTGTGCCGGCCCACGTCCTCACGCAGCACGAGCAGGTCGCCGTCGGGGGAGAAGAGGGCCGCGGCGTGCAGTCCGCCGGTGCGGTCGAACAGCCGCTGATGCGCGCGCATCGCCTCCGGCATCCGGCGTACGACGTCCCAGGCGAGGTCCGGGCCGACAGCGGGGGAGACCCGGCCGACCAGCGTTGCGAACACCTCCTCGATGGTCTCGGTGCCGCACACCCCGCAGGCCGACGACGCCGCCGTCATCCCGCCGTACCGGGCACCGACCGTGCGTCGCGCCGGCACCCGCAACGTCGCGGTCACCACGTTGAGCTCCTGCTCCGGGGTGAGGGCGACGTCGGTGCAGTAGGCGACGGAGGACAGGTCGTCGACCGAGGCCACCACGCCCTCGTGGAACAGCCAGCCGGCCGCGAGCTCGAAGTCATGGCCGGGGGTGCGCATGGTGACGCTCACCCGACCGGGCGGCAGCAGTGGCTCCGCGAGCCGGATCTCCAGCGGCTCCTCGGTGACGACCCGGTCCTCGTGCTGGGTGCGCATGGCACCCTTGACCTCGGTGATCCGCAGCCGCACCGACGGGCCGGGACGGCGGGATGTGGACATGCACCGACTGTAGCCACCGACAGGCAGGGACCCATGCTCCGAGCGGGCCGCAGACCGGCCTCCGACTGGACCTCGGAGGTCTCGTCCTCCTACGCCCTGGCGGGCTTCCTGTTCGCCGTGTTCATCGGTTTCACCCTGCTCGTGATGGGTCCCTGGATCGGGATCGACGCGTTCTTCAACGTCCGTCGCCCACCCGACGGGTGGCTTCCGGTGCTGCACGTGCTGGACCGGATCGGGCAGCGGGCGGTGTGCCTCCCGATCCTCGGTGCCGTCATCTTCTGGATCTGGCGGCGCACCGGGCGCACGCGACCGCTGGTGGTGGCCGCGGTCTCGGTGTTCATGCTCAACGCCATCGTCGCGGTGCTCAAGATCTGGCTCGGGCGTGGGGAGCCCGGCTCCGGCATCCCGGACTTCTTCGTGGGCGGGATGGCCTACCCGTCCGGCCACACGGCCAACATCCTGCTCGTCTACGGACTGATCCCGTACCTGCTCCGCACCTACGCGGGGGTGCGGACGCGCACGGTGCAGGTGCTCGGCGGGATCGTGGTGCTCCTGTCGGCCCTGATGGTCACCGTGTCGGTCACCCTGACCTGGCACTGGCTGGCCGACCTCTGGGCGGGTCTGCTGATCGGTGGCGTGGTGCTCGCGCTGAC
>Ga0070700_100000412_pt1 | contig 21902 bp, 51 predicted proteins | sample KBSK5101metaG_FD_65456 | JGI IMG/M metagenome (GOLD analysis project Ga0070700, IMG submission 65456) | Corn, switchgrass and miscanthus rhizosphere microbial communities from Kellogg Biological Station, Michigan, USA - KBS K5-10-1 metaG | ecosystem: Host-associated > Plants > Roots >...
CGATACGGAACTGATCTTGCAGGCCGCGAGCCTGCCGCCCGTTTACGTCGATGGATTCGGCGCGTTCCGCAAAGTGAATGGAGTGCTGCGCTGCGTCGGCTGGGTGATCGATGCCGGCGCACAGTTGAATTTGATCGTATCGCTGGTCGGCGCCGAGCACAGCACGCGTGCAATCCAGCATGTGCTCGACGGCAAGGCCGTCGCGTGCGCCCATATCTGGAACGGGGTGCATCTGCATCACTGAGCTGCCTCATGTGCTGCCGCTTGCATCAGGTCGGTTGGCGTGACCTCTCCATTCGTCTCGTCAAAGATCTTCTGCGCGTTGTCCTTGTCGATCCAAAAAGTTCCCTTGCACCAACCAGTAATGGCTTGCGGTGAGACGCCAATCCGCGCCGCAAAGTCGTTACGTTTGATTTTGTTCTGATCTAACCAGGCTGAAAGCTGCATTTCGAACCCATAGCACCACTGAAATTCCGGCGCAAGCCCTTTCTTCAGTGATGCTGTGTTCCGCAGTTCCGCGATGCAGCAGATAATTTCAGTATGGCTAAGAGAGTAGTTCCCAGATTCAAGAAACCCGCCGTCCGACGGCGGATTTTCCTCAAGCAATGGCGGGAGTTTCGGGGGTTGACCCAGGAACAGCTCGCCGATCGCGTCGGATGGTCCGTAGGGAACGTTTCCCAGCTCGAACGGGGATTGCAGGGGTACAGCCAGGAGGGTCTGGAGGCCCTCGCCGAGGCCCTACAATGCGACCCCGGCCAGATCCTGACCGTCGATCCAACCGGCGACGACGCCATATGGTCGATCTGGGAGCGGGCCAAGCCCGGCGAGCGCCATATGATCGTAGAACTTGCAAAAACCGTCGTTAAAACCGGAACTTAAAGCCAAAACCAGCGAATCGTAACAGCCCGGCTCCGAGCCGGGTTTTTCTTTGCCTGAAATTATTTTCAGCATTGCTATGGATTTCGATTGCGGGTCGGTTTCAGTGGTGCTATGGGTTGGGCATCAGATCGGGAGAGAGTAAATGACCAAGACCCTGACCACAAACCAACTGATCGCCGAATTCGCGAAGGTCTTGGATCACGACCTACCCTCAGAAGCCGCGCGCACCAAGGCTTACAACGCCGAGCTGCTCAACCGCTATCGCACCGGCCAATTCCTCACTGAGACCGACAAGCGCGAGGCCCGAAGGCTTATCGCGAAGCTCGCCTAACGAACCCCGATACCCCGGACTAAATTCATGAGCACGTCGCCTGATCTCACTGGACGGATATTTGATCGCCTTACCGTGATCAAGCGCGGGCAACCGAAGCCGCGCGGCGAAATTCGGTGGGTATGCAGATGTTCTTGCGGTGTTGAGAAGCTCGTCACCAAATGGTCGCTTACCAGCGGCGCAACAAAGTCTTGCGGATGCTTCAAGCGAGATTGCGTCTTGTCTCGTCGAATTTTTCCGGTTGTTCCGCATGGCGCAAACCGTCTTCCTGAATATCATATCTGGAAGGATATGAAGCGCAGATGCGTTTGCGATGCCCACCCCTCATGGGAAAACTACGGCGGACGCGGCATCAAAATTTGTGACCGTTGGCGCGAGAGTTTTCCAAACTTCTTTCTGGACATGGGCCCGCGCCCCTCACCAGAACTAAGCATCGATCGCATCAACAACGATGGCGATTACGAGCCGACCAATTGCCGCTGGGCCACTCGGATTGAACAAGCACAAAACCGCAGGCCTCGCTCTAGGAGAGCAGCATGACCGACGCACAGTTCTACGGCTTCACGGCCCTGATCGCCTTGTTGGCGGCGCCGTACATCGCGCTGCTGTCTGCCCTCGTGTGGCCACTCTAATGCTCGCCCGCACCCCACAGGACGAGCCCCAGCACGCCGCGCATGTACTCGACTACGCCCTTCGGGCCGCGCTCAAGCACCTTCGGGTCATCGGCGCCTGCAGTCGCATGGCTAACCGGAAGCTGACTGACGACGAGTTCGACGACAACCAAGAGAGCATTCAGAACGGTGAAGGGGAGATTTACTAATGCACACATCATTCAGCGATAGCGACGTACTCGGAAAATTCACCGAACCTCGCGTTGAACAGCGAGCCGGAGAAGCTTGGCAACAGGTCTGTGTCGCCTCCCTCATCGGTCATTGCGAGGCGGTTGTCGCCTCTGGCCGGCTCACCGAACCCTCCGAGCAATCGCTGCGCTTTCTCATAGCCGAGACGCTTTCGGCGTTTGGAATGCAATCCCATCAGCTACTCGAAAATGAACTGGCCGCGATTCGGAAGTGCATGGAGCGCGCGTGATGGCAAAGCATGTTTGCCCAAACCGATACGCTGGAGATGGCGCGCGAGGCGCCTGCTATTTCGAGGTCGAGGCCGGCGAGAAGGAGGGCTTCGCGCGTCTTGGTGTCGGTTGGTCCTGCGTCGTGGTGCACGACAACGAAATTCCGGTGACGTGGCTTTCGGAGGTGATCGCAATCGCTACTGGGCATCCGGGCGGCATCGCCCAGTTTCTCACAGACCATAACTACGGCGGCGGCTACGCGCTGATGTGCGACCCTCATAAGGAAAAGTCATCATGACCTTACAGGACTGGGACACCAAAGTCCGCCCTCACCTGAACTTCATCCGCTCCGGCGCCGAAATGGCCGCGCGTCATGCCCGTCAGTTGCCGCTCAGGCCGGCATTCGAAAGCAGGGCACAGGACGAACTCGCAGAAGCTCGCACGGTTCTTGAAACCGCGCTGCAAAAGATCATAGCCGCTCAGGCGGCGTATGAGAGCAAGCCCACCGAGGCTGCATAACCCAAGCAAGGACATGACATGAAAGTCTCCGAAGAATTCCCGAGCCAGTATCTCAAAGCATCCGAACTTGGCGGCCGTGAACTCCGCGTCACCATGGGCCGCGTCGAACGCGAAGAAATCGGCACCGACAAAAAGCTCGTCCTGTACTTCAAGGGCAAGGAAAAGGGTTTGGTCCTCAACAAGACCAACGCCAACACGATCGGCGATGCCTACGGCGACGATACTGACGACTGGTACGACCAGCCGCTGATCCTGTTTTCAATCAGGACGGAATACCAGGGCAAGCCCGTTGACGGCCTCCGCTGTCGCGTGCCGACCCCGAAGGACAATCGGCAGATGGCGCCGCGGGCTGAGCAGATTTCGAGCGGGCCGCCGGCCGGTCACCCGGCCGCTGATGGCGTTCCGATGGACGACGATATTCCTTTTTGAGGCTTGACCAATGACACCCGCCGATCACGCCCGCAACCAAGCCATATCGCTCGAAGCGAAGAAGGATGCCCTTGCCCAGCGTCAAAACGGCGACTGGAAGGTCTCCTTCACGGTTCAAGGCATCGATATGGATACGCGCTTAACGCAGGCCCCAATGGGCACGCGCTACGCCGTGGTGCTGGTCGAGATCGGCGACGATGAACTCCCCGTGGCAGCAAAGGAGACCCCCGCAAAGCCCCGTCAGAGCAATCCCCCAAGCTCCCACCCTGACGGGGCAAAGCGGCCTTGGCGCAATATGCCATACCCACAACAAGCCGGCATCCGTGTCGGAGAGGCAACCTTCGCCTCTTATCTGCGCGAGGAACACCCCGATGAATGGCACGAAACGGGAAGCGCCGATGCGTGCCTGAAGCTGATCTGCCGGGTCGATTCAAAGATCGAACTTGGGACCAGCCAGAAAGCAGCAGCGCTCTGGTTTCAGATCGATAGCGCCTACCAGGCATGGCTTGCCAAGGAAAGGGTCGGCGCATGAACATCCGAGGCATCAAGCGTCAGGAATTTCCCGCCTCCGTTCGCAAGGCAGCGTTCGTCCGCTGTTGCAAGCAGGGCATTCCGAGATGTGAAAGTTGCGGCGGGATGCTGCGGGCTGGGAACATCATCTACGAGCACGTTCAGCCTGACGGGCTCGGCGGTGAACCGACCTTAGAGAACTGCAAGGTTCATTGCCGCAACTGTGCCGATGTCAAGACGTTCACGGAAGACAATCCGCGCATGGCGAAGGCGGATCGCGTGCTCAAGAAGAATTTCGGGCTCGGCCGGACGAAGCAGAAGATCCAGTCGCGCGGATTTGCCAAGGCGGCACCGCAGCGCACTGCGTCAAGGCCAGTGGAGCGACGGACATGAAGGGAGACAGAAAGTGACAATGGACGCGCAATTGAAAGCGAAGTGGGTCGAGGCGCTGCGGAGCGGGAAGTTCGCGCAAACTCAATTGGAGCTACACAACGGATCTGGGCATTGCTGCCTTGGTGTTTTGTGCAGGGTTGCGCAAATCGATATCGGGGACACCGAAGGAGCGTACCGAAAGGTCGAAGAGATCGTCGGCAACTATGGCCCGTTCGTCAAGCTCAACGACACAGACGAAAAATCCTTCCCCGAGATCGCCGACTACATCGAGGCGAACCTGTGACAGCGACACTTGCCCTGATGCAGAGCGCTGCTGCTATCTCGATCAGCTTGCTCTGCCTTTACAGCTTTGCCGGCGGCTGGGCGAATGGAAGGATTCCGCTATGAGCGAGACACAGCCGATGAGCGAAACACTCATTGAACGATTGCGGGACCGGGACTCTGTTGTAATGAGCGGGCTATTCCATGCCATTCCGACAATGATGGAGGCGGCCAACGAGATCGAGCACCTCCGATCCGAACTCGCGGGCTGCCGGGAATGCCGCGCCAATCTCGACTGCCTGTCGCGTGGCGCTGTCCCGGTACGTGATGACGGGGCGGAGCGGATCAGGGAGTTGGAGGCGGCTCTGGAAGACGCCCTGCAGGCCTCCAACCTGCTCCTGCAGAATTCAATCGCGTGTGTTGAGATGCACCATGGCTTAGACGTCCAAGCTAACGGCCTTCCTGGGTGGCTCAATGACACCAAAGCTAAAATTGAACGATCTGCCGCCCTCCAGCCAAAGGACACCGCGAAATGATTAACGGCGACGGGATTGTACTCCGCGCCGTGGTCGGCTTTGGCCTCGGCATTCTCGTGGGTATGCTTCTCGTGGGCGTTCTTATGGGAGCCGTGAGATGATGCTTATCCCGATCGGCTTCGTTTCGTTCGTGTGCGGAATCTTTGGCACGGCTGTTTATTGGAGCATTCCATGTTGAGCACTTCTCCCGTAACCGAAACACTGCTCGACGAGGGCCGGAAGCTTCTTGAAGCTTACGACGACGCGATGAAGTCGCAGAAAATGAACGGCAGCGGGTCGAATGCCTGCCTCATCGTCATGGCAAATTATGGCGACCTCGCACTCGGCCTTCTGCGCGGCATTCTCACTTCTGATCTTGCCCAAACTCCGGACCAAGGTTGCGGGACGCCCGGCTGCATAGACCCGCACTGTAACTATGGCAAGGAGGAAAGCGACTTTGAGCGCGTGTTCCAAGCCGCCTGCGATGAGATCGGCTGCAAGTACGACAACGAGGCGCTGCTTCAAGCCATACACGATTTGAAAGCCAGAGTTTCGGATACATCGACACTCCAAAACATCGAAGGGAAATAGCCATGTTCAATTGGGAAGAGATGGAGCGCGGCAAACGTTCGGCAGTGGCATCCGCCAAGATGGCCGCGCTGGGTCTACCGAAAGAACACCTCATTCCTGGCGGCCTTGTGACCATCTCTCCATGCAAGTGCACCGGAGATCGCTCCTACAGCCACGACATCTGGGAAATCCTCGCAGCCAACGAGGGGCACCTATCTGTCAAGAAGATTAACCCCCGCGAAAACGATTGGTTCGCCGGCCCGCATGTCGTGTGCATCCACGAACATGAGTTCTATGGCGCCGAACACCTCGTTCCACAGCCTGATGCCAATGTTTCGGATGCCTCCCCAGAAAGGAAGTGAGCCATGTACGGCACTAACCGCAGCACTCTCGGCCCTCGCCCACCGCGGCAGACGTTCTGGGAAGCCATTGTCTCAATCTGGCGTGACCTGAGGGGAATCCGATGACGCCAATCCAGCAAGCTATCGCAATTCTGGAAGAGGATGCCTTGACCAACCGGATCGAGCGCGCGCTGGAAGTGCTGCGCGGAGTACCACAGAGTCCGACCAGCGCCCTGGAGCAAATCGCGATCGTTTGCACCGACAACATGGACCGAAGCTGTGACCACAGAATGGCTCTGGATTTTGTGAGGCAGATTGCGAACGACGCTCTCGCGAATACGCGCCCTAACCTCAACAGCGGATCATGACGATGCGAATTGAGATCGCATGCAAGTATTGCGGCACCTCTTTTGAGGTCGTCCCGTCGAGCACGCGCCAGTATTGCAGCCGTAGCTGTGGATCACGGAAGCCACGATGGAGCTTCCATGGTCTGACGAACACACCGGAGCATCGCGTCTGGCGCAGGATTCGGCGCCGTTGCTACAGCCCGCAGTATCACTGTTACCATCGCTATGGTGGTCGCGGGATCAAAGTCTGTGAGCGCTGGGAGGACTTCAATAACTTCCTGGCCGACATGGGCAACCGTCCCGGCCCGAAATTCACGGTCGAGCGCATCGATAATGACGGCGACTACGAACCCTCGAACTGCAAATGGGCGACGATGGCCGAACAGAACAAGAATAGGAGCAACACGTATACGCCGGCCGAGGATCAGGCAATCAGAGACGCAGCGGCACAGGGTTATAATTTTAAACAAGCCGCCGAGTTGATCGGGAAGACCTACGGATCAGTAGTCGCCCGTGCTTTTCGCATCGGTTTGAAGTCAGGACAGCCGCCAAGAGGGCGTAAACTTTCGGACACTTCGCAACTCCGGCAACGGGAGGAATAGATGAGCGACTTTCAGAAGTGCAGAACATGCGGCGAATGGGGCTGGCTGACAGGATCGTTCGCCCTCCCCGCGCACAAGTGTGCTCCCATCTGGGAAGTGCGCATGCACCGCACCCGCTGGGAAGAGGATTGGACAGAAACCCACGCCGACGATGCGGAAGGAGCCGCCGCAAAGTTTGCCGAGGACTACGACAGGAATGGCGAGTACGGCATCGTCAGCAGTGGGAGCGCCGAGGTTGAGGTTCGCAAGCCCGGTGAAGATGCGATGACGATCTACGATATCTCGGCGGAATCTGTCCCGCAGTACACCGCGCACGCTCGCACTCCCCAGGAGTCCGATCAATGACTGAAGACGAACTGTTCGAGGACGTTAAGTATTGGAAGGCCCGCGCTGACGCTGCTGCTGACGAGATCGAGCGGCTGAGAGAGATCATCACAATGACGGACAACCGCCTTGAAGCCGCAACGCTTGATGGCGGCGTATGCGAGCACTGTATCGCGGTTGCGAGATCCTATCTTGCCGGAGTTGTGGGAAGTCCGCGAGGGCAAAATGGCTAAGGCTGCAAAATTCACTTGGCGCGTTCACCGCCCTGGCGCGAACCCTAAGCTGGACGTGATTATAAACCGGCGGTTTGGTCGAGATCACGAGCGGCATTGCAACCGGCCCGAAATCCTGACTTGCGCCTTGGCTGCATGCCAATTTGCAGGGAAGTGCCAAGCACCACGACCGCGCCGTGGCGCGCAGTCTCCGGCAGACCGAGGTGGCAAATCATGACCTACGCCGACGTCGCCGCAGTTCCATCTCGATGGCGTACCGAACGAGGTCTAGGCGCGTTTCTCCGTCTTCAAGTAGGCGGTCCATCTCGGCAATCGTGTCAGCGGTCAGCGGTAACAGAATCCGCTCGTCCCAAAGTTTTTTGCGTCCCATGTCTGTTTTCCGTATATATGCTATTGACTGGCTGAAAGATATATACGATATTGGTGACATCAGCAAGGGAGATGAAAATGATTGTGATCTGGAAAAAGAACGGCCTTCGCCTTCGGGTTTTGACGGAAACCACCGGCCGCTTCGGCGAACTTCGCATCCTGGTTCAGAAGGAAACGGCGCAGGGCATCCACGGCATGTTCTCCCTCAAGCCGGACGAGGTGGAATGATGCAGATAGTTCAAGAACCTTTGCGCGATCTCATCGCTCGCGTCCTCTACGAAGAGGACGGATGGCCGGATCGGGACTGGTATGAACTTAGTGAGCAGCGCCGCTTAGGGTGGCGAGAAGATGCCGACCGAACCATTAAGGTAATGCAAGAGTGGTTCAAGGATGGGAACACGATCGAGGCATTAAACGCCGAAGCGCTCGCGAACTCTTCTGGTATCCGCGAGGGCAAATCATGAAGTGTCATGCAGGCGTGGAATTCCCGAGCGGCAAGCCGTGCCCGAAATGTGGCGCAGGATTAGGAGAGGTGTGCTGGCCAGGCATCAATGCTGACCTTCTGGAAGTTGTGCAGCTTCGTAAGGAAAACGAGCGGCTGCGGTCTGCCTTAGATCGCGCTTGCCAGATCGCCCTTGGAACGGATCTGACCCGCGAGGCCGCCGAAGAAATCTTGAAGTTGAGTGGTTCCGGAGAAAATTAGCCCAGCCGAAGGTGGCGCATATAACATCGGCAGTTGGAGGAGAAATGCCTTGGATAGTCTCCGGCAAGAAAACGACGGCTCTGTGGACGCCCAATAGTGGTCTCCGTTCTGTGGAGCGCGCGCCAAGATTCTTGCTTTTCTCTGATCCAACAGTTTCGGATATGACGAAAGACCGGACTAGGAGGAACCCATGAGCTACGACGATTGGAAAACGCACAACCCAGACGATGACCGTTGCGAGTTTTGCGGCGCTGCTCCGTGGGAGAGCCGAGGCGGTTGGCAACCGAGCGGCTGCAATGGCGAGTGTCGTACAAGCTGGCGCGATCCCGATGCCGAATACGAGAGAATGAGGGACGACCATGAGTGAGCCCGACGACGACATGCTGTCCGACGATGTGGCTATGGAAGAGTGGATGGCCATGACCGACGCGCAGCAGGAGGCCGAAATCGCCCGCGAGATGGACAAATACAATCGCTGGCATGACAGCCTAACGCTTAACCAGCAAATCCGGGTTGCGCGCGGTTCGGCACTGCGGAGTATTATGGAGAACCGAAGTCGGCTTCGCAGACCAGAACTGTGCAAGATCGAATATGTCGTTGGCCTTTGGAAAGATGGCGTCCGCCGAAATCAAATGCGGCTTGTGAAAATTAGGACGTGGCGATCCACTGGCATTTATCCGGGTGAAGCATGACCACCCCGGCACCCGAGACGATAGAGCGCGAACAGGGCAAGCTCTACCTGAGCGATGCCGAACTGATCCGTCGCCTCGGTGTGCCGGAAAAGCACATGCGCAAGATCCTGCCCGGCCTGGAATCCAAGTACGGTTTTCCACGGAAACAACCGCTTTTCGGGGATAGACGCTATTGGCCGGCGGTGAAAGCGTGGTTGGATAAGCGTGCCGGGCTCACGATGAGCCCACAACCTGTACGGAGCGAGAACAATGATTGAACGCACGCCGCCCCGCATCGAAGGTGCGCCGGGCCTCGTCTGGCGCGAGCGCAAGAAGACGTGGGTTGCCTACTGGCAGGCCCGCAGCGACCTCGTGAAGCGCGGCTATGCGCCGGGCGCGAAGAAGCTGTGGGAGGGCGTCGAGCCGGACAATATCGACCGTCTGGAGATCGCCGCCCAATGCGAGGATCTGCAATCGGCCATGCTCGTCTGGGGCCGGGAGCGCGATGCCGGCGGCAAGCTGGTCCCGCTCGTGACCATCAGCAACCTGATCGACAAATACCAGAACGACGACGATTCCGCGTTTCATAAAAAGCGCTACGAGGCACGGCAGGGCAAGGCCGCGCTGCTCAAACGGATCGACAAGCGGTTCGGTGACGTGATGCTGGCCGAGATCACCGGCCGCATGATCCTCTCTTGGTACAAGGAATGGAGCGACGGCGGCCAGAAGATATCCGCGGGCGGCGCGTTCATCGCCACCCTGCGCACCCTGTTCCGGTTTGGCGCCGGCCTGCTGGACGACGCGGAATGCTCCCGACTCGCGAACACGCTATCCAGCCAGAGCTACAAGGGCACCAGGCCGCGGGAGGTTGCCTTGTCAGCTGATCAGGCCGCAGCCGTCCGAATAGCATCGCATGAGCGCGGCTGGCCGTTCATCGCCCTCGCCCAGGCCATTCAGTTCGAATGCTCCCTACGCCAGCGCGACGTCATCGGGGAGTGGGTTCCCGTGAACGAGCCCGGCGTCTCGGACGTCATCCAGACGAAGAAGTTCAAGGGCAAGAAGACGACCAAGAAGTGGATCTCGGGACTTCGCTGGGAGAAGATCGACGAAAATCTGATCCTGCGCCACGTCACCAGTAAGCGGTCCAAGAAGGTCGAGATTGACCTAAAGCTCGGGCCGATGGTGATGGAGGAATTCCAGAGCATGTTCGGCTCGACCGATCGCGCGGCTATGCCAGCCTCGGGCCCGGTCATCCTGTGCGAGGTCAATGCCTGGCCCTACTATAACACCGAGTTCCGCAGGAAGTGGCGAAAGGTGGCGACCGCGGCCGGAATCCCGACCACGATCAAGAATATGGACACGCGGAGCGGCGCGATCACCGAGGCTGCCGCGGCCGGCGCCGACATGGAGCAGGTCAGGAAGTTCGCGACCCATAGTAACGTCTCGCAAACACAGAACTATTCCAGAGATGATGCCCAGGCTGCGGCTGAGGTCATGACGTTGCGGGCCGAGCGGAGAAACAAACCGAAGACGTGATAGCGGACGGATAGCGGACGGATAGCGGACGGCAATTTTAAGTGATTGGTTTCGTTAGATAATAGACGAGGCCCGGAGTGCCTAGGTGAACGCCACAATCGGGCGATTTTCTAGGCGGCATCGGCACTTAACCACCTGAGCCGTCCGCTAACCGAAAGAGCAACCGTAGCATAGGGCTGCATGGAGAGAACGATGACAGACAAGGAACTGTTGGCAATATGTCAGGCCGCCTTTGAGGCGATCCCTGTGGCTGCTCGAGCCCGAAAGGTGCTCAAGAAACTTGAACGGAAGCCAGTCGCCTACGCTGGCAACGGAAGTCATATCCTAGCTGCCGAAATGGCCCTGATGATTGACGAGCATCTGCAGGGTGGACTGTGATGGACTTTGCGAAGGTAATTTCAGAAGTTCCCCAGCTCGCCCGCGGTCAGGTCTGGTGCCGGTCATGCGGATCAACGTTGAAACTAGATTCCGCCGAACGGATGCAAAGCCGCGGCGGCTGGCCGAAGTGCTGCGGCCATACCATGACAATCGATAGCCCCGAGGAACAGGCCGCATTCGCGGCACGTGAGCGATAGCGATCATTCAAACAGTCCGAAACACCAAGCAGGAGAATGACGACCATGGGTCTCGACATTACCGCCTACCGGAAGATTATCAAGATCGACGCCGTATTCGACGCCGACGGCGAGCCAATAGATCCCTCAACTCGGGAACCGATAGACTACGACATGAAGGCATACCGCAACGATGCATTCCCAGGTCGGGCCGATGACATCGAGGATCGCGCCATCTACCGCGCCGAGGATAGTTTCGGATTCCGGGCCGGCAGCTACGGCGGGTACAATCACTGGAGGGACGCCCTTGCCAAGCTTGCTGGCTATCCGATCGGCCAGTACGAGGAACACAACCGCAAATGGGATAGCCACTGCGTAGCGTGCTGGGAGGGGCAGGAAGGCCCCTTCTGCGAGCTGATCCACTTCAGCGATTGCGAGGGTGTGATCGGCGCGTCAGTGGCCGCAAAGTTAGCGAAGGACTTCGCGGAGTTCCAGGATGCAGCCGACAAGCTGGACGATCAGTTCTTCACCGCGAGCTACACCAACTGGCGGAAGGCTTTCGAGATGGCGGCCGATGCTGGCGCTGTCAGCTTTCACTAGCCCGGAGTGGCCGGCTGTCCGAAACATTGGAGAAGCTAGATATGATCGCCGCCCTCTACGTCGCCAAAAACGGAAGCTATATCGGCCTGCCTGGCGTTGATGCCTGGCACGAAGTGCGCGACGCTCGGCTATACCGCGGGCCGCTCCCGGTGGTTTGTCATCCCCCCTGCCAGCGTTGGGGGAAGCTTTGGGCCGGTCAGCCACTGCACATCAAGAAGACCGGTGAGCGCAAGACCAAGGGAGATGACGGCGGGTGCTTCGAGGCCGCGCTGTCAGCCGTCCGCACCTATGGCGGCATCTTGGAGCACCCATGCAACAGCCACGCATGGCCTCACTTCAATCTGAACAAGCCTCCACGGGAGGGCGGATGGGTTGCAGCGGACCTGTACGGCGGATGGACGTGCTGCGTTGAGCAAGGCCGGTACGGTCACTACGCCCGCAAGCCGACCTGGCTCTATGCGTTCGGCTGCGATTTGCCCGAACTCGATTGGGGTAAAGGCGTCCCGCGGCTAGACCCGGCCGTGATCGCGCGCATGGGCTTCAAGCGGGCGCAGCGGCTTGGTGAAGTTGGCGGCCGAGGCGGCGGGAAGAACAGCGCGCCCAGGATCGGCACCCCGCTCCCTTTTCGGGATTTGCTTTTGTCGATCGCACGCACGGCATCGCCAGCGATGGTGGATGCGGCAGAATGACAATGCTATATGGGCTTAACCCCGGAGGCTCTCGCCGCCGAGCACACTTGGAACGACGGGCGCGCTGCTCGTTCCTAAAAATCAGGCGGAATAACGATGAATCTGGGCTCTGGCTGTGTGGGATTGGCGGACGCGCCAATCCCCGCAGTTCAACCTAGTCCGGACTGGCAAGGAGACGGAAACCGTGACTGAGAAAATCGTATCGCTCCCGATGGCGTCAGATATGGCGCGCAGTGAGGCTCGCTTCATCACGGACGCAGCCAAGCGCGTTGCCGAGCAGATGGCGCTAGTGGGAGCATCCCTTCAGGACGGCCAAGCCAGGATCAGGGCTGCTGAATACTATATCAAGGACCTAGACCGGCACGGTTCAATAGATCACGGCGCGGCGGTAGAAATCTTAAACCGACTCCTGCCGCCCGATGAGCGGCCCGGAGTTCAGTAGTGTCCACCACACACAAAGGAGAGACCAAATGCGCGTTAACATCTATGCCGAGGAAATGACGGACCGCATCGAGATCATCGAGAAGGTGATTGACGGCAACAAGTTCGAGGCTCTGCGCTTTTACCTGTACCTGCCGACCACCATCAACCAGGGCACGCCACTTGAGCAGAACGTTCAAGGCCCGTTCATCCACAGGAAAGATGACGACGACAGCGCCGCGGTCACCTTCTGGTCGCGCGGGAAGCTTCGCGAGATGCTCCAGAAGGCAATCGACGTGCTAGACGAGCACCACGCCAAGAAGAACGGCGACCCGCTGCGCGACAACCCGGTCGTCGGGTGGATGTCCGAAGCGCAGGCTGAGGGCATCCTTGAAGAAATGCGGAATGAACGCCGGTAGCCCGGTCACGAATGGTATTCGCGAGAGCAAATAATGTACGCGCCGATTTACCCTTACTACCGCATGAAGCGTCAGTTGTGGCACAAGGTCAATCCGCTGCATCTCGTGCGTCCTATCTGCAGTTCAGCCGCGGTCTTGGTGACGAACCGTGCGCAGGATGAGCCGCCAGAGGGCGCCGATGTGTGCGAGCTATGTCGGCGCTGGGAAGATCGAGATTCAATGTTTTATACATGACCGAAGACCGGACTTAGGAGGCCTACATGGAATACAGGACACTCCACACGTTATTTCAAATCGCATGCGCGCTGATTATTTCTTGGTCCGCTTTCTATGGCGGCGATCCGTGGCGCTATCTTTTGGCGTTCTCATCTTGGTTCGTGGCCGGCGTCGTGATCGGTCGCGTCTGGGCGCCCTCGCGATCATGAGCAGAAAGATGACCGAGGGGTCAAGATGACCGAACGACACACGATCAGAAAGCGCGTTCTGCAGCTCCTCGAAGAGAGTATAAAACTGGAATATATTTGGCGCCACATTCAAAACGAATTCCCGTACAACAGCGCCAGTTGGGGCTACATCAAGAGGATCGAGCGCGAATGGGTTAGGCAGTCCCTTCCTAACCAGCACTTTCGATCTTGAGCAGAAAGCAAAACACATGGCATTCAGAATGAGCAAGCCCCTACCCGCCCGACCCGATCTCGAACAGCTTATAATCGAGGCGCAGAAGCGTTACGATGCGATGACGCCAGAGCAGAAGAAGGAGATGCGGGACGCTCAGCGCAAGTCTTGGGTGATTGGAAACTTCATGCTTGACCACCCCAAGGCCACTCGCGAAGAGGCCGAGGAAATCTACCGGAACGTGGTCGAAGGCATCGGACTGTAGCGGTTATGGCCAAACTCCGTCCCGTTAACCAATCTGCCGGGTTGATGGAGGGGGCAACGTGGGGTAGCGTGGCGGGATGGAAGTAGCCTTCTGGATAGTATTTCTCGCCCTCGATTTGCTCTGGATATATTTCGGTTGCCGCGACGATATCGCATACTTTGTGAGGCGCAAATGATGACGTTCCTTTATTCGTTTCTTGGAAGCTTTGCGGCTATGGGCGTTGTCGCTGCAACGCTGTTCTTCGTCCTGAAGGATCCCGCCGCAGATCCACATCACATCGATCGCAGCTAAGTTCCGTTATTCCAGCTTAGCAATTCGGTATAGGCCGGGATTGTCGGAATGGCGTTGAGGTTCGCCGTATCAATAAGCCCCTGGTTTGTGTCCGCTGTCCAAGGACGGGCTATCGTATAGAGCGACGGATAGGCGATTCCAGCCGCCGCCATACGCGTCATGTGGCTGCGCATATATTGCCCGGCGTAGGTGCTTGCGAGGAAGCCAAGCCAGAAGCTTTTCATGTTTGCCGCCGTAACTGACCGGCCTGATGTCGGGGCATTGGCCGGGAAGCCTGTGAAGTCAAACGATGTCGAAGCTACCTGAAGCGGCCCGCCTTCGTAATGGGTCTGCGGCAAACCAGTGCCGCGGCGTCCAGTATAACTCGCGATCTTTCCCACAATTGCTGCAACGTTCGTTATCTCGTCATCCAGCGTATGCGTAAACGGCTTCCATGCGAGCGTCGATGCGGTTGAAATCTCATCGCGCAACCATGCGTAAGCCGTATTCCTGCTTGCCCCACCTTGATTGTAGTTGTCCACCTGATCGAGCAGGCCGGGATAATTGACGGTATTTCCCGAAGCCGCGCCAGCGAACACGGCGCTCGTATAGGGCGCGGTGGCGATGTAATCTGCGCGGTTGGCAGGGTATCGAGCAGAGTTTCCGCCGTTGATAGTGGCGTTTCCTTTCAGCCGGTTATCCGACTGGTCGTCGAGCTGGGTGCCAAGCACCATCCGCCAATCGCTGCCCGTGCCATAGACGGCCTCAATGGCATCGCAAACCGCATTATAGCGCCGTGCGTAGCCGAGATTCCATGCGGTGACGCTTCCCGATGTGACCGGAGCCCCGAAGTATTTGATAGCGATCGACTGCGCGTAGGAGGTCTGCCAGAAGTTCGGGCCGGTGTTCCAGATCTCGTTGCCTGTCTCAAATCGCGGGATCAGACCCGGCGACAAGTTGGCTTTGACGTAGGTAACCGTCTGCGTCCAGAAGTCATCATCCGCCATATAGCCGAAGGTGAACCACGGATGCGCCCGACAATAATTCGCGAGAGCGACCAGGCCTGAGAGCGGAGCGCCGACCCAGAACTGGTCACCTTCTTCACCCTGCGCGCCCGACATAACGAAACAATCGAATGTTGCGTCATACACGGCAGTATAGAGAAATGGATAGGTTTTGCCGGAACCGAATTCCGAATAGGTGTGGTTGGTCATCCCCTTCGCGTAGATGCGCTTGGAGGCGCTCCCATCGGTCAGGATCAGGGCGGACATGACCATGAAGCCGGGAGAGACAAAGCCGATGGCTGCATGCGCTGACGACGTTCCGCCTGTCACGACTTCCGGTGCGACGAAATCGCCCGATACTCCGCTGACAACGAGAGTGGTCCCAGAGAACGAAACAACAGTTCCGGTTGAACTCGTCGTTCCTCCGGTGACCGTCTCCCCTACCGTGAACGTCCCGACAATCGAAGCGAGGTCCGAAAGGGTGACGTTGGTGTTAGGAGCATTGGCCCCCGAATACCCAGATGACGTGTTCAGAGGAATCGTGATGTTGTTGGCGTCAACCCTGGTGACAGTGAAATCAGGCGTGAGTCCCGTCGTTGCGTCCTTGGTCTGGAATGCGGTGCTCCAGGCTGTGCCGCCATCATTGAACGGGACGGGGACGATGCGATTGCCCGTGACATAGCCGTGGTTCGTGATCTCAAGATTCGTCGTCGCGCCTGTCGTAACGGATTTTACAACGCGCCTCGCGGGCCGGGCCGTCAGGATGAATTGAACAGGCAGACCGTGGGTTAGCGTTGGCAGGGTCGATACGGTGTACGTGTTGACCGGGGAAGAGAAGGTGGCCGCGCCGTAATACCAAGCGCCCCTGACGATCGGCCCCGTCCAGCTCGCAGCGGTTTCAGGGCGACGATAGTCCCATTTATAGGTTCGCGCCGTGTTGCAGCGATTCCAGTCCATGAACCGTATCACGCCAAATTGCTTGATTCGGTTTAGGAATTCGGTCGTGTAGATGCTTGTCGCGCCCGACCCGCTGATGAGGCTGGTATCGCTGTCTCGATATAGCCGAACGTTGCCAAAGCCTGTGCCGATTACAGAAATCGTTACAGTGACCTTCATCGGTCCGCCGGCTACCCCGGATTCCGTCCCGGTAGGCGTTCCCGCGATGGTATAGGTCCGCTTGTTGCTGGTCCGCTCGCCTACGTTCTCGTTGAACGTGCAGCCAGACCAGCTTGGGAAGGTGACAGCAACAGTGCATCCTGTTCCCTCCCAATCAAGCACCCACTTATCCGCGGCGTTGCCGTAGACATAGCTCTGGCTATAGATCCATGTGCCGCCGGTTGGCAGCGCGGTTGGGTAGCCATCTGAATTGAAAAGCGACGGCCAATTGTTATCGGTGGCGTTGTTGGTGGTGATCCCGAGAGATTGCTTCAGGATGTTTACAGCCCAGATGTCGTAATAGGCCTCCTGAAAATCCAAGCCTATCTGGGCAAGGCCGCCGTTGTGAATTGGCGTTGATGCAAACGAAAGTAGTCCGACTGCCATTTACGGACCCACGCTTACAAAAGACCACGCATTGATAGCGGTCGCGTTTGTCGCGGCGATTGTCACAGAGGGAGTGCCGGAGAGAGCCCCCGGAGTGGAATGTAGTGAGGCATACCCCTGCGTGGTGATCAAATTTGAGTTTACATCTTGCGTGAAACTCGTTGCTGAATAAACGGTCGGATATCCGGATGTTGCGAAATTGAAGACGAGCATGCTGCCGCCAGTCGGGACGGCCAAGGTGTTTACAGTTACGTCTGAGTTCGCGACGCTGCTAACCCCGGCTGGCGCCGCAACGCCAGGCCCATTTATCGAGTAGACGGAAAGACCAATGCGACTCGGGGCTGTGCCAAACGTTACGACGATCGTAGCAAGTCCGCTGGTCGTGACAGGTCCACCCGCGGTAGCAGCATCGACATACCAAACACTCGTGTCCGTAGTTGAAGCGTCATTTGCGTGCGCAGCAGAAACCTGTGTCGCCGTAACGCCGGAGATGGTCACGGAAGATGGGGCTAGGGCAGCGTTGGTGCGGGCCATCACGCCGACCATGATCATTCGACCGACAGTATAAGTCCCCACATCGATTGATTTCGTGTAGACGCCAGCCGTCCCGCCTGTGAGATCGGTAACGCCGCCGGTTACGGATGGCGTCACGGCAAATGCTATTGCGCTCGCGGCATCCAGCGCTCCACGCCCCGCGAGCTGCCCGCGCCTGATCTGCCACATTAGGTGAAATTCCCGATGCCGATGCAGGAGACGTTGGCGCCCGTGGTAATCTTCCAAGCCCCAGAAACCGAGATCATCCCGAGTGGAATGAAGAACGGAACGAGGTTTGAGACAGACGACGCGCCGCCGACAAAGACCGGAATCGATGTAGCGTTATCGAGCAGCGTCACGACGCCTGGTGAAGTGGTCGCCGGAATCACGAGGATGCCAGAGATATAGTCGCCGGTCGCGCCAGTTGCCCCAAGAGCTTGCGCGGTCTGGGACGCGGCAACGGTTTCATATTCGCCGGCACCGAAGTTTGTCAGCGGCGTGCTCGATATCGGAACAGCGGTTTGGTTGGATGCAATGACAACCGGCGCGCTGTTGGCCATGGTCGCCTGACCATTGGCGTTGATGTCCCGCATCGTGACTGCCAGTGCAGGGTCAGTCGCAGCAGGGACACCAGTTGATGCAGCCTTTTCGAACTTGCTCAGCGTGGCGACGGTGCCGGTCCCTACAGTCGGAATTCCGCTTGCAATTGTGACGTCTGTTACTGCCGCCATAGATCAGTCCTTTCAGAAAAAGTAGATGTGGTAGGTTGGTGTTCCTCCAACGGGAGGCTCTGGGGTGCTCGCACTCCCAAGGAGTCCGCCAAGGCGGCCGAAGCCCCTCCCCAGCGCCCCTAGTCTTCCAAATGACATGTTGTGCCTTTTCAAGAAAAGACCCAGCGCCGTTACAGCGCCGGGCAAGTAGGGTGGGCGAACACAGGGACAGGAAGGGTTCCCTGCAGCCCTCTCGGGCGGGGTTACGGCACAAGGCCGAATTCAAATGACGCCGAACACGCGCAGCAGGCCGAGAACCGCCAGCACCGCACACAGTAAAGCGCCGCCAAGCAGGATAAAGACGGCGCGGAGCTGGCGATCCTCTGGGCTTCTCATCGCTTACATGGATCTGGTTTGCCGGCCTCGTAGGCTTCGCTCATGGCCTGGTATCGCCCGCCGCCCTTGCAAAGTTCTTTCCAGCGTTTCGCTTGCTGGCGATCGAGATAGGCTTGTGAGTACGTTCCGAACATCGGCTGCGCATTGGGTCGATAGTCAGACCGGGCGTGTGTGCAGGTTGCCATGAGAATGAGCGCGGAGAGCGCCGGGATGATCCATTGCCTCATCAGAGCCTGCCGAGCAGCAGGAGAATGAGAAGCACAACAACAATGAGCCCAAGTGCGCCGCCGCCATAATGGCCAGTGCCGTAGAAAGGACCGCCGCCGACCCCTGAGAACCCGCCGAGCAGCAGGATAATCAGGACGATTAGAATTATGGTTCCGAGAGACATGGCATTTCCTCAAACGTCACGCGGTAGACCTTGCCCCTCTCCAGCCTGCCGAGTGACGGATGCAGGTTGGTGGTGATGGTGTTGCCTTCGGATTTCAGGAGGCTGAGTTCGTTACCGCTGCCCATCAGGACAGCGGCCACGCACTCTGTTTCGACAACGAGCGCCGGCACGGCCGATTAGTGCGACTTGAAAATCGCGTACATCACGCCGATGATGGTTCCGATGCCAGCAATGGAGACCACGACCTGAACGATGATGTAGGCAAGCAGACTAGTACCGCTTGTCTTTCCGCCACTTTCCCATCTGAATTGGTTCAGGCTGCGCAGCTCTACTTGGATATCGCCCTTTATTTCCTGCAGTTGGTTGGCAAGGAGCTTTGCAGTAGAGTCTATCTTCTCGTTCCGCATGCTCTCCATGATCGAGCCGTACCGCGCATCCTGTGCGCGCAATTGGTCGATCCGCCGTGTCTCTGCTTCGGCCAGTTGCTCTATGCGAAGGAGTTCTGCAGCCAGTAGCCTTTGATCGGAATCTCTTAGAGAGTTGCGCGATTTCTCCTGTGCAGCGACAAGATCAAGAACATTTTTGGTTGGGTCGATTACCGGCATTCATGCCCCCGTAGGGGCATGCGCCCCGCTAGTATTCCCTGTCTACGTGTCTGTGCAGCGGTGTTTGAATCCAGCCGTCCCCACGGCGTAGCGCCTCAACCGTTGCGGATAGCCGCTCGACATCATGCGACAGCCGCTCCAGCAAAACGTCCATCACGGTCTGGCGTGATTTCATATTCATCAGGAAAATAAACCCGCCGCCAACAGTGACAGCAAGGTTTACCAAAGAAACGATGACGCCAAGATTTTCCGTCATCGGAACCGACCAATTGTGCGATTTCGCACAGGTTCCATGAGGAGACCTGTGGTTGAATGTCTCTCAGTCATTTGTTGAGCCTACCCCTAGGCTTGAGAAGTGATTAGGTCCGGCCTGAACGTTCGAGCGCTCAGGCTGGGCCGCTACTTATTTCTTCAGGATACGCGCAACGTTCTCAAACCCGCGCTTGGTAAAGTAGAATCCTACAATCGTCGTTGCGACAGTTCCAGACCAACCAAGGAGCGGGTCAGTCGTTCCGATCCCGAGCACCTTGTCCCAGATCAGAAGCTTCGCGAAGTAGACCGCAACCGTATAGCCCATCAGCTTGTCGGGCTCGTACCAGTGGCCGATCTCGGCAATCCGATATTGCGTGATTGCGTTCGTTTCCGCAGTCTGCGCAGCGATCTCAGAAGTTGCCACATCAGCAGCGATGCGCTCCGAGACGTTACCGGCCTTCAGCTTGGTTTGATAGGCGTCGAGCAACCCCTTGATGACGGGCCCGCCGAGAAAACCGATGATGGTCATCCACATAGTCAGGCCGTCTTCGCTTCTGCGACAGCAGCAACGGCCTCAACCTTCGTTGCATCGGCTACCGCTACGGCCTTCGCAAGGGCTGGAGTTTCCGCAACCACCTTATCGGGCACGGCAACGAGTTCGATCGGCTTGGTGGTCTGGTTGCGCAGCCGCTCGACAATGGCGCCCAATGCGTTAAGCACCAGCGGAAGGAAGCTCATGGCCGCATGAACATATGGCTGATATTTCTCCGGGACCAATGGCATGATCGGCGTAATATTGATCGAGCCAATCCATGTCAGCAAGGTCAGAATTGCGCCGAGAAACTGAAGCGACCTGGCTACAAGAATCGTCTCCGATTTCTTGTAGATGAAAATTTCAACCGGCTCGATGAACTCGAAAAACCCCTGAGCCCACACCTTCGATTTGAGCCAGTCACGGCCCTGTAGGGCGTACCAGAGAATAAGGCCGGTGATGACGGCGGTAACAATAATGGCAGCCATGTGATGCTATGCCTTTGCGTAAGCGTCGGCGCGCTGGTTGTGAAGGATTGCGTTGCGGAAAAAGTAGATCGCCAGCATGACGCCAGCCGCGAGAAGGATGCCGAGCGCGATTTTCCCACCCATTGAAAAACTCGACGCGTCGATTGCCTGGGTTGTCGCCGCACCGCCGGTCCCGGCCGTTCCTGCTCCGGCCGCGGTTCCCGCTGTATTGTTTTGCGCTGCCTTGGTCTTGGCCTTGGCTCCTTCCTGATCCAGCCGCTTCCTGGTTTCGGTTGCAGGGAGTGCCGCGCCCAGCATGAGCCACATCTTGACCGCCGCCGCCTCCCCTTGCGTGCAGCGCCGGGTCCACCCCTTGCCGAAGCGCCAGAAGGTCGAAAGCCCACGGAGAAAGGAAAGCCGCGCGGCCCAGTATTTCTGGATCAGGGCAACCTTGTCATTCGCCGCATTCGCGGGCGCCACCACATCATTGATGGATTTGGCGGCGACGCCCAGCGCCTTCCCGGCCCAGACCGGAGCGCGGCCAACGCCGGAGTTGATCGCAGCATCCAGAACCGAGTAATCGAGACCGGCCGGAAGATCGTCGTACCGCATCGGGTTTGCGTAGTGCGCCCGGTAAATCTTGGCCGCAATTTCCTTTGGCATGTTCCGCACGTCATCGGGAGTAGCGTTCGGCTTCCAATACTTCCGAGCGTCAATAATCGTGATACCCCAATTGGTTGCACCGCCCGGGTCTACCGGATCGTTCGTATAGCCGCCCTCATCGGCAAATACGCGGACCATCGCGGCGGCGTAAGTCGCTGCTACCATTGATATTGCTCGCTCTTGGGTTGTCGGGTAAAAGACTGCAGGGGGTTCCAAGGGAACCGGGCATGAATACTTTTCTAATAGCTCTGGCGGTCGCCATCGTCCTCTTGCTCGCAGCCAGAGTGGCGCTGCGGCACTACTTCCCGCCTGACACATGAGGTCGAGATTCGTCTTTATCCTCGGCCTCGCGATTTACGCGGTCTACCTTCC
>Ga0070700_100000414_pt1 | contig 21901 bp, 14 predicted proteins | sample KBSK5101metaG_FD_65456 | JGI IMG/M metagenome (GOLD analysis project Ga0070700, IMG submission 65456) | Corn, switchgrass and miscanthus rhizosphere microbial communities from Kellogg Biological Station, Michigan, USA - KBS K5-10-1 metaG | ecosystem: Host-associated > Plants > Roots >...
ACGATATGGCTTTTGATGTTGTCATAGCCGCAGCCGTCCGGTGTCGGAATAGCAGCGACCTCGACATTCGTAGCCGTATGAATAACGCCGACATCAACACCGCGCAAAACGTAAACAAACCGCCCGTCCGGCGTAATCGCTAACTCCGTCGGCATCCCGCCTGTCCCATCAGCCTCATTCTCCATCGGTATGCGCGCGACTTCGGTATGCATGGAAATGTCAATCACTGCTAAGGACTCGCAGCTCTGGTTACCGCTCGAGATATAGGAATGGGTAACTGTCCCTGGTGGCGTTGGTGCAGGCGACGGCGTTGGCGTTGGCGTCGGGGTAGGCATTGACTGCGTCTTACATTTGCCCGCGCTCCCCGCATTGAAGATGTCCTGGATTTCTGAAGCTGAAAGCGCGCGCTTGTAGATTGTGACCTCATCAATTAAGCCTTCCCACCGAGTTGAGGAATCACACGTTCCCGAAAGTCCGATCAGCAACGGTTCAGTATTTGCGGAACCAAGCGTGCCACCGCCACTTCCAGCTAACTGCCCATTAACATAGATTTTGAAAGTTGTTCCGTCGTAAGTCCCCGCGACATGCGTCCACTCATTGATGGGAGGATTGATGCCGGAGCAAGCTCCGTTGTTCCCACACGAACCGCCAGAATCCGCATCGAACCGCAGTCCACTGCCGTCAAAAGCCAATTGATAATGAATGCCGGCAACTCCACAGCCAACTCGCTTCCCTAAAATGTGCATGACGGGCGAAGTCCCGCTTCTGAACACCCAAGCCTCAACTGTAATCGGCTCGTGCTGGCCGAAATTCAAGTTTGCAGCGTCGGGTACGAGTACGTCTCCAGTGCCAGTAAAACTAAACGCTTGGTTGACGATGCCGGGCGCAAATGAAGTGCCATTTTGCAGCGTGCCGTTATTGCCAGCTTGAATATCGTTGGCGTTACCGTCACCTGACCACCAACTCAACAGATCGTTTGGAGGGTGAACACAATTCAGCGTGGGTGTTGGTGTGGGCGTTGGACCTGCTTGACAGCCGCTCCAAGATGGACTGAAGTCGTGCTCTGGACTATTACTGAGGTTGGTCTGTCCAGTCCCGTCTGCGTTCATCACATAAATCTCATAAAAACCACCGTCGCGGTTTGTCTCAAAGGCGATCTTGCTGCCATCAGGACTAAAGAATGGATCGGTGTCATGTGCCGTGTTGTTGGTAAGGCGCGTCAACCCCGATCCGTCCACGTTCATTAGGTAAATCTCCCAGAAATCACCGTCTCGGTTAGTTTCAAAGGCGATCCTGCTACTGTCAGGACTGAAAAACGGATCACCATCTTCGGCTGGGTTGTTGGTGAGACGTGTCTGTCCCGCGCCGTCGGCGTTCATCACGTAGATTTCGGAGTTGCCATCGCGACTGGACTCAAAGGTAATCTTGCTGCCGTCAGGACTGAATGCGGGATTACCATCCCGGGCCGGATTGTTGGTGAGTCGCGTTTGATTCGTTCCGTCGGCATTCATCACGTAAACCTCGAAGTTGCCGTCGCGAACAGACTCAAAGGCGATCTTGCTGCCGTCAGGACTGAAGTTAGGGATGAAATCATCGGCCAGGTTGTTGGTGAGGCGAGTTTGCCCGCTGCCGTCCACACTCATCACATAAATTTCGTAGTTGCCGTCACGGTTGGATCCGAAAGCGATCCTGTTGCCATCCGCACTGATTGTCGCTCGCGCATCATTGGCCGCGGTATTAGTGAGACGAGTCTGGCTGGTACCGTCGGCGTTCATCACGTAAATCTCGTAATTGCCGTCGCGGGTGGAGTCAAAGGCAATTCTGGAGCAAGCCATTGGTGTTGGCGGTGACATCGGCAGATAAATACCACCCGTGACGTTCGGTTCATCAAGAGGCCACGAAGCGCTGACGCCGAGCGGAGGCTGACTATGTCGTTGAGCAGGTGCGTAACTGCCATAACTTGAGGATGGTGTATATGCCAACATGCATAAGACCATGATGCCGAAGAGGCTGATCAGGAATACGGGCACAGCCTTGTGAGAGTGGTACTTCATAGCAACTCCTTTTTTCGTGGTGAAGAACATTCATCCCATGCAACAAGACCTTGATGACCACGATGGTCCTGCTGCATTCGGAGTGGCGGAGTTATAAGAAGGAGTGCGATGGATAAGCCATGCGTAGCTACGCAGGAGTAAGTAGTGCTACGTAGGTATGCGGATTAGAGTGGCCGGTTATTGCGCCACCATGCAATGAGCGCATCTTTGCTGTGTAAGTTGAGTTTCTCGTGAAGGTTCTGCAAGTGCTTCTCGACGGTGCGATGTTCTATGCCTAACCTTTGCCCGATCTCTTTGCTGGTTAGATAGTCGATGAGGGAGTCTAACACTTCGATCTCGCGCGGCGTCAGATGCACTTTGTCGAGATCGACTCCCTCAGAGCTATAGTAAGCCGGGATCTTTTTCAGCATTTCGGTGCTGATGAATGCATTTCCTGATGCGACCGTCTTGATGCCTTCGATGATCGCTTTGGGTGAATCGTTCTTGATGATGTAACCCTTTTCGCCGGAACGCAGAAATTTCTCGAAGCAGTATTTGTTGTCGAGGTGTGTGAAGAAGATGATTGCACCGGCGAAGCCCTTCTGGCGCAGTTCGTGGGCTATGACGAATCCGTCCTTCGTGTCCCTGGTCATCTCAATGTCTATAATTGCGATGTCGGGTTTGAATGCCGTCACTTTCGTGATGCCTTCCTGTGCATTGTGAGCTTCACCCACGACCTTGATACTTGCGTCAGTCTTGAAGAGTGCCAACAAGCCTTGTCGGGCAATGGGATGGTCATCAACTATAACGACTGTTATTTCTCTCACAGCTTTTGGCCACGAATCCTGGACCCGAAGATCACACTGCGTTAGGCGCGCCAATTTTTTCTGGTGGCAACATTAGTTTGATTGTTATCTGTGTTCCACGACCAGGAGCGGATTCTAGGACAGTCTCGCCTCCCATCATTTGCGCGCGCTCTTGAATGAGCCTCAGTCCAAAGCCGCTTCTGGCTGTGCGATTCGACTTGCTGACGACGAAGCCTTTGCCGTTATCTCTGACGGTGAAAAGGATTGCGTGCTCATCCCGTTTGATGCTGATGAAAGCATCCGTAGCCTGCGAGTGCTTCACGATGTTGCTTATGCATTCTTGCACCATGCGATAGATGTTGACTTCATCTTCGTCTCCAAAGGTTCCATCAATCGAGTCGAGGTCACACGAGAAGTTGAGGGCTGACAACTCGGTGCTTCTAGCAATCCAATCTTCAATGGCTGCCGTTAATCGAAGTTCCTTTAGTTGTGTCGGACGCAAATCTTGAATAATACTTTTCATTTCAACGCCGGCTCTTTCTGCCAGCGTTTCAATCTCACGAGCATACTCAATTGCTAAATGCGTTGTGTCTTCGGGCACGCTCTTGAAGGTTGCAGTGAGACCATTCGGACCCTGGAGCATTAACCATGCGTATTTGCTTATCGCAAATAGATATTGCTTAGGCTCGTTGTGCAGATCATCTGCAATGCGTTTGCGTTCCCGATCAATCGAAGCAATCAACCGGCGCGAGAATTCTCGCTGCAATGCGTGCTCGTGCGCTAACTGTGCGGCACGGCGTCTATACCAGAATAGGATGGATGAGAATAGACCGAGCAACACACCGAAGAGCATCAATGCTTGCACCCATCTTCTCTCCCACCAGTAGGGCATTACCATGATGCGAATGCTGCGGCCGGTTTGGCTCCAAACGCCGTCGCTGTTTGCGGCTATGACGGTGAACATGTATTCGCCGGGCGGCACATAGTTGTAATACGCGACGCGGCGAGTTCCAGCGTCCACCCAGTCGTTATCAAGTCCTTCAAGCCTGTATTTGAATTTGACGTACTCGGGTTTGACGAAACTCGGTGCTGTGTAGCGTATCTCAAAGCTGTCTTGATTCGGCGCAATCTCCACGCTGCGCGGAAAGTCAATCGCTTCGTTGCCGGAACGAAACTCTTCGATGATGACTGGAGGCTGCTGTGAGTTGATTTGCAGAGCCCTTGGGTTAATCACGGCAACGCCCCCCATCGTTGGAAACCAGAGCTTATTGTCTTTCGTTTTCAAGCTCGAAGGCTGACGACCACCGTTGCATTCCAAGGTCTCCAAGCCATCTTTCGTACCGTAAACGATTGAAGTGACTGAGCGAATTTTTCCTTCCGCAAAATCGTTCAACTCCTGGCGGCTCACGCGATAGATGCCGCGATTGCAACTCATCCAAAGGTTTCCTAGGTCGTCTTCCAAAATGCTGAATACGCCGTTGTCGTGCAACCCTTCTTTGGTGGTGTAACGCGTTAACTTTTCATCTCTCCAGCGATACAGCCCGCCGTCATAAGTACCTATCCACAATAACCGTTCGCTGTCTTCGTAAATCGCTCGGACTTGATTGCCAATAAATCCGTCACGCTCGGTGTAAGCAGTGAACACCCCATTTTTTAATCGCGTGAATCCCTGGTCAGTGCCTATCCAAAGCGTTCCAGTATGGTCTTCAAACAACGACCGAATTACATTGTGGGACAGACCGTCTTTCGTGGTGTATTCAGTGAGGTTGCCGTCTTTCAACTTAACCAAGCCCGCATCCGTGCCGAACCAGAAATCGCCTGCACGGTCCTGTTGAATCGCCCAAACATCGCGTTTGAGAAATCCATACTTGTCATCGTAGGGTTTGAAGCGACCGTTGTCGAAATAGCTGACTCCGCCATTTGCGCCAACCCACAATCTTCCAGAGTGTTCCTGGTAGATGCACGTAATATTGTCTGAAGGCAAACCTTCTGCCCTCCGATAGCTGAGGAAGCGCCCGTTTTCATACTTGTTTACTCCGCCACCCCAGGTGCCTATCCAAATGGCACCGGCACGGTCCTGAAAAATTGAATATGTCCAATTCCACGAAAGGCCGTCGCGCTCAGAGTAAAGAGTTATCGCGGCTTCGCGCATTTGGTATAAAGCTGAAGTCGTGCCAATCCAGACAGTGCCTTCACGGTCTTCGTAAAGCGCAGTGAGCGAGAACGGCGCCAATCGTCGTATTAATTGGTTTTCGCCATCCTTAATCCGATACAAGGAGTGGTCCTGGTGATCGGCAACCCAAAGATTTCCTTTGCGATCTTCGAGGAAAAAGCCGGTCAGGTCATTGCTTGGCAAGCCTTCTCGAGAAGTGAAGTGTTTGAGTTGTTCGTTCTGTAATCTGAATACTCCTGCGCCTTTGGTCTGAATCCAGAGATTGCCGTTGTGGTCTGTATCGACATTGATGATCTGAACATTTGATAACTCGGGAAGCGAGTAAGTTCGCATTCGCCCTTGGAAAAAACAATTTAACCCTGCGGCATCCTGGTTCCACCACACCTTGTATCTTAAGTAGTAATCATTATCGTGCGCGTTAGGCGCAAAAGATTCGCGCCGATAAGTAACGAAATTCTCACCATCGAATTTGACGACCACTCCGCGTCCGGTAATCCATAGATTGCTTTCATCGTCCTCTTCAATTCTAAACGCTTCTTCGAGGGGCAATCGGTCTTTCAGAGTATAGGTAGTAAATTCTCCTTCGCGGTATCGAATCAACATTCCCTCTTCCGTAGCAGCCCAAAGCGTGCCTTTTTTGTCTTCATACAAAGCCTTGATACGCTGGCTCTTTATGCCTTCAATGCTCCTATCGAAAACTATAAATTGCGCCCCATCAAAGCGCACTAATCCACCGAACGTGGCGAGCCACAAATAGCCGTCGCGGGTTTGCAAGATGTCGTTTATTGAGTTCTGTGGCAGACCATCTTCCGTTGTCCATGTTTCGTGAGCATACTGAGTGATGTCTTTCTTCGGAGTGAGTGCGAACGCCACTCCATTAAAGACTGACGCCTGCAGGAACATGAAAAGAAAAACTACGGTCCACGTTTTGAGCTTGCCGCAGATCATGAACTCACCCCGACTTGGCGCCACGCGACGTTGTGTCCGCAGTCGCATTCGGGTTGCAAGTCGGACTAAGGTCTTGCTCCCTGGCTGTGAACGCGAGCTAGTCCGCGGCAGCGGGTGTTGAATCGGTTAGGTAAGATTCCGGTTCTCGACTGAATGGTTAACTTTGAACATATTGCGACTCTCCGGCGGCATAACGAAAAAACCGTTGTTGCCGTTAATTGAACGGTGCAGTTGGAGGGATTCGCTGATAGCTATCCGGTCATGTTGAGTGCAGGAATGCAGGTTCCTCGCACGTCCTTTACTTCTCAAGCTGTGAGAATTCTCATGGCAAGAATAACGGAGTCACACTGTCCGTTCAGGGCCAACAACAGCTTCAATAAAGTTCTCCGTCCGCACCTCGCCATCCCCTCTCCGTTTTTTGGAAAAATAACCTATCCTTCAGCTTCTGTTTTTCGCCCACCCTCCTTACAGTTGGTATCCAAGCTACCTGGCTCTATGAAATTAAATGTGTAATTAAATACGCCCGAAGACGAGGAAGGCATGTTTACTCTTTGGCACTCAATGTCAGCTTCAAACTCAAGCTGATACGCTCCACCATCCTGAGATAACACTCCATTCGTCTTTGTAAAGCTGTTTACCCTATACCCCTTTGTTTTTCGCCACGTTTTCTAGCACTCTTTTCCCATCTGACTCAGAAGGAATACCGGCAGAACAAGACAGGACAAGAGTAGTCAAAGAAGCTCCTACTAAAAAGATTATGTTGTCCCTGATTCTCGACTGGATTTTACGTGCCATTGGTTCTCTCCCTTCGATTTTTAGGAGGTTCATTGAAGACATACCTTGCCAAGACTTCGTTACTTAATTGTGCGGCCCTCTTTTTGTGCTGGCGGATTGATTTTCAACGCTACCTCGCATGAGTGGCGGACCATGCCACGGGAATTACTACTCCTCGTGTCGGACACTCCAATAACAAACATTTTGATTTGGCCAATAGGATTTGAAGAATTTGTGCCAATATCCAGAGGAAAATTGAACACAGGGGGCAACCATCTTCTATCTTGGAGAAGGACAGTACCGCTCGAATCCTGAACAGTGATGTCAACGCGTCCAGCAAATCCATAGAGAGGCTCGGCATGTATGTTGTAAACCGCATGCTCGCCTGGAAATATTTGTATTTCGGGTGGCCTGCAATCAAATGTAAAATCAGGCCTGTCGCCAGGCGACGATTCGCTTGCTGTTGCCGCATCTAATTTCGAACGTTGGTTAGTTATCCAACTCAGCGGCTCGACAAAGCCGTTAGTATCGGGCCAAAAATAATTGCTCGATCTGCCCCACCCCATTTTGAATATCTGTCCAGAAGCGTCTCTGACTTCCCGCGTTAACTGTGTTGTTATGACCGGATGAATGGCGAAGTGCAAATGGCTGCCACCACTGTAAGTCCCTATAGAAGCAAACTGGACACCTGCCCTTACCTGCTTACTGACCAGGACATCAGGACTGATTCTAATGTGCCCATAAACCGCTACGAACTCTCTGTTGTCGCGAAGGTTATGTTTAATGAAGGCCGCAGCATTACCTTCTCCATCTGTGCTTGTTCCGATGATTTCACCATCGGCAATTGCATAGACAGGGTCATTCACATTAGCAACCATATCGACGCCAAGGTGATATAGACCTTTGTCGTAACACCCATTGTGGTCGCTGTCCCGTCCAAGCCAAGTGCCACAGCGACTCGGTACATATCGGTCTTTACCGAGAGGCCAATAGAACCCCGTGACGGTCTGATCTAAGTTAATTCTGTCTCTTAACCGCGTTCGATTGGTTCCGTCTACATCCGTTGAAGTTATTACGTTGAACTCATTATTTGGAGACAGATACAAATTCGCGGGCAAGTTCCACTTGCCATTACCATAGGTAAACTCTATGCCAACTTTCCAAGGCTCGCTGAATCCCCTAATTGCATAGATGTCTCTTCCTAACATATCAAGCGCGGCTTGGGTCGGATTTATTCTGTATGTAACTTCAACTCGCAGTTTGTCCCCCTTACAAGAGACTTTATTTACGGATGTTAGAGATTTTGTTCCCAGAGGAAAGCCACCAGGATATTGTGCGTTAAGCCGTCGCCCTTGATCCGTAATGAACTGAAAAACATATCCCCTCTCTTCCATTCGAAAAAAGCCTCTTTCATGGAACAGATATGCTAAAGGAAAATTTTGCTTCACCTCTGCGAGGCTCTCTATTGGTTTGTAAGTTACCGCTTCGGCAAGTTGGTAGTTAATCGGATCATCAGGTATTAGTTCATTTATCAGGTCCTTTGCCTCATCAAGTGTCGGGCAGGTTCTTGGAGTTTGCATTTTGACGACGCGACGTTGCGCAGAACTGTCTATTGCTGAAAGGTGATTTGCCGTGTAAGTAACGGGCACACTGATTGATTCTTTTTTCTCAAATGTATGCGTCTCGAAAGTAACGTACTTTGGACGATTGGCGAATAGAAACCGGAGGGTTCTTATTCCAAACACTTTCAATATCAGCTTGTTCTGACTTGGCAATCCACTAACAACGGTCTTCTCAGCTAAAAAGTCATCGGAGTAATTATCTTCGTAGGTTGCGAGACCGCCTTCTTCAGTTACTCCCGTTATTAAAGAGTCAGATCCACCACTGTGCCTGAATAAGCTGAATTGACCCTCGCTTAAGAGTTTCTGAAGATTACCCTCTCCACAGGGCGCAGCTCCCTGTGCTGTAAACATAAAATACCCAAACTCAAACTCCTGGTCGTTCGCTTTTACCTTTACAGTCCAAGCGTATTGAAGTCCGCCGGGACACCATTGATATTTTTGTGTTGACACTAAGGGAAACGTAAATGCAGCTTCGTTCTGATCAACGGCAGCATGATACCCAGCGGGTGATTTAGAGGTTAACTTCTGAGTTCTGCTTTCGCCTGCTGCATTCTCTTGCTCCACGGTTTCTACCCCACTCATGGGGCAGTCGTAACCGCAGTTATCCTTACAAGAAAAGTTCGCTGTTTGATTACTCCAGCCCGTTTGGCCTTTGCGGTTTTTGATTTGGACCCACCAGACGGTTTGCGGCTCGCTTAGATACTTTACGGCAGGCCAAGGAACCCCAAATAGTTGAGCTTCTAAAAATCGGCCTTTGTACCACACGGTTCCCCAACCCTCACCGTGTGGGGTGAGAAGATAAAAAGTGTCGCCGGTTCTAGCGGGTATTCCCTCGATTGTAGTCGGCTTCAGGATTCTCGCCTGTCCAGCACGGGTTGTAATAACAACTCCTGTGATAGCTGTCACCTTTTCTCCCTTTCTAACAGTGTAAGTGACAGGAGAATTACTTCGTCTATCAGCTCGCAAACCTGTTACCGTCTTTGCCGTCCACTCGCGATAAGCACAGCACTCCCCTGGACACGCGCCGTTGTCTTCGTAAGGAATTGGTGGACCCGCAGTTCTTTGAGAAGAAGCAGTTAGCGGTAAGAAGAACACCAAGGCAAATAGGAACAGAACCTGTTTCAATTCCAATTGCCTCCTTACGCTTTTCGGTAATTTCATCACTAACATTAGCCTGGCTCCGAACTTCCCTTGGTAAACGATACTGGCGACCGGGAAATGTTCCTCACTGGAACCCTGGTAATTTTGTGGCGAGTGAAAAGCAGCTAGATTGGAACAGGACACTTATGTCTGCGGGTGGATATTAGTCCTATCAGGTGGCGTTTACAATGCTCGTCGAAGACGCTTCGCTATAAGGAACCTTCGTTGAGATGACGCGCCCATTGACCTGATCTGGCCTATTATCCTCGAACAAACTAAGCCGACCGCTTACTTCGATAAATATTCCTGGCGACTGACCTTTCTCACTGCAAGCCTTTCTTATGCGTCGCGTGTGTCAATTCCCGCCGGGCAAGAAATCTGAAATATTGCCTCTTCGCTTCGATACCGCGACCGTGCAATGCAATTAGGGCGTAACTTCAATACTATTCCGTCAGCCAGATTTCGTTATGTTCGGTGGACATTACCTATGCTCGTGGTCCTTCACTCCTCGCCTAAGCCTTTGTAGAAATGTGAGTACGTAGGCTTTCAAAACACCCTTGCGACGTGCATCTGCAAGGTGACTAACAATCTCATCGCGAAGCGAGCGCAGTTTCGTAGCGTATTCAACTGACAGATCTGGACGATGCAACTGTTGCAACTCGCTCAGCGCTTGTTGGAAGTATTGAGTCGGCAGCCTGCGATCACCAGCATTGAGTTGAAGAAGAGTGAGACCGAGTTCGTCCAAAGCCGCGACCAAATCGAAACGAAGCCCGTGGTCCCCCGGGGTGGAATCAAGTGCTGTCTTGCGAAGCTGAATAGTGTGCTCATAGCTCGAGATGGCTAATCCCAATTGGCCAGATTTCATGAGACCTCGACAAGTGCTATCGAAGCATCGAAGAACGCGCTGGCGCCTGTTAAGTTCGGTTTGGTATTCCGGACTTTGTTGCGGCACATCTCTTACCACCAACTGTGCGATTTCAGGCTTGCACAACTCAAATGCCTCCGTGAGAAGCTCAATGGATTCAGATGCATCAGCCCCAGCTTCGAGCAGCAATTCAGATTGACGACAAAGAGAATCTATAAGCGGCGAAGCGTAATCGTCTCTCCGACATAGGGCCACTATCTCGTTGTAGATTTCGAGTTCCGGATAGTGTTCGCCAATTTCCTGCTGAATTCGCGCCTCTTGGAGGAGAGCCTCAATCAATTCAGATGAGTTATCGAGAAAGCGCGTGAGGCGAGTGAGGGCCTGCGCACGCGACGCCGCGGTGGACCATTGTTTCTGATCGATCCTGATCCGGGTTAACTGCCTGAGACAAATCAAGACCTTCGAGGTATCTTGAAGTTCCGTGTAAATCGCGGCTGCCTCGTCGCACTTCTGGGCTGCTTGTTCCTGGCGATCCTGCTGTTCATGTAGTCGCGCTTGCGCCAAGAGGCATGCTGCAAGGGCAGGGCGATCGGAGAGTTGTCGGGCCAGCGTTTCACATTCGGCCCACACCGAAAGAGACGTCTCGTCGCCTCCCTCTGCGAGCATTTCTGCGCGTCGAGACAATGCACTCAGAATTGCTGTTGGTCGATTCAGCCGGCGCGCTACCTGCTCCATCTCGATCGCTATGTCATCCAACGCACCATTTTCTGTGCGACGCGCTTCAACGAATAAATCTTCGAGGCAGGCAAGGAGGCCCTCATCATCAGCCGACGCGCGCAAACTCTCAGCAGTACGTTTCAAAACCTCAAGCGACGGTAACGATCCGGGTACTGCTTGCGACTCGGATTCGCACGCACCGAGCGCGGCCAATCGCGCCTCAGCTTCAGCTCGGCGAGGACCACCTGCAGTTTCATTCTTGCAGTACTCGTTCCATGCCGCGGCTTCAAGGGATGGGTCCGCGATCTCCCCTCTATAAAAATAGACCTTGGCCAGCCAATAGTAGGGAGTTGCCAACGCGGGGTTTAATTCAAGGGCTTGCCGCAAAGCTCTCTCGGCCCGATCGTAATCTCCCAGACAAGCGAGCGAAATGCCAAGCTTTGTCAGAATAGAAGCATGCAGTTGAGGCACTGGATGATCGAGCGTTTCGGCGGCGTTAAGAGCTCGGCGGCATAACTCCAGGCCGGCCTCATGCTCGTCGCGTGTTAAGAGTTCGCCTGCAAATTCGTCCAGGCACTTAGCAAAGTCGGCTGTTTTATTGCCCAGACGCTGACTCCATTCATTGATTGCCATCTCCTGGAGCTTGGGTGCGGCGACTAGCCGTTCGTCGTCTTGCAAAAGAAGTGAAAAATTAGCGTAGACAATTCCGAGACGCGCTGAAGCCGTAAACTCTTTCCTTTTCAAGATCCCGGGCTGTGGTTCGTCAGAGATGCTGGCCTTAACGCGGCTGTAATTGTTAAGGCAAACCCAATGAGTGCCACACGATGGGCACGGAAAGTTCGGGATGGTGTGCTCCTTTGGAATGCCCACTACACCCATTGTGCCTGCGGGCTTACAGCCCTTAGGGCACCCCCAAACATCCGAGTTGCTTCGCATCCGATGGATTAGATTGTCGTCAATATCTGTTGTTCTAATTCTCAGTCTTGGTGGCTTGTCTTGTTGGCGTACTACCCAAAGGTTGACGAAGTCTTCGACCTTCTTGGTTCCATCTGAAGCCTGGCTCAAGTCAGTAACAAAGTTTACGAGGTCTCCTCGATTGAGGTGAATCTTGGTTCGCTCACTAATCGCAAGTTCAACTATTCGCGGTTCAATGCCACGGGCAGCGTCCCACATCTCCTGAAGCTGATTCAGCTTCGCCTCGGGTGTCTGTCGATTGGGCTTGTTAAGGAAATGTTTACCAAAAAGCAAAAAGTATTCGGCGAAGAGCGATCGCGCCAGCATGTTGCGGTTGCCGACTCGACGCCAAATTGCCGATGCTTCCGTGGCGCAGTTCAGCGCCTGGCGATGGCGGTTAAGGTCCACAAGAGCGATGCCTTTCTTCGTGGCGCAGTGTGCGAGCCCTGCCTCATAACCCGCACGTTGACAGAGCAGCTCTTCTTTCTCGAGCAGGGCAAGTCCTTTTTTGCTTCCTGCAGACGTTAGCGCCGCCTCTGCCTTTTGTATCCCGATGGTTTTGATCACTCCTCGGTTTACTACATCCCTGTACAGCTTGACCCACTCGCTATCCCGCAGCTCAGAATCATCAGGTTTCGGTAATCGCTCCTTAATTTTTGTTGGATCATTAGCAATCTCCATTGGTATGAGAAGGCTGCCGGTCTCTGCGCCCAAAGAGAGACCACAGTAGCGACAATGCAGCCTCGTGCCCTGTCCATCTCCTGCGGTAAGTACGACTCGGGCTATGGCACACTGTCCGCAGAGATATCGCCGGCAGATTGCACAAAAACCGACGATGAAATCGGGAGTCGATCCCTGAGAGAAGATTTGAAGCGAGGTAGCTGGACCACTGTTAAGACAAAACCTGCTGCCGCACTCCTTAATTGGCATGCGGTCCAACATTGCCTGATTGAGCGTAACTGGCTCTTCCATTGCAGTCAGGGTTTCAATGGCAGAAGTACCTTATTTTAATCGAGTCGCAGTTAACGCCTCGGTCATCCCTGCTTAACACTCCAAGCTTGAACACCTCGGGGCATAGCGACGGGAAACACGACTGTATGTGAAATCCGATGTCGAGCAAGACTTGCAGCTATGGTGTTCTGATGGAAACCGCCGGTTACCAGTATTGCTATCTCCTGCTTTAGATCTCGCATTCGCTTACGAGTGTTATCAACCAATTCATCCGCACGTAGGTCCTGAAGGTTGTAAAAGCGCATCGCGTCGTCAAAACGGTCCGTATACTCTGTCTTGAGCTCTTTCAATTCATTCAGCCTGGCGTTGTTCTGAAAGAATAGCGCGAGATCCGCACACAACTGCTCATGACTCACCACCTGCTCCTGCGTCAGGGCCTGCAAACGCTTGACATTATGACGAGTGAGCTTCAGTTGAAATGCTTCAGTCAAAAGACTCAAACGTTCCAACACGCTCGCATGTAGCCGATCTATATCCTGTTGCGAAAGTTTAAAAAGAATTCGAATTCGTAGTGCATTAAGTTCGTTAGGCACAGCAAACACTTGCGCACCCAATAAGCGATTGAGATAGTGCGCGTACAGGATAAGGTTCGGAAAGCGCTCGGGTTCGATATTGAGCAGCGCCATGAACTCCATTAACAGGTTGAAGATTCGCGCGGTCGACGCATGACCTTCTCCCCGGCCCTTTAGTGCATCAGCGATATCCTCCTTCAAGATCTCAAAGGATTCCTCAAACAGCGCCAGCAAGTCAGCCGGTGCGGTCGGACGAAGGCCCTTCTGCTGCTGTAATTTCAAAGCGGCAAGAAGAAGGCGGCCTAAGGCAGTACGTCGCATTCGCAAACTTAAGGAAAGATCATCAATCGTTGCTGACGACAACTGATCCATCAATAACTTAGGAGTCGCATCAGAAGGCATGATCCCGGCCTGTTCAAAAGATCGCTGCACAATTAAGCCCGAGTCCGTTATCAACTCAATGATTAAGTTTTGCATCTCCTCGCGTTCACGGTTCGCCTCGGTGAAGTCGATTGTCTGCTCCAGTTCCTTGACGCTCAGCAAGACCTCGAAGTTACGTAGATCGGCGGATTCCAATCCCACGTGGTCGGCATATTCAATGAGGAGTTCGAGCGGCGGTAAGTCATCAGGAGTGGAGCCGCAGGAACGACAGAAGTCCGCATATTTGCCGCTGACATGCGCGAGACCCTCCACATTAAGATCCGTGATCAGTTCCGCAAACCGGCGCTCCCAATCGTTACTGCCGGGAGTCAGGGATTTAGATATGTCGATTGCCTTCTTGAATACGCTTGCATCCTCGACACCCCAAAGATCGAAATCCTGATCGACCGTAAGAAAGAGATACTCCAGGTATCCTATTTCGCCAGTCTCAATCAAACGACCAGGATTCAAGAAGTTTTCACGTCTCGCTCGCAATGCCAATAGGGGTGCCAGCGAGACTTCGCCCGAGACTTCTTCGATGCAAACAAGGCGTGCGACTTGAAAAGTGAGAAGCTCGGCTACTATTTCAGCAGTTCGTCGAAGAGACAACGGATCCGTATATGCTTGTGTTACATGAACGACGTAGCCGTTATTCGAATCAAAACTCAGATCCGTCTCGATGTGGCCACGATCTGGCTTGATAATACGTTGGAGCTGTGAGTGCAAGGTTCGTCGTCACCTCGGTGATGTGACGTGCAAAGAGTTACTAATCCATCACACTGTCAATCGTGCCTTTTTGGATTGCTCGAAGTGCACGCGTTCGCCACGAAGCTTCAGCCTCATCGTGAGATTTAATCGCATAAGTAAGATACGTGGCATCATGCTGCCGAGTAGTAATACCCCCAAGTTTAGCTCCTGCTAAACGAGGCGGCGGACCTGTACCCACAATCTTCGTTATCACGCAGTACTCTAAACTGGCGTCTCGTAAGTCTGCGCCGGAAAAATTGCAACCCGTTAACTTTGCGCCATTCAAGTTACAGCCACGCATTCGAGTTCGGTAGAAGTTGATTCCGTCGGCGATCACGCCACGTAAATTCGCACCTTCCAAATTCAAATTTGCGAAGTCGAGACCTGAAAGCGCGCTATTCGCCAGATTCGCGCCTGCTAACGGCGCGTACGGAGCTTCATTTCGATCTTGTTCCTGATTGAGAACCCGCGCCAGGGAAACTGCCAGAAGAACGAGATTCCGGCGGAATGCCGGTGTGTAAAGCGTGGTATCCTGATGTAGTAGTTGTTCAAGATCGTGGCGAAGGATAGCGTCTTCCTGCCGACTAAGGAACTCACTTAGAAAAGCTGCTTCGCCATGGTCCAGATATAATTGAAAAAGTGCATTGGTCGGAGTGAACCGCTTTTGCCGCAGCGCACGCAGGAGGGCGAGGGCAAGAAAGTACTCGTAGAATGACTTGTGTGAGAAGCCAAGTGCGGTGGTCGCAGGATCACAAGCGAGTAAAGAGTAGGTTTGCAGTTCAATACGAACAAAATTTGCAAGTTCCTGACGCCCAATGTCGCGGACGTAAGTATCAGCAATAGTGAGGATCTCATCACTCACACACGAAGTGATATTGAATTTAAAAAAATGCGCAGCTACGCTTTCCAAACATTGGCGACGCAGCTCCGGATCCGGCAGCACAGATTCCTGCTGCCGTGCCGCAAGCACGTAGTCGGTGTAATACCTGTAGAGTTGAATGCGATTTACATCGTTGGGCTTCTGCCGGATGGTTGGCCACGACTCGACAAGCATGCGCGCAAAGAGTGGAGTCGCCGTTAAAACACGCAACTTGGGAGATCGATCCACGGTTAGCAGAAAAGAGTCTCGTGCGTCTTTGCTTCTGAAGATGCGATAGTCCTGATCGCAAAGCTGGACGTACCTACGCCATTGAGCGGCATCCCATTCTTGAAGATGGGCGACGCGGAAAGCTCGATCCTCTTGGAGCGTCGCTAGCGCTGTCGCGAACAAACCAGTTCTCGACGTGGCGATCCACGGGATCTGACCAAAGCGTCGCAGATCCAAGCGCCGCAGAACCTCACCGATCAGACTTGGATCTACTGTCTGAACGAGCGGTATTTCATCTATAGCATCGAAAATGACAATCAAGCATCTGGCGAGCAGTAGGCGCAGCAACTCATCTCGATCCTTGACCGGTAATCCGTTTTCGCGGAGGAAGCGATACAAATCATTAAGAATATCGTTTGAGCGGTGCAGCTTAAGGGGGAAGACGACCGGAATGGGGCGAGAATCCGGTTGCTCAAAGTACTCCTCCGCCAAACGCCGCTGCAGCTCGAGAGCAAGAAAGGATTTGCCGGAACCGTAATCAGAGAGCACAAGCTGGGCCTGGTTGTCGGCCAGCCCTTCGCGTAACCACACCAAAGCATCGGTCGCAGGCGCGTCTTTGGGCTGCTGTGGCTTACACTTGAGAGGAACATAGACTTCGCCTGGGTCAACAAGCACTCTATGCTTTGACTCATATGGTTGATACGACTCGGCGAAGCGATTAAGAAATCTGCGTACAGTCTCTAATGAAATCTTGGCTGTACTCGCGGAGTGGTCCAATGTCGATAAGTTGATCGTCGGATGGGTATCAAGCTCTTGCATGGCCAGAGGTGCCGTAGCGAGCACCTCCCTGGGACCGGGGTTGAATGCCAGTGCTCTGGCGTATCCAGCGAGAACCGAGAATGCAAATGCAGCAGCATGACGTGCCGCTTGATCTTGGGAGCCCGTGGCGTCGACTTGATTCTTATCATCAATCAGGTCCGAGATTCCCCTGACGACCAGGGCCTCAACTTGACGATTGACTTCAGCAGCTGCAAGAAAGCCTCGCCCCTCCATTTCTACAGCGACGACATGACCATAGTTACGACGAAGAAACTTGTAAATGGCTGATCGAGTATCGGCAACTACCTTTGCACCAGCCGCAATTGGACCCACCAACACTCTGGGCACGGCGGTTGTACGAAGCCCTTTGATCCTCTCAAGCCAATTCGATTTTCTAGCTTCAGCGCGGCTTCGCGCCACCATTTCATGGGTCGATTTCGCGACACTTGGACGAGGCTCGAACTGCCTATTGGCTTTTCCGGCTTCATATCCAAAGACTTCTGTGGCTGCCACGACATCCCCGAGGGACACATCCTTGAGCCCACCTGCGACGCCTACGAAGAGTGCGACGTGAGGATTAAAGACCTCTATCGCTCGCTCAGCTTCTAACGCCGCGCGTTCATTGCCGGCTCCGATCTCCGCTATTAGAACTTGCCAGCGCGATAGCTCTGAGGAGAATGCGCCGACCTCATAAATCGTTCCCCGTTTATGTCGTTTCTCATGCAGGTCTAAGAGGTGCTCCCGTACAGCAGAATACTCTGTAGGCAAGGCTGTCAGGACAACCGCACGCCATTCAGAATCCGCACGATCCTGCATAGGTTGGAAGGAATGCGTCGCCGACTCAGACAACATGTTTGTTATCGCCAAAGGCGAGGAAAAGGCTCTCGTCATCACTGACATGCGGCGAATCCGCGAGGATGGCAGAGAGGAAATACGTTTCGAATGTTAGGAGAATAAGCTCCTAGCTTCGTTGCGTCAATAACATGTCACTAAGTGTACCAGAACTTTTTCTTACCACGCACGGTTCATTGCAGATTAATACTGCACTGCTTCCTTTCAGCCCACGCTCTCACCAACTTCACATGGACCACTTCCTTCTTGAACTTAACGCTAGAAACAACTAGTTCTGCCTGCAACGATTACCATTCACGCAGGGACTAATGAGTTGCCGGCGTTATGCTCAGCTTTTCCGAACTATGGGACACTAAAAGTAGTGATGTCGATCAAATGTCTGGCAAGAGTCCCTGGTCTACGACTTGCAGATGGCTGCAATGTAGCTAACCATTGTTCTCGCAAGGATTACATTTGATCAGACGATCGGTCACCCGAGGCTCTGCCATTTCCTGACCATGGGGCTCAAATTGAGTCATTTTTGAGCAAGAGTCTGGCAAGACTCTGGCAAGCACGAGTAGCACGAATTCAGGCATAGAGGTAAACCATTGATTTTGCTGTACTACGCCCCCATGGTGAAACATCTCAACTGGGTTAGAGCGTGGGAGTCTGAAGAGCGTAGGAAACACGAATCAACGATGGAGGTAAACTATTGACTCTGCTATACTACGCCGACACGGCGGTAGCTCAGCTGGTTAGAGCATGGGATTCATAATCACCGGTTTGGCAAAAAGCTAAGTTTTTGCCATTTCACAAGTTGCAGCCACCACGAGTTTACTAGGGTTTTGCGATTCTTTCCCATTCGTTGTCAGCGCCTCACCGTCATGTGCTGCGAATTCTGTCCACAAATTGGCCACACGTTTTGCCCGGTTATCCGTGCCAAGAGAACAGAAGTCACGCAGACGAGCGCGTCAATCCGCGAACGATGCTTGATTGCATCGGCGACCGCCCCTCACGGTCGACCCGTGAAGGGCGGACGAAATTCGCTCTAATGAGGGGAAGTTGATCGATTGATGAACGGCCCAATGTGTCGCGACTCAAGTAGGATCATTCCTCACAACCATTTGTTTATTGATCCACTCGCTCAACTCGATCCTTGAAACCTTCCCGCTCGCGACGTCGATAATGATCTTCTCTTGCTCATCAGCTGACGCATCAATTTCGTAGCCGTTAAGTAAGAGAAGAACTTCCATCGCGGCGTGACCGATGCGCTTATTGCCATCGACGAACGGATGATTTTGAATTAGTGAATGGCCCAAGGCCGCAGCTTTGCTCGCCAGATCTCGATACAAATCCTGACCACCGAAACTAGCCTCCGGTTGCGCCACAGCGGATTCCAAAGCGCCACGATCTCTTAAGCCGGAGCTTCCACCACTTTGTGCAATTAAGAGGGAATGTAGTGAGATGACTTCCTGAAGAGATAGGTAACGCATCAGGAAAGCCGGCGATACAGGTCGGCGTTCTTTTGCAGGACGTACTCAGCCGAGCGACGGAATTCATCTTCGAGCTGAGCAAGCTTCTCTTCGATGCTCAGAATTGACAACTGCTCGGGAGAGACACTGAGTCGCTCGGCCGCCTGCTGTAATTTCGTGGCGGTTTGTTCCGGGAGTTCAAGTTCCAACACCTTCATAACTGACAATCTACACCAACGGCACTCATTCGGTCACGTCCAACTTTCCTGCGCACTGAGCAGACTCTTATCATAGTGGCTGTCTTTGCATGTTTAGAACGCGCTCAGTGTTCACTGCGATTGCCTTGACCGATTACGAGGCCTCTTAGGGGTATGTTAAGCACTCATCAGTAACTGCCTGGAAAGGGCCTTCGTTATTTGCCAGAACATTGACGAATCATTTAGGCCGAGAGTGACACCGTAGCGCAATTCTTTGGCGGGGTGAACAAAGTTCCGGTATTCCTTGATAGTGTCAGCAATTGCCTTCGCGGATTCTGTGATCCATCTGAGCTCGTGCCCAACTTTGATATACGAATCGAGCATCCATTCCTGATAGTTAAGTGTTTTTCCTGTATTCTTGTCTTTGGGTGCGTTCACAGCCGACGTAAGAGGCTTTTTATCACCCATCTTGTTGGCTCGCGCGACAAAAAGTGCCTCCAGCAGTCCCCCCATCATAACGATTGCTGCCAAATGCGCATCCGCATTCACGCACTTCGCACATTCATACCAACGCCTAGTAAGTACATCCCTCATTTGCTGATTCCCGGCAAGTGGTGAGAAATCGGGGGCAAGGTCATCCGTACTTGATTCCGGTACGACTGCTGGAGCGACCAGTGCCGACTTTCTAATATTGATAAGCGCAGCTTTCGCCAACTTCAGTGCATCGACGTAAGTACTCTTCGATGCAGATTTTGTTGTTGCGTCGAGCACAGCCGCGTAAGGACCGTCAGCAGAATTAAGATCTAAGGTTGGTGCGCTCTTGACAATCACCGGCCGATGAGTGTGAAACCAAGTGTCGGCCGTGGCCTTGAGCATGCCGACGTCATCTGCATTGCGCACCTGCTTCGAATTCACTTTGGATAGGCGGCTCCGAGCACTTGTGACCTCGCGTATTGCTTCGTTAATCGCCTCATGAAGGGTGAGCATCATCGGTGCCTCTTTCACATTGGTATCGAGGATCAACCGCGCTTCGCTGACGTTTTGGTCGACCTTTTTTTCTTCTGGCTATTAGTTGCGCCATTCTTCCGTCGTTTCTTGCCGCCTGTTGCAACACCAGAACCGCCATCGCCTGCCAAACTGATCGCAACTAGATTTTCTCCGACAGAACTCAGCTTGTAATTACCATCGCCAGCTGCATCCAAATAGCCCGCGTTCTTGGCATTTTGAAGTGTAAATTTCCACTCTTTGCGTTGTTTCCGACCGGCAAGCCTCGCCGCGTTCTTCATTGTCTCGACGTCGATAACCTCCTTTCGTTGCTCAGGCGACACTTCAAACTGATAAAAATATGCGACAACGGCAGCGAATTGCTGATCAGATTTCGGTGCTTTAAGCGACGTAAATGTCTTGATGTCCGTCGAGTGTCCAGTTCTGGCGAGGGACGTCGTTGGATCGTGCAGTGGTGACCCTGGCAGCGCGGAGTGTCCATGAGAGACTGCCGAAGTCTGCAACTGCAAGCCCAGGGTCTCCATTGAGAACTTCAGCGCCAGCGCCTGATGCTCCGGAGCCATTCCTTGCAACTCCGCGACGATTTTTTGCGCCGCGTCAAGTGGAGTCGTGATGCTGCTTGTCTCAGTACTTCCTGACATTTCAAACCTCCTACTCTCAAGCTAAAGAACCTCTCGCCAACCCGACATTAGTAGATAAACGCCAGGCTTGGGTGAATCCAGCCAGCCATTGTCTCTCGCTCGTGTTTCATAGGCTGAATTGAACGGTCCACCCATCAGCGTTTTCATTTTGTTCCAGGCCTTCGAAACTTCTATTCTTCCGACTTGGACATCCGATTTTCCTTTAGCAAGCCAGGCGACAAGTAGGGTAAGCCGCTTGGGCCCGCTCATCGAGTGCGAATACTTCTTAATGAATGGACGTAACGGTAGATTAAAATTCATGTAGTCAGAATCTAAGAATCTCTTGGTTAAGTCGGGCTTTTCCTTTTCCGATTCATGCTTCCTCGATGACGTCTTGAGTTCTATTTCGCCGACATACACGATGCCTTCGTCATTTGTAAGGGTCACTTGCACTTTCACGTTTACACCTCGCTATGGATTGGAATATCTCCAAACGACCTTGTTGTTATCTTTCACACGTTCTCGTCTTAGTTTTCGCCTTTGAACCAATGCTTGAAGCGTTCCGCTGAGCGTTGTCACTGGATAGTGCCAACCGTAAACCTGCAGACCCTCTCGAACTGCGCCGATTACTTTAGGTGTATCGAAGAATCCGTCTCCCTGCAACATTAGTATCCGTTCCGATAGCGTATTCGCCTGTCCGGGTGCCGAGGTCGCCACTCTTTTGGATCCGCGACCTTTGCCGTTTGTAACGGGGTGGGAAGCACCGGCCGCCAATAAGTGCTGCAGTGTCACCTCGAACGCCTTGAGTTTCAAATCTCCCTCGGGCATGTCGGAAACCGACTTTTCAGCCATCAATCTTGCGTCTCTAAGAAACTTGTCATCCATACGCGTCACCTCCGTAGTGCGTTCAGGGTATCTGACTGCTATCCACCTGTCAAGTATACGAATATACTGTGTCGCAATAGCCAATGTTTTATGAGGTTATTGTTTTATGGTAAGGAATCCGGAATACCTTAAAGCTAGCCCAACAGCGAATAATCGATTTGCAGAAAGTCCTCTCTTCGACAGACCGTCGCGTTACCTAGGTACGCCGTGATGTCGAATTATCTAAGCTTTTTGCACTTATTGAGCGCTGCCACATCCAACTA
>Ga0070700_100000445_pt1 | contig 20952 bp, 35 predicted proteins | sample KBSK5101metaG_FD_65456 | JGI IMG/M metagenome (GOLD analysis project Ga0070700, IMG submission 65456) | Corn, switchgrass and miscanthus rhizosphere microbial communities from Kellogg Biological Station, Michigan, USA - KBS K5-10-1 metaG | ecosystem: Host-associated > Plants > Roots >...
GGTTCGCAGGTCAGAGCTCCGTGTAGCTCCGTGCACGTTGAGCGTTCAACTACACGGAGCCCTACACGGAGCCCAAGATCAACCGTGTAGTCTCCGTGTAGATCAACTAGCCCCTGAAAACTCCGCGAGTGCTCCCTGATCGAGCGCCCATCTCTGGCCGCCGGAGCCCGTCACGACCATCTCTCCGCTGGCCGTCTCGGCCTCGCGCACCCGCGTCCACGCCGTATCGAACGTGGATGTCCTGAGACCCTTCGCGCGGCCGGTCTGACCCTCGTACCACCGGTCCGCCACGTTGCGCTTCACGTCAGCCTTGGTCAGCCCCACCGTGCCGCCCTGCTCCGCGAGCACGCGCAGGATCTGCGCCTGAACGCCCGGCCACCCGGTCTCCCAGTCCTCAGGGAGCCCCACGCTCTGATCGGCACCGCGCCACGCGTCCTGACCGAGCACCGCGAGCGACGTGATCACCTCGCCGTCCTCATCCTGGCCGACCGGGTGCACGGAGAACGCGAGCTTGATCGGCTCGCCTTCCTCCATGTCCTTCTGCTTCTCCATCCGCAGCTCGCCCCGCAGCGGTTCCTTGGAGGTGACCACCTTCAGCTCCGTGTCCTGCGCACCGTCCAGCGCGCTGCTCCCGCGCGCATCCCCGCCCACCCTGCCCGTGTGGTGCACCGCCATCACGCACGCCCCTGTGGCCATCCTGACGCGCGCCACAGCCTGCACGAAGATGCCCATCTCCTCCGCAGCGTTCTCCTTCAGCCCCACCGTGACCCGTGCCTGCGTGTCAATGACCACCAGCACGGGGCCGAGCCGGGCGCACGCCTTGACCAGCACCGCCCATCCCGCGTGGTCGGCCGCCTGTACCGGCCGGGGCAGGATGTGCACGCTGGAGGGCATCGGGCCGTGCACCGCCTCGTACGCCTTGATCCGCCCGCCGAGCCCGCTCGCCCCCTCCGCGGCGATGATCACGACGGGGCCCTGGTGCACGCGCCGCCCCTGCCACGGCTTGCCGGCCGCGATGTGCCCCGCCATGTCCAGCGCCACGAAGCTCTTGCGCGAGCCGGGCGCACCGATCAGCCACACCTCGCTGTCCAGGTGCAACAGCTTCTTGATCAGGTACCGCTTGAGCGGCCGGTCCTTGGCCTGCTCCGGCGTGAGCATCTCGGCCAGCAGGGCGTCCACCGCGTCATCGGTCACGGCGTCCGCCGCGGCGTCCATCATCACGCCGTCCAGGCCGGCCGCCGGCATCGCGACCCACCCCTGATCGAGGTCACCGGCGGCGCGCGCCGCGGCCTGGAGCTCATACCCCCCGGCGATCGCCCTCAGGTCGCCGCTGTCGAGGTATTCGTACCCGTGCCCACCTTCGGCATAGGCGGCCAGCACCATGCGCTCCACGACGCCCTGATCCCAGAAGCACTGGTAGTGGGCCGCCGCCCTGGCGAAGTCGGCCACCGCCTGCCACAGCCCGTTGGGGGACTTCGTGTCCCGGACCGCCTCCCACAACGGCTGCAACCGCTCCTTGGCCGCAGCCTCCGTCATGATCCGGTCCCGGTGCACGACCGCTCCGGCCATCCCCGCGGCCAGCGCCGCGCCCGCCGTCATGAACGGGCTCTGATCAGGCAACCGTGTACTCCGTGCACTCTCTCCGTGCACCTCCGTGCCGGCCGCCCGCTCCCGCTCGGCCCGCTTTCCCCGTCCGCCCGGTGGACACACCGCGGCGAGCGCGCCGGGCACCTCCGGGAGCGCGCTGAAGTCCGGCGGCCGATCGTCCGCCCACGCGTACCGCCCGTACCCGGGCACGAACGTGGGCGGCATGAAGATCGTTCCGCCCACCCCCCGCCCGTCGACCCCGGACGGCTCGTCCTTGGTCCCGAAGATGTTGGAGCCGCTCCCCATTTCACCGCGGGGGTCTGACCACCACGCGTGCACACCGCCGGACGGCGTGCGGCTGTAGGGCACCTCGGAGTAGACGCTGGCACCGCGTGTCTCCGCGGTCAACTCGCTCTCCAGTCTCGAGATGCCGTCCACGCTGTCCTTGACGTCGGCATCGGCCACGGCCAGGTGCGAGCGGCCCATGTCCACGCCGATGCCGGCCCCGGCGTACTGCCCGTCCCACCAGCGGCGCACCTGCTCCAGGTCATCGGTGGCCTGTTCCGCCCACGACCTGATCGGAACGTGCACGTCCTTCTTGCCGTCCGGCTTCAGGCCCCGGATGAACACGGGGTAGATCTTCAGCCCCGCCGCCGCGTACCCGAGAGCCGCTTCCAGCAGCTCATCGGGTGTTGGTGCCTCGCTCATACTGTATGCTCCGTTCTGTCTTGCCAAAGACGCGAGAGCCCCGCCATCGAGCGGGGCATCTTGCTGTGCGAGGTACCTTACGCGCGGCGCGGCGTGGCCTTCAGTCGGTCGCCGCACTTCGGGCACTTCTCCTGATCCGCGCTCACGCGGGTCTTGCAGTTGAGACAGCCGTATGGCTTGTCCGTGGTCACTGCCATCGCCATCGCCTATCGCTCGTCAACGGATGCGCTATGCTGGCCGGGATCTCTTCTCAGCCTCGCTCGCCGAAGGATGATCAACGAAGCCCGTAACGCCTAGTCCCCCGGGAACTGCGTTACGGGCTTCGTCATGCACTCACGCCGCCGCGCCGGGCGGCCACCTCGCGCGCCCGCAGCGAGCGTGCCGCCGCTTCCTCGCACTCCTCCAGCGTGGGGCCGTAGGTCTTGCGCTGGTGCTTGTCGGCGTACTCCGCGGCGTACTGCGCCAGTGTCTTGTTGTGCGACTGTGCCACCACGGCCAACCGCTCCAGCCGGCCGGCGTGCTCCCGCTCCAGCGCCGGCAGCCCGCCCACTGTGAGCGCCGTCTCCAGCACCCGCGCCCGGTTGGTGCGCATCACGATGCGCAGGCAGTCCGCCCGCGTCATGACCTCGTTCGCCACCTGGAGCACCATCTGCGTGCGTCCCGTCCCTGTGTCCACGTCCCCGCCCTTCGTATCGTGATCGACGTGCCAAGTCCTGACGATAGCATCTGGATGAGGTTGCTGTATCCGTCCGCTCGTGCAAGACTTGGATGAGATTACGGACGAGCGAGCGAGGAGATCTGATGGAGACGGTCAAGCTGAACATCAGCATTCACATCGACACGAGCGGGGACGTGGACACCGGCCTGACCGTGGAGCAGTGGAACGCGCTGACCGACGCCGAGCGCGGCAAGATCTATGGGGACAACTGGGACGCCATGGCGCAATCAGATGACGGTGGTGCTTGCGTGCTCACTCCTGGCGCGAAGGAGATCTGATGCAGACCACACTGATCACCGTGGGCGCGGTGATCTACTTCCTGATCGCCGGCGTCATCGCCACGGGCGTTGTCCGCGGCGTCCGCGGCGCGATGCCGGACCGCAAGCCGGGATGGCTGGAGATCGTGCTGGGTTACCTGGCCGGTCTGCTCTGGCCGCTGCTCCTGCTGGCCGTGGGCGTGACCGGCATCGTCGCACTGTTCAAGATCGGAGACCGGCAGTCATGAGCGAGACGATCATCCGGGACGGCTCGGAGTGGCCGGTCCGCCCCGCCCTGGAGTACCTGGAGCGGCGGTACAACATCCCGGCCGCGCACATCAGGTCTGTCACCATCACCGGCACCGCCGGTGAGCCGGCCACCATCACCGTGACGCTCACGGTGGAAACCGAGCCGACCGCCGACCACGACATCCCGCCCGGCGTCGTGCCGCACCCCTTCCTCCCGGATCCTGCCGACCGCACGCTGTGTTGCGCGCTCGTGGACTACTGGATTGAGCCGGGGGCTCGGTCAGACTCTCCGCGCGCCGGAGTCCGTCGCGTCCCCTGCGGCGGCGTGCGACCCCAGCAGCACAAGCACATGTTCGTCGCGGACGAACACCACCCGCTGTACGCCCGGTGCGAGGCTCCGGCCGACCCTCCGTGTACCGCCTACCTCCGGCACGACTACTCGCAGAGAGGCGACCAGTCATGACCATGACCCCACAGGAGAAGGCGGTCGTCCAGGCCGCCATCGCGTGGCGGCAGCGGGGCGTATCGGCCCGCGCCCACGCTGCCTTGTCACTTGAGGAAGCAGCGTGGCTGCTGATCACCTCCTGCGAGAAGTGCAACACCGCCCGCCACGAGTGCCCCGGCTGCGGCGCAAGCCTCGGTCACGGTGACACGGCATGCACCGACTGCGACAGTCGCGAGACGCTCCACTCGATGTGCGACACCTACTGTGGTCCGGACTGCACGACCAGCCCGGCCGACCGCGCGTTCTTCACGGAGCAGGTGCGCGGCTACGCGCAGGCCGTCATGCAGGAGTGGATGCGCATCGCTGATCTAGCGGACAACCGCGACCAGGCGTTTCAGGTGCGCGTGCGCTGGCAGAACGATGACGGCGAGTGCGTCATCGGGGAGTCGAACCCCGGAGGGTACGGCGAGGAGTACGGCCGGTTCCGCATCACCGCGCACGTGGAGGATCTCGGTCCCATCCCGCCGATCGGACCGGAGAACGATCTCGGCGTGTACGGCATCGGCGACGAGCGCGCCGGCGAGCCGGTCTCGGCCGGGCAGGAGGAGAAGCTGGAGCGCTGGGGCCGGGACATGGCGGCTGCCGAGCCGGAGCCCGAGCCGGAGCTGATCTGGGTGCGCCGCACCCTGGTGGACGTGCGGGACGGCGACACCATCCGCATGCCCGGCCAGGAGGGCAGCGAGCGCACCGTCGAGACGATCAGCCCCCCGATTGACTGGCACATGCACCCGGCCGGCCGCAGCCCCGCCAACTGGACGGCGATGCGCGTGCAGCTCATCGCGCCGTCCACCAACTGCGGGTGCATCGCTGATCCGGAGTCCACCGGGGCGTGCGGCCACGTGGAGCGCACCACGCTGGATAAGCTCCCACCCGCCATGGCCGTGGAGATCCAGCTCACCGAGACGGAAGCCATGGTGATCGAGTCTCTTGGCTGGGACAACCGCATCCGCACCATCCCGACCACTGCCACGACCGAGACGGAGAAGTGATGCCGACCATGCGCGACAACCCCCGGCCAACCTGGTCATGGATGATGATGCGCGCCGCTGATCTGGAGCGGCAGGTGTACGACCTCCGCGCTGAGGCGGTGGAGCGCCGGTGCGCCGCAGAGGACAGCGGTGGCGCACGCTGTACCAGGGACAGGGGGCACAGCAACAACAAGCATCGCCACAGCCAGGAAGACCTGCCGGACATGGCTACGGCGACAAGTCGCTTCATGAAGTGCGGACACCCGATCGATTGGGATGACGATGACCTCGGGTGCCGAGGCTGTCTTTCCGGTCAAGAGTTCTGCGAGCCGTGCGCGTTGCTCGTCTCCTGCCCCAGACACGACCCGGGCGCGAGCGACACCGGTTCGTAGTTGACATCTGGATGAGATGCGGTAGGCTGAGCGGGAGCGAGCGAGAGGAAGAGATCATGACGCTGTTGCGAGATCAGCTGGACGCACAGACGATGCATGCGCAGATCAAGAAGTCCCAGACCGTGCTGCGGCACGTCTACTTCGGGCAGGCGGACTTCTACCTGTCGCAGTCCAAGGAGACGACGCAGAAGATTGACACCATGCCGCCGCGCTACGCGGCCAACGCGGCGCGCCGCATGCTGCGGGACGCGCCGCAGTATGCGGCGGACGCCGGTGTCGACACGGAGTTTCCGGAGCTGTGGATCACCACCACCGTCCTGTTCCAGGCGCTGACCTGGCGAGCGGGGATCTGACCATGAGTGAGTTCGGGAAGATCGAGTTTCATCGGGTGGGCGAGGAGTGGACCGCGGTCTACCTGGACGGCACGCTTCAGCGAGTGGGGGACAGCTACCTCGCTGACGAGTGGCTTCAGGAGCACGCTGGCGTCAAGGTGGTCCCGGACAGCCCGTGCATGATCGATGACCACAAGGCATTCCGCACCTTGGCGGAAGTGGAGGCAGAGGCTGAGCGCCGCGCCAGTCTGGCGGCACAGGCGCAAGCGCTTCGCCTACAAGCGGCCGAGCTGATGGGCCGGGCGCAAGAGCTGGACAAGGAAGCGATCGGGTGAACGCTACCCGCGTTCTGCGTCCCTACCAGAAGCAGGCGATCACGTACGTCAAGGGGGCATGGGCGGCCGGCTTCTTCCGGCCGCCCGCGGTCGCCGCCACCGGGCTCGGTAAGACGGAGATCTTCACCGATCCCACCCTGCTCGATGAGTTCCTGGACATCGGCAAGCGCGTGCTGATCATCGCGCACACCGATGAGCTGATCGAGCAGGCGGCCAAGAAGGCGCGCCGCAACAACCCCGGCCGCCGGGTAGGCATCGTCAAGGGGCAGGAGTACAACCAGATCACCGCGGACATCATCGTGTCCAGCCGGCAGACGATGCGCATCGCTGGCCGCCGGTCTCAGGTGCGCAACGTCGGCCTCATCGTGATCGACGAGTGCCACCACGCCGTCCGTAACAACAGCTACGGGCAGATCCTGGAGCACTTCGGCGCGTTCGAAGAGCAGCCGTCCGTGCGGGTGGTCGGCTTCACGGCCACGCTCGCGCGCGGTGACCGGCAGAAGCTGAGCACGATCTGGGAAGCGCCGGATGGCAAGCCCTTCGTGCGCGACATCCTGTTCGGCATCCGCCACGGCTACCTGCTGGACGTGCGGGGCAAGCGCGTCGTGGTCCCGGATTTCAACGTCGGCAACGTCAAGGTGAGCGGCGGCGACTTCAACGACTCCTCGATGGCAGAGGAGCTGGAGCGCGTGTTCGCTCCGGAGATCATCGCCAAGGCGTACCTGGAGCACGCGGTCTCGGAGCACACCGGCCGGCTCCGGCGCGGCATCGCCTTCTGGCCGCTGATCGACACGGCCTACCACGGCGCGAAGGCGTTCAACGAGGCGGGCATCCGGTCCGAGGTGGTGCACGGTGACCTGTCGCGACTGAGCAAGAAGGAGCGCCGTGCCGTGCTCCGTCGTCTGCACACCGGGGAGACGCTGGTGGTGCACAGCGTGGACGCGTTGAACGAAGGCTTTGACGAGCCGCTCGTCGACGTGGCTGTGCTGGCCGGTCCCACCCGCTCCGCTCCTCGCTACCAGCAGCGCGCCGGCCGCGTTCTCCGGCCGAACCTGGAGATTGCCCCGGAGCTGCGGGAGAAAGCTCTGCTCCTGGATTGCGTGGGAGCTGGAGCACGTAACGACCTGCGCTCCCTGGTGGACCTCGCCCCGGAGCGGATGGACAACGTCACCGCGGAGGATGGCGACTCGCTCCTTGAGATCGACAACATGCTCTTTGAGGTCGAGGAAGAGCAGGAGCTGCGTGGTGCCGGGAGCGGCGACTTCGCGGAGGACTACACCGGCCCGGCTGACGTGGTGGAGTTCGACCCTCTTGGTCGCTCCACCGTGTGGAGCCAGACGCCCGCGGGGGCATGGTTCATGTCGGCGGGCAGCGTCGGTTACGTGTTCCTCGCGCCGTCCATCGAGGGAGATCCGGCGCACTATGACGTGGTGACCATCTCCAAGTTCGCCGAGCCCACGGTGAACCGTGCCGGTGAGATCGAGAGCGAGCCGTGGACGCGTCCGACCGAGCACACCGATCTGCCACTGGACATGGCGCTCGGCTGGGCGGAAGAAGTGGCCATCGAGCTGGGCGGCCACGGCACCAAAACGCTGACCGGGCGCAAGAGCGCATGGCGCAAGCTGCCCGGCACCGAGCCGAAGTACGAGAAGTTGCGGCGGTTGGCCGCCGGGCTCGGCGTCTACCAGGAGGGCATGACCGCCGGAGAAATGTCGGACGCCGTCAGTAACATCAAGGCCGCACGGCGCATCGACCCCATCGTGCGCTGGGTACAGCAGAAGATCGAAAAGGAGATGAGTGAGGCATGAAGGTCACAGACAAGATGATCGACGCAGCATTGACGCGCGCCCCGCACGCGGTGCCGCCGCGCCGCGAGTCACTACGGCCGATGATTCAGGCGGCGCTTGATCTACTGGATCCGGTGCCGCACGACGTGATGGAGATCCGTGACAATGACGGTCGGCTCTGGCGACGCACCGTGCCGGGGAGTACGACCTGGCATCGGCCGAACGCGTCGTGGTCCGTGATGGAGCTTCAGCGACTCTTCGGTCCACTGACCACCCGGGACGGGGAGCCGCTGTGACGGAAGCGGAGAAGATGGACGCGGCTATCAAGGCGCGCGGTGACCGCTACTACGAAGGGACTCGCAAGATGCTGGCTGAGCAGGATCGTGACCATGCCGCCCTGGCCCGGAAGCAGTGGCACATGGCGTTCGTGTTCGCAGCCATCGCACTGACGCTTCTCGGCATCTCTGCGCTGGCGCGCGTGATCGGACTCTTCCTGTGACGGCGATGCAGGGCGCCGCGCCGTTCATGACCACCGCGGAGGCGAGCAAGGCCGGCAAGGAGACCATGGCCAACGCGCCCATGGGCAAGCGGCTGGAGGGCAGCGGCCGGTACAAGATGCCGCTGCTGCCCGGTGAGAGCGGGCCGAAGTCGGGCGGGGACTGGGTGTCGGGTGGGTTGCAGTCGATGACCAACCTCGCCGCGTCCATCTCGGACACCAAGGCGCTCGGCCGATGGGAGCTGGAGCAGGCGCTGATCGGCGTAGGTCTGCACCCTGAGCTGGCCGCTGAGCTACGTAACGTGGTGTATGCGGCCAAGGGCAGGGGTGTGGATTTCCAGGCGCTCAAGGACGAACCTGAGACGCGCCTGCGCACCGCCCTCGGTCTGCTGGCCGAGCGCGCCAAGGACATCAGCGGGGGCAACGCGGCCAGGGACGCCGGCATCGTGCGCCATGACGTGTGGGAGGTGCGCGGTAAGACCGGCGAGCAGGCGGGCACGGAACAGATCAACACCGAGATCGTCAGCCTGGAGGGGTTGCTGGACGCGGCCGGCTTCGAGGTGGTGCCGGAGCTGGTGGAGCGCACCGTGCGCAACCTGGAGGTTGCGGCGGCCGGCCGGTTCGACAACATCCTGATGCACCGGCGCACCGGCCAGCTCTACATGGCCGACCTGAAGACCAAGCAGAAGGACTTCTGGTCGTTCCTGGAGATCGATGCGCAGCTCGCCGGCTACGCGTACGCCGAGTACATGCTGAGTCAGCCGCCCACCTTCGGCGATCACGTGTTCTACGTGGACGGACCGCGGGCGCTCGGTGTGGACCTGACTGTGGGCGTGGTGCTGCACATGCCGTCCAACGGCGCTCGCCCCCGCCTGCGCAAGGCGGACCTGGTGTCCGGATGGGAGACGCTCCAGCTCGCGCGCCGCGTGTGCACGCAACGTAGCTTCGGCCGCAGCGTGGGCAGGATGGCGGAAAGTTACTGGGAAGACTGATTGACATCTGGATGAGAGCTGGTAGAGTCATCCGTAGATACAGGGAAGAGCGAGCCATACTCCGCTAAGACACAAGGTGGCGGGGGCTGGGGCAGAGTGTCAGTCACTCGCTCATGCTGGTGAGGGGTTAGGCCAGTGCATCACGACAGAGCGAGCGAGCACGGCGAGAGGAGCCCCATGGGCAAGCACAGCGGCAACGAGCAGAGCAGCGCCGCCAACCACACCGCGAGGCACGCGGCCAAGGAGCCGGTGCGCGGTTCCGGCAAGGCGGCCGGCTCGGACCTCCCGCCCCGCGGGCAGGGTGTCCGGGTGGACAACGCGAACGGCAAGCGGTAACACCAGCACCATCACAACTGAACAGCGGGGGCGGTCCCCGGTGGAGGCGGTGCTTCAGCACACCACCGGTAAGCATCGCCTCCGCACCAAGCCCCGGGCGGACGCGCCCGCATGGTAAAGCTCCGGCCGAAATCGGAAGCGAGCGGTTCGAGTCCGCAGAGGGGCACGCAACAGGCGCGGGGGATGCCTAGTCCCCTCCCGGCTCCGGAGAGTCCATCGGGAATCCGGCGGGTAGCAAGCGGTGGATGGGAACGGTAGGCGTACCCGCTTCGGTGGGGTCTGGCTGTAACGAGGGTGTCCACCTGATGAGCCCTATGCGCCTACCGTTCTGACAACTGAATCATGACCGTGTGCGCCCGGACTCGGAGGCAAACTCCGAGCATTGGACAGAGCGGCCGATGGGTGAACGTTCGCGAAAATGACGACGCGTCGGTGAGTGCTAGCAAAGCCGGACCTCCGAAGAAGTAGCGAGCGCCAGAGGTGGTCGGGGGATCGGATCCTTCCGCGGTCACGCAAGACTGACGATCTGATAGTCTCATCCACGCAACACCGACCGCCCCCTTAGCTCAGTTGGCAGAGCGTCCGGTTGAAGCCCGGAAGGTCTCAGGTTCGATCCCTGAAGGTGGCACGCCAGTGACATCACGTCCAACGGCACAACACACACATCGCACGCACACAGCAGGAGGCAACATGTCGGACCCGTGGGCCGAAGCGCAGGCCGCCCAGAACGCGGCACGCAACACGGCCAACAAGCCCGCCGGCAACGCCGGCCGGGCCGCAGCGCCGGTGCAGGACATGGCCAACCCCTTCCGCACCACGCAGGAAGTGGCTCCGGCCGGGGGTCAGTTCGACCCCTTCGTTCCGCACACCCAGCTCCTCGGCCGGATGATCGTCATGGTCCCGAAGTCGTTCACGGACCAGGACCCGAAGAAGGAGGAGTACGGCGGTGGCGTCCAGGATCGTTGGACGGTCGACATCGTCGTGCTGGACGGCGGGCCGCTGACGTTCGACTACACGACCAAGGAGACCAAGGACGGTCCCGAAGTCAAGAAGACGATGAACGTCACGGAGTTCCCGGCCACGTTCCGCGGCCAGTGGGAGCGGCATCCGCAGCTCGTCGGCGCGCTGAACGGTGCGGACAAGGAAGGCGCGTTCATCTACGGCGTCTATTCGATGGTGCCCACCGCGGCTGACGCCCGCGGTGGCCTGACCATCGAGAAGCTGGCCGAGAACACGGAGCAGTGGTATGCGGACATCGCGGCGCGCAAGCCCGGTACCCCCGCCTCCGCTCCGCGGCACACGTTCAACTTGGACAGCCGGTCGCACATCATGACGCAGGAGCGCATTAACCTCGCGCTCGCGTGGTGGGAGCAGGAGAAGGCGAACCGCCTCTCCACCGCTTCCTGACAGGCCGGAGGGGTGGTCGGATCCGGTCACCCCTCCCCTTCATCCCGCACCAGTTACGTCAAGCACGCTGGCAGAGGAAACTCCGTGGACGCGCGGAGACTGGTGCGGGTTGTGGGGCGAACGGTTCGCCACCGGGAGATCGGAGAAGACATGAGCAAGTACAGCGTCGTCATCGGCGAGTCGGACAACGGTGACGCGAATCCCGTGCGCGACATCTACGTGACGGCCAGCGGTTCGCTGAAGCTGGTGACCCTCGCGGCCAAGGAGGGGCTGGCCGAGATCGAGGGCAGGGACGGGGAGTTCTTCGCCCGCATCGCCGAGACCGAGACCGTGGACGGCGCGGAGAAGCGCTCGCTCGTCCGGCTGACCGCCACCTCGGACATCATCAAGATGGTCGTCACCCAGCGGCTGAAGAACGAGAAGTCGGAGCAGGCCGCCACGCCCACCGGCGCGGCCGGCGCCTACGATGCCGCGGCCAACGCCGACGCCATGCACCCGGCCGGCGGCTGACCGACAGCAACGCGGAGCGGCGGGCGCCACGGTGCCCGCACTCTCCCATCCCCTGCCGCTCCGCTTTTACAGGAGCGTGGACCGCGCTGACGGACCGGGGCACGGCCGGGTGTCCTGAGCGGCGGGGGTTGAGAGAGTCCATCGAGAGCGAGCGAGAGGCAAGGCGATGACACAGAAGATCGAAGCGCTGAAAGGCTACGCGCTGACCGCGGTGAAACGGGAAGTGGCGCGGCACGAAACGCTCGCTTTCCTCGCGCTGGTGGCCGGCATCGCCTGCGGTCACCAGGCCATGCAGTTGCCGTTCAGCTGGGGCGGCATGGCCTGGTCGGCCGGGAGCGGCCTGCTCCTGCGCGCCGTGGTGACCTTCGCGGCCAAGGCCGGCGCGGTGCGGGGCATGGCACTGAGTGTGGACATCCTCGACCGCGCATTGACCGAGCTGAGGCAGGAGCGATGAGCCGCTACAGCAATGAACAGCCTCATCCGAACGTCTTCACCGTGGCATGCTGCGGCGGCCAGCGGGTGCTCATCCCGCGTGAGGCGAGCATCAGCGCACCGCTCGGCGTCGGCGTCCTGGTTTGCTTCGTGTGCGATGGACCGACGGTGCGAGCGGGTACTGTGGCCGAGCGGGTCACGCCCGTTCCGGCCGGTGTCACCTTCACTGCCCCCTGACGCAGGGGCACCTGATCGAGCGGCCCGCACCGAGATCCACGGGGGTGCGGGCCGCTTCCATGTCCACCGGCCAAGTGCGCGCCGGCGTTCGGGCATTGACTTCTGGATTAGATGGGCGCACACTGTAGATGCGCCGGAACGCCAGCGGAGCAGACATCACAGCCACCGGCGTTCCGTGCCCTAACTTCCCCCGCACGTCGGGGCTGAACGAGAGCGAGCGAGATCATGACGGACACTACCGCCGGAGCCGGCAAGGCGCTGAGCGAGATGAACCGCGACGAGTTGCGCAAGCTGGCCGCGGAGCTGAAGATCAAGGGGCGCGGCACCATGCTCCGCGCGGATCTGGAGCAGGCCATCGCGGAGACCCGCGCCGCCCAGATCAAGGAGAACGTCAACGCCAAGCTGAGTGAGTACGTGGTCAGCGAGACGAAGAGCACGGGCAGCATCCCCGACAGGGTGATCGACGCTCAGCTCAGCGCCTACGCGTTCGCCGAGCCGACCTACCTGGAGGACGGCAAGGGCGGCACGACTGAGCTGAGCCGGCTCAGCGAGCGCGCCGCGGTGATGGAGTACGCGGCGACGCGCCCCTACATGGAGCGGATGGAGCGGGCGCGTACGGTGCCGCTGCCGGGCAAGGTGACCCGCAAGCAGCTCCAGCGCGCCGGCCGCCGCGGTGAGCGCGGCCTGGTGAACGGCGAGCCGATGCCACTGCACCACCGCGGTCGGGCCGTGGGCGCTAAGTACTTCCTGGACCGCGCGCCGCAGGCCGAGCCGTTCGAACGCCAGACGCGCCCGCTGGGCTACGACGCGCGGGAGAACAACTACTCGAAGCAGGGCGGCGTCCGGTTCACTCCCAAGCAGGAGCGCCGTCTGGCGCACAAGTCCAACCACCACGTCGCGGTGATGGCGGACCCGAAGTGAGCGGCATCGGCACGATCTACCGGCAGTTCAAGGCGGGCATCCTGCGGGCGAAGCGGCGGCGCGAGATCTACGATCAGCTCGGTCTGCTCGTGGACGCCAGGTCGTACTACCGCAACCGCGGTCTGCACTTCCCGGATGTCATGTCCGACACCGAGCGCGAGCTGCTCGCGGAGCTGCAAGAACTGGAGGGATGGTCGTGAGCGCCGAGATCGAGGCGGTGGACAACAGCAACGGCCGTCGCTGGGCGCACTTCTGGTTGGTGGTCGCGCTGCTCGTCAGCGTCGCGGCCAACATCACGCACACGGTGATGGCGGACAGCGAGATCTCGCTGTGGCTCCGGGTGCCCGGCGCGATGGTCTGGCCGCTGTTCACGTTCGGTGGTATCGAGACGATGGCGCGGATCATCTGGGAGCAGCGGTGGACGCACAGCATCGCGCGCAACGCTCTCCTGGCCGCGGCGGTCCCGGCGGCCATCACGAGCTATGAGCACCAGTTCACCCTGCTGGGCATGATGGGCGAGCGCCCCATGATCCAGTTCATCGGGCCGCTGGCGATCGATGGCCTGATGATCGGTTGCACCATGGCGCTCCTGCTCACCCGCAAAGGCGCGCCTGTGGCCGAGCCGGCTCCCGCCACTCCGATCCCCGCCACGATCGTGCCGCAGCATCCGGAGCCGGTCACTCTCCCCGAGATCACGGAGGAAGAGTTCGAAGAGATCAAGGACTCTTTCCGCAGGCGTGCGACCAAGGCGGATCAGGAGCGGGCCGTGCGTCTGATGCTGGACGGCAAGCGCCAGGAAGCGGTGGACGCCGGCATCGTGGGCGAGAGCACGATGCGCCGTTACGAGCAGGTGCAACGTGTCCTGCGCAACGATCCGCAGGCGACCGACTTCAGGTCGGCTACCGGCAAGGTTGCTCCGGAGCATGTGGCCATCATCCGTGACGCGATGAACCGGGAGCGTGCGTTGTGATCGCCAAAGCTGGGGTGACACTGATCGCCTTGCTGTGCATCGTGCTCGTCGTGTGCCCGGTGTTGCATGTGGCGTCGGCCGCGCTGATCCTGACCGGCGTCGGCATGGTGCTGTTTGTGACCCTGATGGACATCGACGACATGCGAGAGAAGGGGCGATCGCGATGAGCGGGTGGGATCTCTATCCGCCATGGGGCGTGGTGCCATGTGACTGCGCAGCTTGCGCCAATATGTTCTCAGCGCGCGCCGAGACCGTGGGGGCGCGCGAGCTGGAGATGCTCCTGCGGGCGCGCAACTCTGCCGGCCAGCAGGGCGTTGTGATCTCGCACAACGGGCAGCAGGATCGGGAGCGGTTGGCGCTCCGGCGGCTGACGAAGCGGGGGCTGTTCCTGGAGCCGAACGCTTTCGGTGGCGGATGGGTTCAATGGCTGTACCGCTACAACTTGACCGAACGTGGACGTACGTGCTGGATTCGAGCGAGGAGCGAGAGATGAGCAAGGGCAAGAGCGGCGGCGCGGAGAACTGGAAGAAGCGCGGCGAGTGGGGTTCGTCCAACGGCGGGCACGCATCGGACGGCGAGCGCAGGGGCGGCTGCCCGCTCTCGCTCCTCGTCCTCCCCTTCTTCGTGATCGGCATGCTCGTGCGCATGCTGTTCGGGGAGATCGTGTGGGGCGGCAAGGGGTGCGGCGACTATGCGAAGTCGGCCAGCAAGACCGGCGTGCTCACCGTGGCGGTGCTCGCGCTGGCCGCGGTTACGGTGGTGAAGCTGTGACCGCGCCGACGATTCCAGGCGGGACGCTGACGCCGGCCGAGATGGTGGAGCACCTGACGCACATCCGTTCCGTCTCGGTCTCGGTGCTCCTGGAGCGGGTGGAGGACATCGCGGACGAGACCTGGAGCGAGAGCGAGACCATGCTCACCCACTACCGGCACACCGCCGCGCTGGAGGCTCACGCGCTGGGGCTGGAGATCAGCGAGGGGCCGGCGCACCGGTGGCAGATCGGCAACGAGGTGTTCTTCTCCTGGCCGGTCCGCCCGTGGCGCTCGCGCCTGCCGGACTGGTGCGCCTTGCTCCCGTTCCACCACGGCTGGAGCAAGCACTACACCTACCCTAGGCTGCCGCGCTGGTCTTCCCATTCACTGCTCGATTTGGGGGTTGATCTCTATGACCGTCACTACTACTCCTGAACCGTTCGGAGCGGTCGGTCAGTACGTGGTGCTGGAGGAGTGCCCGGCGCTGGTACACAACACGCTCAGGGCCGCGATGCAGGGGCAGCGGAACGCGCGATGCGTCTGCCCGCACACCTTGTATCTGCGGGAGGCGGCAGGCAAGGCAGGGGCCCGGCCGCTGCCCGAAGCCATCGTGCTCCCGCATTGCCGGGCTCCGCGGCACAACACCTCCAGGTCGGCGCTGCACGGTCCGGCCGAGCTGCGCTGCGTGTGCCCGCGGGCGCTGGAGTACAAGCGGCGGCACAACAACAAGGTGCCCTCGTTCGAAGCGCTCCAGAGGGCGCTGGAGCCGAAGAAGACGGCGACCGGCACCAAGGCCAAGGCTATGCGCGTCGACGCGCCGGGCAATCCGGCTTCCGCCTACATGACCAACACGCTGGGCGGCAAGCAGCCGGAGGAGCTGGAGCGCGGCGCGTGCCGGTCGGTGCTGGGCATGCGCATGATGGATCTGCTTCTGGACACCGCCGGCCGGTCGCTCTCCCGTGAGCGGCAGTTCAAGGAGGAGCTGTGCGACAAGTGCCCGCTGTCCGCGTTCAACGCGTGCCGAGCGTGGGTGCGCCGGGACGAGCTGCCGGCCGGGGCATGGGGCGGGATCTATGCCGGCATGACGCAGGAGGAGCGCGCCGCCGATGCGGCGCTCGTAAGCTCGTTGACATCTGGATGAGATTGGGCGTAAGGTGAGGGCATGGCGAAAACGAGCGCGGAACTGAAGGCGGAAGCGGCGGCTCTTCAGGAGCAGATGAAGGTGGCGGGCGCGGCGGCGGCCGAGCTGCGGCAGCAGGCTCGGGCCCTGGAGCGCAAGGAGCTTCGGGAGAGGCAGGAGTGGGAACGCGCGGAGCACGCCAGCCAGATGTGGCGGGAGGTCGGCCGGCCGATCGCCGGCCTGACCGAGGCACAGCATGGCAGCGTGTACGCGCTGGCCTACGACCTCCGTCATGAGGACGGGTACTACGAAGTAGGCATGCTCTACGGTGATCTCGCGACGCTGGCGGTCAAGATCCTGCAAGGGCGCTGACCGTGCACGAAGCGGCCCGGCACCACACGGTGCCGGGCCGCCGTGTTCCTGCCTACTGCGAGACGGTGCCGGCCGGGACCGGGGTCACCTGCGGGCGCACGCCCGCCAGTGCGAAGCCCGCCAGGATGAGCGAGCTGATCCCCGCCACCAAACCCTCCGACAGGTTCGTACCGTACTCCGCGAACAGCGCGGCGACCGCGGTGAACGCGGCCACAAACAGCGCCGGCGCGATGGGCCGCGTGAGGAACGCGGTGGTGACCGCGGTGACGGCGACCATGATGGCAGCCGCCGCGCCGGTGCTGAGCCAGGGCTGGTTCAGCGACACCAGCGTGGTGAGGAACGCGCCGAGCAGGCCGAGCCACAGAGCCGGCTCGCGTCCGAAAATCTTCATGGGTCTCTCCTTCGTCGTGCCTCGCTCTGTCAGCGTGGCGTCTTCACGATCTCATAGTGCGGCTCCGGAAGGGGCGGCACGCAGCCGATCTCCAGATAACGCACGCGCCGGGCCTGCGTCACGTTGACGCCGGCCTCGGTGATCTGGCCGGCCTGCTCGATGGCCGCGATGTCCGCACGGAGCGTGTCGCAATCACGCTCCTCACTGGCCGCCACGCGGTTGTTCACGTAGAGCAGCGAGAAGGCGATGAACGTCACCATGGTCACGGTGAGCACGAGCAGGAGCCATCCGCTACGCCGGTCGCGTAGTTCGGTTCTGAGCTGAGCCGTCATGCCGTGCTCCCGTCAGTGGCCTGCGACGTAGACGAAGATGATGGCTGCGAGTCCGAGGATTCCTGAGGCGATCCAGAGGGAGCGGAAGAGACTCCACGAATTCGAGCCACTGCCTCCGCTCCGAATGGCACTCCAAGCAGAGTCGCCGCGAGGATCAGAAATGACTCGTTCACTTCCCCCGGTGCCACCGCGAGCATCTGGTAAAAGATGATCACCCATGCTCCGAGGTTCGTCAGCCCATCCCGTAAGCGCGTGCCGCGGCCAGGGTGGTTTCCATTCCGTTGCGATCGATCCGTGGCGCTCACTCATGCCAACCCTTCCCTTGCTGCCCCTCGATATTCCGTACAGGTTACCGAGTTAACCGTTGGGGTGTTCAGCTCAGGGTGCCAGGCACGCCATCCGCGAGATCGGCCAGAGCCTGCTCAATGCGGGTAAGTTGCGCTTCCAGTGCGTCCACCCGCTCCAGCAGCTTCTTGGTGTTGCCGAGCGCGCCGGTCTGGAGCGCGATGCCGATCGTGTCGTCCCCGCCCTCACGGCCAAGGTCGTGGTTCACGATGCCTTTCACGATCTCTTCCACGGTGGGCATGTCGTCCTCCTTCTCGGGTGTGGCCGGCGTCAGGTTGGCGCGGACCATGTTCAGGAACTTCGTCCAGGGGAAGTTGCTCCCCGGATCGGTGTGCGTGCCGCCGTCCTGCGGAAAGGCGCGGGTGATGTCACCGTGCCCGCAGAAGCCTTTGACCCCGTCGCGCACCTGGGCAACCGTCAGGTGCCGGACCGGGATGTCCCACTTCTTTGAGTCGCGCGCCGCCTGCTTGGCCGCGCGCTCCAGCATGGCGGCGTGGTAGGCGTCCGCCCACTCTGCCGCCGAGTCGCCGGCGTCGCCGCACAGCTCGTGATGGATGCCGCGCCGGTTGCCCTGCGCGCGCGCGGTGTGCGCCTGATCGTTGGTGCGGACGCACTGCACGGTGCTGTTGCTGTCGTGGAAGTAGTGCGTGCTGGTGCCGTCCGTGCGTCGCGCGTCGTAGGCCGCGCCGTCCTCCGCGCTCTGGCCGTGCTCGCTGCCCTCCGTGGTATGGATGACGACGAGTTGCACGCTGGTGCGGTTGGCGTTGGTCCAGCTCCGCGGCTGAACCCACTTCAGGTCGGGGTACTCCGGACTCTGTGCCATGATCCTCGCTCCTCTTGCTCAGTCGGTGGCGAGCACGTTGCGTGCCGCGTAGTAGGCGAACTGCGCCGCCCGGTCGCCGGTCAGCCCGGCAAGGTAGGTATCCTGCTCAGTCTTCCATGCATCACCCAGCTCCGCCCAGAGCGTCACGCCGGGCGCTGTCCGTGACCAGGAGCCGGGACCGCCGGGCAGGCTGGTCAGCCTGGTGTGGACGATCGGATCCTGTTGGTTGCTGTTCCCCGGTACCCCGGCCGGCGTCGGGTACACCATCTGCGAGTAGGCAACCTCACGGCCCACCCAGTAGGCGAGCCGGTACATGGCCTCCGCCATGTAGCTGTTGTGGTCCGGATCCTGCGCGGCCAGCGGGCCGTTGTCCAGGTACGGCCACCACTGCCCCGATTCCACGTACGCCAGCATCTCGGCAATGCCGATGTCCGTGATCAACCGTTGCATGCCGGTGGCTCCGAACCCCGCGGCATTGCACTCGTGGAGGAACCAGGCCACGCCGGAGTTGACGTTGTGCACCCAGCCCATGCCGCCCGCCGGCGGCGCGTCGGCGCTTTCCAGCGAGTAGGCAACGCACTGGCCGCGCGGCACCGTGATCCGCGGGGCGGCCATGAGCAGGTTGATCACTGCCTGCACGTCAGAGCGGGCGACCGCAGGCGCGCCACCGCGGTACGCGGCCAGCAGCGTAGGCCCGACGTGACCGGCCAGGGTGACGGTGTACGTGGTGTCGGCGCCGTTGACCGTGCCGTCCGCGAAGGCGTCATAGGGGCGACCGAGCCCGTAGCCACCATCGGGGTTGCGCGTGGCGAGCAGGCGCGTGAGGAGCTGTCCCGTGGTTGCGTGTCCCCAGCCGCTCAGCATGCCGCTCGCGCCCGCAGCCATGCCCAGCCCGAAGGAGGTACCCCCGGCAGGAACGTCGCTCAGGAAGCGACTCAGGGCAGTCTGCGCCCGTGCCCTCCACCAGTCTGATCGAGCAGTCACGGAGTCACCGGCACATCTTCAGTCATGCCGAGTCTGGTGATCTTGCTCAGTTCGTAGCCGGGGTCACCGGTCACGGTCTGCACGGTTGGCTCCAGCGCGCGACCGGCTGTGTTCAGATCGGTCGTAGAGTCGAGACCGGAGAACGTGAGCACGATGTAGTGCGTGACATCCGGGGGAGTCACGTCGTACTCGAATTGGAATTGCGCGTCACTGATGGTGGCGATACTCGGCTGGGTCATCAGAAAGTCACATCCGATTTCGTGTAGCGCCAGACGTAATCGGTGTTGACCGGCCCGTCACCAGGGTCCGGGAGGTCTGTCGTGCACACCGCTTTCAGCGTGTCGTGAAGCTCCTCGATCTGCGGATCGGTGAGGTTCAGCGAGGAGTTGAGCCCGAACGTCCAAACGAACGAACCGGCGCTGAATTGGAACGCGACCCCCGCCGTAGTGGCGGGGCTGTTGACTACCTGAATCGGCATCGCCTACTCCATTCTCATTAGTTCCATCCAACAACCCGCATTCAGCGTGGTTGCCGTTGCGTTTGACGCGTTCTGCGCCCAACGCAGTGTGCAGTTACCGGCGGTCGCCGCGATGTCGATGAACCCCGTAATGAACAGCGGAATGAGCGTAGGGCTGGCCGCACCGCCGAACGCCTGATCGACACCATTGAGGAATGCGCTCGCCTGATCGCCACCGTTGTTGACACCGGTGCTAGCGTAACCGTGCGCGACAAACTGCCCTGTTGCGCTGGCCGGTAGCGTCAGGTTGATTTTCAGTGGAACGAAGGAGCTTGCCACCGCTCCTGTGTAATGGAGCATCATCGAGAATCGATAGAGCGCATTGGCGGTCACCGGCAATAGCAGGTCAGGATCATCGGCCAGCGCGGTAGTGCTGGTGCGCGCGGTGCTGGTGGTCTTCCACGCCTGCTGCGCTTGCGCGGAGGCGAGCAGCGTGGCGGTCAGGCGCTGGCCTACGAAGTAGGCTGGATAGCCGGTGTTCGATGCCACGTCAGTTCTCCTTCGTCATGCCGACAGGCTCAGATAGTACGGGACGGACAGCTCTATCAGGGCTCCAGCCAGTTGCGCCTTGACCACCCCATTGGTGCTGCGCGTGATCGTGGCCGTCTGCTCATAGTTGGCCCCCACGGTGGACGGCGCGGCGCACGCGGTGATCGTGCACAGCTCCCCTTCCACGTAGACCTGGACGCTGCCCGGCCAGTCGGCATGCGTGTCGTAGATCCAGGGACGCGAGGTGGTGGGCGTGACGATCGTGATGGCCGTGCCCGTGGTGGTGATGCCGGTCTTCAGGGTGCTGGTGCCGTCATCGGCCAGACGCGTGCCGCTGGTGGTCGCGCTCTCGCCCACGACCGGGACCATGAACGCTTCGGCCGAGATGATGTTGAACGAGATGCGCCAGAGGTGGCCGTTGAAACTCTCCTCGTAACCGAGCACGAGCTGATACAGACCGGTGTCGTAGGTGATCGTGTTCGGCAGGAACGTCAGCCGCACCCAGTCACCGAGGTAGCCGGCAACGATGCGTTCCAGCTGCTCGGTGTCCGTCACCTCCAGTTGCACCCGGTGAGTTTCGAACGTGAGCTGCGGGATGCGCAGCTCGTCGCGGGTGCGGATGAACACCGCCTGTTGCGCCAGACCGGGGAGCTGGAGATCGGAGTACGCGTTCACGGTCTCCTGACCG
>Ga0070700_100000477_pt1 | contig 20100 bp, 17 predicted proteins | sample KBSK5101metaG_FD_65456 | JGI IMG/M metagenome (GOLD analysis project Ga0070700, IMG submission 65456) | Corn, switchgrass and miscanthus rhizosphere microbial communities from Kellogg Biological Station, Michigan, USA - KBS K5-10-1 metaG | ecosystem: Host-associated > Plants > Roots >...
GAAGCTGATATTTGGGTGATGAATCTTAACGAGTAGCTCGGAGACAGATCCCGATATGCTTTCGTCAGTTTGTCATCGACGACCACTCAACCGAATCGAAGCGCCGCATCGAATGTCCGATACACTTCAGTTTGTCGTCGTGCTGCACCACCGCTCAATCTAAGAGAAATGACTCAACAAATGTCCGATACGCTTCAGCTTGTCGTCACTCCCATCCGAATTCCACTTAACCTAAAACAAATGATTCCCAGCTTTCAGTTGATGAATTCCAGTCACGTTGAGTGGGAATGCAAACGACATCACCACTCAACCTGACAGGAATGGCTCAACGAATGTCCGATACGCTTCAGCTTGTCGTCGTCTTCATCACCACTCAACCTGACAGGAACGGCTCAAGCGAATCTTATCTGTTGAGCCATTCCTGTTACGTTGAGAGTAGGGCAACACGACGACAAGCTAAAGCATATCGGACATTCGTTGAGTCATTTCTCTTAGATTGAGTGCAAGAAAAGTTTGCGCGCCCAGTCTGATGCACGTACGCAACAGCAGACTGGGCGCGTCGGTTCAATCCGTTGACTAGAAGTGCCTCCGCACACACCTCTCAACTCTCTGCGCGTCCTCTGCGAGCTCGGCGTCTCTGCGGTTTGTGTGGACGATACGAAATTCTCAACAGGCCGGAAAGTGAGTTGCTCATTCACGGATTTTGTTGGTCGGTTCGGCACTCGAATGAAAACCGCCGAGCCGCGGAGCACGCCGAGGTGGCGCAGAGAGTTGACAAGTCGTGAAAGCATGCGTTGCTCCCACAACGCACAGGCTTAGCTTTAATGAGCCTTTCGAGATCCTCTCGAGTGGAATGGAGTCTCGTCTTCGCGCTCGTCATGCAATACGAGTAAAGCAGGATGAGAAATTATCTTAAGAAACTTGCGCCTCGTGCTTTGCGGCGCGGGTTTTGAACTCCGGCATGTTTAGCACGCCTTATCACGTCTTGGCAGTCTTTGGCCGTTGGTAAGTACTCAATGGCTGTTACGTCGTCATTATCTTCATTTACTGTGTATATGATTCCTTCTTTATTATTTGAGTAAGTTGCAAAGGTGGGGTCCTTCGGGCTGACGAATTTCTCATACTTCTTCTTGTCGATATCTAGCTTTGAGAATTTCATTTCTACTTCCAGCTGTACATAAATACTTATCACCGTATCCTTTGGAACGAAACAGAGACAGCCATTCACGGGATTACATTTTCCCTCCCCTGCGTAGTTGACGTGAACCCGCTCCGCATCGAACTGATAATGATCACGGTTTCCCGGACCCCCCAGAAGCCGTTCCACATCAGCGCGGGTTGACCGCAACGGCACTATGCCCCGCCATGCCTTTGCCTGTGCGACCATCGGCAGACAGCCTGCCAGAAGGATTGCGATGATAAATAGTAAAAAGCGGTTCATTGTTCTCCAATTAACACCTCAGAGGCCCTATGTCCAGTTGATTACTTTGACTACTTTGAATCACGTCCAATAGGTTCGATCCAGAGATCGATAACCAACTGCTTCCGACACGTGTGTTGATTGAATCTTTTCTGAACCTTCCAAATCAGCGATAGTTCGACTCACCTTCAGGATCCGATCATACGCCCGCGCTGATAGACCAACTCGCGTCATCGCGTGTTCCAACATCTGTTCACTCGCGGTATCAATTCGACAATAACGTCGTATCATTCGTGGCGTCATAGTCGCATTGGAAAAGATCTTTTCGCTGCTGAACCGTTTGAGCTGTCGTTCACGCGCCGCAATCACACGATTGCGAATCGTCGTTGAGCTGTCGGTCTCCGGATGCGTGTCACCCGCCAGCTCACGAAACTTCACCGCCGGTACATCGATGTGAATATCGATTCGATCCAGCAGTGGTCCTGAAATGCGGCCAACATATCTTTGAACCTGTATCGGTGAACAACGACATTCACGAGTGGGGTCGTTCCAAAATCCACACGGACAAGGGTTCATTGCGGCCGCCAGCATGAAGGCAGCGGGGAATGTTAGCGACATCGCGGCGCGGCTGATCGTCACCTTCTGATCTTCAAGCGGCTGGCGCAAAACTTCCAGGACGCTGCGATCAAACTCCGGCAGTTCGTCGAGAAACAGTACGCCCTGATGCGCAAGCGAAACTTCGCCTGGACGCGGCACAGCACCTCCACCAATTAGGCCGGCATTACTAATGGTGTGATGCGGCGAACGAAACGGACGCTCAGTTACTAGTCCCGCTCGTCCCGTAAGACCGGCAACAGAATGAATCTTTGTCAGTTCAAGCGCGGCTTCAAACTCCAAAGGCGGCATTATTGTTGGCAAGCGCTTCGCCAACATCGTCTTGCCTGATCCGGGTGGTCCAATCAAAAGAATGTTGTGCCCGCCAGCACTCGCGATCTCCAATGCACGCTTTGCTGAAACCTGGCCGCGCACTTCGTGAAAGTCGACTGAATAGTTTCCGGTGTGCGAAAGGATTTCGGTAGGATCGACTTTCAGCGGTTCTGGCGGATCAGAAGAACGCAGTGCGGCGACCAGTCGCGTTGCGCTCTTCAAGTCTGCTACTGGATAAACATTAACACCGGCGACGACCGCTGCTTCTTTGGCATTCTCTTCGGGCAGTATCAGATGCCTGATCTTTCCTTCACGAGCGAGAATCGCAATCGGCAGCGCTCCTTTGATGGGTCGCACGCGACCATCGAGAGATAACTCGCCAACACACAGCACGTGAATCAGACTTGTCTCCTCCGCCAGATCACCGCCTGCGCCGAGAATTCCCAGCGCGATCGGCAAATCAAAGCTGGCGCCTTCCTTTCGCACATCGGCGGGCGCCAGATTGATAGTTGTCTTTTGAAAGGGAAAGAAGAACCCGCAGTTCTGAAGTGCGGCGCGAATTCGTTCGCGTGATTCACGCACAGCGGCATCAGGCAGTCCAACGATTGTTACCGCAGAAGCTTGTTCGCTTTCTCCGCGAGTTGCGGTGATGTCAACTTCAATGTCGACAAGATCAGCGTCGATGCCATAGACGGCGGCAGAGAGTGTTCGGAAGAGCATTGTGAGGTCGCTCCAAAAATGAGGATGAGGAAAACGCGCGCTAGTTTATGACAGGATTTACAGAATTAACAAGATGATTTGGCCTTGGTCTTTGGCCTTTGGTCTTTGGCCTTTGGTCTTTGAGTCTTTGAGTCTTTGAGTCTTTGGTCGTGGGTCTTTGTGCTTTGTTGGGATTGGCCGAAGACCAAAGACCTAAGACCCAAGACCTTATCAGACAAAAAAAGCGCTTCCCTTTTCAAGGAAGCGCTCAAGGAAATCAAGACTGACCTTAGAAATTATCTACGACGCGATGGTGCGGCTGCGGTTGCCGGCAAGCGCACTTCCTGACCAGCCTTCAATTCTGTGTCAGGTGTGATGCCGTTCAGGCGAGCCACTTCGTTCGGATCCAGATTGTAACTAGCAGCAATACGCTGAATCGTGTCGCCTTTACGCGCGCGAACTGTCTTTAATCCGGGCGCGGCTGCCGGCCCTTCGGTACCGGGCTTGGCTCGTACCCAACGCGTTAGCTTAACACTGTTGTTCGGAACGACCAGCTTGTTGGTGTTCTTCAGATCCACACCCGTGTTCATCGCCTGCAACGCTGCCACTGGAACACCTACTCGATTTGCTACTGCCTGGACGTCTTCACCTGGCGCAACCGAAATGATGCGCGCAGTCTCGCGTCTGTCACCCGGTATCCGCTTAAGCAACGCGACGAACTGTTTGGCGCGTCCGGCCGGCACTCTAACGTTGTACAACTCACCGCGAGGCGTAATGTCGCGCTTCAACTCAGGATTGAGCGTACGAATGTAGTCAACGCTGCTCTCAGTTGCATCAGCGATGAGTTGCAAGCTTGTCGCCGTCGGTACCTGGACCATGTCGTAAGAGAGTGACTGATCTGGCTTGATACCTTTGAACCCGTATTTCTCAGGATTCTTGGCAATCAGGATCACGGCAAGAATATTCGGAACGTAGTTGCGAGTTTCCTGCGCGATGTACGGATAAATCATCCAGAAATTTGCCGTACCTGCACGGGAGATTGCGCGATCGATGTTGCCTGCGCCCGTGTTGTATGCGGCCATCGCCAATTCCCAGTTGCCGTTGTAGCGCTTGGCAAGATCCTTAAGATGACGAGCAGAAGCTCGAGTCGCCTGTTCGATACTGTTCCGTTCGTCGACGTATGCGTTCTGCTTCAAACCATACATGCGACCCGTGCTGGGAATGAATTGCCACAAGCCTGACGCGGCGGCCCAAGATACGGCGCGCGTCTTCCATGCACTCTCAACTTGTCCCAACCAGGTAACGTCAATTGGCACGCCTTCTTCATGAAAGATCTTGCGCGCGGTCTTCATAAAAAGTCCCGAGCGACGCAGACCATTTTCCATCGTGGAACGACCGCGGCCCTGGTAGTAGTTGATATAACCCTGAATCAGTGGATTCAACGTGAAATTGAAGTTGACATTCTGCTTGGCTTGTTCGAGCGCTAACACATCAGCGTCTGACACATTGGTTTCATCTGTCGTCAAAACCAACTTGCTGAGGTCGTCTAACGGCGACGGTTCAAATCTTTGGTCACGAAAACCAACCTGCGGAGCCACTGCGGGCTTTGGATCCTGCGACTGGTTTTGAGCGATAGTGCTGGTGTTCGTCGTGAACTGCTGTAGCGGCACTTCCTCGCGGTAAATCATCTCGACTAGTTCGAGGTAGAACGTTTGCAGCTTCTGACTCGCGCGAACATCGATACCCGACTCGAGAATCACATCGACAGCCTTGTCGAATTCATCCCTCGCCTGTTCCCTCTTCTTATCTTCGAGGTTCAGTTTTCCTTTACGGAAATGATCTTGAGAACGCGCAATGATCTGCGCGACGCGCCTCTCAAGTTGGTCCACATCAGTGGGAATTGAGCGGGCAGAAGAAGCCGCGGGGATCTGAGCAAAGCTAATTGCCGGGAATGCGACGATCGCCGCAAATAATGCCGCACGGGCAATCAAACGAGGGAAGCTCGCTGACATTTATCGTCGTTACTCCTTCAAAGGTTGGCACTACATCCCGGACCAATCGCTATTCGCGGGCCAGGATCGTGGTTGAAATCGCGTGGTATCTAATGGCTCCTCAATGATTTGGACTTCGCAAGGAGCCCGAAAAATCACTCCGGAGGTTATCACACGGTTTTTTAGAGTGTCAAACAAACCTCTAATAAATCAGACGCCGAAACGGTTAACTTTTCCACTAAAACTTTGGCCGTTTCAACAGTTAACAGATGCTCGGCTTGCGGGTTTGGGTTGCGCCTTAATGGTGAATTCGCCCGCTAATTTGTGGCCCCCGTAAGGTGCCAGAAAAGTTAACGCCCGAGGTTCTGATTTCGTTGCAAAAAATTAGCGAAATCTCCGCAAACCACCGTCTTTTGGGCCTCACGGAAATCTCAGCATTATTTCAGTACATCACGAAGCGTGATCCTGTTTTGTAACAAAATGGTGAGACGGTAAATAAGCAACGAATCACCGTGTTTACAGCTTCGTAACCCACGGAACGCCTTTTGCCACTCTTTCTATGTGCATCTCTCCCGACATCGAAGGCGACCGATGAAAGGAACCCAGCGATTCCTAATCAATAGTAGGCCAAGGGTCTGAATCGTTACGGAAAATTATGTCAACTGTAGCCAGCGAAGCTGAAGTTCGTGAATTTCCAGGTGCGGGCGTCGAACGAGTGAACTCCGTTACGACTGTCACGCCGCTCTTTAACAATCGTGAACTCAGCTTGTTGGAGTTTCATGCACGCGTGCTTGACGAGGCGCTCGATCCATCTAATCCGCTAATTGAGCGGCTTAAGTTTCTAGCGATCTTTTCGTCTAACCTGGACGAGTTTTTCATGATTCGTGTTTCAGGCTTGAAAGAAGAAGTGGAACACGGCGTCACCCATGTTTCGGCAGATGGTCTAACACCAGAAGAACAACTCGACAAAATAAGGCAGCGTCTGTTGCCGTTAATCGATCTGCAAAACAAAGTGTTGTTGGAAGAGATTCTTCCCGAACTTGATCGTGAAGGAATCCGACTGATTGGTTATGACTCGTTAAGTCATCATCAACGCAGTCATCTTAGAACTTACTTCGTTGAGAAGATCTTTCCGGTGCTTACTCCGCAGGCAGTGGATCCTAAACATCCATTTCCATTTGTATCGCCGTTGAGTCTGAATCTGGGCGTGATGGTCGAGCCCCCGGATGATAGATCGGTCGATGGGAGTAAACTTACGGGTCCTCGATTCGTGCGAATCAAAGTCCCATCGGCGGTTCCACGTCTAATCCCGGTTGATTTGAGCGGGGCAGCCTTTGTGCTTGCCGAAGAAGTGATTGAAGCAAACATCTCCGAGTTGTTTCCGGGAATGATTACAAGCAAAGCGCATCGTTTTCGAATCACGCGCGATGCTGACATGGAGATCCGCGAGGAAGAAGCGGAAGATCTGTTGAGTTTGATTCAACAGGAATTGCGACGAAGAAAGTTTGGCGCGCCCGTTCGACTGGAAGTGTCGCGAGGTATGCCGAGCGACATGATTGATTACCTCGCTCAGTCGCTCGATCTTGCTGATAGTGACGTCTACGTGATCGATGGCCCATTAGGCATTCAGGATCTAACGTCTCTTTCTGACGTGGATCGGCCGGATCTCAAATACGCCCGCTTCGAACCTGCTATTCCACAGTGGTACAGCGAAAGCGAATCGATCTTCGATGCCATCAAAGAACAGGATCGCTTGTTACATCATCCATACGACTCTTACGACTGCGTCACCGGTTTTCTGAATCAAGCTGTCGACGATCCTAATGTACTGGCAATCAAAATCTGTCTTTATCGAACCGGGCCAGATTCGCCTATTCCACCCGCTTTGATTCGTGCGGCTGAGCAAGGCAAGCAGGTGACGGTGCTCATCGAACTGAAGGCGCGCTTTGATGAGGAATACAACATTGAATGGGCCCGCAAACTGGATTATGCAGGAGTCCACGTTGTCTACGGTGTTGTCGGATTAAAAACACACGGCAAGTTAACGCTCGTTGTCAGAAATGAAAATGGGGTGTTACGGAATTACGTGCACATCGCCTCTGGAAACTACAACCCTACTACGTCGTGCACGTACACCGACGTTGGAATGTTCACTGCCGACGAAGAAATCGGGAAGGATGCGGCCGAGCTATTCAATTATTTGACGGGCTATTCTAGGCAATCTGAATATCGGCGTCTTCTGGTTGCGCCGATTACTTTGCGGAAAGACCTCAATGACTTGTTCGATCGCGAGATTGAACATCAACGATCGGGACGTCCCACGCGAATCATTGCAAAGTTTAATCGCCTTGCAGATAAACAAATGATTCAGAAGCTTTACGAAACGGCCCAGGCCGGCGTGAAGATCGACTTGATCGTCCGCGGTATTTGTATGCTGCGTCCAGGTGTTCCCGGTCTTTCAGAGAACATTACTGTGCGCAGCGTCGTCGGCCGTTTCCTTGAACACAGCCGCGTTTTCTACTTCGGAAACGCTGGCAACGAAGAGATCTATATTGGCAGTGCTGATTGGATGACTCGCAACCTCAAGCACCGAATTGAGGTTGTTGCGCCAGTTTTGGATCCGGATCTTAAAAGCTATCTAAAAGATGTCGTGCTAGATGCTTATCTGCGCGACAACACCAAAGCACGACTGTTGTTGCCCGACGGCACGTATGGACCACTCCCCTCGAAGTCAGCATTACCCTTTAACAGCCAAACGTATTTCATCGGCTGTGACGGCCCTCGTTAAGTTTTTCCCTCGTCGTTATTAACCCCAGGTGTTCCCAAACATTCGTGTCGGGAGCAGCTGTGCTGCATGGAAAGCTGTGGCGTGAGTCGCGTTCTTAGGAGCTGATGTATGACTTGGACCAAACAAATTAGAACAATCGTGATGTTGACGCTGGTCATCTGCATGATCGCAGTGGATCTCAGTGTAGCGAAGCCGAAGTCGAAGGACAAAAAAGTGCCGTCAGGCACACCTATCTTTTGGCGCAGACCGGTAGATATTCGCAATCGTGATTTATTTCTTGGCCCAGGCGGCAGTCGCATGCAGCCTGATCTAAGTCGAATAGAATTCATCAAAGAAGAAAAGGGTGGTTACTCAAAGAAGTTTCGCCTGCGAGATGGATCGGGGCGCGAATGGGTCGCAAAGGTTGGCAAAGAGGCTCAATCCGAGACTTCCGCGGTGCGGCTGTTGTGGGCCGTTGGTTACCCAACTGAAATCAACTATCTCGTGCCGCGTGTGACGATTCCCGGCAAAGGCACATTTACCAACGTACGTTTCGAAGCGCGACCGGAGGACGTGAAGCGCGTCGGCGAATGGAAGTGGAGCGAAAATCCGTTCGTGCAGACGCGAGAGTATCAGGGTCTCAAAATAATGATGGCGCTCATCAACAACTGGGACATCAAGGATTCGAATAACGAGATGTTGCAGTTTCGTGGAAGAGACGGTGATGTGTTGGTCTACATCATCAGCGATCTCGGCGCGACGTTTGGTCATGCGAGCGGCACACCACTTTTTTGGAGGATCACACGCAGCCGGAATAATCCGAAGAACTATGCGAACTCAAATTTTCTGAAAAAGGTGAAGGACAATCGCGTCGAACTCAAATACGGCGGCAAGAACAAAGGACTGTTCAAGAACATCAATGTCGACGATGCCACCTGGATCGCATCATGGCTGTCACAGCTCAGTGACCAGCAAATCAGAGACGCCTTCAGAGCAGCGAATTACACGCCGTCGGAGATAAATCTTTTGGCAGGCGAAGTTCGCCAAAGGACTAATGAGCTAGTTAACCTTCGGCCAGGCGAGCGCATCGGGCGCAGATAGCGACTAGTCCTGATGGCTTCAAACACAACAGATAAACGCAAGAGAGAGTTAGTTACTCTCATCGTAGTCTTTACGCTGGTGTTGTTGGTGAGCGCGCTGGTGGTGTATCTGATTGCGGGGCGAACGAAGTCACGATCGGATAACGCACGTGACACTCAAGTACCGACGTCATCACCGCGCGATTCGACGGCGGGGCCTGTGGTTTCTCCGCGCGATTCACTAGACCAAACACCTACACCTTATCGTCGTGAGACACAGTCGCCAGGATTCGTGGAACAGCTATTCGGCAGCGGCTCCTCCGAGGCCTACGATCCAAACGCTCATTGGAGCGCGAACGTAGGAAAGATCTCCTTCCGATTAATACTCGCAGCAATACTCGGAGCTGCTTTGGCGTTTCGACCAAGAAAAGAACTCCGTGTAATCAAGCGAAACCCGTATGTTTCGCAAACTCAAATACTGCTGGCGATCGTGGCGGCGGCATTGATGATAATTGTGGGCGACAATGCGGCACGTGCCTTTGGCATATTTGCAGCAGTCTCGCTCGTCAGGTTTCGCACGAACATCAGAGATCCAAAAGAGATCACAGTTCTGTTGATTAGTTTGGCGCTGGGTCTCGCCTCGGGCGTTGGCCGTTACGAACTGGCCTTGATACTGGTAGTGTTCTCCATAATCGTTCTGTGGCTTCTCGAGTGGCGCGAAACAAGTGAAGTTTTTCGGGCTCTCGCAGTAAAAATCTGCACCAGAAATGTAGCTTCAACTCAGCTAGCGTTGCGCCAAGTATTCAAACAACACGGTTTCGATTCCGAACTGCGTGGTGTCGAGCGGGTACACGATGATGGCTCGGCGGGGTATCTTATTTACTCTGTCGATGTAAGCCCGACGGTGAGTACGGACCAACTAAGTGAGGATGTGATGTCACTAGATGAAAAAAACATCGACAGCATCACGTGGGACCAGAAGAAGAGCTACTCATACCTCTACCAATAACGCGAGGCAGAAACGCAGAAAACAAAAGCCACGAACGATTGAACGTTCGTGGCTTGCGTGTTTCGTGCAGTTTTAGTTGTTAGTTCTTAGAACCGGTCTCAGTTACCACTGAGGCATTCTGAAACTGCTTCCAGTAGTCTTTGACGAAATCCTTCTGCTTACCATGGCCAAAGCCAGAACCAAAATCATACTGGTTCATCTCAGCTAATACCTGTTCAAGAGTCCAACCATCGTGATTGAAACGATAAACCGCTCCCACTACGCCTGTGCGATGACGTCCGCCGGCACAGTGGACGAAGAATTTGCCCGTTTCGGGATCGTTGGCGACTTTTAGAAATTCATTTACCTGCTCGATGCTCGGGTAGCTCTTATCGACCATCGGAATATTGATGTAACGAAGTCCGGCTGCCTCAACTGCGGGCTGCTCTTCCGCTCTTGAATTGTCAGTCAGGTCAATCACCGTTTTGACGCCGATTTCAGCAAGCGCTTTGTAGTCCTCATCCTTGGGACGCGCACCACGGAAGAACCGGTCGTCCATCTGACCAAAATTCTTAATCTTGACGTTGGGAAAATTCGGATTCGATTTCGCTACTGCGTTGATTGAAAAAGAAAAAATAAGAGCAACGATTGCTGATAGGGCGAAGGCGTAGTTACGTCTGGGTCGTATCATTAAAAAACTCCTTAGATTTTTACCGCTGTTAAAAACTGAATGCCGGGCTACTTTACCGCAAGTCCAACCCACTAGGGAATATCAGCAAGTCCGTTAAGGACGCAGGCGATGTGAATCGCTAATATCAAAACCGACAACTTTGATTCTACTACGAACGAAACGGTTGCACTCCAACTTGTTGATTCTACAGGTCAAATAGCACTATTCGAGTACTGTTTCCAGCCACCTGTTTTGGTCCCGTAAAACGCGGATTTTCGGCCCATTTACGCAGGTCGCACATTGGCTGGCTGCGGCAAACGAGTGGGCCTCGGAGCAGACGGTGTCGGAGCCGGCGCGACCTTTTCTTTCAGGGCCTCGCGAAACACTTGCCTCATGTTTTCTACAAAAACAAAGCGAATATCTTTGAAGGGCTCCTTAGGAACTTCATCGAGATCCCTTCGATTTTGCACGGGTAGAATTATTGTTGATACCCGGGCGCGCCTTGCCGCTAAAACTTTTTCCTTTACGCCGCCAATCGGCAGAACGTTCCCACGCAGTGTGATTTCTCCGGTCATCGCCACATCTTTTCGCACTGGTCGCGTCGAAAGTGCTGAAACCATCGCGGTCGCTAAAGTAATGCCGGCGGATGGGCCATCCTTGGGAATCGCGCCTTCGGGAATATGGATATGCAAGTCGTAATTGTTGAAGTCTTCCTCTGCGATGTCCAGTTCCTTGGCTCGAGACTTAGCATAGGAATACGCAGCCTGGGCCGATTCGCGCATCACCTCGCCAAGCTGTCCGGTCAAAACAAGATTCCCTTTGCCGCGCATTTTAAGTGCTTCAATAAACAGAATGTCACCGCCCACTGCTGTCCACGCCAATCCGGTCGCGACGCCGACCTGGTCTTTCTTTAACGCTTCTTCGGGAATGATCTTCGGAGCGCCCAGGAATTCGTGCAAATTCTTCAGTGACACTCGGATCGTTCCCTTGTGTCCTTCAGCTATCTTGCGAGCGACCTTTCGCGCGATGCGTCCTATCTCGCGCTCGAGCTGACGCAAGCCGGCTTCTTGCGTGTACTGCTGAATCATCGTCGTCAGTGCAGTCTTGGAAATATGTAGATCGCGCGAGCTAATGCCATTCTCTTCCATCTGCTTTGGCAGCAGATGACGAATGGCGATTTCGCGTTTTTCTTCCTCTGTGTAGCCGGCAATGCGAATCACCTCCATGCGATCACGAAGCGCCGGCTGAATCGTATCGAGCACGTTCGCGGTCGTCATGAAGATCACATTCGAAAGATCGAAAGTGACGCCGAGGTAGTTGTCGCGAAAACTGTTGTTCTGCTCGGGATCGAGAACTTCCAGCAATGCTGAAGAAGGATCGCCGCGAAAATCCGCACCTACTTTGTCGATCTCATCAAGCATCACCAGCGGGTTATTCGTACCGGCCTGCTGAACGCCTTGAATAATTCGGCCCGGCATCGCGCCGACATACGTCCGACGATGGCCGCGGATTTCAGCCTCATCGTGAACACCACCCAGCGACAGTCGAACAAACTTTCGATCAAGAGCTCGTGCGATCGAACGGCCAAGAGAGGTTTTCCCAACGCCCGGCGGGCCAACAAGACAAAGGATTGGGCCCTTCGGTTTTTCCTTGAGTTTACGAACCGCGAGCGCCTCGAGGATGCGGTCTTTAACTTTCTCGAGGCCGTAATGATCTTCATTTAAAACCTGCTCAGCCTTCTTGAGATCCAGATTGTCGACCGAAGATTTAGACCACGGCAGATCTGTCATGATCTCCATCCAGTTTCGCAGTGTTGCTGTTTCCGCCGCATCGGGATGCATCCGCTCCAGCTTCTTCAGCTGACGCACGGCCTCGTCCTCAGCTGGTTTCGGCATTTTCGCTGCTTCAATCTTCTCGCGAAACTGAGCAATCTCCTCCGCGAGTTCGTTTCCCTCACCCAACTCGCTTTGAATCGCCTTCATTTGTTGGCGCAAGTAGAACTCTCTCTGAGAACGATCGATGTCTGCACGCGCCTGTGTATTTATCTCTTGCTGAACCGTGAGGACTTCGATCTCCTTATTAAGCAGATCATTAACTCGACGGAGTCGTGCAGTTGTGTCGGCAATGTCCAACACTGATTGGGCATCTTCGACTTTTAGCTCAAGATTAGAAGCCGAAAGATCTGCCAACCGGCCTGCGTCATCGAGATTGGCGATGATGGCCATCACTTCGGGTGAAATATTCTTACCGAGTGTAATTGCCTTCTCCATCGAGCCTCGAACATTGCGTACGAGGGCTTCCACTTCCAAGGATCTCTCAGGTGGCAGCACCTCGGTCATCACGTTGATATTCGCCCGTAGGTATTCTCCGCTCGTATCGACTGAGTTGATCTGCGCACGTGCGAGGCCCTGCACCAGAATCCTGATGCGGCCATCAGGAAGTTTCAGCATGCGCATGATCACAGCCGCCGTGCCAACCGAGTAGAGATCGTCTGCGGCGGGTTCTTCCTTATCCAGGTCTTTCTGAGAAGCGAGCAGGATCATTCGATTGTCAGCCAGTGCCTCGTCAACGGCCCGTATCGACTTCTCGCGCGACACAAACAGCGGAACAATCATGAACGGATAGATAACGATATCGCGCAGCGGCAGAACCGGCAGCTCAGTTGGTATCTGAAGTTGCTGGTCCGTCTCGGTAGTGTCGATTGCTTCAGTAAACTCTGGCTCTTTAGGTGTGACCATGATGATTCCTTTTAGGAACTTCTACGCTTGCTCGTTTGCGTCTAGTACCTTGACGCGGTATTCCCCTCCCCTTCGATCTTCAATTTTGGGGAGACGTATTCTAAGAATCCCGTTCTTCAATTCTGCCGTGGCATCGCGAACGCTGATGGTCCATCGCAGGTGCACTACTCTGCTGAACTTGCCGTAGCTTCGTTCTGAACATAGATACGAGACGATGCGACGTCGCGCCGGCCGTCGTTTCTTTTCTCCCCACACGCGCAGTTTCGCGTTAGACAAACCGATATTGATCTGTTCTGCAGCAACTCCCGGCAGTTCAAGGCGGATGTAGATCGCGTCGCACGCTTCACAGAGATCGACGGGTGGCGCCCACTCTCCTGAGACCAACGGACTCTCCGCTTCCATCGCCTCCTGGAGTGCGGCATACAGGCGTCCAACACGATCACGCAGTCGTTGAAGTTCGAGCCGCTCAAGTCCTGTTGCTGTAATCGGTTTAATCATGGGTGCCAATTACTTTTGCTGCTGCCTACGTTCGCGCGCTATCCCTTTCGCCCGGCAGCCCCTCCTTGACGTGTTCTAACCAGATGCTTCAGTTCCGTCATGAATTCTGAAACATCCTCGAATTCAAGATACACCGAAGCAAACCGAACGTAAGCAACTTTATCCAACTCCTTCAGGCGTCGCATGATCATCTCGCCGATTTTACTGGTCGGACGCTCGCGCTCGGGTGACTCCTGCACATACTTTTCTATTGCATTAACAATGCTCTCAAGCTTCGACGAAGGTACCGGGCGTTTTTCACAGGCGCGCAACAATCCTGCCATGACCTTGTTGCGATCAAACGTTTCGCGGCGTCCATCCTTCTTGACGACCATGTAGGGGATTTCATCGATTCGTTCGTAAGAGGTGAAGCGTCGCTCACAACGAAGACACTCTCGTCTTCGACGAATGGCGTCACCCTCGCGGGACTCGCGCGAATCGACAACTTTGTCTTCCAGGTATCCGCAGAATGGACATTTCATCTAGATGTGAACCTCTCCAAAAGGGTTCTTAAATCTCAGTCGCCAGCTGTATCGGGCTGAACCTTCCGAATAAACTCACCACGCGAAGTAGTTTCGTCCTCAACTGGTCGGGCAGAAACAACCGAGCGCAGTTTGGAAAAACTCAGATCGCCGCGGATGAAGTAGAAGAAACCGAAAAGCAACGCCGGACCAAAATCGATCACGTGCATTACGATCGAAACGGCAGCGGCGGTGTCACGCTCGACACCAAGAAACAAAAAACCGGCGGCAGTAGCCGCATGAAATGCTCCGGCTGCTCCGCCAGGAGTGGGCACCAATGAACCCGCCATGGACCAACCTAACACAAAGACGGTCTCCGAAAGTCCGAAGTTGAGACCGAATGCGCGGATTACCAGGAGATTCGCAATCGCTATCGACAACCAAACCAGGGCGGTCCAACCGATCGTTTGAGCGAGTTCCCTGAAGTTCACCAGAACGCGCAGGGCTTGGGCGAGTTGTTGAAGCAATCGTAGGATTAGTCTGCTGAGCCGATTCGGAACAAATTGCCAGCGCGAAAACAAACGGGTGAATCCCGCAATCACGGCGTCTGACTTTTTTCTGAACCACGCCAGACAAGCAACCGCGACTCCGGCTACGGCTAGCAGTACAAGACCTGCAATTCGAACCCGGTTAAAGTCGGCGATCAAAGCGCCAGACGGCTTGAACCAAATGAGATTCACCGCGAACATCAAAAGCAGCGCGACGATGTCGTAAATCCGCTCAACCATAATCGTCACGAATGAAGCGCTCGGACGCACGCGTGGATCACGCATCGGCAAAACGACAGGGCGGACAATTTCCCCGGTTCGGCCCGCGAGAAAAACCGCGCCGAATCCAACTGTTGTGGCGGCAAATAAGTCTGAGAGTCGCGAAGGAACGAGCGGTTTTAGCAGAGCACCCCACCGCAATGCTCGAAAAAGGTATGCAACCGAAATAAGCAGCGTTGCGAGCAACAGCAGATAAATATTGGCATGACTAACTGCGCGGCGGACTTCAATCCAGTCGAGCTTTCGTCCAAACCACCACAGCAGCCCTATGGCAAGCAGGCAAAGAAAGCCAAATTCAATGTACTTTCGATAGATCGAGCTTTTCAAGTTCTTCAGTTCGAGCGAGGTAATCCCAACAAGAAAACTTGACTTTCGACCAAGTCAAACCACAACATGTTGGGTCGGTGCGAAAGGCTACTACAGGTTACCTGAGAGGGCAAGAAAGACGTACCTGCCGCCGGTCTTCGGCTGAAATGAGCGGTAAAGTCGTCTGAATAAGAGGTGGCAAAGCATCCGGAACTTTAGTTTCGGAGCTTTCGTAATCGCCCTTTGACAAGGGTTGCCACCTTGCCGGAGTTCGTAGAAGCTTAAATTTAGGATTAGCCGGAGAGAAAAGGTGGGGGCTGTTAACGCGTTGGCGGTTAACGAAGGAGCCGAACTGGTTCGCAAGTGTCGCGCAGGCGACGGCGCGGCATGGGAGGAAATTGTTCAAACCTACTCCCGTCGCATCTATAACCTGGCCTACCGCTTCACTTCCCGCGCCGACACAGCTGAAGACCTAACTCAGGAAGTTTTCGTCAGGGTTTATCGCTCTTTGGATCAATACGACCCGAAGCAAGGTGACTTGCAAAACTGGTTGATGCGGCTGGCTCGTAATCTAATCATTGATGATTACCGAAAACGCCAACGAACTCCGCACGACAACCAGGCAGACGATCTTGCTGACCACAGTTACCATCTCCGCACGAGAACGAACTCGGTGCAGCAAGAGATGGAACGTCGCGAGTTGGGCGCGCAAGTTCAGGCGGGCATCGATAAGCTCTCGCCTGACTTAAGAACATGCGTGATCCTGCGCGATATTGAGGAGTTGAGTTATCAGGAGATCGTTGATCTTCTTCGGATACCGGAAGGCACAGTAAAGTCGCGGATTAACCGCGGTCGAATCGAGTTGGCGAAGATACTCCGGCGAATGAAAGTTGTGGCGATGGGTGAAGTCTAGAAATTCAGTTGCATCTTGGCGCGCGGGCCGAGGCGCAACCAACTAAGTAGGGCAGGAAGCGAACGGAAACATGCTTTGTTCTGATTTTGAGCGTCAATTAAGTGATTACCTTGAGGGTCTACTCGACTCTGAAACCAGTCGGTTAATTGGCGAACATGCTCTGCGTTGTCCTGTATGCCATGAAACACTCTTGGCGGTACGAAATACGGTGGAAGCTTGTCGCGTCGCCGTAGTGCCGCCTCCATCCAAAGAACTCGAAGCGCGAATTCTGCAGATGACCGTTCCCGAAACGGCAATGAGCTGTAGCGACTTCGAAGATTTTCTTACAGACTATCTCGACGGTTTTTTGCCTGCTCCTTTGTACCACCGATGGGAACGTCATGCTGCGTTGTGTGACCGTTGCACCGAACTTCCCGGCGAGGTAGTTCGCGCAATCGGAGCTTGCTACACGTACATCAACGAAGAACAGCCTCTCCCACACGGTCTCAATGAACGAATACTTCAGGCTACGCTGGGGACTGTTACGCCTGTCGATGTGAAAGCTCCGTGGACATCTCGGATCGCTTCATCATTGCGTTCGTTGCTTGACCCGATCATCTCTCCGCAGTTTGCGACCGTTGCTACTATGTTGCTGGTTGCGATGATGGTGCTGACTAATACGGTGTCAGCCGATGGTTCAATTAACGGTGTCTATCGTGCTGGAATTGAACTCGCAAAGCAGACCACCGGAACATCGAAAGACATTCAACAAGCACAACCAGCACCTCCAGCAACGACCAGCGATCATCAAGAGCAGCAGAAGCCTGCGGCTAAACCAAAAGAGAACGGGCATAACAAGTAGGAGAGATGACCGCCGTGATGTACTGCAGCTACCATGCGAAAAACCCTGCGGTGGTTCAGTGCAACCAATGTGCTCGCTGGCTCTGTCAGGCCTGTGACCATCGCGTCAAAGGGTTTCCCTTTTGTCAGGATTGCATCGTGACCGGTGTGGAGTTGCTGCGCCATCATTCGCACGCGCATCCATCGCATATCCTCCGACGAAAGAGTTCCCCGTTTGTTGCGACGTTGCTGTCGTTTGTTCCCGGGCTCGGAGCTGCCTACAACGGGCAAACTTCAAAGGCGATCGTGCACTTCGCAATCTTCGCCAGCTTCTTTCAAATGGCAGTGATGACTCAGGGTATGCACTTCTTCGTGTTGGGCGTTTTCGGCACGTGGCTGTTCGCGGCCGTCGACGCCTGTAGAACAGCGCAGTTGATGAAATCCGGACTGTCGCCCGATGCTGAAGAAGATGTGATTGCGCGAAGGCTTTATGGAAACCCATTCGCGTGGGGCATTACGCTGATCATTCTGGGTACTTTGTTTTTGTTGCACACGCTGCTTGGCGTACAGCTACCTATTAAAGAGCTCCTGCCAGTCGCGCTCGTCGCGTTGGGTGCTTACATGTTGTTCGACTACTTGCGGCGAGGAAAGTCGTCGGATCGGATTGTACGGTTTGATTCCCGCAAGCCGCCGCCGTCCGTAGTGACAAATACTCGCGTAGTTGACACGGCGTCATTCAAGACTGGTGAGACAACTCAGTTTGCACGGAGAGACGTTACTCCATTACCTTTTGAACGGCGATCGTAGCTTGGGTTAGTTCAGCGAAGGATCAGGTTTCACATGCTAGGAATACTCAAAATCGGTGGCGGACTCGGAGCAATTGTCGCTCTTATATTGCTTATCGTCGCTCTCCTAAAACAGATAGTTTTGCTGCTCGGCTTTTTGCTGGCGGCAGTAAAGATCGGGATCATCGTGATCTTCGTGGCCGTGCTCGTGATGATCGTGCTCGCGATTTGCCGCGATCGAGCAAGGAAGCGTCGCGAAGCTTCAGAGTTCTGAGAAAGCAGAAAGCAGTAGGCAGTACGCAGTAGGCAGTAGGTATCGGATTTCTGCCTACTGCTTTCTGCTTTCCGCTTCTAGTTTTCGCCTTTGTTTTTCTGCCTTCCGCTTCTTCTTTCCGTTTTCTTCGGTTGCAACCATTATTAGGCTTGTGATACGGTCACTACCCGTTGCAGAACCGGCCGGATGGGTTCCACCCCGGAGGGGCCTCGGGGTTTTAATCCAACCGCTGCAAATCTCCAGGTTAGGTTTCAACAACACCAAGACTAAGCAAGTAGGTTCGCTTCAACCGATGTCGGTATGTATTGCGTTGCTTGCGCTTCGAATGCGTTCCCCGGCGCCTGCAAAAGGAGTACATTGATATGGTCAGAGAAGAGAGATTCTACGCTTTCATAATTGCCCACACATCCAGATCCCGCTCTCGGATCCAAAGAATTCGGATCGAAAAAAAGACAGTAACGACAGCAGTTGTAATTGCCGCGTTGGTCACCGCCGCCTCGGTGTACGGCTTTTACGGATTGACGCAACAAGCCGCACACATAAAAACCGCTTTTGAAAACCAGCGGTTACGTGAAGAAAACACCCGGCAGCGCCAAGAGTTAGAGAAACTCAACAATCGCGTAGAGAAAGTCGAAGACACGTCGAGGAAACTTGCTGAGAAGTCGGGTGTCGTTACCGACTCGTCTGGCGGTGGCGCGGGCGGTCCCGCCTTTCCCCTCGACGAACAGGGACTCGATGCATTGCAACACAAGATGAGTCGTCTCGAACGAGCAATGAAAACTTACGAATCAGTCTTGCGCGGTCGAGGCTACACACCGACAATTTGGCCTGTCGACGGAACGCTTGAGGGTGGTTTCGGTGGAAGGCGAAACCCGTTTGGTGGAGGTGGCTACGAGTTTCACGAAGGTCAGGACATCGAGGCTCCCTGGGGAGCACCCGTTGTTTCGGGAGCAAGCGGTCGAGTCTCTTTCGTAGGCTGGCAGAATGGCTATGGTCAGTTGGTGGTTGTCGATCATGGCGGAGGTTTAACCACGCGTTATGGACACCTGTCGCACATCGACGTGGGGCTCAACCAGTCGGTGCATCGTGGTCAGTTTATAGGACGTATTGGGTCGACCGGTCGATCAACCGGACCGCACCTGCACTACGAGGTTCGTATCAACGACGAGCCCGTGAATCCATTGAGTTATCTGCTCGAGCCGTTTAGCGTTCGTTGAAGGCTTTTCCAGTTTGAGACAGCTAAATTCTGCTTTACCTTAAGTTACGCTTTAAGCTCCGAGTTTTTGGTGCTTGACACGAGAAATCGCTTTCGCTTAGTATGCGCCGTCGTTTTAATGCAGGGCCCAGCAGTCCAGAACCCCGCATTCCCGAGCAAAAGTTTTACTGCAATGAGTTTCGTAGGTTTTGCCCCCGTAAGTAACGCATGTTGAATTGCGCCACCGCGCTATTCGGCATGCTTTTTTTGTTGGTTGTGTCTCAGTTAGCGCCCTTCCAAAGCGCCAGCAGGCTCACACAGCAATAACCAAGTCGGTGTGGAAGCTTTCAAACTTTCACGCCCGTTTTACCGAATCGTTAGGAGGATTCGTTGTTATGTCTAGAATAACCGGTAAGGTCAAGTGGTTTAACAATTCGAAGGGTTATGGGTTCATTGAGCAGCCAGGCTCTTCGGACATCTTTGTGCACTACAGCGCCATTCAGGGCGACGGCTTCAAGACTCTCGAAGAGGGTCAGGAAGTTGAGTTCGAGGTGACGCAAGGCCCCAAGGGACCACAGGCCGAAAAAGTGACCAAGATGTGATTGTCTCCCCGGCTTGCGTCAGCAAAGCCACTGACTGCTTCCGGTCACGGGTCCGGTAAGCTCACATAAAAAAGGCGACCGGTTGGTCGCCTTTTTTTATTC
>Ga0070700_100000484_pt1 | contig 19948 bp, 2 predicted proteins | sample KBSK5101metaG_FD_65456 | JGI IMG/M metagenome (GOLD analysis project Ga0070700, IMG submission 65456) | Corn, switchgrass and miscanthus rhizosphere microbial communities from Kellogg Biological Station, Michigan, USA - KBS K5-10-1 metaG | ecosystem: Host-associated > Plants > Roots >...
TAGCCGGCGCTTCCACCGTTCTCGCACTACCTACTGATAGACCAAGACCGCCGGTGCAGACTTACCGGGGCGCCTACCTGAGATTCGAACTGCCGGCCAGCTTAACGCAGGAACTTAACACTCTCAGCCGGCGCGAAGGCGTGACCCTGTTCATGGTGCTGTTATCAGCGTTTGTGACGTTACTTAGTTGCTACACCGAGCAGGACGACATTTTAGTGGGCACGCCTATCGCGAATCGCAACCGGAGCGAGATCGAAAACCTGATCGGCCTGTTCGTCAACATGCTGGTGCTGCGCGGCCGCTTAGCTCCCGAAATGAGTTTTCTGGAATTGGTGCGGCAGATGCGGGAAGTGACGCTGGGAGCCTACGCTCACCAGGACATACCTTTCGAGAAACTGGTTGACGAATTTCAATTGGAACGCGAAATGAGCCGCTCACCGCTCTTCCAGGTGATGTTTGCGTTGCAGAATGCTCCGCTGGTCAAGTTGGAATTACCGGAGTTGTCGTTGAAGTTAGCAATGGGTGATAGCGGAACGTCCAAGTTTGACCTGAGCATGTATCTGGAGGAATCCGCGGGCGGGCTCCTTGGAACCTGGGAATATAGTACTGACCTCTTCGACGAAACGACCATCAGTCGGATGACGACGCATTACCGGACCTTACTTGAAGGTATTGTTTCCGACCCACAACGACGACTCTTTGACCTGCCGCTGCTCCCTGAGTCTGAGCGCCATCAACTGCTGATCGACTTCAACGACACTGCTGCGGAGTTTCCACAAGACATCTGCATTCATCAGCTCTTCGAGAAGCAGGTGGCGCGCACACCCGAGCAGATAGCAGTGGTCTTCGAGGAGGAGAAGGTCAGCTACCGAGAGTTGAATGAAAGAGCTGATCAACTAGCGCATCACCTGCGCTCACTGGGCGTTGGGGCCGAGTCGCTGGTAGGGGTCCTGCTGGAGCGGTCGGTGGAAATGGTAGTGGCGCTGTTGGGAGTGTTGAAGGCCGGTGGCGCTTACGTGCCCTTAGACCCGGCTTATCCGCGCCAGCGGCTGGCACTCGTGCTGGAAGATTCCCAACTCTCAATCCTGCTGACACAGCAACACCTGCGTTCACAGCTTCCTACCGAAAACCTGCAAGTCGTCTGTCTCGACACCGGCTGGACCAATAGCTCGTCTTCGCGTGAGGCAGAGCTCTCGTCATTAGCTGCAGCCACCAACCTCGCTTATGTGATTTACACCTCCGGCTCCACCGGCCGGCCCAAGGGCGTTCAGATCTCACATCGTGCGGTGGTCAACTTCCTGACCTCGATGCAGCAGGCGCCGGGCATCAGCGCCAAGGATACCCTGCTCTCAGTCACTACGCTCTCGTTCGATATCGCCGGTCTGGAAATCTTTCTGCCCCTCTTGAACGGCGCCCGCGTGGTGCTGGCCAGCCGCGAGACTGTGCTCGATGGCAGAGAGTTAACCCGGCTCATCGAGAGTTCTCAAGCCACGGTGATGCAAGCCACGCCGGCTACCTGGCGCTTGTTGCTCGAAGCAAACTGGTCCGGTAGCAAACAACTGAAACTGCTCTGCGGTGGTGAAGCGCTACCGGGCGAACTGGCTGTCCGACTGCTGGAGCACGGAGCGGCACTCTGGAATCTGTATGGACCAACCGAGACTACCATCTGGTCGGCAGTCAAGCAGGTAGAGAGTGTCAACCGAGGTGTAGTGGAGATCGGCCGGCCTATCGGCAACACCCAACTCTATGTGCTGAACCAGAGGTTGCAGCCTGTGCCTGAGGGAGTAGCCGGCGAACTGTTTATCGGTGGTGAAGGACTGGCGCGAGGTTATTTGAAGCGCGCTGAACTTACCGCCGAACGTTTCATTCCCGATCCTTTCAGCCACACTGCCGGGGCGCGGCTTTATCGCACCGGTGATCGCACGCGCTACTTGCCTGATGGAGAGATCGAGTTTCTCGGTCGTGTCGATCACCAGGTGAAGATCCGCGGACACCGCATCGAGCTTGGTGAAGTGGAGGTAGCAGTATCACTGCATCCTGCTGTTGGTGAAGCTGTAGTCGTCGCTCGCGAACAGGTTGCTGGAGCGCGTTTGGTGGCCTACGTGGTAGAGGCAGCAGGGGAGAGCGTGAGCGCGTCGGAACTGCGAGAGCATCTACTGCGAGAGTTGCCGGAGTACATGATCCCGGCACAGTTCGTAATGCTGGACCAAATGCCGTTGACTGCAAACGGGAAAATAGACCGTAACGCACTACCCGAAGCACGACCGAGCCGAGCTGAGGAACGGCAGGCGTGGGTAGCCCCGCGGACACCTGTAGAGGAGACGCTGGCAGGGATCTGGTCCACCGTGCTTGGTGTGGAGCAGGTCGGAGTCAATGACAACTTCTTCGAGCTGGGCGGAGATTCTATCCTTAGCATTCAAATCGTATCCAAGGCCGAACAGGCCGGGCTGGATTTCGAACCCAAACAACTATTTCAACATCAGACCGTCGCCGAACTTGCGACCGTGGTCAAAATCCGCACGGCGATCGAGGAAGAGCAGTCGATTATCGAAGGACCAGTTCCACTAACGCCTATCCAGCGCTTGTTCTTCGAACGTAATGTCACAGATCCGCATCATCTAAATCACTCACTGATGCTGGAAGTACGAGGCGCGCCGGAACCGGAGCAATTGCGCCAGGCGATCCAGCATTTGTATCTGCACCACGACGCGTTGCGACTGCGGTTCGAGTTCAGCGAGGCGGGGTGGCAGCAGTTCAACGAAGGCGCTGCCCCGCGGGGAATCTTCTCCCGCGTGGACATCTCTAATCTTCCGGACGATGCACAAACAACTGCGATGAGTGAGACTGTCACGGCTGTGCAGAGTAGTCTGGATCTGTCGAATGGACCACTACTGAAAGCCGTGTTGTTTGAACGCGGAGCAGGTCGAGCCATGCGGTTGCTCCTGGTCGTGCACTACCTGGTAGCGGACGGCGTCTCGTGGAGCATTCTGCTCGAAGACCTGCAAAAAGTGTACGCGCAACTGAACCGCGGGGAGAATCTGTTGCTGGGGCCGAAAACGAGTTCATTCAAGCAATGGGCCGAAAAACTTGTGGAGTATGCAGGTTCAGCAACCCTTGAGTCGAGCTACTGGTTGAATACACTGAACCGGAAAGTCTCGCGCGTGCCATTGGATTATCAAGGCGACAACGTGACGGCGTCGAGGCAAAGTGTGCTGGTAAAACTCGATCCGGAAGAGACTAACGCGCTACTCGAGCAAGTGCTCCCGGCCTACCGCGTGCAATTGGATGAGGTACTACTGACTGCCGCAGTCCAGAGCTTCAAGAGTTGGACCGGGCAACCACTGCTGGTCGATCTGGAAGTGCATGGGCGTGAGGATTTGATGTTGGAATTAAATCTCACGCGCACGGTCGGGTGTTTGAGCTCGGTTTATCCGGTGTTGCTTGACGTGGACGATGAGGCAACGCCGGGAGAGGCTTTGAATAGTATTAAGGAACAGTTGCACGACATTCCGGGGAAGGGCATCGGTTACGGACTGCTGCGGTACCTGTCGGAGAATGGCGTTGCAGCTCAGTTGCAAGCGCTACCCGCGGCTGAAGTCAGTTTTAGTTGTCTCGGACAACTGAGCCAGACGTTAACGGACTTACCCATGTTCACTCTGGCAAATGAATTCGCCGAACTGAATCAGAGCGCACAGGGACGTCGCGGATACTCAATAGAGATTAATGGCGGCATCTTCGATGGTCAGTTGCAGATGACCTGGACTTATAGCGAGGGTTTACACAGACGCTCGACTATGGAAAAACTGGCCGAATCGTTCATTGAAGCGCTACTAAGCCTGATAGAACACTGTGAGGCTGAGGAAGGCGCGGAGGTGATTCCTTCCGACTTTCCGCTTGCCAGATTGGACCAACACAAACTCAGCAAGCTCACCCGGCTGATCATTCAAGAAGACGAGTCTGACCCATGGACGGCGTGAGAGTTCTCGGAAAGGTACATGCCAAGTGAAATTAGGGAATGTCAAAGACATATATCCGCTTTCGCCGACCCAGCAGTCCATGCTCTTCCAGGCCCTCTACTCACCGGGAACAGACGAAAACATCGTGCAGATGGTTTGTACCCTGCGTGGAGACCTTAACGCTCCGGCATTCGAGAGGGCATGGCAAGGCATAGTGGAGCGCAATCCGGTGTTGAGTTCTGCCTTTGCGTGGGAAGGGCTCGACGAGCCACTCCAGATAGTGCGCAAGAAAGTGAAACTGCCATGGGAGCAAATAGATTGGCGAGGTTTTTCTGCAACTGGCCGGGAGGAGAGGCTGCGAGAATTACTAAAGGCCGACAGGGTACGTGGGTTTAAGCTGACAGCCGCGCCGCTGATGCGAGGCACACTGATCAGGATTGCGGATGACGAGAATATTTTCATCTGGACCTATCACCATCTTTTGTTAGACGGGTGGTGTCTTGCCTTAATCATGAAAGAGGTTTCTACCTTCTACGAGGCAATCTCGAGGGGTGAAGAACCTCAATTAGAACCGACCCGCCCCTATCGCGACTACATCGCCTGGTTGCAGAAACGTAACCAGTCAAAATCAGAAACCTACTGGCGGCGGACCCTCAAAGGCTACACTTCTCCGCTTCACTTGATGGTTGATCAAAATCCCGGGGAAGTCTCAGAACCAGGGATACAGTATGAGCGAAAGCTGGCTCTCTCGGAATCGACCACTGAAGCTCTTTCGTCACTGGCGCGTAGTGGACAGATGACCCTGTACAACCTCTTACAGGGGGCGTGGGCGATTTTGTTGAGTCAGTATAGCGGAGAGAGCGACATAGTCTTTGGGGTTACCGTTTCGGGGAGACCGACAGAGTTGGCTGGTTCCCAATCGGTGATCGGTATGTTCATCAACACCGTGCCGGTCCGAGTGCAAATCTCGCACGAGATGTCTCTGCGGCAATGGTTGAAGAAGTTGAACGCTGAGCGGCTGGAGATGTTTGACTACGAGTACGCACCGATCGCTCAGATTCAAAGATGTAGTGAGATACGCCACCCCCTGCCATTATTCGAAACCGTTTTGATCTTTGAGAAATTCGTGGCAGAGGATTTGACAGGACAGGTCATCGGTGGCGCGCAGTTTGTTAATTCTTACGCCGTTGAAAAGACACCAATTCCGCTGGCAGTCACATTGATACCGGGCGCCCGCCTGATGATTCAAATGACTTATCAGCCCGAAAGCTTCAGTGCTGCAGCCATCGAACGCCTCCTCACTCACTTGAAGACCCTGCTGGAGTGCATGGCGTCTAATCCCGAACAGCGTCTGTGCGACCTGACCATGTTGACGCCGGCAGAGCGACATCGACTTCTCATGGAGTTCAACGAGACGCGTGCGGATTATCCGCGCGATGAGAGTGTTGCACGCCTGTTCGAGGAACAGGTGAGACGAACCCCTGAGGCCGTTGCCATAGTCGATGACGATGGGCAGTTAACCTACCGAGAATTGGATAGTCGCGCCAATCAGTTGGCGAATTACTTGCGCCGGATGGGCGTGGGTCCCGAGGTGTTGGTTGGCATTTGTACGGAACGGTCGACTGAAATGGTCGTTGATGCGTTGGCTATTCTGAAGGCTGGTGGAGCATACCTCCCGTTAGACCCTCGATTTCCGCAAGCACGGCTCTCCTACATGATGAGCGATACACGCGTGCCGGTGATACTCAGCCAGGAACGCTTCGCCAGTATGCTTTCGGATCATAGCGCGACTGTTATTTGCCCGACTTCCAGCGATAAAGAGGCGATCGCACGAGAGAACAGGCAACCACCGGAAAACCTCGCCTTGCCGGACAATCTGGCCTATGTCATTTATACGTCGGGCTCCACGGGAAAGCCGAAGGGAGTTCAAATCTCACAGCGCTCTCTAATCAATCTCCTCTACGCCATGAAGCGTGAGCCGGGGTGTACCGAGCAGGACGTATTGCTGTCACTCACAACTTTGTCTTTCGACATTGCTGCTCTGGAACTATTTCTGCCGCTCATTGTGGGAGGCCGAGTGATCGTGTTGACCTATGAAGCGGTGAGGGACAGCAGCCTGTTGTCAGCCCATCTCAATAATTCCGGCGCCACGATGATGCAGGCAACACCGACATTGTGGCGGTTGCTCCTTGACTCGGAGTGGAAGAATGGTGGTCAGCGCCTGAAGGTACTAAGCGGAGGTGAAATGTTGCCGTCCGACCTGGTCCACAGGCTGCTGGAGCGTGAGGCATCTCTATGGAATCTTTATGGTCCAACCGAGACGACAATCTGGTCAACGGTTCACCCTGTGAAGCGTGACGCCGATTCGATACCGATTGGCCGCCCGATTGCGAATACCCAAATCTACATCCTGAACTCACGTCTGCAACCGGTTCCTGCCGGCCTTCCGGGCGAGCTCCACATAGGCGGTGACGGATTGTCACGCGGTTACAGGGGAAGAGCCGATTTAACGGCGGAGAAATTTATTCCGAATCCGTTTAGCGGAGAAATTGGAGCGCGTTTGTATTGCACGGGTGACAGAGCGCGCTACCTGCCGGACGGAAACATAGAGTTTCTCGGTCGTGTCGACCAGCAAATAAAACTAAGAGGCTACCGCATCGAACCGGGTGAAATTGAGGCCGTAATGGCAGAGCACCCCGCCGTGCGTGAGTGCGCGGTAACGCTGCACGCAGGTCATGGAGACCCGCGGTTGATCGGTTACGTAGTCCCGCGCCGGAAAAAGGAGCCTCGTCTACAGGTGTTGAGCGACGAGCAGGAACGTCTCTTGGCTGTGCATCAATATTCGAAGTTGCCCAATGGACTGCTCTTCCTCGGACAGAGCGCCTTTCAGACCGGCGGACTCTACAAAGAAATTTACGACGATGAGACTTACTTCAAACACGGCATCAATCTCGCCGATGGCGACTGTGTCTTCGATGTGGGCGCGAACATCGGGATGTTTTCCTTATTCGTCAAAGACAGGTGGCGGAACGCACGAGTCTATGCTTTCGAACCGTTGCCCCTCAATTCGCAATTACTGCGCAACAACATGGCCTTGTATGGCCTCGACGTAAAAGTCTACGACTGCGGTCTTTCATCGCGATCGGGCCAGGCGACTTTTAACTATTACCCAAATGCTCCCGCGTTGTCGGGACTCGCCACCGCCGGCGCCGAACGTATCAGCGATAAGGAACTCAGCAGGAGCGTCAGGAACTGGCTGCAAACAGTTGCGCCCGGCGCGGATCAGGTTTTATTGCCAGAAGCAGAATTGGACCAGATGGTCGAAAAATACCTGCTCACTGAAGACTACACCTGCCAGTTGAAGACACTCTCACAAGTAATTCGCGAAAACAATCTGGACCGAATTGATCTGTTGAAGATTGACGTTGAGAAGAGCGAGGCTGACGTGCTCGCAGGCCTGGAGGAAAGTGACTGGGCGAAGATTCGGCAGGTGGTGATCGAGGTCCATAGCAAAGAGCTTTACGACCACCTCGTACCTATCCTCGAAAAGCACGGATTTAACTTTGCCGTCGAGCGAACGTTCAACGATCCGAGCAATGGACCACAATCCGTGGAAGTCTACATGCTTTACGCACGGCGCGAGCAAGAAGAGTTTCATTCATCGAACGGTCGACGCGATGAGACGACCGGCCAGCCATTAGCTTCTGTACCTTACGACCAGCCGCTGTCGCTGAATGACCTGCGAGGTTTTCTCGAGGCGAGATTACCTGACTATATGGTTCCTTCCATCTTTGTTGAGTTGGACGTCCTGCCGTTGACCACGAGCGGAAAGATTAATCGCAGGGCGCTGCCTGAACCGGATATTGCGGGTTTCAAATCGGAAAGAGAGTACGTGGAACCGCGCACGCAAGCGGAAAGGACCATCGCCGGCATATACGCCAAGGTGCTCGGCATCGAGCGGGTAGGCGCGGCTGACAACTTCTTTGATTTCGGCGGACATTCGCTACAGGCGACTCAGGTTGTATCCCGTTTGAGGGACGCCTTCGGGGTGACCGTGACCTTGCGCGACATATTTGAAGCTCCGGTCGTCGAGGCTCTGGCGAAAGTGATTGAGCAGGCGACTAATGGCAGGCAAAATCTCAATGATGTAAAAAGCCCACGCGACCTGGTCCAACCATGGGAGTCAAGAACCGTGCGGATACCGCATGTTGATCACTGACCAGTCGCTCTGGAACAATTACGCCAAAGGCGTTGGCTAATTTCAGCCCGGGGTTGGAGCGCAGCGACAACCCTGGGTACGCCATCAGAAATTCCGTCAAACCCTGAAAGGGTTCCTCGCGCGGCAAACCCTTTCAGGGTTCATCGAAAATCCAAATAGGTAACCCAGGGTTGTCGCTTCACTCCAACCCTGGGCTGAAATTAGCGAACGCCTTCGGCGTAGTTGTTTCACAAATCTCGAAATGACGCACTAACGCCTTCGGTGTAGTTGTTTACAGATCTCGCAATGACGCACTACTAATTTTTACACGAGCTTTGAGGAAACATGGTTTCAAATTTCGGTACTAACGCACCGGTCGAGTCGTCACGTATATGGGAGATCGATCTCGGCCAGACTTTGGTCGAACTCCTCCGCAGGAGGCTGCCTGACCAATTCAACCGGACCGCTTACACTTTCCTGGTTGACGGCGAGACTGAAGAAGTCACCCTAACTTACGGAGAACTGGACGCCAAGGCGCGCGCCATCGCCGCACGGCTGCAACGCTTAGCAGCACTCGGTGAACGCGTGCTGCTGCTCTATCCGCCGGATTTAGAGTACATCGCTGCGTTCTTCGGCTGCCTCTACGCAGGGGCGGTGGCTGTCCCTGTCTTCGCGCCTCGCGCGAACCGTTCGCTCTCTCGTCTTCAAGCCATCGCTGCTGATGCTGAGGCGAAAGTAGTGCTGACGACGTCAGCGGTTTTCTCTCGCATCGAACCCTTCCTGTCAAAGATCTCTGAGTTGCAGGCCATGCATTGGCTAGTGACCGACAACCTCGACCAGGAGACGGCGCAGGAGTGGAAGGAACCGTACGTCGATGGTGACACACTGGCATTCATTCAATATACCTCCGGCTCAACTGCCTTGCCGAAAGGCGTCATGGTGAGCCACGCCAACATCCTCCACAACGAAAGGATGATTCAGAGTGCTTTCAGGCAAACCGAGCAATCGGTGATTCTCAGCTGGTTGCCGCTTTATCACGATATGGGTTTGATCGGCGGTGTGCTACAGCCGCTCTATGTTGGCGCGCATTGCATATTGATGTCTCCTGTCTCCTTCCTGCAAAAACCCTCACGTTGGCTTCAGGCAATTTCTCGTTATCGTGCCACTACGAGTGGTGGTCCAAATTTCGCTTACGACATGTGCGTGCAAAAGATCGATCTGGCGAGTCGCACGGAACTCGATCTGAGCAGTTGGAGTGTAGCTTTCAACGGTGCTGAGCCTGTTCGCGCGGAAACGCTGAAGCAGTTTGCAAAAGCTTTTGAGCCTTGTGGCTTTCGGCCGGAAGCTTTCTTCCCGTGCTACGGGTTGGCTGAAGCCACCTTGTTTGTCTCCGGCAATCCAGCAGTTAGACCACCCGCAATCAAGATGTTTGCGGCAGAGTCGCTGGCTAAACATCGCGTAGAAGAGCACGCGGCGGATACGGATGTTGACGTGCAAGAGTTGGTGAGCTGCGGTACGACCTTGCTGCGCCAGAAAACGTTGATCGTTAACCCGGAGACCTCGACGCCATGTGCACCCGATGAAGTCGGCGAAATCTGGATCACGGGCGACAGCGTGGCGAAAGGGTATTGGAACCGGCCGGAAGAGACGCAGAACATCTTTCGCGCGCGCCTCAAGGGCGTGTCAGACGAAACGTTCCTTCGCACCGGAGACCTCGGGTTCCTGCACGACGGCGAGTTGTTCATTACCGGGCGCCTTAAAGATTTGATCATTATCCGCGGCCGCAACCTGTACCCGCAGGATATTGAACAGACGGTGATGGAGTCGCACGTAGATTTGCGACGTGGAGGTGGCGTGGCCTTCTCAGTGGAGGTCGAAGGCGAAGAGCGTCTCGTCATTGTGCAGGAACTCGAGCGCCATGCCTCGTCAGGTATTAACGGGTCAGACGTTAACGCGTTGGTCCAGCGTGTGCGACAAGCGGTAACCGAGGAGCATGAGGTTCAGCCGCATGCCATTGCCCTCGTCCGGACAGGCAGTGTCCCAAAGACTTCCAGCGGCAAACTTCAACGCCGTGCCTGCCGCAAGATGTTTCTGTCCGGGAGTCTCGAAATCGTTGCAGAGTGGCGCGAGGAGGCGACACGTGGCAGCGAAACGATTCTGGCCCCACCTGCTTTCGAACCGCAGAACGAAGAGGACATTAAAGAGTTTCTGAAGTCACTCTTCGCCACACGGCTCGGAACTGGCGCCACAGAGATTAATGTTGACGAACCTGTTAGCCGGTACGCGTTTGATTCGTTACAGGCGATTGAGTTGATGCATGCCGTTGAAGTCAGCCTCGGCATCGTTCTGCCGATGACGAGCTTTCTGCAAAGTCCGAGCATTACTGAACTGGCCGGGCAGGCAATGCAATACCTCACAGCTAAAAGGCTTGCCGAAAAGGAAGCGCCGGCCAATGCTGCTCTCACAACGATCTTGCCGGATACTTTGCTGACGCACCTGCCGTCATACGGTCAGCAGGCACTCTGGTTAATCCACCGCCTGGCGCCTGAAAGCGCCGCCTACAACGTGGCTTCCGCAGTGCGGATTCAGAGCGAAGTTGACCCGGGGGCGATGCGACGGGCATTCCAAAAGCTCATCGAGCGTCATCCTGCTCTACGCACCACTTTTAGCGCTGCGGAAGGAACGCCAGTCGCCGTTGTGTGTGAGGAGGCAGAAGTCAGCTTCGATTTCGAGGAAGTGACATCATGGAACGAAGAGTTATTGAACCAGCACCTCACGAAACTCGCGCTGCTCCCGTTTAACCTGGAGACTGGTCCATTGTTTCGCGTGAATCTCTTCCGGCGTGACACGGCAGAGTATGTGTTGATGCTCGTCGCTCATCACATCGTGGTTGATTTCTGGTCACTGGCGATTCTCGTGCATGAGTTAGGCGAGCTTTATGAGGCGGAACGATACGGTCGCGCTGTGAGTTTAGCGCCTATCTCGAAGACCTACGCAGACTACGTAGGCTGGCAGACGGAGATGCTCAATGGACCAGAAGGCCTGCGGCTCTGGGATTACTGGAAAGGGCAACTCGGAGGGGCACTGCCGGTGCTCGATTTGCAGCATGACCACTTAAGGCCCGCTGTTCAAACATATCGTGGGAGCTCTTACAACTTCGAGTTCGATGTTCCGTTGACTCGACAGCTCAAGGCGCTGGGAAAAAATCATGACGCCACGCTTTACATGACATTGCTCGCCGCTTTTCAGGTTCTGCTCTATCGCAACACCGGTCAGGAAGACATTCTGGTTGGCTCGCCTGCTGCGGCGAGAAGTCGTGCAGCGTTCTCAAATGTCGTGGGCTACTTCGTTAACCCGCTCGTGTTGCGCGCGGATCTTTCGGGCAATCCGAGTTTTACTCAATTTCTAAGTAGTGTTCGTCACACCGTGCTTGATGCCTTCGCGCATCAGGACTATCCGTTTGCTCTGCTGGTGAAACAGCTACAGCCGGAGCGGGACGTAAGCAGGTCTCCTTTATTCCAGGTGACCTTCGTCCTGCAGCAAGCACAACTACTAAAAGAACAAGGGCTGGCGGCGTTCGCGCTGGGCCAGGCCGGCGCTCCGCTGAGGTTGGGTGAACTGGCCCTCGAGACGGTGGCTTTAGAGCAGCGGGTGGCGCAGTTTGATCTGTCGCTCATCATGGCTGAGGTAGGAGGAGGACTGCGCGCTTCTCTGGAATACAACACGGACATTTTCGACGAACCCACAATCGTGCAGATAGCCGGGCAGTTCCAAATCTTGATGCAGGGAATCGTTGCTGATCCGTTGCAACAGGTTTCGTCGCTGCCATTGCTTTCCGATGAAGATCGGCGACGACTATTGGTGGAATGGAATGATACCGCCAGAGACTATCCGCAACAATCATGCATTCATGAACTCTTCGAGGAACAGGTGGCGCGCACACCGGACCACGTGGCAGTGGCCTTAGCGGAGGAAAAAGTCTCGTATCAGGAGTTGAATGAGAGAGCGAATCAACTGGCCCATCACCTGCGTTCACTGGGTGTTGGGCCAGAGGCTCGCGTAGGAATTCTGTTGGAGCGCTCGGTGGAGATGTTGGTAGCGCTGTTGGGAGTGTTGAAGGCCGGCGGCGCCTACGTGCCGCTCGACCCGCAATACCCGGCGGAGCGATTGCGGTTCATGTTGGCGGATGCACAGGTCGCAGTGCTGTTGACCGAAGAGCGCCTGAGTAGCCTGCTGCCTGCTACTGACACTCAACTGATCTGCCTGGACCAGGACCGTGCGCAACTGCGCACAGCGCCGGTTAGTAACTCGCAGACGGTAGTGGTACCGGAGAACCTCGCCTATGTCATCTACACCTCAGGTTCAACGGGGATGCCGAAAGGAGTAGCGATCACTCACCGGAGCGCAGCCACGATGTTGCGCTGGGCGCAGGAGGTATTCAGCGCCGAACAACTGCGTGGAGTCCTCGCCTCGACCTCGATCTGTTTCGATCTCTCGGTGTTCGAGATCTTTCTGCCGCTCAGTGTGGGCGGCAAGGTGATCCTGGCGCGCAACGCCCTCGAGTTACCGCAACTCGCCGCCCGCGATGAGGTAAGTCTGATTAACACGGTGCCCTCGGCGATGGCCGAATTGATCAGAAGCGGCGGCGTGCCGGAGACCGTGCAGACGGTGAATCTGGCTGGCGAAGCTTTGAAGGCGGAACTGGTGCAGCAGATCTACGAGCACAGCAGGGCGACGCAAGTGTGGAATCTGTATGGCCCTTCGGAAGATACCACTTACTCGACCTACGCGCTGGTTGGCAAAGAAAACAACGGGCGAGTACCAATCGGGCGACCGGTGGCGTGTTCCCAGGTCTACCTGTTGGACCAGCAGTTACAGCCGGTGCCGGTGGGGATCACGGCGGAGTTATATCTGGGGGGCGAGGGGCTGGCGCGCGGGTATCTGGGACGGCCGGCGTTGACGGCGGAGAAGTTCATTCCCGATCCGTTTGGGCGGAAGGGCGGCGGGCGGCTGTACCGGACTGGAGACTTAGCGCGTTATTTGCCGGATGGGAACATCGAGTATCTGGGGCGGGTGGACCACCAGGTAAAGATCCGCGGGTATCGCATCGAGTTGGGCGAAGTAGAAGCGCGATTGGCCCAACATGGTGGGGTGAGAGAAAGCGTGGTGCTGGCGCGCGAAGACGAGCAGCGCGGAACACGTCTGGTGGCCTACGTGGTAGCGGCGGCAGGAGAGAGCGTGAGCGCATCGCAACTGCGAGAGCATCTGCGGCGAGAGTTACCGGAGTACATGATCCCGGGACAGTTTGTGATGTTGGACCAATTGCCGTTGACATCAAACGGCAAGCTTGATCGTAGCGCCTTATATCAACTCGACCTGCTGTCGACCCAATTTGAAGTGTCTTACACTGCGCCGACCGATCAGCTCCAGGAGATGTTGGTAGAAATTTGGGCGGCTGTCCTCGGCGTCGAACGGGTAGGCATCAACGACAATTTCTTTGAGCTCGGAGGTCACTCGCTGCTCGCCGCGCAAGTAATGTCGCGCGTTCAGAAAGCTTTCAAGACGGAACTCCCCTTACGTCTTATTTTCGAGTTTCCAACCGTCGCTGCATTTGCCGAGCAGATTGCATCGCTGCGCAAAGATGATGCCGCCACCCCTCCGCCTTTCGAGTTTGTATCGAGAGAGGAAGATTTACCGCTCTCGTTCGCACAGCAGCGGCTCTGGTTCCTCGATCAACTCGAACCCGGCTCGGATGCCTACAACATGCCCGGTGCGGTGCGCATGAGCGGCTCGCTTGACCAGGCGGCACTCGAGAAGAGTTTGGACGAGATAGCGCGCCGGCACGAAACACTCCGCACGACGTTCCAGGTGAGAGCTGGAAAACCGGTTCAGGTCGTCGCTGCTCCGGCGCCGCTAAACATCCCTGTAACAGATCTTCGCGAGTTGCCGCTCAACGAACGTGAAGCGCAGCTCGATGAGATTCTGGCGCGCGAAGCCCGTGAGCCGTTCGACCTCACGCGTGGTCCATTGCTGCGGGTCAAGCTCGTGCGCTACGCCGATGACGAGCATGTTCTCTTAGTGACGATGCACCACATTGTGTCGGACGGTTGGTCACTCGATCTCTTCCTGCGAGAGATGGCGACGCTGTACCAGGCTTACACAGAAGGCGCGGAATCGCCATTGCCTCAGTTGCAGATTCAATACGCGGATTTCGCAAGCTGGCAACGAAATTGGTTGAAAGATGAAAAGGTCGTTTCACTGTTGGACTATTGGGTGAAGCAACTCGAGGGTGCTCCGCCGGTATTGGATTTACCGACCGACCACCGGCGCCCGGCATCGCGTAGCTATAACGGCGCGAAGCAATCGCTAATCCTTCCTCAGAGTCTGACCGACGAGCTCAAGAGGCTGAGTCGCGAGCAGGGTGTAACGCTGTTCATGGTGTTAGCGGCAGCCTTTAAGGTGATGTTGTACCGCTATTCGAGTCAGCCGGATATCGTCATTGGAACTCCGAGCGCCAATCGCAACCAGGCGGAGATAGAAGAACTGATCGGATTCTTTGTTAATACGCTCGTGCTGCGGACAGATCTTTCGGGATCACCTACTTTTCGCACGCTGCTGGGCAAAATCAGAGAGACAGTGATCGATGCGTGCACTCATCAAGACCTGCCCTTTGAGAAGCTCGTTGAGGAGCTACAGCCGGAGAGAGATGCCAGCCGCACACCCCTCTTCCAGGTGGTGCTGGTCCAGCAGAAACAATTGCTGCCGGAGCTCGAGTGTGCCGGTGTCTGGTTCCGGCCACTGGAAGTAGACACAACCACGGCGAAATTTGATCTAACCCTGCAATTTGCGGAAGCAGATCAGGAACTGCATCTGACGCTGGAGTACAGCACTGATCTCTTTGAAGCGGCGACGGCGAAGCGCATGCTCGGACATTTGCAGACCATACTCGAAGGTGTCGTGGCAAACCCCGAGCAGCACATTTCAGAATTGCCGCTACTCACGAACGATGAACAGCAGCAATTACTGAATGAGTGGAACGCTACCGCACGCGAGTATCCGGCAGAGTGCGTCCATAGCATGTTTGAGAAACAGGTCGAGCTCACGCCGGACAGTGTTGCCATTGTTTTCGATAAAGACCGTCAAACGTATCGCGAGCTTAACGCCCGCGCTAATCAAATAGCTCACCTGCTGCAAAGCATTGGAGTTGGCCCGGAGTCGTTTGTCGGAATCTATATCGAACGCACACCGGAAATGCTGGCAGGAGTTCTCGGTGTGCTCAAAGCCGGCGGAGCCTATGTGCCGATTGATCATACCTACCCACTTGAACGCGTTAAGTTGATCCTCGAAGACTGCGGCGTCAGTGCGTTATTGACTCAAACATCTTTGCTGAAGAATCTGCCGGATCACGAGATGCCGGCGATCTGTCTCGATAGCGATCTGGAAAAACTGTCTGCGCAGAGTGTTGAAAATCCTGGAAGTGATGTGCAGGCGGACAACCTGGCTTACGTTATTTATACGTCGGGTTCCACGGGGATACCCAAAGGCGTGGCGGTCACCCATCAGAGCGTGACAACGATGTTGCGCTGGGCGCAAGAGGTGTTCGACGCCGAACCACTGAGTGGACTCATGGTTTCAACCTCGATCTCTTTCGATGTGTCGGTGTTCGAGATGTTTTTCCCGCTCTCCATCGGCATCAAGTCGATCCTCGCACGCAACGCCCTTGAACTATCGCAACTGCCGGCCAGGGATGAGGTGAGCATGATGAGCCTCGTGCCCTCAGCAATGGCTGAATTGATCAGAGCGGGAGACGTGCCCGATACGGTGAAGACCATCAACCTTGCCGGCGAAGCCGTGAACCCCGAACTGCCGAAGCAGATCTACGAGCAGACCGGGGCATCGCGGGTGTTGGATCTATATGGCCCAACTGAGGATACCGTTTACTCAACCTTCTCGCTGATTCCAAAAGAGACCAACGGCCTGGTTTCGATCGGGCGACCGATTGCGTGTTCGCAGGTTTACCTGTTGGACCAGCATCTGCAGCCTGTGCCGGTAGGAGTCACCGCTGAGGTGTACCTCGGTGGCGCAGGACTGGCGCGCGGTTACTTGCGGCGCCCTGCATTGACGGCGGAGAAATTTATTCCCAACCCGTTCGCGACGAAGCCGGGCGCAAGGCTTTACCGGACGGGTGACCTCGGGCGTTATTTGCCGGATGGAAATATCGAGTATCTGGGCCGGATGGACCATCAGGTAAAGATACGGGGATTCCGCATTGAGTTGGGTGAGATTGAGGCGGCACTTGCCGAGCACCCCATCGTTCGAGACGTGGTGGTGATGATGCGCGAAGACACGCCCGAAGATAAGCGCCTCATCGCTTATATCGTCCTGAATCAGGAATACGCTTCACCCGCCGACGAATTGCGCGGGAAGTTAAAAGATAAGCTGCCGAGCTTCATGATCCCATCTACTTTTATCTTCCTTGAGGCAATGCCGCTAACCTCTAACGGCAAGATTGATCGGAAGGCGCTACCCGCACCGGATGGCATGCGTCCCGACATCGCGGAAGCTTTTGCCGCTCCGCGAACCCCCATTGAAGAGATGATGGCTACCATCTGGTCTGAAATCATGGAAATTGAAAAAGTGGGTATTCACGACAACTTCTTCAGCCTCGGTGGGCATTCCTTATTGGCCACTCAGGTTGTGAATCGTGTGCGCGATACCTTCAACGTTGAGCTGCCACTGCGGCTCTTCTTTGAAACTCCGACAATCGCCGATTTCGCCAGCTACGTTGCGCAAAGCCAGATGGGAGAAGCTGATGATGCAACGCTGAGTGCAGCCCTCGCGGAACTCTCACAGCTTTCGCCGGAAGAGGTGGAAGCACTGCTGGCAGTGAAGGGTATGCCAGACGCAAAAGGAAATCTCACATGAATCAGTTGACTAAACAGATCGAAGGTCTTCCACCAGAACAACGTGACCTGCTCGTCCTTCTGCTGAGCAAGAAGAAACGTGAAGAAGCCGCTCGGTCGCGTATTGCGCCATTAAGCAGGACCTCTGACACCTTTTCGCCTTCGTTTGCTCAACAGCGCCTGTGGTTTCTTAGCCAGCTTCAGCAGGATAACGCTGTCTACAATGTGGGCGGGGGTGTGCGCATGGAAGGGCCGCTCTCCGTGGCAGCGCTGGAACGAGCCCTTGATGAGATCGTGCGCCGGCATGAATCGCTCAGAACTACTATTGGGCAAGTCGAGGGTGAGCCGGTACAAATCATTACTGACCCGCAGGCTTTCCACTTGCCAAAGTTTGACCTGCGGAATGTGCCCGCGTCCCAGCGGGAAACAGAAGCTCAGTTGTTACTGACGAATCAAGCCCGCCAGCCTTTCAACTTAGAAGGAGGACGACTATTTCGCGCCACGCTGTTGCTCCTCTCCCCACAAGAACACATCCTGATATTGACCATGCATCACATTATCGCCGATGGATGGTCCAGAGGGGTCTTCGTGCGTGAGCTGGTCCAACTCTATGAGGCTTTTGCAAGCGGCAAGTCATCCACGTTGCCCGAGTTGACTGTTCAGTATGTTGATTTCGCTGCTTGGCAGCGCGAGTGGTTACAGGGAGAGGTTCTCGATAAACAGGTTTCGTACTGGAAGGAAAAGCTTGCTGGAGCTCCGTCGCTGCTGGAGCTGCCGAAAGATCGCCCACGTCCACCTGTCCAGAGTTTTCGCGGCGCAAGATACCCGGTCGTAATACCGCAGGAGCTAACTGAGTCTCTGAGGGAACTTGGTGAGTTGCGAAACGCGACGCTTTTTATGACCCTGCTGGCAGCCTTCGAAGTACTTCTCTTCAGGCATGCGGGCCAGGACGACATCGTTGTCGGTGTTCCCATTATGGGGCGCAATAATCCTGAATTCGAAAACCTGATCGGGTTCTTTGTCAATACGTTGCCAGTGCGCACAGATCTCTCCGGAAATCCTACTTTCCGCGAATTGTTAGGGCGAGTGCGCGAAGCAGCCCTGGGTGCTTACGAGCATCAGGACCTGCCGTTTGAAAAGCTGGTGGAAGCTACCCAGCCCGAGCGAGACACCAGCTACTCACCGTTGTTTCAGGTAATGTGCCATCTCGATAACACAGGCGCTCCCGCTTTTGCTCTCCACGGCTTGACTCTGACTCCGCTTGACGCTGACACGGGCACCTCCAAGTTCGATCTCACGCTCGATCTGGTTGAATCGTCGACGGGGATCAACGGGTGGTTGGAGTACAGCACCCATCTATTCGATGACGTCACCATTCAACGTTTGTCAGAACGCTTCCAGACCCTGCTCAAGGCCGCGGTTGCTGCTCCGGATACGCCCATCGCGGCGCTGCCTTTACTGAGCCCGGTGGAAGAAGATCAATTAATAGTTGGATTAAACCAAACGGCTGAAGTCTTCCCGCACGCTCCTTGTCTACACCAGATCTTCGAAGCTCAGGTAGCCCAAACGCCAGACGCTACTGCGGTCAGGTTCGAAGGACAGGAACTAACCTATGCCGTCCTCAACCAGCGGGCTAACCAGCTCGCGCACCGCCTGCTGAAGCTGGGTGTGGGACCGGAAGTGCTGGTGGCGATCTGCATGGAACCTTCGTTGGACTTGTCCATCGCGCTGTTAGCCGTCCTTAAGGCAGGCGGTGCTTACATCCCGCTTGATCCTGCTTACCCGCGCAAGCCCTTGTCTTTCATCCTGGAAGAAACAGGTGCCCCGGTGGTGTTGACGCAAGAAGGACTGGCAGACAACCAGGCCTTCGCAGGGATGCAAGTGATTCGACTCGACCGCGACGTGGAAGTATTTGCAACAGAGAGCACGGAAAACCCGCCCAGCAACGTGACGGATGAAAACCTGTGTTATGTCACCTACACCTCTGGTTCCACCGGCCAACCGAAGGGTGCAATGTTGCACCATCGCGGGGTCCGCAATCGTCTGCTGTGGGGGATTACGAACTACCAGCTGGGCCAGGGTGATGTGGTGCTGCACAAGACGCCGCTCACCTTCGACGGCTCGGTGTGGGAGATCTTCGCGCCGTTGTTGAGCGGAGCGTGTCTTCTCATCGCTAAAGCCGGTGGCCATCAGGATCCTGTCTACCAACTCGAGTTGATGGCGCGTGAAAAAGTGACGCACGTAGATTACGTGCCCACCATGCTGGAAGTGCTGTTGGAATTGGAGGGACTGGACGATTGCGACAGCCTCAAGATCGTGACGGCTGCGGGCGAAGTGCTGACGCGAGGGTTGCGAGACAGGTTCTATTCGCAGACGAAGGCGAAGCTGTACAACCTGTACGGGTCGACCGAAGCGTCGCTAGCTGTCACCTATTGGGTTTGCCAGGCGGACGGAAAAGAACGGGTGATTCCCATCGGCCGTCCGATGAACAACGCGCGGATTTACATTTTGGACAAACATCTACAGCCGGTGCCGATCGGCGTTGCCGGTGAGTTGCACATCGGTGGCGTGGCTCCGGGACGCGGTTATCTGAAGCGACCGGATCTCACTGCTGATAAATTCATCCCCGACGCCTTCAGTGAAACGGGAGGCGAGCGCCTGTACAAAACAGGGGATCTTACGCGCTACCGATCGGACGGAGCCATCGAATTTCTCGGGCATCTCGATCATCAAGTGAAGATCCGAGGGATGCGCCTGGAACTGGTAGAGATTGAGGCATCGTTGTGCCAACATCCGGCGGTGAGAGAAGCAGTCGTGCTGGCGCGGAAGATAACTGCCGGAAACAAGTCTCTGGTGGCCTATGTCGTGAGCAAGCAAGAGCCGCTGCCCAC
>Ga0070700_100000511_pt1 | contig 19322 bp, 30 predicted proteins | sample KBSK5101metaG_FD_65456 | JGI IMG/M metagenome (GOLD analysis project Ga0070700, IMG submission 65456) | Corn, switchgrass and miscanthus rhizosphere microbial communities from Kellogg Biological Station, Michigan, USA - KBS K5-10-1 metaG | ecosystem: Host-associated > Plants > Roots >...
ATTACCTGATTGCAGACAGCAGCTTTTTCGATGGTCGCAATCCCACTTGGGAGCGTGATACAGCCATCTGTGACGCAGAGCCTGTATCTTCCGTACGTACCCCACCAGAATCCCTTGTTGAGCAATCTCTGGATCGATTCATTTACAAGCGATAATAGCCGGGTCGAATCAGGACAAGCACCCGCCACGAAAGGCACCCTGCTGGCTTTCAAATCTCCTAATGTGACCCGTGGCATAAATTATCCCTGGATGTAAATTCTCGCGGTTCTTTTCAAAAAGTATACAACCCTGTACGGGGGCATGATGTTCATAGGTTCTGGATCTCCATCAGTATTGCCTCCGGTGAGGGACATGTCCCCAGCAGGTTTGTAATCCAATGACCCGCCTTGGTCCAGGGTTCCTTCCTTGTCTGCGAGTGTGACGTTGAATTGTTTCAGGTTTGTGGCCGGAACCGTGTCCTCAAAAGTGTGATTGTGTGGGAACAGTTCTTCCTCGGTCATGGTGTGGGTCTCGTTCCCGCCATCTGTAGCCACAGTCAGCACAGCCCCGCTCGGCAATGTCCCAGCCCCGATTGGGAACTTGGCCCGTAGCTCGATCGCTTCCTCCCACATTGGCCCAGTCAAAGTTGTCACAGCCCCGGCACTGCCCCCATCAAATGTGTTCAGGTCTGGCAATGCCTCAGTCCAAATCATGGTAAGTCCGGGCGGGAGTGGGTGCCGCGAATACCATGCCCCGCTCGCGAACACAAATGGGTATGAAGCCAAGGGCAGGCCCAAGCCATCGACCTTGATCCAAGCTTTATTCTGATCATCAACCCCGGGCGCAGTCTGGCTGATAATGATGCCAAAAAATGTATCGGGGAATGTGACGGAACCAACAGCAGCAAACCCGTTCCAGATACCCTGATAGCTATTTGGGCAGAACCCTTCTGACAATTGACCTGGATTAATTGACAGTGTCAGAGAATTTGGCATAGATTCTAGCGCACACTAACATTGTTATGGGTTTGGTCAATCAAGCAATCTCTTTCAGGCCGATGATGCCGTGCTGGACAGCAAAGGCTTTGGTTGGTGTAAAGACCACATCGAATGGTGAATCAAAACCAGTTTTGGTTGCAGTCACAGTGTCAGTTGCAGGGTCAATAATCACCACCGTATTCTCGCCATAACATGGCACGTAAATCAGTCCGTCATTTGAGTTATACCTTACGCAGAATGGATTCGGAGCAGACCCCGGCAAAACCACATTGGCAAGAACCGTATGATTTTGGGCAACCCTTTTCAGTGCGCTGGTGCGAGTGGCAAGATAAGCCCTGCCGGTGTTGGGATTGACCGTTATCCCCCAGACACTTGCCCCAGCCAGATTCACAGTGCCGGTGGTCAACATTGTAGTTGTGTCGTAGATAGCCACAAACCCGTCAGCAGATGCCAGCCAAAGTTCTGCGGCGTTTATCTCGACCTCGTTAAACCCAGCTTTCAAGTTCCAGTCTTCTTCCACCAACCCAATCCCGCTGGTTGTGTTGTACGAGAATGGATTGTATTGGGCGCTGGCATCATTGAACTGGGCATAAAGCAGACCGTAAATAACCCCAGACCGGCAAATGATCCTGTGAATACCGCAGTACGGGTTAAGCAGGCTTCGAGCCGTCCAGTCATCTGGATTTATTGTGGCCTCGATTGCCAGCGTGCTTGGCTCGATCTTGTACAGCCGCATCCTGGCTGATTGCGTTGAACTGTTCCCAGGATCATTCCAGACAGCCACAAACAATTTCCCAGTCACGGCATCGTACGCAATTGATGAATCCGAGAATGAGATTGGGATAATGCGTGACGATTGGACAACGGAAACATCCTCATCCAGTTCAAAGACATACCCGCCACGAACTGCAAACATTGTTCCCCGGGTTGGGTGATAAACAGCTTGATCTAGTGGCATATCAAAAGTTGTGACTGGTGGCACCGGCGTCCCATCTGGTGCGGCTGTTGATGCGATGCTCCATCCACTGGGAACGCCTGGAATGGATTGGCCATTGCTGGAGACTTCTCGCGGCCCACGAAAGACTCTGGATTTGTGAAAAACCATATCATGTTAATGCCGTCCATGAACCATTGTAATAAGCCCAGACTTTACCAACTGGATCTGAATCAAGCTGGCTGTAAATCCCAAGCCCACCAGTCGGGGTATATGTTGGCTCGCCATTGTCTTCAACAGCACCAGCAGACAAGCTCCAACCCAGAGGTATCCCAGGAAGAACAGTTGCCACGGTGCTATCCGGCAACGTCATGCGCTCAGACCCACCCCGAAACACCAGTGATTTTCGGTAAACGGTTCTCATAAAAGTTCAGTCGTCGTTCTGGAACACAGGCGTGCCGCAGGTTGGGAATGTGGTGCATTCAACTGTGCAATGATCGTCTGGATCAACAAAACCGCAAGTGCTGGGCGGTTCGGGTTCGCATTGTTCTGGGTCGTCGATGATTTCGAGTGTGACGGCAGCCTCTGCCGGCTCATGAGTTTCATCCCCTGGATATTGCGCAGTTAAGGCATGGGTTCCAAGTGCGAAGTCGTTTATGTATAGAATAGCCACACCCGCAACCAATGTGGCATCGCCAATAAGTGTGACCCCGTCATAAAAGCTAACAGTGCCAGTTGCGCTGGATGGTGTAACAGTGGCTATCAATGTAACCTGATCGCCAACACAAGCCGGATTCGGATTAGCCACCAATGTCATTGATGTTGGTGGAAGCACAACCTGGGTCAGTTCATCATCAGATTCAAAGTGTTCACCGTCTCCGCTGTATGTGGCTGATATGACATGATCCCCGACTGTCAGGCTTGATGTTGTGTATTGACCAACACCTGCAACAAGTGGCACCACGCTAAGGACTGTATCCCCATCCTTGAATGTGACCGTGCCGGTAATGGTTCCAAAATCGGTTGTGACCGTGGCTGTGAAGATAACTTCATCACCAAAAAATGATGGGTTAAGCGATGATTCGAGAACGGTAGTGGTCAGAGCCTTAACAACCTGAATAAGTGGCGCACTGTCCGAGGCATCATATCCCTGAAATTCACCGCTGTATCTGGCAAAGAATGTTTGCGATCCAAGAGTCAGACTGGCTCCGGGAGCAATGTATTGCGCAGCCCCGTTTACCATGGCTGGCATGGATTGAATAATGATACCCCGATAAAAAGCTACCGTGCCGGTCGGTGTTTGTGCCCCGCCAGAAACTACAGAATCAAATGTGACCGGATCCAAATAGACGGACGGGTTGGCCGAGGAGACCAAGAATGTGCTTGTTGCTGGCCCAATAAACTCAGCGTCAGCATCATAATCTCGCGTGAAGGTAGGCATTTAGGCAATGTCCTCCTTTATGGCTGAACCATCCTCAAGAATTCTCCAGCCTGTGCGTTCCGTGTCGATGCCCAAGCCATAAAAATCGCACATTGCTGCGCCAGTATTGTGATCGATAGACCCAATATCTCGGTACATGCGCCGAAACCAGACCAAATTTCCAGGTTGTGTTTTTGTGTCCAGTCCAGACCCAACCCAAATCTCACCCAGCTTGGGCTTCACGCTGATAGTGAAATTTGAGCCGAGATAAGTCATGTCATCCACAAGTGATAACTGATCGTAAAGCTCGCGGGAATGTTCAGAAATCAGTCCCTTGCCGAATAAAACTACTGGACCAATACTCAGCTTCCACGGTGGCAGAAATGGGAATGGAGTATCGCTCATGTTTCATCCCATTGAATTCTGATCACCATGTGCAGGACCAACCCAGACGGGGTATTGTCCTCGATGGATGCTATCTGCATCAGCCAATAATTTGAATATGTGCCGGGAATGGTCAGTGATCCGGTTAAGGTGCCAGCAATATCAATGGTGTTAAAGCTTGGGGTGCTTTCCAGCATAAACGCAACGGAATATCCAGGGATGGAATTGATTATGCCGGTCGTTGGTCCAGAATAATTTACAAATTGATTGGCCCCGCTGTAGTCACCGCTTTTAAGCCGGTTAGCCCCCAGCCCTCCACTGACATGCCATGTCCTGAAATTTTTTACCGATGCGGCCCCGCCCAAGGAATGAAGCTTAATCCTCAGCCATTTAATATACGAACGCTGAGACAGCCCTGGGCCTGTAAGAATCTTATGCTGGCTTGGAACTAAATTTGGAATGTCTGCGCTGCCGAAATTGATGTTGCCGATGTTGTCTGTAACAGTTGGACCAACCCCGTTCGACTCACTAAGATAAACCGTTGCGGCCATACATCAGTAAGCGTTTATCGTCTCACAATTATCACATTCACCTTCGCTCGGATCGGTTTGCAGATTCACGTCCGTGATCCATTTCCTGATCCGGCAATGGCCTGTTATCTCGATCCTGAACTGGAATTCGTTAGCCCTGGACACAGGTTGTTGCGCGATAAGGTTGCAGGTTTCTGGTGGTTGCGGAATGCGAATCTCGGCTGCGTATGTCCTGGCATTGGGCCGCCAGATGGTGCAATCCCCGGCTTCAGGCACAATCGGTAACGTGCATTGGGTCATTGCCGCGCACACTTTCTTGGTCTGCCATGTGATCCAGTCCGGATATTGGTCAGGTCGAAACTTGAATACGACTGTGACCGTATCCGCGATTTCGTCTATGCCAAGTGTGCCCATGTGCAGGTTCTTGGGAAGGTCTGGTCTGCCATAGTTCTCTGCCCTTGTCTCCATCACAGACACGATCCTGCCCCGGGTGATAGTTGTAACTCCATCAGTTACATTGGAGTAAGTGTCGGCTGTGTCCTGGTTGTCCCTGAGAATTTCCCAAAGTTCAATTCCAGAACATCCTGTAGCGAACATGAACGCTCGTGGTGTGCGTTGGATTCGGCATTGGTTCAGTTGCAGGATCTGGATTAGCGAACAGTCCCAAACGCCTTCCCAAGCTGGTGCTGTCTTTTGGCCAAGATCAGACACAAGGTCGAAATTTATACTGACCAAACCCCGATGCTGCACATGGCCAATCTCTGGGTCGCGATTAGGACCGACCGTGCTCAGGAACCTGTTATCGAACAGAATACCAGACCCGTAATAAAGCAGGGCAGGATCGTCGTAATCCAGGATTGGCTGCACTTCGCGGCTGTTCGGGGTATTAGCCCAGCCTGACCCGAAATTGCGTCTGGCCGTGATGAACGAGTTGTATCCGACACTGGACCGGAACCAGATGTCGCCGTTCACACTGGTCATGCCCCGAGGCGATTCAGGGCCAGCTTCAAGCAAGCTGATGGTCTGGATGGGGTAACGCAGGTTTTTCCATGTGTCCCTGTCCACAGGCGCATTCACGGTGAATACCATGGTTGCTGTCCCGACCAATAGCGGGCCTGTGCCAAGGCTTGTGTCTGGTGTAGCCAAAAACTTCATGCCGTTGATTGGACCGGCGTTGTACGGCACTGAGAATGACCCACCTTCGTTCCAAAACGTGTTCTCGGTGAACTTGAGTATATCTGACCGGCTATTGGTCGTGCTATTGACCAAATCCCCAGCTATAAATGTTCTGCCTCCGGGCCGGGAGATCCATATCCTGCCCCAACCGTAAGCCCCAATCTCGCCTGGTGGCACTTCATCATCAGCCGCTTGTCTGGCTGTGCTGCCATCCCAGATGATGGTTTTGTGTTGGCCCCCAAGGATAATCATGTAGGTCTCAGCCTGGAACATGAACACGAAATCGTACCAGCTTGGGTTCGGGTACGTCACCATGATCGGGTTCCCGGCCTGGTCCTGAACAGGCGTTCCGGCTGTGACCGTGGTTCCTCCTGCGCCACCCCCGAAATATATCATCGGCATCGGATTCACGGTTGTGTTGCTGCTGTACAGACCACCAGCAATAATCACCCCAATGCCCGGCGCTATTCCGCCTGTGATATTGAATGTGATTGTGATTGGGCCAGGAGCCATCGGCACAACAAAATCTTCAGCTACCAACAATGGTGTTCTGGGTGTGATGTCTCTGAGCACGAATGTATCTGACCTGAGAAAGAACAGGTATCCGCCCCGGCTTATGACCCAACCGCTCTGGCCCAGTTCACCGTCATAATATTCAACTCCCTGCCATTTCCCGGTCCACAATGCTTCTGTAGCAGCATCTGCGAACGTGTACGGGCGCATGGCATACGGTGGCCTGGTCCGGGCATATGCACCACGAAAGGTCAGGTTTGAGGCAAAAGCCAGTTGATTGGGTGGGATTAAGCTTGCGGCTTTACCCCGATCCATGCCGCGTTCCAAGGATCTGAACCCGGCTCTGAGTCTATTGGGATCTGGCACTGCTGCATTGTATTAGCCCATGGATTGGATCTGGTCAATGAGATTGCCTTAGCCTTAGTACTGGTACTGAGTCTGTACCCGTACTTGTCTTTGAATGAATAGCTAGAGGGAGGGAGTGAGAGAGAGGCAGAGCAACACCTGAAGTATTGCTGCTTCTCTCTCGAATGAATAGCCGTCGGTCGGTCGTTTCAATCAAGGCACCTGAATGTCCATGCCCAACACTCAAGTTGTAACCAGACTATTCAAGTCCGGGTTGGACCTGCCGATTCGCGCTCTAGTTAATTCGCACCACGCGAGCTGGTTTCATCGGACCCCAAGTACCAGCTTAACCAACCCCAGAATTGCCCCTTGCGGAGCTAATGCGGCATGACAATTCTGGTCTTGGATGTGGAAAGCTACACCGCCCGCTGATTTTACTCAGGGGCGGCGGGACGAAACACGGATTGCGTAAGACCCCGCAGCGCGGGACAGGGTTTTGATCCCTGCGATGATCCGCGTTTCTAAAGTGGGTTTGTTCATTATCTTACGCTTCGTGCTATCGCCCCCGATCCTTCCACGGACCAAGAACGATGAAAGGTTTGCTCAACTCCTAATCTTTGTCAACCAGTTTCGGCATGACCTTGACCTTTTTCGCATTCACCACCAGTTGCCCAGCTTTAAGCTCAACCCGGAAATAGCTCACCGGCTCACTGTTTATGAGCAGGATCGTCTCCTGTTCAGACTTATGAACCTCAAACCCATGCTCACCCAGCCATGCAGCAGCTTTGGCTCGTTCCCGGTCCCCGCCATGAACCAGCTTGATAATGCGCTCCGGGACCAGCTCTTTCAGGACAGCTTCCAGCCACCTGTCCCTGGCCATGGCAATGCCGTTGCCGATCTTGTCCATGGCTGAATGGATTGGCTCATTGCTGGGGATGGAGATGGGCTGGGATGTATCTTGGTTCATGTCGAATACTCCGTAATCCTGAGCCAGCTCAACTGCACCCCGCCAAACTTGCGCAGGGCAGCGCCAGCGTTATCAATACTGTTCACGAACAGATTGCTAGGCGTGGCCGTACCAAGCCTGCATTTGACCGTGAACAGAGCGCCAGCCGCCGTAAACCTGTAAAAACATCGCAATTGCCGCTGTTTGTTCGTGGTATCGCAAAACACAGCCGTAGCTGACAGCGCATCTGTCTCCGCGTTCTTGAACAGGGCAATAATCATCTGGTCTGTAGCATCAGCAGTTACACTTACCTCGGCCTCAATCTCGATATAGCTGCTGGTCGTGTCCTTGGGTGTGAACGCCTGCGAGAACAGTTCCGTCCCTTCGCTGGACTGAGGGATGGTATCGTCATACGGGATCTGGGTCGTGATCTTCTGGGTGCTGACCGTGGATGCCAGTATTTCTTGAAGAACACGCCCACGCTGCGTCCAGCCTGGGATATTGGTAGATAAGGTGGTCAGGACATCTCCGGCATTACCACGGGCAAGCCTGACCCAATGCGTGCCATTATAGTAAAGAATATCGCCAGAGACCACCCCGGTTGGGGCAACATTGTCCAAGGCCACAGTCCTGGTCGTGGCTCCTGTCCCACCTTGAGACACAGGCAGGGTGCCGGTGACTTCTGTGGTATCGGCCAGGTCAACTTTTTGCCAGAGCAAACCTGTGGCTTGGCCTGAATCAGCCATGAGCCGAGTACCGTCAGCCCCGACCGCGAATCGCTGCACGGAGGCATTGGGATTATTTGCGCCGTTGTCAGCAAATGTGTCGCCTTTTGAAGTTGTTGGCGAAATGTCATCAAGGGTTGGGGTTGCACCCGGTGCTCCAGCCACGCCCGGAGAGCCAGAAGGGGAAATGTTTTGCCCCGTACCAACAAGTGTTCCATCTGGAACATTTCCAACCGCCCCGGTATTTTTCAAAATTACAGAAGATACTGTTGGAACTGTTGAAATCTGGAACAGTCCCGCATTGGAAACGTAAACATACTGGCCGGGGATCATCCACAAACTACTATCGACCCCAATTGATGGTGTGTCGTCACCACTAGCGGCCTGGTTGAAAGAGCTTGTTGAAGTGCTGAAAGCGTTTGCGCCATTAGTGCCATTTGATCCATTTACACCCGCTGGTCCTGCTGGTCCGGGGACTTCTGTTACAACCTGATCGTCGCAACTTCGACAACAATCAGCGCTTTGGGGAATGGCGGCAGACATATACCACTCAATCCAATTAAAAAGCCGCAGTGTCAAGAGCAAACCCTTGAACACTGCGGCCACCACACCACGGCTCTACGTACCGTGTTCCTGCCAATGCAAACCACGGCGGACCGAGCAACCACCGGACCAAACCGTACCGCGGCCCACCGGACCACATTTTTGCCATACCGGCCTTTCGGCCCGAACCATGCCTCACCGCACCTGAGCCAACCCCGGCGTACCTCCACCGGATCATACCACGCCTGGTTTACAGGTCGATGACTTCAAACTTCACGACCTGAAATCTTCCGTACGATGGTCGGAAATCTCCCACCCCGATTAGCTTGCCTGCTTGCTGAATGACTTCATTGAGCAAGTCCGGTGCAACATACTCCGGCAAGTTGCATTGCAATTGAATCGTTGCGCACCATCCAGATTTCATCGCTGGCCGAGTTCTTGTGATCGCTGCTCGCTGGATGCAAACCCGCCGCTTGTCGAGAAAGTCCCAACTTTTTTCACCGAGAGACGCGAGCGGAGTCAGAGACACAATTGCAGCCTTCATCAGATCCGACATCGACTTGCGTGAACTTCGTGGATCTTGCCGATACTTGGCCGCGCCAATAATTGCCATGCGCAAATATTCTCCCGGAATAGCGATCTCACCATCTTCCGTTCTGTAAACATACGACTCGATGTCATCTGTTTTCTTGGCAGCACTGCCCTTCTTGGCCTTGGACTGTTCTGCGACTCGTTCGCAATTCCACCGATGGAAAAGCAGATCGCTCACGCCTTGAATTCTTACTTCCACTACGTACGGAAGTTCAAACTCGATTGAATCTTTTGCTCCATTTGTTGGAACCTCGCCGCCAATTTCAGTGGCTCGTTTCGTTTCTGTTTTGATAGGAACCTTTCCATGTCTGACCGCGTCTCAGCACGCCTCGACCTACCCATACTTGCCAAGGCAACGCCACGCCGCAGGTACAAAGCATCTGCCCGCTGAGTTGTACCGCAACGTTGAGAACGCCGCCAGCAACGAACAGATGCCAAATTGTTTTTGATTTTCTCATCCGGGTACAATCGGATTTAACTGTACCAATGCGAAGCTAACCGGACCGCTCCAATCCACACCAATTAAGTGATTGAATGAAATCAAAATACGTAGATAGTGTCAATTGAAATTCATGGCTGCTCGAAAAAAAATTGAATCTCCGTATGCCAATCTAGTAAAAATCAATGACTATGGCTCGCCCACCAAAGGCAAGAGCCAATTCGCATATGACCGCGCAGCATTTGCCAAGCGCTGGGGGCCAGAGCGTGGGTGCCCGCCCCGTTCGGTGTTGTTTCGGCGCATAGCCGAGCATATGGTTCCTGGTCGGTTTGAGTGGCATGACTGGACAATGAAGGTAGTGGAACCGTGTTGCGGAGAGCACGGCATGGCATCAGACCGGGATTATTTTAGCAGTGCTGGGGTTTCAAATTTTCTTGGATATTCCGGCACGTCAAACAGCGCGAAAACTTTTAATATCACGGGTTTTGCAATTACTTGGTGGCTCGCCGATCCAATGAACAGTTCCGTGTTCCTGTGCAGCACCACAATGGGGTCCATTCGCAAACGGGCCTGGGCACAAGTGCAAAGCTACTATGACGCCCTGGATGCAAACGATATGGGTTTTGGACATCTGGTAAACACGTCTGCGGTTTGGCAGTCACAGCCCGGCGATAATTTGAACGCGATTTTTTGCAAAGCTGTCGCTGACGGAAATGTTTCTAAAACTGTATCTGACATTGTTGGAGTTCATACCAAGCGACAAATGCTTGTAATTGATGAAAGCGAGGGTGTGGCCCCGGCGATTTGGACTGCACCGAAAAATCTTTATGCTTACCCAATGGACTCTGGTGGAGAGTTCATCATGATCGCCATTGCCAACGCTCGATTCAGGCTAAGCCAATACGGTCGTTACATCGAACCAAAAAACGGATGGACTTCTGTTACGCCTGAAATTGATGAATGGGAAGGAAAGCCATTCGTGGACGGTCAGCCCCCTGTGATGGTGTACAGGTTTGATTTCCGGCGCAGTCCCAATGTTATCGCAGGAAAACAAATCTCAAAGCATCTCCCCGGAAAGGCCAGGGTTGAGGCCAAACTCAAAGCCTTAAAAGAGCGTGGCGGCGAGAATGACCCAGATCATTGGTGTTACGATTTGGGATTTCCGGCTCCCGAAGGCTTGTCTAAAACGGTGTTCACCGAAACCATGATCGAGAAGTACGGCGGCTACGGAAGGCACGAATTCAGCGGGCGAGCCTTTATGATCATCGGTGCATTTGACCAAGCCTTTGGTGGAGGGGACCGGCCCTGCCTGAAGTTTGGAGCGATGGGCATGATCAATAACGGTGAGTGGGGGATTGAATGGTTAGCAACAGAGTTGCTTTATGTTGATGCAGAAAGTTCAGACCCGGTTCGGTATCAACTGATGAAGCAGTTGCAAAAACATTGCCAGGCCGTGAAGTATCGTGGACAAATCGTTCAGTGCGATCCCAAAAATCTAGCCGTTGATTGCACAGGTGAAGGTGGATTGGCTGACATCATCCAACGCGAATGGAGTCCAGACGTTATCCGCATTCAGTTCAGTGGTGCGTGTAGTGACAATCCGTGCAGTTTAGAAGATCCACGCCCGTCCAGTGATGTTTACCTGAACAAACGTGCTGAGATGTCTTTTCGTACGCGCGATATGCTCATGTCTGGCCAACTCAAGGGCATTGACAAAGACACAGCAGTAGAAATGTGCTCGATTGAGTACCGCGATCATAAGGACGGAAAACAGATTTTGATCAAGCTCCAACCCAAAGACGAATACAAAAAGAAGTTCGGTAAAAGTTGTGATTTATACGATTCAGGCATAATGCTTTCGGAAGTAGCCCGGCTCAGAGGTTTGAGGATCCAAGCCATCGGCCACACCATCTACAAAGTCGAAGCCTACAACAGCTTCGTAGCCAAGGCCGCCACAGTCCTTGAGCAGGACATACGCGATTATCATTCAGAACCAGCCACACCAGACCTTGGCGATGATATTGAAGTTGATGAGGAGCAGGAACAAATCTATGCCAATGACAGCCAGTTTGATTAAGCCTCGGCTCAAGTCCAGAACGGCCTTGCCATACGGTGGCCAGTACCAGCTCAACCTACCAGAGAAAGGCATGGTCGGGTCCGGGACCAATTTCAAGAACCTGATTGGGGCCATAACCAAGTACCGCAGGGCTAATGCAATCCCAATTGGGCTTGGGTTCAGCGAGGAAGTTGAGCGCGAGGTCTGTGCCCGGTACTCGGACATGTGCAAGGAAACAGATGTGCGTGTGCCCAGAACTGCGGGCAAGTTGTCATTTGGCGATGTCTGGCGTGGGACCAAGATTTATGGCTCATTTTTACTGGCAGGCAAACCGTTTGAATCTCAGGAAGTGGCCAATGCCCGCGCTGCGACTTGCGCTAAATGCCCGCACAATCAGCTTGTGAGCAGTGGCTGTGTGCGTTGCACCAAGCTCCAGACTTTGGCCAAGGAAATACTAGGGAACTTGAACACACCATCAGATGGAGCATTGAAGTCTTGCACCATCTGTAAATGTTTCAATGAGGTTGCGGTTTGGTTTCCGTTGGAGTTGAACTGCAAGGATCTGAGCGAGGAACAGAAGGCTCAGTTCGCTTACGCCCGAGAACAAGTCAACTGTTGGAAGCACTGCTGATCATTTTTTAATCTCTTTGATTGTTGCTGTCCCGGCATTTATCAATCCAGCAAACAAGAACCATCCCCATCCATCTTCATGATGTGCAGCCAACCATCCCGCAATAAGCACACAAGATAATGACATGAGATTAACGGCTAGATTGGCAAAGAAAAATCTCATTTCTTCCTTTCCCGCTCCCACTTGAGGGCCGCGTGCCAAGCTGTGGACATCAGTGGTTTCTCGCGAATGTTGTCGGGGTTATCTGGTTTCACCGCATTTGAATAAATCCATTCGCAAAATCCCGCTGCGTCCAGATCGGGTTCCTTTGGTGGTTCTGGTAGGACTGCTGGCATCCAGTGGGTATAAACTGTTCCACCAACGCTTGAACGCTTGTCCCATTCTGTCAATCTGGGACGCCAATCGCACTCTTTGCCCCAGATCCATATTATTGAATCCAATGGAGGCCATTTGTCTTGAAACTTCACCCAGACAAATGTTGAATTGTATTTCACCTGAGCCTCATCTGGCTGCACGGCTTTGGCCTTGCGGCGGCGAAAGGCCAAGTATTTGACCCAATTTCTCACAACATGGCCTGCGGTCATTACATCTCTGCCGTCCCAAACAGACCAATTCTCTTTATGATCCATCCACTCATCTAAACCTGTAACAAACTCATCTTCTGGCACCAGTTCCCAATCTTCACCAACGTCTATTTTGCGCCGTTGTGGACCCCAACACAGACTCGCGACTTTCTGCCATGATGATGGAATCTGGAACCAGTCTGGTCCTGCCCCCAAATATTCGTCTCCGGGTTTAAGCCTTTCCCCCTCATTCAACAACCGATACCCGTAGCCTGGATTGATTGTGCTCATAAACAGTTCCAAATCTTTCTTTGAACAGCGTGGTTCACTGCCGGTTTTACCAAGTGGACAAGCATCAGCGCATGTGCAGTCGCAAAGGTCACTCATAAGCTTATCAACCTGAAATACCTTGTCTGTTCCCGACCCGTCCCAAAATCGAATGGCACATTGTTTGTGCCTGACCATGAGTAGGTGCTGGCGATAGGCACACCATTGGAATAATACCCAGACAGACAGTTGGTGCTGGACCACCAGTTGGTGATGGCCAAATCCGTGTGCCAGCGAACCAGATCGGGTGAGGATTGAATCCCAACCCAAGTCATGATCGTGTACGGGTTCCCGGAGAAATCGCGATAACCACTGGCCGAGATGTCCACGGACTGGACTGGATCGCGTTCAAGGCGATTAGGTGTGGCAAATATGCCCCTGATATAGATCACGAGTATGGTCGCCACCGGCTCATTGGTCAGAGTCGCGGGGAATGGCCATGTGATAGGGATTGGTGCTGGCACTGGCGCATTCGTGCTGGGTATCTTGCGGCACAGGTCCAGCATGAGTTTTACCCCGGCTGCGCCAATGCCTGCGGCAAGGCAACCGCCAGCCACGGAGTTATTTGTCTGTGCTTGCGCGTGCAGGTTTGAAAACAGGATCGAGAGCAGTATCAGAACTTTGGTTTTCATAAGGTAAGTTCGGTTTGATGCGTTTTCGGATCGAGCCATGCAAGCAGTTGTCGCGCGTTTCGCCCTGCGATTGTGTCTCGCATCCACCCCGATCCATCACAGCTTTCAACGCCCATAACTTGGAGTCTGTCCAGTTTCCATTTGCTGGTTCCGCAGCGCCCGACATGGACCCTCTGGAAATGCTCACACCACATTGGAATATTGCGCCACTTCCATTGCGTGGAGCCGCCAACGAAAACAACGGCAGCATCTTTGGGCACGTCTCGCGGGGTCATGCCGTCTTGAACCACGAATGCCAGCGGCCACTCATAAAGCCTCGCCACGGGCGCAAACCGTTTCCATGATGCTAACGTTCCAGCCCGGTCAGCAACCACGTCTGGGACAGCAACCCACAACGGTTTGAGTTTGGATCGCTTGACCTTATCCAGCAGCGCCAGCCAGCCGATATAATCAAAGTCTGTGCCTTTCGAGAAATGGATGTAGGCATCGTTATCCAACGCAAATGGAACTTCTTTCCTTGGCTGCTTGAAATGAATCGGGCCAATCAACCATCCAAGCCTTCCCGGATTGGCGATAACCAATTCCACGAACGCTTTCGATGAGTGGTTGCAGCACATCACCATCATGGCCTTGGGCAGTAAATTACGTTGGTCTTTTCCGTCTCCATGACGTGAATCGCGTATAGCGATGGCAGCGCATCCATCAGCTTGCGGTAAAACCAGTATGCCACATTCTCAGCCGTCGTGTGCCCCAACAAAATAACCTCGTTCAGATTTTGGTGATCCAGCATCGCAATCAGCGGGTCAACTGCCGCACTTATCTCAGCATAATCCACCACCCAGGACAACTCCGGCACAAGGTTGCCTCGGCACACAACCACGACACGATAGCTGTGGCCATGCAAGCGATGGCACTTGTGCGTCTCGGGTAGGTGCGGCAGCGAGTGAGCCGCTTCAAACGAAAACTCTTTAGTTACGGTCCACATGATTCAACCCATGCTCTGTGCCAGTGACGGTGTGGCCATCAGCGACATTGCAAATGCGAGTGCGATTATGTTTTTCATGGTAATCTTGCCTTTCGCTGTTGTTCGTACATGACCCTGATAGCCTTGCTTTGACTCAGACTGCGATGCCCAATCCGATCACAGATGGCTGGGATTGTGGACAACACAGCAAAAGATAGACGCAGCCATGCAGTTCTCTCTTTTTTGGTTAAGGTGTCCCACTTTTTATTGGTCCAAGAACGGTCTGGTGTCAGACGCAGCATTTTGAAATCTTCATTGCTTAACGACCAGTCGATTGTTTTGACCCAACCCATTCCAAACGTGCTCACGGATTGGTACAGGGTTCGAGCGAACCATTCAACATCGCCATCCTGCGTGTTGCCAACGATGTCTGCACCGTTGTTATGCAGGAAGCAGGCAATAGCATCAATTTCGTTTGTTGCGTATTTCACGGAAGCTTTCATGGCAACAAATCTGGCACGGCATATTTGCTCATTAACTCCGTCAAGATTCTGCTACGGCACAAAGCGCAAATGTCGGCATCCTGAAACCTGTCAGCAGGTCTTGGCCCATCCTGAAGCTTGAAACACGCCTCAAGCAGCACCACGGGTTGCCAAGTGCCATCAACTGGATTTGGACTGTTCGGCATAACCCGCGTTCCACTCCATGGCTGGCCAGCATTGATTTGGACTCGCACATAGCCATCGGATAAGGCTGGCCGACCGCAAATGTCACAGAATTGTTTGGTCATAGTGTGAGTCACGATGCAATGAGAGCCAGCGCTTTCTTGGCCATTTTGTACCACGGCAGTTCGTGGCCAGTCTGGACAGCGAGACTTGCGCACTCAACGGTGTTTATTGCAACCCTAAGCGCATTTGCACAAGCATCCCTTTGCCCCTGAAGTTCAAGAACTTGCTTTTCCTTTTGTCTTGCAAAGGCATACAGCGGTTCGAGTCGAGTTATTTGCCCAGTATCGTCAAGGCATTCCATATATGCGGCCTCGAATCCAGATCCATCATATTTTAATGGGGTATTCATGTTTTGATTGGAAGCGGATCGCTTCCGTCTGGTCTTTTGTTTGTGGTGAACCATTCGCAGAGCTTTTCGTAATGCTCTGCAACTATCGGCTCATTGGGTGGCACAGTCAGGTATGACTCAACCAAACCGTAAAGTTCTCCAATGTATTGCTTCAAACCGTCACGTTCGCACCAGAGGCATAACTGATTTTCTGGCTTCGTATCCTCTGGTCGATTCACAAACGCCGTGCCACATTTTATGCACATGCTCATAATTCCTCCTCGTTGGCGCAGACCGCACACACGCCCGCCTTCAGTTCATCTTGCCGAACCAGTTCGCGACCGCAGACGTTGCATTTGGTGAAAACAGGATCGGCTTTCTGCTTGAATTGTTCGTAGTTTTTAACGCCCGCATATTGGAGGTTTGCAATCAAGTGATCCAACATCATGCGGTCTGATTGGGGTATGTGCTCGTTTGGGCGAAGTTGCATCGTTGCGAGGTGTACTAAAAGCTTTTCCAATGCCTCGTACTTCTCTTTGAGAATTGTGACTTCTTGATCTGCGGTTAGTTTGTCCATGGTGTGATGTATGAAGTGAACCATTTCCCAAGCCCATCCTTGGTCCAGTATGTTGATATTCTTTCCATGCTTTTTGTGATATGGGCCATCGCAAATTGAGAGCAGCCTCCAAATGATTTTGTAAACATCTTCTGGTGATCCGTTCACCGCGTGTTTGTTGGCACAGGAAATCGCCGCATCCCACGCAGCCTTGGCCAGTTCGCCAGCATCCTTACCTGCCCCAGACCAAGAAGAAGCATTAAACCAATTCTGGAAAAGCGTGGTCATGGCAGTTCTATTCCGTCTGGTATAAAATCGATCTGGTTCCCGTAGGCATCTTCTAGGAACCAGCCTTCAAGGCGTTGTCCACTCCGTAAAGCCGAATCCTTAAATTCATCTGGAAATGCGTCTCTGTGCCATGGGTCCAATCCGCGATGATAATTGTCGCCGTAAAACGGATGCGGATTTGGTTTTTGGGTTGGACCAGTTTTCATGCCCAAAGACTTTCGTGAAGTTTCCTGCGTTCCTCTTCCAATCGTTCCAAGGCTTGTTCCTTGGTCTTGCCAATGCCAACAAGTTCGCCTTCAACCTCACTGCCAAAGATGGTTCCGATCTGTGCCGTGGCCTTCCAGCAAGGCTTGCCGTGGTTGGGACACAGCTTGAACACAACGCCTTCCATCGTCAGTCCGGGCGTGCAATCATAATGAATGTGGGTTTTCATCGGCTGAAAGTTTTCCTGATTCTCGGCCCTTCCAAAGACAGATCAAAAATGAAGTCCCCAAAATATCCACGTCTGGCCATGAGCCTTTTGCACAGGTCACAGGTGATTGCTCCGATGTGGCAGGTGACAACTGGATATTTCCCGCACATGGTGTTGTTCAGCCGCTTTGGGTCTGGAAAGTGAATCTTAATTCTTCTCATACCTCGCTCCACATGCTCGCTAAAAGTGTTCCGGGCAATATACCCAAGTCGCGCATCGGCTCATTGCCAGACCGCATTCGCATCAGTGGCTTATTCGCGGGCGTCCCCAGTCCTTTGGGGTCTCTGCCGCTTCCTTCTTTTGCCCGGAACGTGAAGTAACGGCTTTGATCGGTTAATGGGAAATCAATGGCGGGCACGGCAGAGAATTTCACTCTGCACGAAAGCCTCATTTGCTTATGCTCTGTTACCAGAGAGTTCATATCGTAGTTTAGGGCTTTCTCACGATGGTTGCGTCTTATTCCGCCACGTGCCCGTGTTAATTCTTCTCATACCTCGTATCCCTCTGAGACCGTACCCGTTTCAGAAGTTGCTGCAACGTTATCAGGATCGTCAACGTGAACAGGCCAGTCAGCAAATCCCGGCGAATGGTCTGCTCGATGGCGGCAGCGAGAAACAGTAGAGCGGTGGTTGGTTTCATAGTCTGTACCGTCTTAATTCGTTATCTGTCATGATGGTAATTCTGGGCCGACGTGACCGCAATTTGAGCATGTGTATTGAATGAACTCCCCAGGATTATATTGAGATCGATACTCACTGTTCACGCCCCAGAAACAAGTCCATGAATCGCTGCCACAACATGGGCATTTCTCGCCATGCGGTTTGACATCTTTTCCGTACCGTCGGTTGCACTCAAAAACACTCCAGTAAACCAAATCGCTCATAGTTCACCTTTGTAGGTTTTCATACAGTCTCCACGTCGATAGCTTTCGGTTCATGAGCCAGCCTTACCCCAGCCTTAACAATGGGCTTGGCCACAACCCCCTTGGGTGTGATGCCAAGTTTGAGCAGGTCTCGAATCTCGCTCATCCTGGGTTCGAGTTTACAGCAATTTGGGTGGCACTTGTACAGCAGGTGTATATCCACAACCGTAAATTCAAAATCCTGAGTGATGGTCTGACCATTGGCCCGTGCCTGTTCCTGAACAGGTTCAACCTCTGCGGCCCGTTTACAGTACTCCTCAGAGATAGCATCAAATTGGTCATGGCTTTGCGCCTGGGCCAGTGCAGCGGCACGTTCACGCTCAAGCTGGCTCAATCTATCGTTCCTGGCCTGTTCCTCGGCCCTGACCCGGGCCTGTTCCAGTGTGGCAAAATCCCCAGCCAACCTGGTCACACGCAGGAGTTCAGCTTCGAGTTCGGATTTGAACTGATCGCGGGCAGACCATACAGCTTTTTTGTAATCATTGGCCTTATCAATGAGCGGGGCGATCCCATCATCCACAGCCTTGATGAGCCGGCGCAGGGTTAGCTGGGCTGAGACTGCGCCCATGTTTTCATCTGCATTTGTCACGGATTGGATCGCACCCGCCATGGAAATGGCCTTCTGTTTTTCTGCCTGAGCAGAAGCTGTAAAGATTATGGGCAGGGATTTATTAACTACGATGGCTGTGCTCATGTTCAATCTCGCAATCTGCGGATCATTTCCGGGATTAGATTGTGCCACATCACAGCATCATATACGGGTGTGCCCTGGGGCCATTCAGGGCGCTGACAATGATTCAGATAACGCTGCGTGGCTTCAGCTAATTGCTTGTTTGTCATGGCTTCAAATTTGGCGCAATCCTCTTCGTAATTCTGTTCGCATCCAAGATGCTTTTGCCAAGCATCTTCGCCCATGACAGACCTGAAAACTTTTTCAACCATGCTACTCATTCCGGGTTTAGTTGGGATTTGATTCGATCTATGTACCGCTCGATAGCCGACGTATAAAACTGATCAAAGGTCGTATCCATCAGCTTCTGTTGCTTGAACTGAACAAATAAAATTGCCCTGAGTCTTTTTGAGGGCGAAGCAAAACCCAATGGCGCTTTCACTTCTATCAATTCCTCGGCATCCTCGCCGATGGGTTGTATCAATAATTTAACAACCCTTCCGTGTGTGTCCATGAGGGCGACCTTTTCGGTCGTGGTCAGTTCCGGGGTTGAGCCACGAAATGATAATGATCCATCGGCACGACTTCCGAAGCTTGTAAATATGGCATCGACCGAAAGTGCTTTCATGATTTTTTATGCTTGGGGCACAATGTTTCATATT
>Ga0070700_100000523_pt1 | contig 19212 bp, 19 predicted proteins | sample KBSK5101metaG_FD_65456 | JGI IMG/M metagenome (GOLD analysis project Ga0070700, IMG submission 65456) | Corn, switchgrass and miscanthus rhizosphere microbial communities from Kellogg Biological Station, Michigan, USA - KBS K5-10-1 metaG | ecosystem: Host-associated > Plants > Roots >...
GGGCTGATCGGCATCCAGATGCGCCGCAGCTGCTCCAGATCGACGTGCCCCTCGAGGCTCTCGCGGACGTGACGCGTGGACAGGCCGTGCCACACCACGTCGGCAAACCAGGGCGAGACATGATTGAGCGCGGCCGCGCGGATCCGCGGCTCGTGCGCCGTTGTCAGAAGCGACAGGCACGACCCGAGGCTCGTGCCCAGGATGCCGATGCGCTCGAATCCCTGCCCGGCCAGCCAATCCACGGCGCGCCGCGCGTCGAGCACCGCCTGCCGGCAGGACTGGAGCGTGCGCACGACGTTGGCGCTCACGATGTAATCCGCGCGAGTGAGTTCGGCCGGCATGCGCACGTCGTGATAGGGCAGGCTGAGGCGGAGGGCGGAGATGCCGCGGCGGGCCAGCAGCCGCGACAGGCCGACATGTCCGCCGGCGTCGGCGTTCCACTGCGGCAGCACCAGCACGACCGGCCCGCGATCGGGCGGGTGGCCGTTGGTAGCGCGGCGCTGCGCGGCGGCGCTGGGAAACCATCGTGCGGCCACGGTGTTGTTCTCGGGGTGCGGCGTGGCCAGCGCGCTGGGAAACCGCAGCGTGCCCGACTCGCCGTCCGCGGATCGCCCGGGATCCGCCGGCGTGAACACGAATTCGTCCGTCGGCGGCGGTGTGAAGAAGGCCTGTGTATCGCGCATGACCGCGTCGACGTATCGCCCGACGCGCGCCGCGTGATCGATGGGCCCGTCCCCGTTTGGGCTCTCCCCGGCGCCCCAGCCCTCGAGCCCCCCAGCCCCCTCCAGCGCCAGCCAGTCCAGCCCCCACTCGAAGGGGCGAATCACGCGGTTCTTCGTCGCCGACGCGAGCCGCTGTTCCCACGAATGGAAGAGCGCGGTGAGCAAGATCTACCAGCCTCTCGAGACGTCTAGCGTGCCGGACCGCGTCCGCCGCGAATATGTGTTTCCAGCGACGCCGCGACCTGCAGCAGCGGCACGGTGGCCGGTCCGACGAGCTGTGCCCCGATGGGCAGCCCCGCGCCCGTCGTGCCGCACGGGATGCTGATCGCCGGGTGCCCCGTGATGTTGAACAGCTGCGTGAGCCGCAGGGTGACGTTGCGCACCGGTTCGTCCACCGCGCCCACGCGTACGGTGGCGGCGCCGAGCGGCGTGGCGGGTACGGCAAGGGCGGGTAGCAGCAGGGCGTCGCGGCCGTCGAGCGCCGCCGACACCTCGGCGCGCAGCACGTCGCGCCCGCGCAACGCCCGCAGGTAGTCTTCGGCCAGCACGTAGCGGCCGGCTTCGAGACGCACGCGCACCGTGGGCGTGTAGTCGTCGGGCCGGCTCTCGAGCGTGCGCGCATGAAACGCTGCCGCTTCGGTGAGCGCCACGTGCAGATAGATGGCCGCGATGTCGCTCGCGTGCGGGATGACCACGTCGTCCAGCACCACGCCGGCGGCCGCCAGCCGCGCACACGTGCCGTCGAATTCCCGCGCCACGTCGTCGTCGAGGAGATCGAGAAAGTAGCGCCGCGGCACACCCAGCCGCAGACCGTGCGCAGGGCCGGGTGCCGGCGGGCCCTCGAGCGCGGGCGCGTCGGCAATCGTGCGGAAGATGGCGGCGGCATCGGCCACGGTCGCGCAGAGCGGTCCCACATGATCGAGCGACGCGCTCAGCGGCACGACACCGCGCGTGGGCACTTCGCGGAAACGCGGCTTCAAACCGACCAGCCCGCAGGCGGCCGACGGAATGCGGATCGAGCCGCCGGTGTCGGTGCCGATCGAGGCGTACGCCATGCCCGCGAGCACCGACGCCGCGGAACCGCCGGACGAGCCGCCCGGAGAGCGCGTGGCATCGAGCGGGTGGTGCACCGGACCGTACGCCGACTCCTCGTTGGTGGTGCCGAGCGCGAACTCGTGGAGGTTGGTCTTCCCGACCAGCACGGCACCCGCGTCGCGCAGGCGTGCCACCACCGTGGCATCGCGCGCCGCCACGTGCCCGCGCCGCACGTGCGACGCCGCCGTGGTGGGCAGCCCCGCCATGTCGAGGAGGTCCTTGATCGAAATCGGCACCCCGTGCAGCAGCCCGCGATCGCGGCCCGATTGCAGCTCGCGATCGGCCGTGCGCGCCGCGTCGAGCGCCGATTCGCCCAGCACGGTGATGAACGCGTTGATCGAGGGGTCGCGGTCGCGGATCACCGCGAGGCAGTGCGTGGTGGCCGCCTCGGATGTCGTCTCTCCGGCACGGATGGCCCGGGCGAGGCCGACGAGCGAGGGCAGCTCGACAAAGGCTGTCATCGTGGCGGCGCCGGCGCCTCTGGGCCGGTTTCAGGGGCGCCAGACGCGTCGTCGTTCCAGTCTGCTGTTCGCAGCAGGCCGGCGCTGCGGGCCAACCCCTCGAGCGCCGGCCGCAGATCGGGGAGGCCCCGGCGCTCGGCGTCGGCGCGGGCACCCTCGAGCCAGTCTTCTGGAGTCATCTGGACTTCCGATCATGCCATACGCCCCCGTGTGTCACGCGGCCGAGGCCACTGTCCGATAATCAGGCGTATGCCCCTCCAGCCGCTGGCGTATCTGGACACCGACTTCCTCGCGAGCGGGGACGGCCGGCCGCTCCGGATCCTGGCCGAGTACCTCGAGCCGCTCCGTCGTTTCAAGGCGCAGAACATCCAGGACACCGTGGTGCTCTTCGGGTCGGCGCGCGTGCACAGTCGCGAGCGCGCGGAGCTCGCGCTCTCCGAGCACATGACCGGTGGCGTCGCGGACGAGAAGCTCCTGGCCCGGGCGCGCAAGGCGGTCGAGTGGTCGCGCTACTACGAAGACGCGCGCACGCTGGCCAAGCTGCTGACGACGTGGTCGATGTCGCTGGACTCGCCGCTGCACCGTTTCGTGGTCACGAGCGGCGGCGGCCCCGGCATCATGGAAGCGGCCAACCGCGGCGCGCACGAAGCGGGCGGCAAGACCATCGGCCTCAACATCCGGCTGCCGTTCGAGCAGGGCGCCAACCCCTACATCACCGAGGGGCTGCACTTCGAGTTCCACTACTTCTTCATGCGCAAGTTCTGGTTTGCGTACCTGGCGAAGGCGCTGGTCGTCTTCCCGGGCGGCTTCGGGACGCTCGACGAGATGTTCGAGATCCTCACGCTGATGCAGACCGAAAAGCTGGGCGAGAGGATCCAGATCGTGCTCTACGGTTCCGAGTACTGGGATCCGATCCTCAACCTCGAGCCGATGGCCGAGTGGGGCGCGATTGCCGAGGAGGACACCACGCTGATCAAGCGCGCCGACACGCCCGAGCAGGCCTTCGCGCTGCTGAAGGACCACCTCTCGGAACATCACCTCCAGAGGCCCGCGCCGAAGAAGACGCCGCAGCTCGCCAGAACGCGGTCGTAGCCGCGGTCACTTCGAGAGTTGCGTGCGGTCCGCGTCCTTCGCGGCCCGCTTCTCGGCGAGCGCCTGCTGTTTCGCCGCCCGCTTGCGCGACAGGTCCTCTTCCCGCACCTGCGCCTTCGCGGTCACTCGCGCCTCCCGGACGAGCTCGCGCTCGTCGAGTACGAGGTGGCGCCAGCGCGCGCTCCGTTCCAGTCGCTGCAGCTGCAGCCATCCGAGCCGGCCGAACGCGGTGGCGCCAGCCGGCGCGGCCGTCCGCGGCGCCCGCGCGACCTGCTCCAACCCGTCGGCGACGACGCTCGTGGCCGGGACGTCCATGCCCCGCGGCCGGATGAAGTCGCGGACGAAGTTGCGCTGGCGCCTCAGGATGGGCGGCGGAGGTCCAGCCAGGACCGAGGCGAGCTGGCGTTCGTGCTCATCGAGATCCGTGGCCATGGTGAGCAGTCCGCGCTCGGCATCGGCCAGATACTGGAAATGCAGCGACGCCTCGTGCTCGGGCACCAGGTCCTCCGCGTAGAACGACATCACCGGCCGCCCGACGATGGCCGCCTCGAGAAACGCGCTGGTCGTGATGCCGACGACGGCGGCGCTGTAATACAGAGAATCGAAGTAATCTTCGCGCCCGCGGTCGTCGACCGGCGGGCCGCCAAACAGAACGACGTTCCCCACGTCACGCCAGGCGCCGTCCGACCAATCGGCCGTTCGCGACGGGTGAGGACGCAGCAGGATTCTTATGTCGCGCACCGCCGGGTCGCTCGAGCGCCGGAGGTGCGACGCCCACCGCATGAAGACGCCGGGCTCGGGCGGAGTTCCCGGAAGCAGCGCCGAGCACGTCCACAGCACGTACGGTCCTTCGTCCGGCAGACCGGCCTGGCGCGCGAACTCTGCGCGGGAACGCGCCGGGACGCGCCCGAACCAGCGGTCGTAGCACTGTGCCCCGGTGACGACGATGCGATCCTCCGGAACGCGGTGCATCTGCATCGCTTCCCGCTTCTGGACGTCGTTCCACACCAACAGCGCGTCCGGCACGTCGCGGATGATCGCCTTGCTCGAGAGATGGTCCCAGCTCCAGACCATCACCGCGGTGGCGATGCCGCGTCTGCGTGCGCTCCGAAGCAGATCGATCTGCGAGCTGGCGACCAGGCCGACGAGCGGGGTGATGACCAGCAGGTCCGGACGCTGCCGATCGAGATAGCGCTCGATGTCCGGACATTCCGGCACGGCGCGATCGGCGGCGTCGAGCGCCTGGCTCACGAGGCGCCGCGTCGGGGACCACGCCAGCAGGGGTGACCGCGACAGGCGAAGCATGCCGGTCGGCGTGCGCTCTTGCGCGCGGACGTGCAGGGTGGAGGAGGACGAGTACGCCGGTCCCAGGTATCGCAGATAGTCGATTGCGAAGCGGATCTTGGCGGGGAGGAACAGCGAGTCTGAGTCACGTACCGCCGTGCGTCCGCACGTGACGTTGGCGTAGCCGGCCGTGAGGCGATCGACGATCGGCTGCCCGCCGAACGACGAATCGTCGCGTTCGGCGCCCAGATGGATCTCATGGCCCCGCCGGGCGAGCTCCTCGACGACCGAGTCGAGGTTCCGGTAGTAGCCGTTGTGGAGCGCGGCAAAAAGGATCTTCACGGTCGGGAGACGTGGGATCTTAAGCGAAAACACGGCTGTGATACCGTTGGCGGTCGCCGGTCCATGAGAGTCGGACGCCCCGCCGTTCTCGTCGCATGCACGGCGTTCGCCGCATGCGCCGGCAGCATCAAGCCGTCGACTTCGCCCGCGCCGCCGGCGGCCGAGGCGCTGCTCGTGCTCCCGGGATTCGGATACGGCGGTGGCGGGGAAGCCGCATTCCGGTCGCTCGCTCCCGCGATGGCGCGAGAAGGCATGGATCTCTACGTGCCCGCCTACATCTCGCGCGGCGGTCTCGCCGACGGACGTGCGAAGCTGCAGCGCTTCCTTCGAGCCCAGCGTCTCGAGCGGTATCAGCGGCTCCACGTGTTTGCTTTTCTGGCGGGCGGATGGACGTTCAATCCGCTGATGGAAATGGAGCCTCTCCCGAATCTTGCGACGGTCGTCTACGACCGCAGTCCCTACCAGGAGCGGGCGCCGCGTATCGCGGACGAACACCTCCATTTTCTCACCTGGGTGCGGTACGGCAGGCCGGTGTTCGACGTCGCGCACACGCCGTATGCGCCGCTGTCCACGCCAGGAGTGAAGGTCGGCATCGTGGTCGAGACCACGCCGACCTCCTTCGTGAAAGCGCACGAGACGGAAGCCCGCAGCTATGGGCCGTTCCGTTTCGAATGCGAGGCGTTCATGCAGCGCTACGACGACTGCACCTATGTGCGGCTGAACCACGACGAGCTGTACGTCCGCTTCGCGGACGTCTGGCCGGAACTGCTGGCCTTCATTCGCAGCGGCCGCTTCACCGCCGCCGCCACGCGGACGCCGCCGACGGGCGATGCGCTCGCTGGCAGCCGATGACGACGCCGCCGGCCACGTCAGGGGAGACGCCACGGCGGGTCCTCGCAACGAGACATGCCGGATGGGCGATTGCGCTGGCGCATTGGCTGGCGCGGCACGGCGTCCGGCCCAACGCCGTCTCGGTCGCGGGCGTCGTCTTCGCGACCGGGGCAGGCGTCGCGTTTGCCGCCAGCGGATCGGCCATTGGCGGACGGCGCGCGGTCTTGCTCCTCGTGGCCGCAGCCTGTATCCAGCTTCGCCTGCTGTGCAACCTGCTCGACGGCATGATTGCGGTGGAGGAGGGGTTCAAGACGAGGACCGGCGACATCTACAACGACCTGCCCGATCGTGTGGCCGACGTCATCATCCTGGTCGGCGCGGGATATTCGGCACGCGCGTTCGCCGGTGGCGTGACTCTCGGGTGGGCGGCGGCGGTGATGGCGCTGTTCACGGCCTACGTGCGACTGCTCGCCGGCTCACTCGGTGTGACGCAGCACTTCATCGGGCCGATGGCCAAACAGCATCGGATGTTCACCCTCACGCTCGCCACCCTGGCGGCCACGGTCGAAGTGGTCCTCGATGCGCCGCCGCGCGCCATCCGCGTCGGGCTCGCCGTCATTGTCGCCGGGTCGATCGTGACCGCGTTCCGGCGAACCGCGCGCATGGCTCGCGAAGTCAACACGCGATGATCGCGACTGCGCTTGCCGCCGTGAGCCGCCTGATCGCGGGACCCACCGTGGAGTGGCTGTGCGATCCATCATCCGAGGCGCAGCGGATCTATTTCGGCAACCACTCGAGCCATCTGGATTTCATCGTCATCTGGTCGGCGCTGCCGCCGAGACTGCGGCGGCGGACGCGACCGGTCGCCGGGCGCGACTACTGGGATCGCGGCACCGTCCGCCGGTATGTCTCGAGCCGCGTGTTTCGCGCCGTGCTGATCGAGCGCGGACAGGCTGCTGGTCACAACGGCCTCGTGGCCGCGCGGGAGTCGATTCAGCGCATGTCCGACGAGATGGGCGACCGCGACTCGCTGATCGTGTTTCCCGAAGGGACGCGAAGCCCCACCGGCGAAGTCGCGACGTTCAAGAGCGGCCTGTTCCATCTGTCGCGCCTGCGTCCGGACGCCGAGCTGATTCCGGTGCACCTGGAGAACCTGAATCGTGTGCTGCCGAAGGGGGAGGCGCTGCCGGTGCCGATGCTGAGCCGTGTGGTGTTCGGTCCCCGGCTCGAAATGCCGGCCGGCGAGGACAAGCAGGCATTCCTCACGCGGGCTCGCGCCGCCCTCGTCGAGTTGAAGGCCGTGTGATGGTGCTGTTCGAGGATCGTCCGCTGCTGCTGCTCGTTTCGGGCGTCGTCACGCTGCTCGTCGTGGCGTCGATCGTGGGGTCGATTCTCAGCCGGCGTGTCACCAGCGGCTCGGCCCGCGCGACCGTCGACAACATCAACGCGCGCATTCGCGCGTGGTGGGTGATGGCGCTGCTCTTCATGGTCGCGGCAACGACTGGCAGGGCGACGTCGATCCTGCTCTTCACGCTGGTCTCGTTCCTCGCGTTGCGCGAGTTCGTGACGCTCGCGCCGACCGCGCCCGGAGATCATCGGGCCCTGGTCTGGTCGTTCTTCGTCGTGACGCCGCTGCAGTACTACCTGGTCTGGCTCGAGTGGTACGGGATGTTCAGCATCCTGATCCCGGTCTACGTCTCGATCTTTCTCGCCGTGCGCACCGCCCTGGCCGGTGATACGCAGCGGTTTCTCGAGCGCACCGCCGTCAATCAGTGGGGGCTCATGATCTGCGTCTATTTCGTGAGCTACGTGCCCGCGCTGCTGATGCTGCGCATCCCAGGCTTCGAGCGGCAGAACGTGAAGCTGATGTTCTTCCTCGTGATGGTGGTGCAGTTGAGCGACGTGCTGCAGTACGTGTGGGGCAAGTCGATCGGCCGGCATCGGCTGGCGCCGTCGGTGAGCCCGAACAAGACCTGGGAAGGGTTGATCGGCGGCGTTCTCACGGCCACCCTCGTCGGCGCGGCGCTCTGGTGGGCCACCCCGTTCTCACCCGGCGTTGCGGCGCTGATGGCGCTCGTCGTGACGACGATGGGAGTGGCCGGCGGGCTGATCATGTCGGGGATCAAGCGGGGGCGCGGCGTCAAGGACTATGGCGCGCTCATCTCCGGTCACGGCGGCGTGCTCGATCGCGTGGATTCGCTCTGCTTCGCGGCGCCGGTGTTCTTTCACCTGACGCGCTACTTCTACGTGAATTGAGACGGCTCAGGGCTTCAGGAACCCGTCCACGATGCGGACGAACTCTTCCGGCTGCTCGTCGCTCGGATAGTGTCCCAGGCCGGGCATCGTGACGATGCGCGCCTGCGGCAGCACCTTCTTCAGCTCCTCCTGGGTCGCCGGCGGCACGATGGTGCTGCGGCCGCCGAGCACGTAGAGGATCGGCGCCTTGATCGTCCGCACGTAACGCCACAGCTCCGTCTCGACGAACCCTTTCACCAGGTTTGGATCGCGCTTCCATATCAGGCGCCCGTCGTCGCGCCGCTTCGTGCCGTAGCGCACGTAGGGCTCGAGCACACGGTCCGGCAGCGGCTGCGCGGCCGCGCGCATCTGCGCCAGCAGCTCCTCGGGCCCGGCCCATCCGTTCTCTTCCTGCTTCACGCGGCGCGCGTACGCATCGGCAATCGACCGCGGCCGTTCGGGCCCGACGTCCTCGGCGATGACGGCGGCCACCAGCTCCGGATGCAGGCCGGCGAATACCTGCACTACGCGCCCGCCCGTGGAGTTGCCCCAGAGCGTGACGTTGCGCAGGCCGAGCGTCCGCACCAACGCCTCGAGGTCGCCCACGTGGTCCTCGACGAGATACCGCGCCTGCGCATCCCAAAAGGAGTCGCCGTGGCCGCGCAGATCCATCGCGATCACGTGATAGCGGCTGGTGAAGCGCGGGGCGATGTGGTCGAAGGTGTGCGCGATCCGATCGATGCCGTGCAGCAGCACGAGCGGCGGCGCATCGGGGTTGCCCCAATCGAGGTAGTGGAGGCCGCCGATGAAGCGGTCAATAGGGGCGCTTACACCCGGGATCTGCTGGCAGGCCAGAGTCGCGATCGTGAGCAACCACATGCACGTCGTTGCCGAAAACGGCTTCATGCCTCGGCAGTTTACGCCTGCCGCCTGCGGCTCAGTTCAAGCTCTCCGGGGCCGGGCCGATTCTTCCGGGGACGCGCCGCCCGTCCCCCCGGGGCAGACGCGGGCCGAAAGAACGAGGTACCACTCATGACCGTCACCAGCATTAGCGCCGTGGCCGTCTCGTTTCGCACCGTGACGCTGGATCACCTGCACGCAAAGGCGCCGGCCCGGAAGCCGGCGGGCCCGCCCGCCAAAGACTCGGTCGAGCTGTCGCAGCAGGCCGTGGCGGCAGCCCGCTCCACCGATCCATCGGCACGCGCCGAAACGGTGTTGAAGACGTTCGACACCGATGGCGACGGCGTCGTCACCAAGACCGAGTTCACGGCTGGCGCCCGGAAGCGGACGGCTATCGGGAACGCCTGATCGCCTCGGTGCACGGTGGCGCTATGATCGCCGCCGTGCAGACCTCACTCATCCTCCGAACCCTCGCGCTCGGCCTGATGATCGCCGCGAGCGCGTCGGCGCAAGCCCCCGCCGCGCGTAAGGCCACGCCGCTGACCGCGCAGGACTACATCGACATCCAGCAGCTGCTCAACCGCTACGCGTTCGCGCTGGACACCTGCTCGAACAACGGCTACGACTACGCCGACCTCTACACGCCCGACGGGATCTTCTACTGGGGCATCGGCGGACGGAAGTCGGTGGGGCGCGAGGAGCTGGCCGAGGCGGCCGGGGGTGGCAAGCAGGGCTGCCGGAAGCTGAAGACCGCCAACCGTGAGAACCCGATCCAGACCCACATGACGGTGAACGCGATCATCGAACCGTCACCCGAGGGCGCGATCGGCAAGAGCTATCTGGTGTATCCGGGAGTGCAGGGGATCAGCGGCGACGGCACGCACAACGGCCACGTGGGCGGCTATCAGGACGTCTACGTGAAGACCGACAAGGGGTGGCGCTTCAAGCGGCGCATCCACGTCTTCCCGCCCGACATCCCGGGCAGCTACGTGTTCCCCGAGTAAGACCAGGCGGACCTGAAGGTCCGCCTCTACGTACGTGGCTGCCGGTCTTCAGACCGGCCTCAGTACAGCAGGTACTGCGCGCGCAGCGCTTTGAACGCGTCTTCGTCGGCGCGCCACGAGTCGGCTATGCGGGCGCCAGATTCGCCGGCCTCGATCTGCTCGCGGAAGCGCGGCGCGCCCGCCAGGATGTCGATCGGCAGCTTGTCGTGCTCGTACTCGTAGGGCGGCTGGCGCCAGATCGGCTTGTCCGGCTGCGCGCGATGGAACGCGCCGATCAGCGCCGCGCCCACGAGCACCGGCTTGAAGATGCGTCGATCGGTCACGTGGATCTGGCAGCCCCCGCACGCCTGCTTCGCGTGCTTCTGAAACGTCGGCTCGAACATCGCCGGCCGGAAGAAGACTCCGGGAAGACCGAGCGCGTTCAGCTCCTGCGCGAAGCGCTCGGCCTCGACGCCCGGCGCGCCCACGAGCTCGAACGGACGCGTGGTGCCGCGCCCTTCCGAAAGGAGCGTGCCCTCGAAGAGCACGGTGCCGGGATACACCACCGCGGTGTCGAGTGTGGGCATGTTCGGTGAGGGCATCACCCACGGCAGGCCCGTCTCGTCGGCGAACATCTCGCGCCGCCACCCCTCCATCTTCACGACCTCGAGCGTGGCGCCGAGGCGGAAGTGCGAATTGAACAGGCGCGCCAGCTCGCCAATCGTCATGCCGTGCCGCATCGGGATGGGGAACTGGCCGACGAACGATTCGTTGCCGGGCACGAGCGCGGCGCCCTCCACGTCGACGCCGTTGATCGGGTTGGGCCGGTCGCAGACGATGACCGGCACGCCGTGCCGCGCCGCAGCGCGCAGGCAGTTGGCCATCGTGTAGATGTAGGTGTAGATGCGCGCGCCGATGTCCTGCAGGTCCACCACCAGCGCGTCGAGACCGCGCAGCATCTCCGCCGTCGGTTCGCGCGTTTCGCTGTACAGCGAGTAGACGGGCACGCGGCGACCAGGGTCGTCGCGGTGCGGCGTCTCGATCATGTTGTCCTGCACGTCGGATCGGAAGCCGTGCTGCGGACCGAAGATCGCGCCGAGCGTCACGCCGTCCGCGGCGGCGAGCCGATCGACGATGTGCTCGAAGCCCACATCGACCGACGCGTGATTGCACACGATGCCCACGCGCTTTCCACGCAGGCGCGGGCTCGAAAGCAGCACGCCGGTGCCGAGCCGGACGGTCGCGGTCATGACGGGTGACATGGTGGCCATTATGCCCCTCTGCGGAGTGTATCGGCGCAGTCAGCACGCACTTTGCTCGTACCTCGTCCACACGCGGTTCTCCGGCGATTTGGCTACGGTGGTCGTGCGCCCGGTGACGGAATCGTCACCCGTGCAGAACGGCCGCGGTGCAAGCCCGGGAAGCCGCAGGAGGAACAGTCATGACCCGCATGCGGATCGCTATTGCCGCCGTCCTGTGTCTCACCGCCTCGACGGTGCACGCACAGAACACGCATTTCATCGTCAGCGCGCCGTCGGCCAGCGTGTACAAGGCGCCGACCAACGTCAGCCCCGTTCTCGGCGAAGCGAAACAGGGGACAACCCTCGAGGTGACCCGCGACGTCGGGAGCTGGGTGAAGGTGGCCTGGTCCAACGCGCCGGACGGCGTCGGCTACGTCCGCAAGAGCAGCGGCACGATGGGCGCGCTTGGCCCCGCCGTGCCCCCGACTGGCACGAAGGTGGCTGCCACGAAGGCGGCAGCCGCTTCGCCGGCCTCCGCCTCGGCTTCCGCGCCGCGTGCGACCTCGGCCCAGGGCGTCCCGGTCGTGCGACCGCAGCCGTCGGCGGCGGTACCGACGGGGTATGTGGCGCCAACGCATCGCTTCGGCGTGGGCGGCCAGGTCGGCGGCTCCGCCATCGGCGCCGGCTTCAGCGCGCGGGCCTGGACGCCGTCGCAGAAGTTCGGCGTGCAGCTCGACGTCACCCACCAGTCGATGTCGAACGAGGTGTTCTTCACGCGGATGTCAGCCACGCAGTTCGGGCCGCGCATCCTGTATGCGTTCAATGACCACGTGTCGGACAGCACGTGGGTGCGTCCATACGTGGGCGCCGGCATGCACGTCCTGCGTGCGTCGCTGACCGATCCGGCGGGCGTGGCGATGTCGGACACGCGGATGTCCGCCCAGTTCTTCGGCGGCGCCGAGCTGACGCTCTCGGCGGTGCCGCGTCTGGGTTTGAGCGCCGACGTCGGCTACCAGTGGTACCAGAGTCCGTTCGTGGGCTACACGCTCGACGGCATGATGGTGGGCGTTTCGGCCCACTGGTATCTCAAGTGAGTCTTAGGTCTCAGGTCTTAGGTCTTAAGCCGGCCTGAGACTTAAGACTTAAGACTTAAGACTGAGCCGCGATAATCTTGGTCCCCCAATGCGGAAGACCAAGATTATCGCTACGGTTGGACCGGCGACGAGCACGGAGGGGCCGCTTCGCGACCTCATCGCCGCCGGCGTCGACGTCTTCCGCCTCAACTTCTCGCACGGGTCGCACGAGGCCCACGGCGAAGTGGTGGCGCGCATCCGCGCGCTGGCCGCCGAGGCCGGGCGCAGCGTGGCGCTGCTTCAGGACCTGAGCGGGCCGAAGATCCGCACCGGCCTGCTGCGCGATCACACGCCGATCGCGCTGGCCACGGGCGACGAGCTGGCGATCGCGGTGGGCAACTTCCTCGGCGCCCCGGGGCGCGTCTCGACCAGCTACGAATACCTGCCGTCGCTCGTCAAGGCGGGCGACATGCTGCTGCTCGACGACGGGCGTATCCAGCTGCGCGTCGAATCGAGCGACCCGCAACAGATCCGCACCGTGGTCGTCGACGGCGGCGTGCTCGGCGAGCACAAGGGGATCAACGCGCCGGGCGTGCCGCTGCCCGCGGCGGGTCTCACGGAGAAAGACAAGGCCGATCTCGCCTTCGGCGTGCGGGCCGGAGTGGACTTCGTGGCCATGAGCTTCGTGCTGAGCGCCGATGATCTGCGGCAGGCGCGCGCCGCGCTGCGCGAAGCGGGCGCGCCCGACCTGCCGCTCGTGGCCAAGCTGGAACGCCCGGAAGCGATCAAGGCGCTCGACGACATCCTGCACGCGTGCGAGGCGGTGATGGTGGCGCGCGGCGACCTGGGTCTGGAATTGCCGCTCCAGAGCGTGCCTCGCGTGCAGAAGGCGATCTGCATGCGCGCGCGGAGCGTGGGCGTGCCGGTGATCGTGGCCACGCAGGTCTTCGAATCGATGATCAAGGAGCCGCGGCCCACGCGCGCCGAAGTGAGCGACGCCGCCAACGCCGTGGAGGACGGCGTCGACGCGGTGATGCTGGCCGGCGAAACGGCCGTCGGCACCTATCCGGTCAAGGCGATTCAGATCCTCGATCTCGTGCTCCGCGACGCCGAAAGCATCCCGAGCGCGCGCGTGCCGCTGCAGGAGGCGCACGTGCGTGCCCCGCATGGCCAGGGGATCTGCGAGGCGGCGGTCACGTTGGCGGAACGCGGCAATGCCTCGGCCATCGTGGCGGTCACGCGAGGAGGAAAGACGGCGGCGCTCCTCTCCGCGCTTCGCCCGACCACGACCATCGTGGCCGCCACCGATCAGGAACCGGTGTTCCGGCGCCTGGCGCTGTCCTGGGGCGTGGAGGCGCTGCTCGCGGACCTCTCGGGCGACATCGACGTGGCGGCCCGTCGCATCGGCGCCACCCTCGTGTCGAGGGGCATCGTGCCGGCCGGCTCCGCGGTCGTGCTCGTGAGCATGAGCCCAGAGCTCGGCCCGGGCCCGTCGAATTTCCTGAAGCTACAGAAGATCTGAATCGTTCTTTGCGGAGCGCGCTAGAGCTCGCGCCAGCCGCGGCGCAGCAGCGAGTCGCGAAGCGCGCGCATCCGCGCCACCGCGCGCGGGCGCAGGGCGAAGCGTTCGGAGGCGATGATGCCGGTGGGAGACTCGACGCACAGCTGAAGCCCGCCGGCGCCGCGGTAGACGGCGCACAACAGCCGCTCGTTGTTCCACTCGAGCCGCCACAGTGTCGCCACACGATCCAGAGTGGGCGTGGGATTCAGCACGCACATTATAGGACTGGTGAGACAGGTGGGACAGGTAAGACAGGTGGGAAGAGCGCTTGCCTACCTACCCGTCCTACCTGTCCTACCTGTCCTACCTGTCCGGATCCGAAGGCGCTACGGCGCCTTCGGAACCAGTTGGCCGCGAATCTCGCCGCCCGGGTTCGTGGTGGTGTGGATGTTCACGTAGGCGTTGCCGTTGGCCACGGCCTGGATCACGTCGTCGATCGTGTTGATGCCGATCGCCGGGGTGGCGCGGAAGGACGCCTCGCCCACGCGGAAGGTGGTGACGAAGTCGCCCAGGCGGCCCGCGATGGCCGGGAAGTCGATCGCGACAGGGCCGCCGACGCCCTTGGCCCCTACGTGGATGTGGCCGGCCGTGGTCGTCGTCGGGATATTGAAGATCCGGAGTGTGACGGCAAACTCTTTCGCGACCGGGTCGATGGCGACTTCCGCCGTGCCCGCGCCGCCGGACAACAACACGGTCGGCGTTTCTTCACCGCCGCCGAGCGTCGCCGTCGCCACGATGACCTGGGCCGACGCGGCCGCCGCGCCGATCAGCAGGGCCGCCGCCATCGTCGCGCCCACGTGTATCGCTCTCTTCATGAAGTCGACTCCTTGTGAATCGGGCGCTCGAAACCGCCCGCTGAAAATTTGACCGCCCCCGCCGACACGGCCCGACGGCGCGCATTGAGCAGGATCCCTGCCAGCTCTACGAGGTCCGCGTCCGGCCGGATTCGTCTGTTCAGCGCGGAAACGCTTACGGCCGCCGAAACCCCGTTTCGCAACCCGAGACCCGCCGGTGAGCCGGTTTGCCTGCCGCAGGCACCTAAGGAACGGGAGGCGAACGTGAGTGCAATCGGACGGTTGTGGATAGTGGTGGGGCTGCTGGTTGCGGGGTGCCTGGTGCTGGCGGGCGGCGCGTTCGCGCAGGCGCCGGCGGTGGAGGCCGCGGCCGGCGTGCAGCTGGGAGGCTGACGCCGGCCGTGCCCTGAGGCCGGGGGGCTAGGCCTGTTTGGCGATGACGAGCGGCGCGATCTTCTTGTAGGTGGCCTGCGGGATGATCTTCTTCGACGTCAGGTCGGTTTTCGCCTTGTACGGCCGGCCGCCGATGATCTTGTCAGCATAGGCATCGCCGATCCCGGGGAGCGCTGCCAGCTGGTCCTTGGTCGCCGAATTCAGGTCCAGCAGCGTCGCGGAAGCCTTGGCGGTGCTGGCGGTCTTGGCCGACTTCGCCGTGCCGGTGTGGTGCTTCGCCGTCTGGGCCTGGGCGGCCGATGCCGCCATCAGGAGCGCCAGAGCTCCGATTCCGAGTCCTTTCAACACATGTCGCATTGCGTGCTCCTTGAAAGCCCGGCGCGCCTGACCTCGGCTGCCGGCCGTCTCTTCCACGATGCCAGCCCGCCCTTTTCCCGACGTGAACGCCGGATTAATTCGGGCTAAGGCGCGGCCCGCCAAGAACGCGGGCCGCGCAGGCAGTGTCTGGCAAACCGGCTTAACGCCGGTTCGCTATTGGTGGCTTGATCGCGACGCAAGGCGCCCACTAGGATCCGGCGCATGCGTGCGCTCTCCCTCCTCACCCTGACGCTGCTGCTCGGCGGCGCAAGCCTGGCCGCCGGTGAGGACGCCAGCCGCCGGCGTCTGGCCGAGCACTGGGCCCCGGTCGTGTTCCAGGAAAGCCGCTCCACGGTGCTCGACTTCATCACGAGCTTCGACTACGACGGCGACTGGAAGGGGGACAACAACTGGCGGAATGCCTACCTGTTCGACCTGCCGGGGCGCGCGTATTACAGCGTGATCGAGTCCACGAACCACTTCTTCATCACCTACGCCTTCTATCACGCGCGCGACTACACGGCGCGTCCCTACGAAGGCTTCGCGCCCAAGACCGAGCACGAGAACGACATGGAGGGCATGACCCTCACCATCGAGAAGGACGGGTCGCAGTTCGGCAAGGTCGTGCTGCTCGAGACGCTGGCGCACGACATCTTCTACAAGTACGACAACCGCGATAACCGCAAGGTGTCGAACGGCACCCTCAAACTCGATGGCTCGATCACGTTCGTCGACGGCCGGCCCGCGGTGTACATCGAAGCGGAAGGGCACGGTGTGAAGGCCGCCAGCCGCGCCCAGGCCAACTCGGGCAGCTCGTTCCCGGGCGTCATCTATCGCTACACCGGCAAGGCCGCTGTGCCGGAGAGCAATCGCGACCCGAATGCCACCTACGACCTGGTGTCGATCGAAGACACGTTGTGGGCGCACCGCTTCGACGTGGGCTCGACGTTCTGCTGCGCCGATTCCTACTCGATGAACGGCGGCGCGACGGAAAGCATCGGCAGCGCGTTCAACGGTCCGATCGGCGGCTGCGCGGCCAAACCGCCATGGGGCTGGGACCAGGCGAGCGACAAGATCGTGAAGGGCGACTGGTTCCGCGATCCGCTCAAGGCGTATCCGACGCAGATCCGGATCCAGAACTTCAGCGGCACCTACGTGCACAACCCGTATCTCGAGGGCGACGCGCGCAACGCCGGCTCGCCGTGCGCCGAGAGCACGACCAGCAAGACCGTGAAGACGGCGCTCGCCTCGAGCCTGCTGGGCATCGGACGTGCCATCACGGACAAGGGGCTCACGACCGGCGATATCGGCGGCTCGGCCAAGCAGCTGTTCCTGGGCAACAACCCGCTGCTCGAATGGGCGCAGAAGGCGCAGTTCCAGCAGTGGACGTGGGATCAGTCGCTCAAGGCGCTGCCGTCAATCGTCACGCAGGGGCTGCGCGACGAAATGCGGATTCCGAGCCTGGCGGGTTTTTCGCTCACCAGCCCGTCGTTCAACGCGCCGACGCGCTATTTCGACAGCATCGTGGTGCGCTACCGCACGCCGCTCGAGGGACTGCGGGCGCGGGTGGTGTGGAGCTACGACCCCACCGGCGATTTCACCGACGACCTCAGCATGACCGCGCCGATCGCGCGTGCCGAGGCGCCCACCATCGCGCAGATCAAGCTGCGCGACAGCCCCAAGTGGGATCCGTCGAAGACGATTCTGCGGCTGAAGATGCTCATCGAGTCGGCGGCGGGCGTGGTGGCGGAGGCGTCGCCCGGCGCCGCGCCGTCCTCGTCGGATCAGTTCACGATCAACTATCTCGTCTTCGATCGCGACGCCTTTTCGGATACGTTCGAGCGCCCGAAGTGATAGGCCGAGAGGCGCAGGCCGCTGAAGGTGTCGTTGAACGCCACCTCGGCCCGGTCATCGCCGGCGGCGCCCGCCGCCACCATCAGCGGGATCAGGTGTTCTTCGCGCGGGTGCGCGGCGCGTGCGGCCGGCGCCGACGTCCACTGCGCCAGCCGATCGTTGCGGGCGCCGGCGTCGAGCACGAGGCTCTCGCGCAGCCAGCCGTCGAACGCTTCCGACACCGGCGCGGCGCGCGGATCCCTGAACGCACGAAGATTGTGAAACGTCATGCCGCTGGCCACGATGAAGACGCCCTCATCGCGCAGCGGCGCCAGCGCGCGCCCGATGGCGATGTGCTCCACGGGGTCGAGCCCCTCCTTCAGCGACAGCTGCACGGCCGGGACGTCCGCGTCGGGGTAGGTGAGCTTGAGCGGCACGAACGTGCCGTGGTCGTAGCCGCGCGCGGCGTCCGACGCGGTGTCGATTCCGGCGTCTCCGAGCAGCGTGCGCACGCGCGCGGCCAGCGCCGGTGATCCGGGCGCCGGCCAGGTGAGGGTGTACGACTCCGGCGGGAAGCCGTAGTAGTCGTAGAGCATCGGCGGGTGCTCGGATGTCATGACCGTCGGCACCGGGGCTTCCCAGTGCGCCGACACGACGAGCAGCGCGCGCGGCGGCGCCGGCGGCACGTCGCGCACCGAGCGCAGGTAATCGGCCAGCGTGGCGACGTCGTCTGGAGGAAACCCCATCTCGACGAACGGCCAGGGGCCGCCGCCGTGCGGCACGAAGACGACCGGCATACGCATATGCCGATCGTAGCTGTTGCCTCTGGCTTACGCCTTAAGTCCCAAGCCCTCAGCCGTCCAGGCTCTATGCCACCGCGATCGACGGCAGGCGGACTTCCAGGTCGCCGTTGCGGAAGGCCAGGAGGAACGCCTCGACCACCATCGGGTCGAATTCAGTGCCAGCCCCCTTCTCGATGATGGCCTTGGCGTCGAACGGCGACATCGCCTTGCGGTAGGGGCGATCGCTCGTGAGCGAATCGTAGACGTCGGCCACCGAGATGATGCGCGCCTCGAGCGGGATGGCGTTGCCCGCGGTGGAGTGATAGCCGCTGCCGTCGAAGCGGTCGTGATGCGCGAGCACGATCGGGATGACGCGCCGCAACGATCCGCCGACGGTCTCGAGCGTCGCCACGCCGCGCTCGACGTGCCCCTTCATCTCGGCGTATTCCTCGGCAGTGAACTGCGCTGCCTTGTAGAGGAGGTCGCGGCTGATGTCCAGCTTGCCGATGTCGTGCAGCAGGCCGGCGGCGCGGATGTCCTCGATCTGCGAGTCGTTCAGGTTGAGCCGGGCACCGATCCGGGCCGCGTACTCCGACACGCGGTACGAGTGGTGCTCGGTGTACTCGTCCTTCGAGATGAAGTGCCGCAGCAGAACCAGCACGCCGTTGTAGGTCTGCCGCAGCTCGCGCACCTGCGTGTTCTTCATCTCGCACACGGTACCCATCAGGTACGCGGTGACCAGGAGCGTGCCCGCCCAGGCGACGAGGTCGGCCAGCTGCTGCGGGTGCAGGAAGAGCCAGTCGCCCGTGCGCGCGGTCGGAAGCGCCGTGACGAGGAGGGCCAGCAGCACGCTGCCGTACGCCGTCAGCACCGCGTGCCGGCGGCCATAGAGATACGCCGCGGCCACGGTGGGCAGGGTGTAGAAGCCGAGCACCACGCGTTGCGCGTCGGCCAGCATGTTGAGCAGGCCGGCAATGGCAAACATCGAGAACAGGAGCAGCAGCTCCTTGTTCACCACCTCGAATCGCCGCAGGACCTTGGGGGGCATACCGGGCCTGACCAGGGGCAAGCGGTGTGCCCGTGCAGGCGAGGTCAGTCCCGTGCCATGGAGCACTTATCGGCGTCCTGTATCGGAACAAAGCTGTGTCCGATAGTGATCTGGGACGGGACACGCAGGGCCTGCATGGGCCAGCGACCCGAAATCAACCACGGATTGCGCGCTCTTGCGCAGGT
>Ga0070700_100000548_pt1 | contig 18871 bp, 14 predicted proteins | sample KBSK5101metaG_FD_65456 | JGI IMG/M metagenome (GOLD analysis project Ga0070700, IMG submission 65456) | Corn, switchgrass and miscanthus rhizosphere microbial communities from Kellogg Biological Station, Michigan, USA - KBS K5-10-1 metaG | ecosystem: Host-associated > Plants > Roots >...
TCGGGCCACGTCAACAACACCGCGAGTATTTCTGTGCTCCTGGATACAACGGCGGGCGATGCCCAAGGTCGTGCGGCCACTCGTGAAGGAGCAGCTGCGGCGTCAGTGGCGGCTCCTCCGACAGTTGTACCGAATATCTTCACCAGCGCCGCGACGAACGGCACTGCAGTGACGAGATATGTTGGCTACTTTGTCAGCAACGCCAACGGTGCCTCCGCTGTCAGTGGTGCAATGAGCTCCCGGCTGATCTACGAAATAACCATTCCGTAAATCTGCTAAACCTTTACGGGGTCGCTTCCTGGTTGTCGCTGGTTCTATACGAACTTCGAAATCAGGAAGCGATTCTGTTCGAAAGGAGGCGACACAAATGTTTCAACTCAGGCTGTACGTTTACGTCGTCTGCGCTTGCGCTTTATTGCTTTCAACTGGCGCAAGAGCTAATGCTCAAAAGCAATCTCTTGGACTAACTCCGGCACTAGTGGACGCGAATGTTAAGCGTGGACTTACCTACACACAGAATTTCACTGTAGTTAACAACACCACTACCAAGTTGCGCTTCCATTGCATGGTCAGGGACTACTGGTACGATGAACAAAACAACGCTCGACTTATCGGTAGGCCAGGCACATTGCCGCGATCAGCTTCTCTGTGGGTCCAGTTTGCACCCGAAGAAGTAATCGTAGAACCAAATTCTTCAAGTACCATTCGAGCTATCATCTCCGTGCCGAAGGATGCTTCGGGCGGTTATTACACAATCCCCTTCTTTGAAGGTGAGCCAGTCGAAAAGCCTGATGTAAAGGCCGGCGCCAATTTTGCTGTGCGCCTTGGTGGTTTATTGATGCTGGCAACTGAAGGCGCTTCAGAGTATGCCGTCGAAGTAAAGAGCGGAAAGATTCAGCCTCCGACCGGATCTTCCGAACTGGAAATCCAATTAGATATTCACAATCACGGAACTTCGCATGTTCGCCTGCGGGGTATGTTTGCGATTCTTGACGCAAGCGGCAAGCTTGTTGGCAAGGGTCGCAACGAAGAAAAAGCCTACCTGCCCGGCCAACGTGATATTTACAAGGCTCCTTGGGGCGACGACTTGCCGCCCGGCCACTACACTGCCGTAGTGACGCTAACCTACGATCGAGCTGGGCTCGAACCCGCCACGCTAGTTTATGAACTACCGTTCGATCTCAAGTAGAAATTTCCCCGGCAGAAGACCCCCCTCCCACCATGAATTCGTTGCGTTGCGTTCGAGCACGACGAGTATGTGAGCTTGCCCTGATGGCGGGGCTTTTAACTGCGCCCGCGCTGTCACAAACACAACCTGTCACCTCGGTGAATCCTTCGCCAGAGGCAGCTGCGACAAATTACGCGATGAGGGTCAAGATCTTTATTAAAGAAGTTCGCGATCTCACCTTCGACGCAATTATTCACTCCGCGACTGTCGTCGATCCCGGATGCTTAAGCACCAGTCTTCTGGGCGAACGCGTCGTGCGACTCACCGGTTTGGATTTTGGTGAGACGATTGTGATTGTAAATACTGATAAAGGACGCCAGACCATAATCGTAGAAGTAGTTGGCCATCCGATTCCGACCGCCGAGTCTATTATTCAGGCGAGTAACAAGTCACAGGCCGTCAACGCACCAGCTGATGGGTTGTATTCGATATTGTTTAGTCCTCCTCACGGCGGAGCAAGAGCTTTCGTCAGTCAAAATCTTCAATATCGCCGCGGCCTCACCAATGGCCGCATTCTTACTTTTCATGGCGATCTGTTCAGCTTCCTGGGCAAACGAACTAACGAGCTGTTCCCTGCCGCTGAAACTGGATTCGGCATTAATCGGCTGTCGTTAGGTGTCGTCAACAAGCACGAATCTGTGGAACTGCTGGATAGTGAACTCTATCTCTCGCCTCTTAGTTTGAATGGCTACACGATCCGCGGATTCCACCTGACTTCTCAACGCGATTCACGGTTTCGAGGAGCAGAAATTTTTGCAGGTTTAGCCCGTCCTTCAATATCTCTGCTCGATTCGGCAGGCGGGCGAGTTATGGGCGGAATGTATCCGCTTAAAAATAGCAAGCAGCTAACTATTCGTGCCGGTGGCATGATGGTGACGCCCTCAGAGCAAAACCACTCAATGAGCGGCGGGCTGAGTTCACTTTTCACCGCCGCCTACACACCCGATGAAGACACAACGGCCGAAGGCGAAGTGGCCTACTCCCAGCGCGCCCTGTCATGGCGAGGTCGATTTGCAATTGAGCGAGGACCAATAAACTTTTGGACTGAAGTGTCAGATCTAAACGGGCAGTCGCCCTTCATTTCGATTGGTGGCCAGGGCGGGGGCCGGTCAACGCTTGCCGCGGCAATCCGCTGGCAGACATCCGACCGCCTTACTACCTACGCCAGCTATAATCAGACCAAAGGAGCACAGACGTTCAATCTCAGTCGTCTCTCCTTCAGCGGATCAACCTTGTCTGGTGGATTGAACTATCGTGCTGGAAAACGGGCCCAGTTTGGATTGCGTTACACGCGGCAACGGATTAATTCGACCTCACGATTTGCGCTGAGCTCGCAGCTTGAAACGAACAGTTTGGTTGGGACGTCGAACTTCGACTTCGCACATAACTGGAACAACAGTCTCGAGATTCGCTACAACACAACTCACGAACCCGTCGCCGGCGCAAAAATGGATAGCGGCTTCGGATTGCGAAACGAAGTACGTCACAACGCCGAATGGTGGTCCGGCGCCGCTTATTTCAGCTATCAGAACAGTGCGCTATCGCTTTCCAGTCTGGTGTTAAGAAATCCGTCGCTACTGCCGCCTCTCGTTCGGCAGGCTTTCGAAGCCGACCCACAACGTTTTCTGGCGCTCAATCGAGATCTTCTGCAACAAATCCTCGGCGACATTGAGCTACCCCAAACGCGTAGCACCGAGGTAGGCGTTCGCTTTCAAGCGAAGCTTTCGCGCTATACCGCTACCGGAGAAGTACGCTTCGATGACAGTAAGCTGGGAACTCAGTCACCGCAAAACATTGTCGGATCGATCACTCTCGCGATGCGTCTTGATTCAGTTAATACGATTGGGCTCACTACCAACCTACAACGCGCGCTACACGGCGATGGTTTGGCTGGAACCCAGAATGGATTTTCATCCCTTACGTTTTCCTACACACGACGCCTGGGAGGCCCATCGGAAAAAAATTTCCTGATGAAATTATTAGGTCGCGATCACGGCACTATAAGAGGACGTGTCTTTGCTGACCTCAACGCTGATGGTGAAGATAATCCGGACGAACCCGGGATGCCGGGGATCAAGGTAGAACTCGAGGATGGACGTTCAGTAGAGACTGAACAAAATGGAAACTTCAAGTTCGATAACGTCAAGCTTGGCACCGTTACGGTGCGTCTTGCTTCTGATGACCTCGGTAAAAGCTTGCGAGCGAGCACCGCTGGCCAACAAGCGATTATGGTGTCGCCCCGACAAACGGCAAAGGTCAGTTTTGGTGTCGTCGATTTCGGTTCCATTTCGGGTCGTGTTTTCAATGAACTTCAGGGCATTGACACTGGCGACGCGGGAAACAAGCCAGGTATCAATGGTGTGCGTCTAAAACTTATCCCGCATCAGCAGGGAACACCGTCAGCGACGCGAGTCACGGATGCCGGCGGCATGTATGAATTCAGAAACCTTACGCCGGGAAAATATAATGTCGAAGTAGACACGGAGACATTGCCTCCTTACTTCCGGATGCCGGCGCAGACATCGTGGGAGATATCCGTTCTGCCCGTTCGAGGTTCTTACCTTGATATTCCTCTGTTTGCCCAACGCCGTGTATCTGGTGTTGTCTTTTTAGATAAAGATATGGATGGCAAATTCGATCCGGCAGTGGACGAAGTGGTCCCAAACGCCACCGTAACCTCAGGTAACGTCAAAGTGGTTACGGGACCAGACGGTGCCTACCTTTTGCGAGGATTGCCGGCCGGAACGATCGAAGTCACTGCGACTACACAAGAGGGCAAGACAAGTCCTCCGGCCAAACTGGAACTCCCGCCCGAGGCGTTGATCAAGTCGGGCATAAACCTGCCGATACCACATTAATTAATAACTCTCTTAACGGAGCGAAGCATGTCGGACCAACTAGAAGTGCTCGAGCAAAACGGAATTGATAAAGCAGAAGCGAGATTCCAACGCGCTGTCGACTATGCAAAAACGCTTGAGATTGTCCAGCGCATCATCGCTGGCGTTGAGAAGGCAATCCTCTCCTCGATGCCACAGAAATACAATGTGGAGCCTGCGTTCAACGTAGGTCGCGACCTGAAGCAGGCTATCAAAGAAAAAGAAACGAAGCGCATTGCCGAAGCTGAGGATCATCTTTCTAATGAGCTGTACTTGTGGCATCTCAGCCTGACCACAAGAGACCAAAAGATCCAGCCATATCATTTGCGGCGGTTCTGCGATGGGACCTACGTTCATTTGGACCCGCCGTCGTTTCAAGCGTTAACTCGCTTCTACCGAAGTTTGCCCCATACCCAGTCAGTGCAAAGCAAGTACGACTTTTCTGTGACGCGCCTCTTTAGTACCCTGGCCGGAAATGATCAGCGAAAACTCCGCGTCGGTGGAAAACGATTGGTCGAGAGCCTCACTAAGATGTCTGACGTGTGGCAGACAGACCGCCCGCTACCTTTAGTTACGGCCGACGAGATTGCTGCTGCAGTTGATGGCTTACGAGCATTCATTGCGGAGGCCAACGGAGCTATCAATGAATTCGAAGAATTGATAAGCAGCGATTTGTCTAATCGGATACGTCGATTCAAACGAGAGCTCGGTGAAGTTTTCTATGAACCACGCGTGACGGCTGCGGCCATTGAGTGCAACGTCGCATTAGCAAACAAATTTTCGACGTTGCTGACCGGCGAATGTGAGCAAATCCGTGAGGCACCAGATGTGTGCCGTGATCTAGTTAACATTCTGGTTGATCCTTCCATCAATGCGACCGCCGCGGAAAGATTTGATGAAACGGAACTGGCAAAACTCGAACACCAAGCTCAGTCGAATGAGCGTATGTCGCAAGTATTGCGGTTGCTCCGTCTTTCTAATAGCTATCACGAAACGAAAACGTCCGCGTCCTCCGAGAATGCTGACCTTCCCGCTGATTTGCCTTTGACACTCTCGAACCTCGCAGAGGACGACGCAAACAAAGAAATCATTTCTGAGCTCTTGCGCACACAGCTTTCCGCCGAGCGGCAATCGCTGGATCCGGTGAACTTCCTGGCTCCTCTCGTGGAACCGTTATCCAGCCATGTGGACGAACGAGAGGTCCGGCGCAACTCGTTGTCGTTGATCCTCTGGTCTGAACGATTGCTGCGGTCCAAACTCAACGACAATCAGATCGATGAGAGTACAGAAGCTGAATTATCGGAAAAAATGCCGAAGATGCAGCAAACGGATTCCGATTTGCGCCTTTTGATCTCACAGGCCCGAGCGGGCTCGCAGCTGCGCGCGGTCGATCAATTACTTCATATCTCTAATCACCTGTTGCAAGCGCGTCTGAAATTACAGTCGGTGCTCGTACAGCGAGCTGCCGAACTGGCGCGACAGAAATTAGGCACGGAAGAAGTCGAGGTTCAGGAGCAAGCACCGAAGCGTGTTTCTTCTTTGCGAAAGAACAAGGCGCTTGCGGTTGCTGCAGTCGTGATTCTGATGGTGTGCGCCGGTTTGGTGTTCAAAGCTCTCAACGATCGAAGCAATGCAGCGGTATCACGGCGAGACAAAGAGGTTCAGATGCTGAACGTCAAGGATCTTCCAGGATCGGAGATGCTGGTAAATGCGCGAACCAGACGCGATCTTCTAGTAGGAGTTGTATCGAAAAAATGGGAGACGGCAAGCGATCAGGAGAAGACGGACGAACTCAAGGCGCTACTCCGCTTTGGCAAACCGATGGGTGTTTTGACCGTTATGTTGGTTGACAGTAGCGGCAGCCAAATGGGAAGTGCTTCTGAATCTCATCTGACTCTCCAATAGACGCAAGATCGAAGCAAGTAGGCGAAGCCTCACACGTTTTCGGCGCACAAGCAAAACAATCAATCTAGACTAAGATAACGATCGATACCTTGGTGTTGTCGCAGTGTTTTTGACGCAGACTGATCAGCAAACCCGGGCATTGCCGAACGTCCGAGATCTGAGTAGAGCATATACGGCTGACTCCGCACCGCACTAACGATATAATCACTGCCGACTCGCACTTTTGCACATGAGGAGATCCGAATGAGTTCTAATAGGCCATTGTGGAATCAAACATCGATAGCGCCGCCGCAGATTACTGACGAGCGCGTTGGTGCGTTCTTACGTAGTGTCTATGGTTGGATGTGCCTCGGCTTGCTGGTGACGGCAGGTGTGGCTTTCGCGATCGCTTCCTCCGAAACCTTTATTGAAACTTTACTGCTTAACCGCGTACTGATTTGGGTAATTCTGTTGGCCCAACTGGGACTCGTGTTCTATCTGTCAGCGCGGGTTGATAAAATCGCACCTACGACCGCGGCCGGTTTGTTTCTCATTTACTCAGCGCTAGTGGGAGTCACTACCTCGGTAATCCTTCTCGTCTATACGGCCGCTTCCGTTACGTCGACCTTTGTGATCGCGGCTAGCATGTTTGCCGCAATGGCTGCGTTTGGAACGTTAACGAAGCGCAGTCTTGCCGGTTGGGGCCAGTTTCTGTTCATGGGTTTGATTGGATTAATCGTCGCGATGATCGTGGGACTCTTTTGGCAGAACGACGCGCTCCAGTTCGTGATCTCTGTTGTCGGTGTTCTGATTTTTACTGGCTTAACGGCATGGGATGCACAACGACTTAAACAGATGGCGGTAGCTTTGCCCGATGGACGGGTGGGGTCATACGCGGTCGTGGGCGCGCTCTCGCTGTATCTCGACTTCATCAATCTCTTTTTCATGTTGCTGAGATTAATGGGCGGCCGTCGAGATTAGGGGAATCAGGTTTTCAATCCAAACTAAAACGCGTGTTCAATCCTCTACGCTAGGCGACGGCAGCCGCTGATTCGTTGAGAACTCCCTTTTCAAGATGTCGTTCGTGCGTCGCAAAGCTGGCCGCATGTGGATCGTGTGTGACCAGCATGATGGTCTTTTTCAAATCACGGTTGAGCGTAGAGAGTATTTGCAAGATCTCTTCACCAGACTTGGCGTCGAGATTTCCGGTAGGTTCGTCCGCGAGAATCAAATCCGGATCTGTAACAATTGCACGCGCGATGGCGACGCGTTGTTCCTGGCCGCCAGACAACTGCCGTGGCTGGTGATTCATACGATCAGCAAGACCGACCAGCTCGAGCGCCGTTTCTACATTCTTGCGTCGTTGAGCTTTGTTCAATTTTGTCAGAAGCAGCGGCAACTCTACATTTTCGAACGCTGTTAAAACAGGAACCAGGTTGAAGGTTTGAAAAATATAACCAATATGAATGTTGCGCCATGTAGCCAGTTGACTCTCACTGAGTGTGGCGAGCTTCGTACCGAGAACCTCAACCTCACCTTCGGTCGTGCGGTCAATTCCTGCGAGTAGGTTGAGTAAGGTTGATTTACCCGACCCGCTCGGGCCCATTAAGGCAAAAAACTCACCCTCGTGAATTTCAAGACTTACCTGGTCCAAAGCGACAACTTGAAATCCATCGCGTGAAAAACGCTTGCTCACATTCTTAACTCGAACAATTGTTTCGGCCATGCTTATCCATCCTTCAACTACTGAATCTTCACGCGATCCCCATCGCGCAATTTGTCGGCACCCGCTATAGCGACAGTCTCGTCGCCGCTCAAACCATCGAGTACGTAATAATCATCTCCCACTTCCGGGCCCAGCCTGATCGTTCGCTGCGTCACCTTGTTTCCTTTGACTACAAAAACAAACGAGCCGCCATCCTTTTGCTGTACCGCTTTCTTGGGCACTAAAACCCGGGCGATAGGTTTGGTTTCGCTGCCCCCTGTGCTTTCCGCGAGAAAGTTAACTCGAGCGTTCATTTCTGGTCGTAACTGCCGGTCCGGATTCTCAACTTTCACCTTTACTTGAACCGTGGATTTTGCGCGGTTCGCCTCAGGGGCAATCTCTGCGATAAAACCCGTGTATCTCAGGTTGGGAAAAGCTTCGGGGATGATTTCGGCTCGTTGATCCATCTGCAAGCGCGCAAAGTCAGTCTGACTAATATCAAGTTCGATCTGCAGGTCCGTAAGATCTGCGAGGTCGACAACTGATGTTCGGGCACCGGAACCACCGAAGGCTGAAGGAGCCACCATTTCGCCACGTTCTACGATCCTCTCCAACACAGTCCCCGAGACAGGAGCGCTGATCTCAGTAGCGGCTAATTGTGTTTGCGCGTAATCAAGAGCCGCTTTCATCTGCTGCACTGACGCTTGAGCCGCACGGATCTCTTCAGGACGCGGACCAACATCAGTCATGCTGCTTGACTGCCGAGCAGCTTCTACCATTGCAGCGGCCGTGTCGCGCTCTGACAAAGCGTGGTCCAATTCGGCCCGTGATGAAACTCCCGCGCGGAACAATTTCTCCGTCCGTTGATAATCTGCCTCAGCCTTCCTTAGATTCGCCTCGGCCTGCAACACAGATGCTTTATCTCTAAGCTTTTCCTGCGGACGCGAGCCCGATCGCAACTGGTCCAGACGTGCCTCAGCCGACGCAAGATTCGCACGAGCCTGATTCACTTGAGCGCGAAACTCGCTGTCTTCCAGTCTTACAAGAATCTGCCCTTCTTTTACGGCGTCTCCCTTCTCAACGCCAATCCAAGCAACACGACCCATTACTTTGGCCCCGACGGCTATCTTGTGATGCGCGACTACATAACCCGTCGCCGATAAGACGCTGGTTCCCTGGGACGTTCCACCGCTATCGGTTCGAACAGAAGCAACGGAAATTGTCTTAGCGCCCGCAAAGAGGAAGGCGTAACCGAGGGCCAGCAAAGCCAGCAAGACAGCTACACCCAGCAACAAGAGTTTCGGGGTGCGGTTCCCCTGCGAAGATGATGGTGCAGGCGCACGATCGATTTTCAAACTCCTCAGACGTTCGTTGAGGTTAGTTTGATCCTCATCAGACTTGGGATTTGTCACCATTACTAAGTTGACACCTCACGTACGATTCATGCGCGAAGAGCTTCGACAATTCTGAACCGGGAAGCCCGGATGGACGGCAACAGTGAGCCGATGAAACCTATTATCGCACCGAAAATGAGTGCTGAAATCATCAGGTCGGGCGTGACGCGAAAATTAAAAGCAATTTCGCTGAAGGTGGCCCAATTCGAAGTGCCCGTCGAAACAAAGTTCAAAGGCAACGTCAGCAAGATTCCAAGTGCTGCGCCAATAAGAGCCACCCCCACTGACTCCAGCAAGAAAGCAATTAAGATACTGCTCCGGCTAAAACCGAGCACGCGCAAAGTTCCGATCTCTTTCGTGCGCCGGGCGACACTCGCGTACATTGTGTTCATGCCGGCGAATCCCGCGCCCACCGCCATGATGAAAGAGATAAAAACCGCCAGGCCTTTTAATGCACCCGAGGCTACACCCTGTTGGTCCTCATAAAAAGTTCTCTCTGATAGAGCTTTCAGATGAAGTTTAGGATCATCCGTGATGCGCTTCGTCAAAGCGGACAATGCACTCTCGTCCCTTGCTCGTAACAATACCGATGAGAATGTAGGATTTTGGGTGGTGCTTGAAAGCGAGTTTGCATCAACCCAGATCTCGGACTCGAAAGCCTTTCCTCCTGAATCAAAAAGACCGACGACGGTATAGTCCGTCGTCTGGATGCGAAACTTGTCGCCCACATCCAAACCCTGAAACCGCTCGGCGATTCTCTTGGATACCACAGCTTCAGTTAGACCAGGTTGAAATGATCGGCCGGCTACAGTCTGAAAGCCAGAGTGCAACTTTAATGACATCGGACCAACGCCGCGAATAGTCACGTTTGATCCCTGGGTCATTCCTTTCCGCGGTTTGTAGATCAATGTGATCATCTCACCCGTCGCCAGTGGTTGATCACCTTCGCGGACAACTCCGTCGAGATACATAAGGTCGTTGAATTGTTCCCGCGTAACACTGCTGTTCAGCTCAGCAGTGCTGCCCTCGCGCAGAACAATCACATTCAGCGGCTCACCACTGCTCGACAGAGTCTGGTCAATGCCGCGCGCCAAAGCCATCACCAAAAGAAAAACGGCCACGGTTAAGCCAATGGTGAATGCAGTGGCCAGGGTGCTGCCTTTCCGCACAACCAGATTTCGCAAATTGTATTTTAGAGGTAAGGCCATTTACTCAGTGCTCCGTAGAGCCTCCGCTATTGTCAGACCAGTGACTCGATAAGTTGAATAAACCACGCTGACTATTCCAACCAAAATCGATAACACAAAGGCAGCGAGCAGCGTCTCGGTTTCCGGAATGAACGATACGAAGAACCCGGGAATGTACAAACTCATATCAACGGAGCGGAATAGCAACATCGCCCCGCCGATCCCAATTGCCGCGCCTATGATCGCAAGCAGTATCGCCTCACCGACGAACAAAGCAGCAATCGTCGGTCGCTTGAAACCGATTGCTTTCAGCGTGCCTACTTCTTTGGTCCGTTCGCGGACGGTCATTGCCATGGTGTTGCCCATCACCAACACCAACGAAAATGTGATTGCTGCCATGATGCCGTAGAGGAATTGCTTTACGCCGCCGCTCATAGCCTCAAAACTTTGCGCGAATTCACGCTCGCTCTCGGTTTTAGTCGGTGCATCGGTATTCACGAACATCGAATCAACCGCTTGGGATATCCGTGGCACGTCGTCTGGAGAGGTTGCGAGGGCACTGAACATACCGGCCTTGTCCCTGGCCCATTCGGGTGCCAGTTCGTTCAAGTAGTCATGATGAAAGTACAGAGTTTTTTCGTCGCTTCCCGTGTAAACGCCACGGACAATGAACTCGACATCCTTATTATAAATAGGACTCTTCAATGTAATTCGCTGGCCTGGAGCAAAGCCGTAAAGCTTAACAAGCTTTCGTCCTACCATTGCTCCCTGCCTATCAGCCATAAATGCCTGCCACTCTGAATCCGACATTTTTAGTTCCGGATAAATTTCCCTCATTTTCTTTGCATCGACTGCAAAATTCCCAAAGAAGTTTTTCTCGTCTTTATAGATTCCACCGAACCAGGTGAACGGCATGACTTTCCTAACTCCTGGTATTGCCTCGATCCGCTGAACGTCGGCAATGGGTAGTAAGAATGTAAGCGCGACAGAGTGACGGGTCATCAAGCGGAGGGGATTGGCTTCCTGACTGCCACGTTCAAATTCCGTCAAGATCGTAGCGAGGCTTATTATCAGAAAGAGCGACACTACCAAGCTTGAAATTGTGAGTAGTGTTCGGCGCTTATTACGCAGAACATTCTTCAGAATGAGCTTCGCAAATCTCATAGGTGCCCCCTAAACAGTTAAAACGGCTGAGCGGTTAAAAGGATACGCCCTTTCTGACAACATGGTTTCTCGAAAATAGCGATAATTGACCAGCCTGCACGACCCAGCAGCGGCCCTGATCCCATGAATTAGTCGAATGAGGTCAGCAAATGTCGACAGCGAGGAACAGTTTTTTACATCTTTCTCAGTCGGTGCCGCTGGCCGTCACTAACTAGCCCACCCCAATGCCACGCCCTTGTGGCGTGGTGCCTCACGTTTTCAGCTACATAGAAATCTACATTATTGAGATGCCGCATAAGATCGCTTTGATCTCTCAAGGTGGACGAGGATAAACCGTGAGTCTCGATCCACGAGGCTTTCCACAAAGATATCGAGTCGACGATCCCGCGCCTAGTAGCGACCAACTCATTTGCTGTCCTTTCGTGTGAATTCGTGGATCGTTTTGCTGCCGGACCGGAACCGATCCACGAACCAACACGAACTGACACGAACCGAGTCTGCCTGAATATCTTACGCAATCACACTTCTGATCGCTTTAACAAAACGTGCGAATGCGGGGCTCGAGGCAAAAGGATTCGATAATCAACCCCAGCGACTTCCTTACGAGCTAATTCGGCAAAGTTATTGTATTTGTCGGCCATGATAACCTCCGGTCTAAATGTGAGTGGGTACGGGATCGACAGGCAGGTTCTTACGATCCTTTTCGCAGGAGGTTAAAGGCAGGTTTGGAGTATCGTCTTAGTGGGAATGCTAGATCAATTGGACGTAGCTTTTGTTACACTCGACGGCCGCACACGTTACATTTCCGGAAGTTGATGTCAGATAACGAAAATAAGGAGATCCTGAAATGGATCAGTCCAATGCTGTAACTAGACGGGGCTTCGTCAAGACGGCGAGCACCGCTGCCGTGGCATCGTTGATTTTGCCAAATTCCTCATTTGGTACGATCAGTTCTTCTGCCAAACGGCGTTACGCAGTAGTTGGCACCGGTGAACGTTCGATTAGCATGTGGGCCAAGCCGGTGGTTCAGAATTACACTGATATTCTTGAAACAGTTGGGCTCTGCGACATTAACGTGAAAAGAGTTGCAGTTGCCCGAAAGATGTCAGGTGCGAGTTGTCCAACCTTCACAAATTTTGATCAGATGTGTGATCAAGCAAAACCCGATCTGCTCATGGTCACCACGGTTGATGGCTTTCACAGCCAATACATTTCCCGAGCTCTCGATCGCGGTATCGATGTGATCACGGAAAAACCGATGGTAATTGACGAAAAGCAGTGTCAGGAAGTGCTCGACGCTGAACGGCGAAATAAAAGACAGATCGTGGTTACCTTCAACTATCGCTATGCGCCGAAACATCAGAAGATCAAAGAGATTCTCATGTCAGGAGCGATCGGTCGCGTGATCTCGGTCGACTTTAGTTGGTATCTCGATGTTTACCACGGGGCGGATTATTTTCGTCGCTGGCACCGGTTGAAATCTAAAGGCGGCAGTCTCTGGGTCCACAAAGCTACTCATCATTTCGATCTCGTGAACTGGTGGCTGGACGCCGATCCTGTTGAGGTCTCAGCGCAAGCGGCGCTGGAAACTTACGGTCGGAGGGGACCGTTTCGTTCCACTCACTGCCGTGCCTGTCCGCACACTGCCGCCTGTCGGTTCTTTTATGACATGACGAAAAACTCCACGCGAATGGAGCTTTACGCAAACTGCGAAGATGTTGACGGCTATCACCGAGACGGTTGTGTGTTTCGTGAGGACGTCGATATCTACGACACCATGTCTGCTGTGGTGAAATATTCAAACGGTGTACACATGAGTTATTCCTTAAATGCTTTTATGCCGTTTGAAGGGTATCGGCTTGCGTTCAATGGTGAGAAGGGTCGGCTGGAGATTCGCGATTATGAACGGCAGCCTTGGCCGGTTGATGAAGAGACTGAAGTTTATCTGACGAAGAGTTTTGGGCAACGCGAGAAGATACCGATCGAGAGAGTGGCAGGCGGTCATGCCGGAGGCGACGAACGGATCCGGGATTTGATCTTTCGGAATACCGAGATGCCATCCTACATGCGTTTGCCCGATTCTCGCGCCGGGGCGTTGTCTTGTTTGACTGGTATCGCGGCCCGGAAGAGCGTTGAGCTGAGGCGCCCGATCAAAATCTCAGAGCTGGTGAAACTGCCTGCGAGAAGCGTTACTTGATTTTCCCGTTCTCTTAAAGTCCGGTACTTCGCTCCAATGCTTCAGGGTACCGAGCTCCCTGGACAGTGATTTGTGAAGCTGCGCTCTCTATCTGAAGTAGATCATCAGGCGTTAGTTCAATTTCGACCGCTCCGGTGTTTTCTTCGAGCCGATGCAGTTTTGTCGTGCCTGGTATTGGGACAATCCACGGTTTCTGAGCGAGTAGCCACGCGAGCGCGATTTGAGCAGGCGTGGCATTCTTCTGTTCTGCAATTCGGCGCAACAGATCAACTAAGGTTTGATTCGCTTTGCGAGCCTCCGGTGTAAAACGAGGCACGATGTTACGAAAGTCGTTTTTGTCGAACGTGGTGTTCTCATCAATTTTTCCGGTGAGGAAGCCCCTGCCAAGAGGACTAAAGGGAACAAAGCCGATTCCAAGTTCTTCGCACGTTGGTAAAACTTCCGCTTCGGGTCCCCTGGTCCAAAGTGAGTATTCGTTCTGGAGAGCTGCGACCGGTTGGACTGCGTGCGCGCGTCGTAGCGTTTGCATTCCTGCTTCAGAAAGTCCGAAATGCCTGACCTTGCCTTCCGCGATCAGCTCCTTGACCGTCCCTGCTACATCTTCGATTGGTACGTTCGGATCGACTCGGTGTTGATAGAACAGATCGATAACATCAGTCTTGAGTCTCTTGAGAGAAGCGTTGGCAACGTCTTTGATGTGCGCTGGGTGGCTGTCGACGCCTACCTGCTTTCCTTCGGGACTGAGTTTGAAACCAAATTTTGTAGCTATCACCACTTGATCACGGAAAGGTGCGAGAGCTTCACCCACAAGTTCCTCATTGGTGAATGGGCCATACGCTTCAGCAGTGTCGAAGAATGTGATGCCGCGTTCGACTGCCGACCGGAGTAGTGATATCCCCGACTGCTTGTCTACAGGTTGACCGTAGGCGAAGCTTAACCCCATACAACCGAGACCGAGAGCCGATACTTCCAGGTTACTCTTTCCAAGTTTTCGTTTTTTCATCTTTCTCCTCAAAAAGCCCTTTCTGACAACATGGTTCTCGGAAATAGGGTTCATTGACCAGCCGCACGACCCAGAAGAAGCTCTGGTCTATGACTTAGTCGATGGCGTCAGCAAATGTCGATAGCGACGAACAGTTTTTTGTACATCTTTCTCACCTAAGACTCAAGGGTCTATATTCTAGTAGAAGATCGAATTTCCGCTGGCATCTGAGCGCCGAGTGCCGTTAATATTTCGAACTACAACGACGGTCTGCAGACATCATCCACTCGGCCCAACTACTCAACCGAGGTAGCCATAAGAGTATGAACAAAACGAAGAGCAACACGAAGAAGTTGTCATCAAAACAACGTGAAGAACTATTGGGAGCACTGAAAGCCCGTTTTGAGAAAAACATGAACCGGCATAAAGGTCTTGAATGGGCCAAGATACAAGCAAAGCTGGAAGCTAATGCTGAAAAATTGTGGTCACTCAACGAAATGGAAAAAACTGGCGGTGAACCAGATGTTGTGGGCCATGACAAAAAGACGGGCGAATACATTTTTTATGATTGTTCGGCCGAGAGTCCTAAAGGCCGAAGAAGCGTCTGTTATGACGGTGAAGCGCTGCGGTCGAGGAAAGAACATAAACCCCAAAACAGCGCGATGGATTTGGCTGCTGACATGGGCGTTGAGATTTTGACGGAAGAACAATATCGAGAGTTACAGAAACTCGGAGACTTCGATACGAAAACATCGAGCTGGGTGAAAACACCTTCTGAGATTAGAAATCTCGGCGGCGCCCTGTTTTGTGATCGCCGCTACAACCATGTCTTTCTATCACACAACGGTGCAGAGTCTTATTATGCTGCCAGGGCTTTCCGTGGTTCGTTAAGGGTTTAGTTCTTGTTCTTGTAATAACATTTCCCGCAAAGGCGCAGAGGCGCAGAGGCGCAAAGGAGCAAAGGAGCAAAGGAGCAAAGAGAAAAGCTCGATTGTTATCTTGGCTCCTTTGCGCCTTTGCGGGAAATGTTGGTTAGGGTTGTCCTGCTCTGAGAATCAGTTTTCTTCTTTAAACGAAAAGGGCAAAAGGCCTTCGCCTTCTGCCCTTTTCTTCCCTGCAAAACGTCTCACGCCAGCTAATTATTTCGGTTGCCGGGCGATGCGTTGCTATTCGGACTGCTATTCGAGTTGTTCGAGTTTATGGGACGAACGCCTGAGGTGTTCTGATTCCCATTGTTGTTTTGCACTACACCCACATTAGCTGGTGCCGTGTTCGAATTCAGGTTCGAATTGACGTTCGCGGAGTTACTGTTGGAAGTGGTGTTGCAACCTCCAAGACCAACCACCGCGAGCAGACACATAACGACTAAAGTTCGCTTCATCCTAATCCTTCCTTCGAGACGTTCGTTTAGCGATAAACTTGCTCGCCGCGATGTTTCTTCCAATCTTCCTCGAAGTAAGCAGCGTCCTCAGGATTACGCGGTGTTACGCCCATCATGATTCCGCCCTTTTTGATTCCCTCTTCGTAATTCTTAACGCGTTCTTCCGGTATGCCTGCACCGATGAGAGCGCCGATCAAACCACCTGTAGCGCCGCCCGCGCCGGCTCCGGCTAATGCTGCTGCGATTGGACCGGCAACAAGTAGGCCGAGTCCTGGTAACGCTAACGTGGTTCCAATTGCTGCGATTGCGGCCAATGTTGCTCCCACTGTTCCACCGATCGCGGCACCAGTCCCGGCGCCTTCAAGCGCCTTACTGCCGAGTTCAGTTTCGCGACCGTCGACTGCGAAATGTTTCTTTCGTGTTTCGTCGGACATAACGAGGTTGACGTCATCTTCTCCATAACCTCGCTCGACGATTGAACCGTATGCGCGCTCCGCGCTGTCCCTGTCTGGGAATAGTCCGGTTATCATGCCTGACTGTTTTGTTCTTGATGCTGATGTTTCTGCCATATTTCTCCCCTTTGACTAATTGATTGCTGTGAAGTGAATGAATCTGTCGATTTCTACATCACTTCGTTTAATGCGTACTCTTCACCCTGCAACTTTGGAACCCATTGAGATTAAGGAGACGACGCTTTAGCGTCGCCGTAAGAGAAGAAAGAGAACGACCACCACTACAAGGATTCCAAGGGTTCCCGGCCAGATAAACCAACCGCCTCCACTGCTGTAGCCTCCTGCGACCACGCACCCTGACGAGACGAGCAGAAGTAATGTGATAACGACAATCTGTTTCATAGCTACCCCTTGATACTGTTTTCTTCGCGAGCTTTGATCTGCTCCACCAGTCTTTCCGGCATCGTCTCCTCACTCAGTGCTTCCAAGTGAGGATCATGACTTAAGTCAGCGCCCACTTTCTCTGCGATCGCCTGCAAGATAGTGATCATCTTTGTATTTTCCTGTTCGCTCAGCATGTTTAGCTGAAGATCCAGGTGACTCCGTCTTTCGCTAATACGAGTTTCCAGATTTTGACTGATGAGGATGAACGTAGAGAGGAAGATCGCCTCGAGGGAAACGACTAGCGTCAAAAAAGTAAAGGGAAACTGATCGAAATGCGGTACGCCTGGAATTAGATTCAGAACTATCCAACCGCCGAACCAAACAACATGCACCCATACAAAAGTCATGCTGCCGCAGAAGTTCGCAATTGCCTCTGCCATACGGTCGGTAGACGTCCGTTGTTCTCTTGCCGACTCTTCGAGTTGAGAAACTCTGTCGACATTTTGTTCCGTCAACTCTTCTACGGATTTTCCATTGCGCCGATTTTCGCCGGACGTTTTGGACGTTTTCCCTCTCGACTGTCTTTTGCTCATAACGCCGGTTCACGCTCCCAATGACGATGTTTAGCGATAGCGTTCACAAACTCATCCCCAAGTCGGTCTGCGTAAGCCTCTCGTGTTGCGACGAGTCCCGGTCGAAATTCAAGTTTGTCTGTTCGAGAAATCTCATCAGCAGCAGTCACGATGCCGGCGGACGCAAGAAGCTCGACGCCGGCTCCGCTGGCCGCGATCGTCTTGCAGTGCTTGTAAGCCTCGTTCAAAAAGTTAGCGACTTCAGGTTCGCCTTTGAGCGACGTCACGCTGGCTTCTCCGTCAGGAACATAGAACGCGTCGAACAAAACTGATGAGCCAGTAAGAAAGCTAAAATCTGCCTTGACCACAGTACCGTTAGCGCCTGTCAAAACTCCGAGCCGCGGCGCAACAGTCATGACCACGGCACCAGCAGTCATTAACGTTTGCTTCATATCCAGGAGGGCAGCGTCATCGAATCCATCCGCTACGAGAAAAGCAATTTTGCGCGTGGCGATCGTATCGTTCGGAAAATTAGGATTGTCGATCATCCTCAACGCCGGAGAGATATCCGTCTCCTGAACTACGCGCTTCGGCTGAACCTTCTTAGGGTCGACATCGCCGGGAACGCTCATGTTTATAGGCTTCTCCAGCGTGGCTGGAATAGTCGCACCGAGTCCTTCGGCGACTTTGTTAGCGAGTTTTTTATCCACCTGCGCCAATAGAAACAACATTCGCTCTCTAATCGGAACTGTTTCCACTTTGCCCAACTCGAAGCGTAGAGCCCTGATGATGTGATTCTGTTCAATTTCAGACTGGCTTTTGAAGAAAAGCGTCGCCTGACTAAAGTGATCGTGAAAGCTGGGACTACGCTCGCGAATTTTCTGAGCATCGATCCTTTCGGCATGACTCGCAAAACCACTCATGTCAGTTCCAGCCTGGAATGGACACCCGCCTCTGAGGCTGTTGGGTTCATAGCTTGTCTGACCCCGATTGACTGTTTGTCGCATGTAGCCATCGCGCTGGTTGTTGTGCAGCGGAGCGATTGGCCGGTTGATCGGGATTTCATGAAAGTTTGGTCCGCCCAATCGAATCAACTGTGTGTCGAGGTACGAGAAGAGACGGCCTTGCAGCAGTGGGTCGTTCGTAAAATCAATTCCCGGCACGATGTTGCCGGTGTGAAAGGCCACCTGCTCAGTTTCCGCAAAGAAGTTGTCAGGATTGCGATTCAGAGTCATCCTGCCGATACGCCGCACGGGGACTATCTCTTCAGGAATGACCTTAGTTGGATCGAGCAGGTCGAAATCAAAACTGAATTCATCTTTCTCTTCAACGATCTGAACGCCGAGCTCCCACTCCGGATAGTCGCCATTCTCAATCGCTTCCCACAGGTCGCGCCGGTGAAAGTCAGGATCTTTACCCGAAATCTTCTGCGCTTCATCCCAAAGCACCGCGTGCAAACCGAGCA
>Ga0070700_100000563_pt1 | contig 18597 bp, 19 predicted proteins | sample KBSK5101metaG_FD_65456 | JGI IMG/M metagenome (GOLD analysis project Ga0070700, IMG submission 65456) | Corn, switchgrass and miscanthus rhizosphere microbial communities from Kellogg Biological Station, Michigan, USA - KBS K5-10-1 metaG | ecosystem: Host-associated > Plants > Roots >...
CTGATCCTGCCGGACTTCGTGTTCTGCCTGCTGCTCGGCGTGGTGATCCGCAACGCCTCGAACTTCACGCCGCGCTTCCAGCTCAGCCCGCGCGCCATCGACGCGGTGGGCGACGTGGCGCTGTCGCTGTTCCTCGTGATGGCGCTGATGACGATGAAGCTGCTCGACCTCGCCAACCTCGCCGGGCCGCTGCTGGTGATCCTCGCGGCGCAGGCGGCGGTGATGATCGTCTTCAGCGTGTTCGTCACCTACAACGTGATGGGGCGCAACTACGACGCCGCGGTGATCAGCGGCGGCCAGGTGGGCTTCGGCCTCTCGTCCACCGCGTGCGCGCTCGCCATCATGAAGGCGGTGACCATGCGCCACGGCGCTTCCGCGCTCGCTTTCCTCATCGTGCCGATGGTCGGCGCGTTCTTCATCGACATCGTCAACGCGATGGTGATCCAGGCCTGCCTCGCGCTGCCGGCGTTCGGGTTCCGCCCATGAGGTGGCTCGTCATCGTGCTGGTGCTTCTGGCGGGATGCTCGCGCGGCCCGAACGAGGAGGCGCTCAAGGCGCAGGTCCAGGAGCGCATGGACAAGAGCTTCAAGCCCGGGCTGCTCGAGCTCGCGGGGCTGAAGCGCCTGGGCTCGAGCCCGCTACCCTCGGGCGAGGGCGGGGCGGAGCGCGTGCTCGTGTACTACAACGCTACGCTGCGCCTCAAGGAGGGCTACGACTTCAAGGACTGGGAAGCGCTCAGCCCGGCGACGCTCGCGCAGGTGCTCGGCGCGCGCGAGAAGGGCGTGATCGGCGTGAAGGCGAAGGAGAACCAGCCCGGCGACCTGCTGCGGGTCTACGGCACCGGCACCTTCGAGCGCGCCGGCGAGCGCTGGACCGCGGTGGCGGCGGCGACGCGCGACGTCTCGCCGGCGCCCGCCGATCCGGGCAACGCGGCCTCCCCGCCGAGCTCCAAGCGCTACCTCGACCGGCTGGCGTCGGTGGTGGACGTCGGCCCGCCCGGGATCGACCCGCAATCCGACGCCATCATTTCGGAAGAGCTCGACCAGGCGCTGCGCGCGATCGCGCGCCGCCGCGCGCGCACGCAGGAGATCGTCACGGTGGCGAGCGGCCCGGCCAGCGGCGAATACATGCGCGTGGTGGAAGCCGTGCTGGCGAACCTGAGCAAGGGCAAGCGCAAGGTGCGCGCGCTGAGCGTCGAGACCGAGGGCAGCATCGAGAACGCGTTCCTGCTCGGCCGCGGCCAGGCCGACTATGCCCTGATCCAGAGCGACGTGGCCTGGCTCGCCGCCACCGGCGCCGGCCCGTTCGCGGTGGACGGGCCGCTCGGCCGGCTGGCCGCGCTCGGCAGCCTCTACCCGGAGGCGGTGCACATCGTGGTGGCGGCCAAATCGCCGATCACGAGGGTCGAAGACTTGCGCGGCAAGCGTGTCGACCTGGGCACGCCGCAGTCGGGCACGCGCAAGAACGCCCTCAGCGTGCTGCAGGCGCATGGCATCGTGGTCAAGGAGCTCGCCGAAGCGCGCGGCGACGGCCCGCAGGCCGCGCTGCATTCGCTGCGCGCGGGGCGCATCGACGCCTTCTTCAGCACCATCGGCACGCCGGCGCGCGAGCTCGCGCGCGTGGCCGCGACCTATCCGATCCGGCTGGTGCCGCTCAGCCGCGAGGCGGTGGCGCGCCTGGTCGCCGAGCAGCCCGGCCTGGTGGCGATCACCATCCCGCCCAACACCTATCCCGGCCAGACCGAGCCGCGCGCCACCGTGGCCGCGACCGCGTTGCTGGTCGCGAGCGTGGACACGCCGAGGGACGAGGCCCGGGCGCTGCTCGAGCTGGTGTACGAGAGCACCGATTTCCTCGCGTTCGGCAGCGCGCAGGGCGTGAAGATCTCCAAGGCGAGCGGCTTGCGCGGCGTGGCGATCCCGCTGCATCCGGCGGCCGTCGAGTACTTCGGCGCCAAGCCGGAGGCGCCCAAGCCGCGGGCGAAGCAGTAGTTGAGAAGGAAGTTCCTGATCGAGCTCTGGAGCGGCTTGACCGTGGTGTGGCCGATCGTGTCCGGCCTGCTGCTCATCATGGCGCTGTGCGGCGTGGCGATCGGCTGGGCGGAAGGCTGGCCGCTGAGCGATTCGATCTATTTCGCTTTCGTCTCGGGTCTCACCATCGGCTATGGCGACCTGGTTCCCACCGCGCCGCTCTCGCGCGTGCTCGCGGTCCTGGTCGGGTTCACCGGCATCCTGCTGACGGGCCTGGTCGCCGCCGTGGGCGTGCGCGCCCTGGAGCGCGCGGCGAAGTCATGAAGCCGGGGTGGCTGCGAGCCGATCTGTTCGCCGGGCTGAGCGCCGCGGCGGTCGTCATCCCCAAGGCGATGGCTTACGCCACCATCGCCGGCCTGCCGGTGCAGGTCGGCCTGTACACCGCGATCGTGCCGATGGCGGTCTACGCGGCGCTCGGCAGCTCGCGGCCACTCAGCGTCAGCACCACCACGACCATCGCCATCCTGACCGGGGCCGAGCTCGGCCGGGTCGCGCCCGGGTCGGGTCCCGGAGAGTTGATCGCGGCAGCCGGAACCCTTGCTGTCCTGGTGGGTGTGATGCTGTGCGCCGCGAGCGCGCTGCGCCTCGGCTTCATCGGCAACTTCATCTCGGAATCGGTGCTCACCGGCTTCAAGGCCGGGATCGGCGTGGTGATCGTTCTCGACCAGCTGCCCAAACTGCTGGGAATCCACATCGAAAAAGCAGGCTTCTTCCGCGATCTTGGGTCGATCGTGTCTCATCTTCCAGAAACATCCAGCGCTACGGTGGTGCTCGCGCTTGGCCTGCTAACCCTGATCGTGGTGCTGGAGCGCTACGCGCATTGGGCGCCGGTACCCCTGATCGCCATCGCGGTTGCGATCGGCGCTTCCGCGGCGCTCGGGTTGCCCGCGGCCGGGGTCGCCACCGTCGGCGAGGTGCCGCGCGCGCTTCCCAGCTTGATGCTGCCGCAACTGCAGCTGGTCGAGCAGATGTGGCCGGCGGCGGCCGGCATCGCGCTGATGAGCTTCACCGAGACCATCGCCGTGGGGCGCGCCTTCGCCGCGGCCGGCGAGCCGCGCCCCACACCCAACCGCGAGCTGCTCGCCACCGGGCTCGGCAGCGCGGCCGGCGGCCTGTTCGGCGCCATGCCTGCCGGCGGCGGCGCGACGCAGACCGCGGTCAACCGCCGTGCCGGGGCGAAGAGCCAGGTCGCCGCGTTGGTCACCGCCGCAGTCGCGCTCGCGACGCTCCTGCTGCTCGCACCGGTGATCGCGCTCATGCCGCAGGCCGCGCTCGCCGCGGTGGTGGTGGCGTATTCCGTCGAGCTGATCAAGCCCGCCGAGTTCCGCGCGATCCGCCGCGTGCGACGCACCGAGTTCATCTGGGCGCTGGTCGCCTTCGCCGGCGTCATCTTCCTCGGCACGCTGCAGGGCATCGTGGTGGCGGTGATCGTCTCGCTGCTGGTGATCGCGCAGCAGGCCTACAGCCCGCCGGTGCACGTCATCGGCCGCCGGCGCGGAACCACCGACGTCTTCCGCCCACGCTCGGACGAGCATGCGGATGACGAGACCTGGCCCGGGCTGCTGATCCTGCGTCCCGAGGGCCGCCTGTTCTTCGCCAACGCGCCGCGCGTTGCCGAGACCATTCGACCGATCGTCGACCGGACCAGGCCCTCGGTGGTGCTGCTCGACTGCCAGTCGGTGCTCGACATCGAATACACAGCGCTCAAGATGCTGACCGACGCCGAGGCGCGGCTGCGCAGCGAGGGTAGCGAGCTGTGGCTCGCCGCCTGCAATCCGGAGGTGCTGGCGGTGGTGCGCAACTCGCCGCTCAATCAGGAACTGATGTTTTTCAACGTGGCGGAGGCGGTGAAACACTATGAAAGCAGAGTCAGAGCCGATGAAGCGCAAGGCCTACGACAAGGAGATGGCGCGGCTGCACGCTGAGCTGGTGCGGCTGCAGGAGTGGGTCAAGCACAAGGGCCTGAAGGTGTGCGTGGTGTTCGAGGGCCGCGACGGCGCCGGCAAGGGCGGCACCATCAAGGCGATCACCGAGCGCGTCAGCCCGCGCGTGTTCCGCGTGGTGGCGCTGCCCGCGCCGACCGAGCGCGAGAAGAGCCAGATGTACGTGCAGCGCTACCTGCCGCACCTGCCGGCGGCGGGCGAGGTCGTGATCTTCGACCGCAGCTGGTACAACCGCGCCGGCGTCGAGCGCGTGATGGGCTTCTGCGACGAGAAGACCGCGCGCGCGTTCCTCAAGGCGGTGCCCAAGGTCGAAAAGGTGATGGTCGACTCCGGCATCATCCTCATCAAGTACTGGCTGGAAGTGAGCATGGAAGAGCAGACCCGGCGGCTGGAAGATCGCATCGACGACCCGCGCAAGATCTGGAAGCTCACGCCGATGGACCTCAAGTCCTACAGCCGCTGGTACGACTACTCACGCGCGCGCGACGAGATGTTCGCGGAAACCGACACCGATTTCGCGCCCTGGCACGTGGCGCGCACCGACGACAAGCGGCGCGGGCGCCTCAACATCATCAGTCACCTGCTCGCCAGCATCCCGTACAAGAAGGCGCCGCGCGAGAAGGTGAAGCTGCCCGAGCGGGGGAAACGCGGCGGCTACAAGGAGACCAAGCATCCCTTCAAGTACATCAAGGAACGCTTCTAGGGGTTCTTGCCCAGTCCCCGCGTAGTCTGGACGAAGAGCCGGCGGCCCTTCCAGAACATGTCGTGCAGCCGCAGCTGCGCGTCGTACACTGCCTTGTCCGGCGCGTCGTCGAACACCAGCACCGCCGCCGGCCGCGAGCCGTCGCCCGGCACGCGCTCGATGCGCGTGGGGGAGGGGCAGCCGTACTTCGCCACGAACGCTTTCAGATCGTCATCGGTAACTTCTGGCGCGACGTTACCGATCCACAGGTTCATTTCTTGGCAGCTTCCTTCTTTGCCGGTGCCTTCTTGGCGGGCGCCTGCGCCACCATCTCGAGGGCGAGCGCCGCGGTGTGGGTGACGGTGATGCGGTCGCCGGCGGCGATCTGCTTCAGGTCGACGTCCTGCGCGACCTTGAGCGGCGTCACGTTGCCCTTCGGGCCGCGCACCGCGATGTAGCGCTCGTTGTAGTCCACCGCCTCGACCACGCCGGCGAGCTGCACCGTGCGCGTCACCACCCCGCCGGGCTTGGCGCCCTTGGGCGCGAGCTTCACTTCCTGCGCGGCGGTGGCGGACGGCGCGCCGCCCTTGCGGATCTCGACCGCCACGGCCTCGACGTATTTCATCTTGTACTGCTGGCCGACCTTGACCTGGTCGAAGTTCTGCGACTCCTTCGGTACGTCGAGCGTGCCGAGGTTGCCGCGCGGCCCGCGGAACGTGACGGTGCGCGCTTCCTTGTCGATCTTGGTGACGGTGACCACGGCCTCCGCCTCCTGGACCGCCATCGCGCTGTCCTTGACCTGGGCGTGCGCTAGCGACACGGCGCTCGAGAGGATTGCGGCCATTACGGCAATACGTTTCATGGAATCTCCGTTAGAACTTCACGCCAAAATCGATGCGGTACTGAATGAAGGCCGACGAACCGTAGGAGCCACCGAAGTCCGCCCACTGCGAGTTCACCATGCCGCGGAACACGCCCTTGCCCACGTCGAGCCGCAGCCCGAGGCCGGCGTTGTAGCTGAAGCGGGTGGTGCTCTTCGTCGGCACGTAAGTCCCGCAATACGACCCGTACCAGGGGTAGTACCAGCAGAACGACTCGGGCAGGCCGGCGGGGATGTTGGTGTCGATGTAGGTCCAGCCCAGGCCGCCGGTGACGAACGGCGTGAAGTTGCCGGCGAGCATGTTCCAGGTGCCGTTGAAGCGCACCGTGCCGGTCTCGATCGTGCCGTTGATGCGGCCGACGATGCCGAGGTTGTTGTTCGGGCCGGGCTGGACGTCCGCGCTGTAGTCCATCTCGCTCCACGCGAAGTCGATGCCGGCCTGCCAGTGGGCGTCGAAGTTGTAGGCGAAGCCGAGGTTGAGGCCGTTGCCGGTGTCGGTCTTCGCGGTGGTACCGCCTTCGAAGCGGAGGTCCTTCGACTGGGTGAACACCGGCCCGAGATAGAACTCGCCGTGGCGGGCGCGGCTCGAGGACTGGGCAAGCGCGGACGTGGCGGCGAGCAGCGCGACGATGAGCACTACTGTTTTCTGGATCATGCGTGATTCTTGGCCGGCCGCCGGCTGGCCGCTATTGGACCTTGGTCTCATGGGCCGGCAGCCCAGACGTGCTGCCAGATGGCGGCGACGCCCTGGAAATCGGAGCCGGTGCGGGGCGACAGGCCGCCGTTCGCGGACAGGCGGATCGAGTTGCGCTGGTCGACCGGCAGCGAGAAGGTCAGCCCCAGGCGCGTGCCGCCAAGCTTCTGGCCTTGCTCGACGCCGTTGATGGAAGCGCGGCCGCCGTCATAGAAGGTGGCGCTGAACGCGCCCCAGGCGCGCCGGCCGAGCTGGCGCGTGACGTGCGCCTGCAGCGAATACAGCGGATCCTGCCCGCGCGTGTTGCCGTTGAAGAATTCGTCGTTGTCGCCAAACCACGTCACGCCGCCCGCCAGCTCGAGCGTCCACGCGCCGAGCGCCTGCGACATGCCGAGCTCCGGCTTCACCGACCAGCGGTTCGTCCCGATGTTGACTAGCCGGTCCTTGTCGTACTGGCCGAACGGCGCGGTGAGCGTGAGGCTCGCGCCGACGATCAGGTCCTGGCGCCAGGCGGCGTATTCGGCCGGCGTGAGCGCCGGCGCGCCGTAGAAGTTGACCGCCATGCGCAGGATCGGATCGGCGAGGCCGCGCACGTCGCGCCGCGCCTCGGTGATGCCGTTGAGCGAGGCGGTTGCGGTCAGGTCGACCAGCGGCACCAGCAGCGCGATGTTGCCGGCGTTGCCGAACACGTCGAGCGAGCGCACGTAGCCGACCGGCAGCGCGTGCACGCGCGTGCGGGCGTCCTGCAGCGGCGCGGCGCCATCAAAGCCGACCTCGCCCTCCGTGTACGTATAGCCGGCGAGCAGGAAATTCAGCCCGACCGGCAGGTTCGCGTACGCGCGCGGATCCATCGACTGGGCCATCGCGAGCGCCGGTGCCAGCAGGATGATGCGCAGCCAGGCGAACCGCATGCTTCATCGTGCAGCAAAGCCTTGGTGCCTCGCATTGGACCTTGGTCCCATGGTGAGATAGTGTGAAAACCATGGACGCCGGGCCGGCAGCCGTACTGAGAACCAGGCAGATCGAGCGGGGCGTGCTCTGGGCCGCGCTTGCGGTCGCGATCGGCTACTACCTCGCCGCGCGCCTCGGCTTCGCCTTCACCCTGCAGCCGCACCCGATCTCGACGCTGTGGCCGCCGAACGCGCTGCTGATGGCGGCGCTGCTGCTGGCACCGGCGCGCTGGTGGTGGGTGCTGCTCGGCGCGGCGCTGCCCGCGCACCTGCTCGCCGAGCTGCAAAGCGGCGTTCCGCTTGCCATGGTGCTCGGCTGGTACGCGAGCAACTGCAGCGAAGCGTTGATCGGCGCGGCGCTGGTGCGCGCCTTCCTGCGTGCGCCGTTGCGCTTCGATTCGCTGCGCAGCGCGGGGGTGTTCCTGCTGTTCGGCGTGCTGGTCGCGCCGCTCGCCTCGTCGTTCCTCGATGCCGGCCTGGTCACGCTGATCGGCTTCGGCGAGGGCGACTACTGGACGCTGGTGCGCATGCGGTTTTCGTCCAACGTGCTCGCAGAGCTGACCCTCGTGCCGCTGATCGTGACCTGGGCCACCTGGCGCCCCCGCGAGTTGCGCGATGCACTGCCGAAGCAGCTCGCCGAGATCGTGGGGGTGTTCGCCGGGGTGCTGACGACCAGCGTGGTGGCGTTCGAGCTGCCGCTGTTGGACGCTAACACGGCGCCGGCGCTGTTCTACGCGCCGCTGCCGTTCCTGCTCTGGGCGGCGGTGCGCCTCGGGCCGCGCGGCACCGCCAGCGCGCTCGCGGTGATGGTGGTGGTGACGATCTGGGGCGCGGTGCACGGCCTCGGCCCGTTCGCCGGCGGCACGCCGCAGGACACCGCGCGCGACATGCAGCTCTTCCTGATCTCGGTGTCGGTGCCGCTGCTGCTGCTCGCGGTGGCGCTGGAGGAGGGCGGCAAGGCCGAGCTCGACGCGCACGAGCAGCGCCTGCAGCTCACGCATCTTTCGCGCGTGGCGATGCTGGGCGAGCTTTCGGGCGGCATCGCGCACGAGCTCAACCAGCCGCTCACCGCGATCCTCTCCAATGCGCAGGCCGCGCAGCACTTCCTCGCCGGCAAGGAGATCGACCGGGAGGAGCTTTCCGAGATCCTGAAGGACATCATCGCCGCCGACCAGCGCGCGGGCGAGGTGATCCACCGCCTGCGGGCGCTGTTCAAGAAGGGCGAGAGCCACCTGCAGCCGCTCGATGCCAACGAGCTGGTGCGCGAGGTGCTCAGCATCGCGCACGGCGACCTGGTGACGCGCGCGGTCGAGGTGCTGCCCGAGCTCGCGCCGCAGCTGCCGCTGATCGAAGGCGACCGGGTGCAGCTCGAGCAGGTGATGCTGAACCTGCTGATGAACGGCTGCGATGCGATGAGCGCCGGCGGCGCCGACGGGCGGCGGCTCTCGATCCGCAGCCGCTCGAGTGACTCCAGCGTGCAGATCAGCTTCACCGACCTCGGCCCCGGGTTCCGCGCCGAGGACTACGACAAGCTGTTCCAGCCCTTCTACACCACCAAGCCGCAGGGGCTTGGCCTCGGCCTGTCGATCTCGCGCTCGATCGTGACCGCGCATGGCGGCCAGTTGTGGGGCAGCTCGAGCCCCGGCCATGGGGCGACTTTCCACATCGCGCTCCCCATATTGGACCTTGGTCCAATTACTGCGCGCCGCCTGAACTGATCCAATCCCGACGTGCCGTCCGTCGCGATCGTGGATGACGAGGAAGGGATCCGCAAGGCCCTGAGCCGCCTGCTGCGCGCCTCGGGACTCGAGGCCGAAAGCTACGCCAACGGCCAGGAGTTCCTCGATGCCGCCAGCGGGCACCGGCCGGACTGCGTGGTGCTCGACCTGCACATGCCGGGGATGAGCGGCCTGCAGGTGCTGCGCAAGCTCAAGGCCGCGGGCCAGCGCCTGTCCGTCGTCGTGATCACCGCGCACGACGAGCCCGAGACCCGCGAGCGCTGCATCGACGCGGGCGCCTGCGCCTACCTGCGCAAGCCGCTCGAGGACCGGCTGCTGCTGAATGCCATTTCGGCGGCGATGCGCGCCCATACCGCCCCCATCAAGAGGTGACCGTGCTGCTTCGCTTGCTGCTCCTGGCCGTAGTCGGCCTGTCGCTCCCTGCTGCCGCGCAAACGCTGGACAAGATCCGCAAAAGCGGCGTGATCACCCTCGGCTACATCGACGGCGCCGCGCCGTTCTCGTATGCCGACGGCAACGGCCAGCCGCAGGGCTATTCCGTCGAGCTGTGCAACGCGGTGGCCGAAGGCGTCGGCGCGCAGCTCAAGCGCCAGGGGCTCAAGGTGCGCTGGGTGAAGCTCACCATCCAGGACCGCATCGACGCGGTGCGCAGCGGCAAGGTCGACCTGGAATGCAGCACCACCACCTGGACCCTGTCGCGCCAGCAGATCGTCGACTTCAGCCTGGTGACCTTCGTCGACGGCGGCAGCCTGCTGGTGAAGAGCGACGCCAATATCGGCCGGCTCGCCGACTTCGGCGACAAGCGCATCGCGGTGATCAATGGCACCACCACCGAGCGCGCCCTGCGCAACGCGCTCACGCGCGGCATGGTGAAAGCGCAGCTGGTGGACATCAAGACGCGCGACGAGGGCCTCGCGCTGCTGCGCGAGGGCCAGGTCGACGGCCTCGCTTCCGACCGCACCACGCTGATCGGCGTGGTGGTGATGAGCGGGCGCGAAGCCGGCGCTGCGGCCCACTTCCGCCTGCTCGACCAGGACTTCTCCATCGAGCAATACGCGCTGATGCTCAGGCGCAACGACCACGACTTTCGCCTGGCGGTGAACCGCGTGCTCGCACGCGTGTATCGCAGCGGCGAAATCGACAAGATCTACGCGCGCTGGCTCGGCCCGCTCGGCCCGCCGAGCGTGCTGCTGTCGGCCACCTACTTCATCCAGAACCTTTCCGAATAGCATGCGGGGCGCGCTGGTCGCTGCTTTTTCCTGCTTCGCAGTGACGGCGTGGGCCCAGACCTGCCAGGTGTGCGGCGAAATCCGCGCCATCCGGGAAGTCAGCGCCGCGCCTTCGAGCCGCACTCCTGCGCCGGCGCAGGTGGGGACCCCGTCCGGGCTCGACACCGGGCCGGTGGTGGGCACGGTCGCGCAGTTCCATTTTGGAAAAGGCGAGGGCACCTGGAGCTTCGGCGCCGCGGGCACCCCCGAGATGCAGGCGCGCCTCGGCCAGACCTACTACGAGATCGTGGTGGCGATGGACAGCGGCGACAAGCGCACGCTCGAGCGCCGTGACGTCAGCCGCTTCTTCGTCGGACAGCGCGTCGCGCTGCGCTCGGGCGAGCTCGAGCCGATGCAGCCTTAGGGAAAGGAACAGCATGGAAAAGCGCGGCATGATCATCCACTTCACCGACGGCACGAAGAAAGTGCTCGAGTTCCCGCAGCAGGTCGCCGACAGCGACGCCAATGCCGCGGCGAGGATCAAGGAAGCGCTCGACGCGCGCCACCTGACCCTCGAGGCCGACGGCGCGCTGATCGTGGTGCCGCTGGAGAACGTCAAGTACCTGCAGGTCTACCCCGCGCCCAAGAAGCTCCCGGCGGGAGTCATCCGAGGTGCGAGCTTCAAGGATTAGCCGCCTCCTAGCAGGGTAAGCCCTTGGTCCAATGGCACCAATTGGGGCCGGGTCCAATAATCCGCAATTCATGAAGGCCATCCTTGCGGCGTTCTGCGCGGTGCTTGCGCTGTCTGCGCTGCCGGGCTGCGATGCCACGACCGCAGGCGCGCAGGTACAGTCCCCGTCGCCTTTCCCGTATAACTCACGGTGGTAGATGGCTGACGAGACCGCAGCGGGGTATCTGGACGCGCGCATCGACGCGCTGCGCGAGCATTTCGCGTCGCTCGCCGCCGCGCTGCCCGGGCTGCCGAACGCGCTCGAGCGCATGCAGCAAGAGCTCGCGCTGGAGTGGCAGGCGCGTGGACCCGGGTACGTCCTCGGGCTGATCGCCGGCTTTGCCGGCCTCGGCTTCATCCTGGAAGCGATTTACCGCTATTTCATGCCGAGAACCGAGGCCGAACGCCTGCGCGCCATGGCGCTCGAGTTCGCCCGCGAGCTTGGCGCGCTGGCAGTGTTTGCGCTCGGCAGCACGGCGATGTTCCTCGCGTTCGAATGGCCGCCGCGCACGCGCCAGGCGGTGCTCGCGTTCCTCGCGGCTTTCGTGGTGTTCCGCGCGGTGCTGGTCGCAAGCCGCGCGCTGCTCGCGCCGAGTGACGACCGCCTGCGCATCCTGCCGGTGACGGAACCGCATCTCGCCTATGCGCGCATCGCGCTGTTCGCTGGCTGGCTGGCGCTCGGCTGGGTAGTGGTCACCTGGCTCACGCTGCTGGGGATGGACCTGGCTTCGCGGCAGATCATTGCGTACGTCCTTGGGCTCGGCCTGCTCGGCATTGCGGTCGAGGCGGTGTGGCGCCGCTCCCGCCTGATGGCGGCCGGTTTTATCGTGGCCTGGGTTCTCTGGGTGCTCGGCGCGCGCGGCCTGTTCTGGCTGGCGGTGCTCGCCGTGGTGCTGCCCGAGGCCATGCGGCTCGCGCAGGCCGGCGCCGATCACGCGCTGCGCCCGCCCGGCGCCGCGACCGCCGAGACTCGCGGCGTGCTCGCCGCGTCGGTGGGGCGCGCGCTGCGTGCCGTGATCATCATCGGCGCTGCGTGGCTGCTGATCGCGGCAGCCGGCCTCGACGTGGACACGCTCGCGTCGGGCGACCGCATGTGGATGAAGCTGCTGCGCGGCGCGGTGCAGGCGCTTGCCATCATCCTGATCGCCGACGTCATCTGGCTGGTCACCGCGTCGCTCATCGATCGGAAATTGAGTTTTACGCAAGATCAAAATGCCAGGCTTCGCACCCTGCTGCCGATCGTGCGCGGCACGTTCGCCGTGGTGCTGCTCGTCATGACGGTCCTGATGGTGCTCTCGGCGCTCGGCATCCAGGTCGGGCCGCTGCTCGCAAGCGCCGGCGTCATCGGCATCGCGATCGGCTTTGGCGCGCAGACCCTGGTGCGCGACATGTTCAGCAAGTTCTTCTACCTGCTTGACGACGCCTTCCGCGTTGGCGAGTACATCCAGAGCGGCAACTACAAGGGCACGGTCGAGCACCTCGGCGTGCGCTCGGTGGTGCTGCGCCACCACCGCGGGCCGGTCTACACCATCCCCTACGGCCAGCTCGGCGCGGTGCAGAACATGAGCCGCGACTGGGTGATCGACAAGCTCACCATCGGCGTGACCTACGACTCCGACCTCGACAAGGCGAAGAAGCTGATCAAGAAGATCGGCAAGGACCTGGCGGCGGACCCCGATTTCGCGCCGAGCATCCTCGAGCCGCTCAAGATGCAGGGCGTCGAGCAGTTCGGCGACTTCGGTATCCAGATCCGCATGAAGATGATGACCAAGCCGGGCCAGCAGTTCACGATCCGGCGGCGCGCCCATGCGATGATCAAGCAGGCGTTCGACGCCAACGGCATCCGTTTCGCCCATCCCACGGTGCAGGTGGCGGGCGGCGCCGGCGAAGCCACCGCGGCGGCGGCGGTTCGCCAGAGTCTGGAACTGAACAAAGCGAAACCTTGAATTCGCTCCTCGCGGTCGCGTTGGCGGCGAGCGTCACTGGCCTGGAGCACGACGTGCCCGCGCGCACGGGCGACCTCGACGTCCTGCTCGAGCGGCGCGAGATCCGCGTGCTGGTGCCTTATAGCCGCACGCTGTTCTTCATCGACAAGGGCGCGCAGCGCGGGCTCACCGCCGACACGCTGCAGGACTTCGAGATCTTCCTCAACCGCAAGTACCCGAAGAAGGGCCGGCCGATCACCGTGGTCGCGCTGCCGACGACGCGCGATCAGCTGTTGCCCGGCCTGGTGCAAGGCCGCGCCGACATCGCGGCGGGCAACCTCACCATCAGCGCCGAGCGTGGCGCAACGGTCGATTTCTCGGATCCGATGGAGCGCAACGTCGCGGAGATCGTGGTCAGCGGCCCGCGCTCGCCCAAGCTCGCGCGCATCGAAGACCTCGCCGGCCATGAGATCCACGTGCGCCGCTCGAGCAGCTATTACGCGAGCCTCGCGGCGCTCAACCTGAACCTGCGCGCCGCCGGCAAGCCCGAAATGCGCATCGTCAACGTGCCCGAGGCGCTCGAGGACGAGGACCTGATGGACATGGTCGGCGCCGGGTTGATTCCGCTCACGGTGGCGGACGAGTGGAAAGCGACCGCGTGGGCGGCGATGCAGAAGCGCCTGCGGCCGCGGCCGGAGCTCGCGCTGACCGACGGCCAGAGCATCGGCTGGGCGCTGCGCCCCGACACGCCGAAGCTGCGCGCGCTGGTGAACGAGTTCATCGCCACGCATCCCGGCTCGCGCGAGAAGCGCGCCAAGGCCTATCCGCAGTACCTGTCGCGGCTGCAGAACACGACCGCCGACCAGGACTGGAAGCGCTTCGAAAAAACCGCCGTGCTGTTCCGCAAGTACGCGCCGCGCTACAAGCTGGATTACCTGATGACGGCGGCGCTCGGCTACCAGGAATCGCGTCTCGACCAGGATGCGCGCAGCTCGCAGGGCGCGATCGGCATCATGCAGCTCCTGCCCGAGACCGGCGCCGCGATGCAGGTCGGCGACATCACCCAGGCCGAGGCCAACGTGCACGCCGGCACCAAGTACCTGCGCCAGCTCATCGACCGCTACATCGGCGAAGGGCCGGATGAGCAGAACCGCACGCTGTTCGCGCTCGCCGCCTACAACGCCGGGCCGTCGCGCCTCGCCGGACTGCGCGAGGAGGCGGCGAAGGCGGGCCTCGATCCGAACGTGTGGTTCAACAACGTGGAGATCGTCGCCGCGCGGCGCATCGGCAACGAGACGGTGACCTTCGTGCGCAACGTCTACAAGTACTACGTGGCTTACAAGCTGCAGCTCGAGACGCTGGAGGCGCGGCGCGCGGCCGGGGCCGCGCACGCGCCGCCGCCGAAGAAGAAGTCAGCCGCTGCGGCGGGCAAGAAGGACTAGCTCGGCGAGCGAGCCCGCGCGCATCTTCTTCATCACGCGCGCGCGGTGCACCTTTACCGTTTTTTCCGCGGTGCCGAGCTCGGCCGCGATCTGCTTGTTGAGCTTGCCCGCCACTACGCCGGCGAGCACTTCGCGCTCGCGCGGCGTGAGCGCGGCGATCCGGCCGGCGACGTCGTCCAGCGTCTTGCGCGCGGCGCGCGCGCGCTGATCGTTGCCGATGGCAAGGCGCACCGCGGCGAGCAGCTTCTCGCGGTCCACCGGCTTGACCAGGAAATCGACCGCGCCGGCTTTCATGGCTTGCACGCTGTGCGGAACGTCGGCGTTGCCGCTCAGGAACACGACCGGGCAGTCGTTTCCCAGGCGCGTGAGCTGCGCCTGCAGCTCGAGGCCGTTCATGTTCGGCATCGTGAGATCGAGCACCAGGCAGCCGGGCTCGCCGTTGCGGGCCTGCGACAGGAAGTCCTGCGAAGAAGGGAAGGTGCGCACAGCGAAGCCCGCGGATCGCAGGAGTCGCCCGAGCGATCTGAGAACCAGGGCGTCATCGTCGACGACGTTTACAAACGGCGCTTCATTGCCCAACTGGTCTCCCGATACTTCCAAGCTGTCGGTCAGGGTACACCTCGCGGGCTGCGGCCGGAAGGCATATCGCCACGCTTATGTACGGCATCGAACATATGACGCTCCGGAGTATCGATATTGGAAGCCGGCTGCTGCGGCTGATGCGCGTAAGCTACCCCGGACGGGGGGCGGCTGGGAGGCAGGATCGCAAACACTTCGGACAAAGAGCGCAACGCTCAGGGTTTTCCCTGACAGGATTTCTCCCGACTTGAAGCCGTAACCGGCCTCTGCAATATTTCTCCTATGGGAGAACAGAAACTCGGGAAGGAAGTGATCGTGCGGCTGGTGAGCAAGCTCGGCAGCGTGGAAAAAGCTGCGGCTCGCCTCGGCATCCGCCCCGGTTTGGTGCAGCGCTTCGTCGATGGCACCTCTCAGGTGCCGGATTCGCTGCTGCTGAAGGCGCTTGATGCCATGTCCGACCCGGTGGTTCCGGCGCTGCAGCCGCAATCGCCGCCGCCGAAGGGCCGGCCGGTCATCTAGCCGTCCCGCGCTAGGCGGCACGCGCCTGGCCTTGTTCCTCGCTGATCAGGCGCTGCACGATGCCGCGCATCGCCATCCACGCCTTGTCCTGTCCGAGGCCCACCGCGGCGCTCGGGCCGAGGTCCATGTTCTGCTGCTGCGCCTTGATGATCGCCATGTCCTCGAGAAAGATGTTGTGCACCTGAGTTCTTAGCATGTCCGAGACCCAGGGCTCGTTCAGCTTGAAGTTGTAGGCCTGCGCGAAGAAGTAGTGCGCGCTCTTCTCCGTCTCCGGCGTGATCGCGTTCAGGTTCCACATGCCCATGCCTTTCGAGCGGTCGCCCTGGCGCGCGCCGGCGCCGACCGGCGCCGAGCCGACGTCGAGCTTGACGAAGCACGGCGGGCCGAAGTGCGTCACCTGCCAGCGATCGACCTTCATGCCCTCGGGAAAGCCGCCCATCTGCTTGTGGAACGCCGCCGGCAGCTCGTTCATCAGCCAGCGCGTCACGGTGATGCGATCGCCCTCGCGCTTCACGTCGAACTCCGAGCGCGCGAACGCGTCGGTGCCGAGCGTATTCGGGTGCAGGAAGGGCAGGTGCGTGGTGTCGAGCAGGTTTTCGACCACCAATAGATAGTTCGCGTCGACGTGCAGGTAGCTGCCGCCGAAGCGCCACGCGGGATCGTCCAGCCAGTGGAAGTCCTCGATCTTCGCCGGGTCGGCCTTGGCCGGATCGCCCATCCAGACCCAGATCCAGTGGTTCTTCTCGACCACCGGATACGCCTTCACCTTGGCGTTGTTCGGTACGAGATCTTGCGAGGGCACTTTGACGCACTTGCCGGCCGTGTCGAACTGCAGGCCGTGGTACGGGCAGTGCACCACGTTGCCGACCAGCTTGCCCATCGAGAGCGGCGCCTGGCGGTGGCAGCAGCGGTCTTCGAGCGCGACCGGCGCGCCGTCCACGGTGCGGAACAGCAGCACCGGCTCGTCGAGGATGATGCGCCGGCGCATTTCGCGCGTCAGCTCATGATCCCAGGCCGCTACGTACCAGGCGTTACGCACGAACATAGGCACTCCTTGCTCTCACCTCGTAGATTACCAGCGCCGCGCCGAGGATCAGCCCGGCGACGTTGATCCAGCCGTTGATGGCGGCCGCCTGGAACGGCATCAGCAGCAGCAGGCCGGCCAGCACGAAGCCGATGCGCGACGCCAGCGGCATGACCCGGAACGCGTAGCCGGTCATCCCGGCGCACACGAACCAGATTCCTGTGACGGACAAGATCACTACGCCGACGATCTCCAGGATGGATCCCCTCATGATTAGGGCCGGCGAGTAGACGAAGAGGAATGGCACGATGTAGGAAGCCCAGCCGAAGCGCATCGCGGTCCAGCCTGCGGCCATCGGGTCGGTGCGCGCGATGGTGGCGGCGACGAACGCGGCGGTGGCGATCGGCGGCGTGATGAGCGACATGATGCCGAAGTAGAGGATGAAGAGGTGCGCGGCCATCGCCGGCACGCCGACCTTGATCAGCGCCGGCGCGACCAGGATGGCGAGCATCACGTAGACCGCGAGCGTCGGCAGGCCGAGGCCGAGCACGATGTTGGTGATCGCGCAGATCACGAGCAGCAGCAGCAGGTTCTCGGCGCCGAGGTTGACCAGGTACGCGGTGAGCGCGAACGACAGGCCGCCGATCTGGAACAGGCCGAGCACGTAGCCGCCGATGGCGCTGATCACGATGATCTCGCACACGCCGATGCCGGTCTCGATCACCGCGCTCCAGATGTCCTTCAGCTTCATGCGCGCGCCGCGATAGCCGATGAACAGGCCCAGGCCGATGATCAGCCCCGAGGCGAGCGCCGCCGAAGGCTCGGGCTCCCAGTTGAGCCAGAACATCGCGCCGATGATCGCGGCGAACGGCGCGATGAAGATCCAGCCCGCGGCGAGCACCGGCCCCATCGGCGGGATCTCGCTCGCCGCCACCTTGCCGATGCCGTAGCGCGCGGTCTCGAGGTCGCACTGGATGAAGAGCGCGGTGTAATACAGCACCGAGGGCAGCAGCGCGGCGAGCGCCACTTCGCGATAGGGCACCTGCAGGAAGTCCGCCATCACGAACGCCACCGCGCCCATCACCGGCGGCATGAGCTGCGCGCCGTTCGAGGCGCAGGCCTCGATCGCCGCCGCGAGGCGCGCGGGAATGCCGGATTTCTTCATCAGCGGGATCGTCACCACGCCCACCGCGAGCGCGCTGGCCGCCGCGATTCCGGAAATACTCCCGAACAAGCTGGATGCCACCACGGCAATCTTCGCCGCGCCGCCGCGGAAGCGCCCCATCAGGCCGAGCGCGAAGTCGTTGAAGAAGCCCGAGCCGCCCGAGCGCGCGAGCAGCTGTCCCATCAGCACGAAGGCGATCACGATGGTCGAGGCGATCTCGAGCACCAGGCCGAGCAGGCCGTTATTGTCGAAGTTGAGATAGATCGCGAGCGTCGCGGGCTCGACCTTGTGGGTGCGCAGCTGGCCGGGGACCAGGTGGCCGACCAGCACCCAGACCACCAGCACGAAGGTGATGACGATGAGCGAATAGCCGGAGGTGCGGCGCGTTCCTTCCAGCGTGAGAAAGGCAATGAGACCCGCCAGGAACAACAATTCGGCCGTTACTGTCCCCGCCTGCGCGGTGATGCGCGGGAAATGGATCGCCACATAGATCCCGGCAGCCAGCCCCGCCGCGGCGAGCAGCCAGTCGAGCCATGGAATGTCCTCACGCCGGGCGCCGCGCCGCGCGGGGAAGCTGATGAAGAGCAGCGCGAGGCAGACGCCGTAGGCGGCGGCGAGGAACTGCTCGGGGAAAAGGACCAGCCCGAGCGAGCGGGTGACGCCGACGCTATAGGCGAGCGAGCCGAGCGTGAGGAGCGCCGCCAGCACCTGCTGTGCAAGGCGGCCGGCCGCGGAGTTCGGCGGCGCCGCGGCCGATAGTTCCTCCACTTCCTAGCGCAGCCCGGTTTCCTTCCAGTACTTTTCCGCCGCCGGGTGGTAGGCGAGGCGGGGCTGCACCTTGCCCGACTTGCTCGGGTCGTACGCCCTGAAGTTCGGATGGCCCGCGATCAGGTCGTCCTTGTGCGTGTGCACCGCCTTGATGAAGTCGACCACCACCGCGTCGGGCACGTGGGTGCCGACGCCGATGATGAAGTCGATGGTCTGCACCTTGGTCGGCTTTTCGACGCCGGCGATGTGCGGCGCCGGGTTGACGGTGGAGAAGTAGTACTCGGGGCGGATCGCCTTCATCCGCTTCTCCGAGTCCGGCAGG
>Ga0070700_100000564_pt1 | contig 18585 bp, 18 predicted proteins | sample KBSK5101metaG_FD_65456 | JGI IMG/M metagenome (GOLD analysis project Ga0070700, IMG submission 65456) | Corn, switchgrass and miscanthus rhizosphere microbial communities from Kellogg Biological Station, Michigan, USA - KBS K5-10-1 metaG | ecosystem: Host-associated > Plants > Roots >...
CCCACAGCATCGCCCCGCCCTCGTCCATGAGGCGGGTGAAGAAGGCGTGTGTCTCGTCGTCGGCGATTCCCTCCTGGTGGTCGACGCAGCCGTCCAGGGTGACGTTGATGCTGAAGGTCAGGAGTCCCATGCGGCGAGTCTAAGTCAGGAGCGATTCGGCTGCTTGCATACCGTCGATCCGCACGCTAAATTGAACCATATGGTTCAGTTTAGCGGAGCCCGTCTCGATGCCTCATTCGCCGCGCTCTCGGACGCCACCCGACGCGGCATTCTGGAGCGACTCGGGATTGCAGACGCATCGATCACGGACCTGGCCGGGAAGTTCCGCATGACGCTCACGGGCATGAAGAAGCATGTCGGCGTCCTGGAGCAGGCGGGGCTCGTCACCACGGAGAAAGTCGGGCGCGTGCGGACCTGCAAGCTCGGTCTGCGCCGACTGGAAGAAGAGGCGGCATGGATCGAGAGGTACCGCCAGCTTTGGGACGCACGTTTCGACGAGTTGGACAAGGTCGTCGAGGAATTGAAACAGAAGGAGAAAGTCGATGGACGTAAGAAAAGACAGTGAGCGCACCTCCATGAAGAACCGCACGACGGTGGAACGGAAGTCCGATCGGGAGCTGGTCGTTACGCGAACCTTCAACGCCCCGGCGCGCATCGTGTTCGAGGCGTGGACCAGGCCCGAGCTGTTCAAGCAGTGGTGGGTGCCGAAGTCGATGGGCATGTTTCTGCGTTCCTGCGAGATGGATGTTCGTGTCGGGGGCAGGTACCGTTTGGTGTTCGGCCACGATGTCTCGAGCCCGGACGAGTTCTTCGGTCGGTATATCGAAGTAACACCGCACTCGCGCCTCGTCTGGACCAATGACGAAGGTGGAGACGGTGGGTCGGTCACCACGGTGACCTTCGAGGAAAAAGACGGCAAGACGCTGCTGGTCCTGCGCGAGCTCTATCCCTCGAAAGAAGCTCTCGACGCTGCCGGCACCGGGGCGGCGGACGCGCTGGTGGAGACGTTCGAGCAACTGGACGAGCTACTCGTCACCCTGGACGCGAGCGTGGGCCGACCATGAAGTCGTCGATCTCGGAACCCGCGACCTCCGGCGTGAGGGGCCGGGGGTCGCAGGTCCATTGCAGCGAATCGTTCGTGCGCCTACTCTTCGATCAGGATGACGAACATGCCTTCGTCCGAGCTCACCATCAGCAGGATCGAGCCGTCCAACAGGCGGAGCTCACGGACCGACAGGCCGCTGCCGAAGTAGCCGCCACGGCCGCCGCCGATGAGGTAGCCGCCGTCCTGGCTGGTCTCGCCGGCGCCGCTGCCAAAGACCTGGCCACTGTCCTCGGCCCTCGTTCCACTGCCAATGAGCCCGCCGCTGCCGAGGATCTGACCGCCGTCCCCGGTCCGTCCGCCACTGCCCATGAACTGGTCCTGGGTCGACATGGTGAACCCGCCGCTGCCCAGCGTCTGGCCGGCGGCGTTGCCGCTGCCCATCATCTGGCCGCCGTCTTCGGCGCGCGTTCCACTGCCGATCAGGCCGCCGCTGCGATCCTGCGCCACGGCCGATCCCGCGACGCAAAGCGCCGCGACTGCTACGATCAACACTGCTCGTTTCATATTCGCTCTCCTAAAATGAATTTGCCTGCTTCGACCCTTTTATACGCTTCGGCTCCGGCGTCCCGCGCACACGGATCTGTGACGCGGGATGAAGAGCCGTGACGGTGTGACGAAGGGGCGGTGTGGCGTGACGAAGGCCGCGGCTTAGTTCACCGCGGCAGCATGCGCAGTGCGCGCATGATGTTGTCGGTCACGGGATCGTAGACCTGGCCGGCGATGAAGATCTGGTGGAACAGCTTCAACTCGACCAGCGCGTTGATCGCGAGTCCCGCGCCGATCACGGCCGGCATCCACTTCTTCCCGCGCAGCTCGGCGAACACGAACGCCGCGACGAGGATGCGCATCAGCGAGTCGGCGGAGACGATGTAGCGGACGTTCTGCGACGGCAGAAACGCGTGCACGGCGATCATTCCCGCGGCGAGGATTGCGAGGTGGCGGTGCTCCGGCGCGAACGCTTCGCGCCGCATCGCGATCGCGACCATTGCCACGATCGCCAGCAGCGTGACGATCGGCGCGATCGCCAGTGAGTCGAGGATCAGCCGGTGCGGCGGTCCGCTTTGAAACTGCACCGCGTACGGCGCGCCGATCGTGCTCGTGGTGATGCGCGCAATCTGAAAAAACGTGCGGACGTCGCCCGCGAGCAAAGAGAAAATCGCCACGTACAGAAACGGCGGCAGCATCCAGACGACGACTTCGCGCCAGCCGATCCGGCGCGTCCGGAGCCACCAGAACAGCAGCACCACCGGATAGAGCAGCAGGAACTGTTCTTTTGCGCCGAAGGCGATCGTGGTCGCGGCGATCCACGCCACGAGCCACGCGATGCGCGATCGCCGGTCCGTCGCACGGAGATGAAGCAGCAGCGTCGCGATCGACGCCAGCACGGCGGCGCAGAAGAATTCATCGACCAGCGCGCGGCGGCCCAGCGCGAGCTGCAGCGGCGAGGTCGCCGCGAGTGCGGTTGCGATCAGCGCGATCTCCGGCCCGAACAGCTCGCGGCCGATCCAGTACGTCAGTCCGACGGCGAGGATGCCCGCCGCCGTCGCGAGCGTCGCCAGCGTGCGATGCGTGCATTCGCCACGCACGGCGCAGAACAGCGACGTCGCGCCGATCCACGACCATCGCAGCGGATGCGGGAACACCCACATCCCCGGATCGTCGACGAACATCCGGATGACCTTCGCGTAGCCGCCGCCCGCCGCCAGCGCTTTCGCGTACAACAGATAGACTGTTTCGTCGGCGCGCGACCAGTCGCTCACGTTGTGGACGGCGATGCGAATCGCCGCGGCCACGATCAGCAGCGGTGTGAGCAGATGTCGGCCGGTTAGGTCTTCCTGCATTCGCTCGCTGGAACAGCTTAACGCATGCTACAAAGGCGGCATTGAATCGGGAACGAGTTGCGTTCGTCCTCACCTGTGCGGCCGCGGTCGTGCTGATCGCCGCGGTGTACGCCAACTCCCTCGACAACTCGTTTCACTTCGATGACTCGCACGTCATCCAGAGCAACATCTACATCCGCGGCCTCGAGCACGTCCCGCGATACTTCACCGACGCACACACGTTCAGCAGTCTGCCGCAGAACGCGACGTACCGGCCGCTGGTGACGCTCTCGCTCGCGCTCGACTACGCGCGCGGCCAGCTGAACCCCCGCCCGTTTCACGTCACGCAGATCGCGCTGATGATCGTCACCGGCGCGCTGCTGGTCGTCTTCTTCATTCCGCTCATCGGACGCTGGCCCGCGCTCTTCGCGGCGACGCTCTTCTGCATTCACACCGCGAACACGGAGACGATGAATCTGATCTCCGCGCGCTCGGAGCTGCTGTCGACGATCGGTCTCCTCGGGTCGTTCGTGCTGTATCAGCGCTCGCCGTTCGCGAGGCGGACCTTTCTCTACCTCGTCCCGCTGGCGATCGGTGCCCTGGCGAAAGCGCCGCTGGTCGTTTTCGCGCCTCTGCTCTTCCTCTACGCGCTGCTCTTCGAGAAACTGACTCCCCGCCGCGCGCTCCGCACCGCGCTTCCGCCGCTCATTCTCGGGATCGCGCTGCTGATCTTTCTCAGCCGGATGAACGCGCCGGAGTGGACCTCGGGCGGCGGCTCGGGGTGGCGCTACGTCATCACCCAGCCGTTCATCTGGCTGCACTACTTCCGGCTGTTCTTCCTGCCGATCGGTCTCACCGCCGACACCGACATGCCGGTCTTCGCGCACTGGTACGACACCCGCGCGATCGCCGGCTACGCGTTCCTCGCGCTGCTGGTCTGGTGGGCGCGGCGCGCCCGCGCGCCGGTGGCATTCGGCCTGGCCTGGTTCGCGATCGCGCTGCTGCCGACGAGCATCTTTCCGCTCGCCGAGGTGGCGAATGAGCATCGGATCTTCTTCGCGTACATCGGGCTCGTGCTCGCGTTCGCGGCGCTCGTGCCCGCGCGCTGGCTCGAAAGCGTCGCGGTCGTCGTGCTTGTCGCGCACGCGTTCGGAACGCACGAGCGCAACCAGGTCTGGAAGAGCGAAGACACGCTGTGGGCCGACGTCGTGGCGAAGAGTCCCGGAAACGGGCGGGCGTGGATGAACTACGGGCTCACGCGCATGGCAAAGGGAGACTACGCCGCGGCGAAGAGCGACTTCGAGCACGCGGCGACGCTGACGCCGAACTACTCGACGCTCGAGATCAATCGCGGCATCGTCGAAGGGGAGCTCGGGGATGCGATCGCCGCGGAGCGCCACTTCCGCCGCGCGCTGCAGCTGCAGCCCGACACGCACTCGAACTTTTTCTTCGCCCGCTGGCTCGTGAAGCAGGGGAGGACGCTCGAGGCGATGGCGCACGTGCGCGAAGCGATGCGCCAGAGTCCCGCCTACGCCGACGCGCACGATCTCTCCTCGCGCATCGACGTCGCCGTCGGCGCGCGGCGCGGCCGGAGCTGGCCCGACTATGCATCCGCGTTTCAGGCCGGCCTCTCCGCGATCGGCGCAAAGGACTTTCTCGCCGCCGCCGAGGCGAATCGCGATGCGCTTCGCCACGATCCGCGCTCCGCCGATGCCCATCTGAACCTCGGATGGTCGCTCGCGCAACTCGGCTTCCGCGATCTGGCCGCACGTGAATACCAGCAGACCCTCTCCCTCCGCCCCGCCGACGAGCGGGCTGCGGCGAACCTTCGCCTGCTGAAGTAGTTCAGGATTCAGTCACCTGACTGTTTTCCGGACACACGTCGAAATGACTAGTCCACGTAAACTCTGACATCACATGGGTTAGCCAGCATGTTGTAGTGTCACGATCGTTGAGTTGTCGCCGCATGGAGGTATCCCATGCGGCACATTCTCTTTCTTGTCTTCATCCTCGTGGTCGCGCTGACGGCCACGGCATCGGTCGACCGGGTCATCCCACCGATGTTCGCCAGGGCAACACCGCTGACCGCGCACGCGGCCGCGCTCGATTCCGTCATCGACCGGACGGGAGCGCGCGAGCTTGCGCGGCTGCCAGCGATCGCGTTCGAAGTCGCGGAGGAATCAGGCATGCTGTTGGATGGGGCGGTGCGGCCGCTCGAGAGGCCTGTTCGGATCGCGCTGCCGCACGGCGTGGGCGTACCGCAGGTCATCGGCAGCATCACGGTCGCCGGCGCGCGGGCGGCGCGTCTTCGCTTCGATGACGTTCCCGCGGGAACGGTGCTGTGGCTCGCCGGTTCGGAAGACGAGCAGTTCCTGCGGTTCGAGCCGTCGAACAGCGCGCGGTGGGGACCGACGACCACCGGGTCGGTCGTCTACATTGCCGCGGAAGAGGGAACGGGGGAGCTCGAGATCTCGGAGCTCGCGCAGATCGCGGCGGTGGCCAACGCGGAAACGTCGTGTCTCTCCGACGTCGCCTGCCGGTCGGATGAGGACTTCGACCATCTCGCGGACGCCATACGCGCGATCGGCTACGTGCGTTTCGTTCGCGCGGGGAAGTCGTATGTCTGCACGGGCGGTCTGCTCAACGACGCCGCGAACAGCGGAACGCCGTACTTTCTCACCGCGGAGCACTGCATCGGGACGAACGAAGAAGCGGCGTCGGTGGAAGTGGTGTGGGACCTCAGGTCCGAGGCGTGCGGATCGAATCGCATGGCAAAAGTCAGCCGCAGTCATGGAGCGGAGCTGCTCGTGGCGTCGCCGGCGACCGACGTCGCGCTTCTGAAGCTCGCGTCCGTTCCGGCCGATCGAGTGTTCCTCGGTGTCGACACGAGGCAGCTCGCGCCGGACACCGTCGTTCATCGCGTATCGCACGCCGGCGGGCTTTCGCAGACGTACAGCTCCGGAGTCGTCGAGCAGAGCGGCACCAGCTGCTCAGGCGCGTCGCGGCCTCAGTTCGTGTACACGCGCCCGCGCAGCGGCGGGACGTCGGGCGGAAGCTCGGGCGCGCCGCTGCTGCTTCCCGGCTTGTACGTCGCGGGACAGCTCTTCGGAAAGTGCGGGCCCGATCCCGAGAACACGTGCGCGACCTGGAACCGCGGCGTGGACGGATCGCTCCGAGAATCGTGGGCGCTGCTCGCACCGTATCTCGATCCCGCCGGCATTACGGTTCGCCGGCGCTCGGTGCGATAAAAAAAAGCCCCCGCCGGGTGGCGGGGGCTCGTGAGTCATTGTAGTCGTTGGTTAATACGCGATCGCGGCAACCGACCCTGTCTGCACCGTACCGGAGCCGGGAGCGAAGACGGTCGTCAGGGTGATGGTATGCGCGCCGGCAGCCGGCGTGGCGATGACTGCGATGGGGATGGTCACGTCCACGTTGTTTCCGATGCCCGTGACCGCGACGCTTCCGACAGCCGCTCCGTCGACGCGCGCCGTGACGGTGATCGTGGTCCCGGCTCCACCGGTACGCGACGCAATCGCGCCGGTGATCAGGATGCTCTGACCGGTTGTGGTGGTCACGCTCGCGGACGGCGTGGTTCCGTTCCCGGCGCCCGCACTGATCGCACCCGTTGCGCCAGTCGCGCCCGTGGCTCCGGTCGCACCCGTGGCACCTGCCCCTGTGGCTCCGGTCGCACCCGTAGCACCAGTCACTCCCGTTGCACCGGTGACTCCCGTCGCGCCCGTCGCGCCAGTCGCTCCGGTCGCGCCAGTGACTCCCGTGGCGCCAGTGACTCCAGTTGCGCCGGTAGCGCCGGTGACACCCGTCGCTCCGGTGGCACCCGTGGAACCGGTTGCGCCAGTTGCACCCGTGGCGCCGGTCACTCCTGTTGCGCCAGTGACTCCGGTCGCGCCAGTAGCTCCAGTCACTCCCGTTGCACCTGTGGATCCCGTTGCGCCAGTGAGTCCCGTTGCGCCGGTGACGCCAGTCGCACCGGTAGAACCCGTAGCGCCGGTCGCGCCGGTGGCACCTGTGTCGCCGGTCGCTCCAGTCAATCCAGTTGCGCCGGTAGCGCCCGTGGATCCGGTAGCACCCGTGTCACCCGTCGCTCCAGTTGCGCCGGTCGCACCTGTGCTCCCCGTCGCGCCGGTGACTCCGGTTGCGCCGGTGGCACCCGTCGGCCCGGTGGGGCCCGGGTCACCAGTGGCTCCTGTCGCACCCGTGGCACCCGGATCGCCCGTCGCTCCGGTCACGCCCGTTGCGCCCGTGCTGCCGGTCGCACCTGTGGCTCCCGTTGCACCGGTGTTGCCCAGCGGACCGGTCGCACCCGTGTCGCCGGTCGCTCCTGTAGCACCCGTCGGACCCGGATCACCCGTCGCTCCGGTCAATCCCGTTGCGCCCGTGCTGCCGGTTGCACCAGTGGATCCTGTCGCACCGGTGTCGCCCATTGGCCCGGTTGGGCCGGGGTCGCCGGTTGTTCCTGTAGCACCCGTTGCACCCGGATCACCGGTCGCGCCGGTCGCGCCCGTGGGTCCTGGCGCGCCCGTGTCCCCCGTAGCACCGGTTGCACCTGTGTCGCCGGTAGCGCCCGTCGAACCCGTTGCGCCCGTCGTTCCGGTCACGCCGGTCGCGCCCGTGCTACCCGTCGCGCCGGTGGATCCCGTTGGACCAATGTCACCCGTCGCGCCGGTTGCGCCTGTCGGTCCGGTCGCGCCATTCGTGCCGGTGGCGCCGCTCGCGCCGGTTGGCCCCGTAGCGCCGGCCGGTCCAGTGTTGCCCGTCGGTCCCTGCGGTCCCTCCGGACCCGTGACGCCGGAAACGTCGATGATCAGCGAGTTTCCATCAGGCGTGACACTGACGCCCGGACCGCCGACGAGATCGAGAACGCCCGTCAATCCATTGAGCGACTGCACTCCCGCGACGTCCCCGGTCTCGAGCAGCGCCGGATTGAAGCTCATCTCGAACGCCGTCGAGTTGCCGTTTCCGTTCGCGACGAGCGAGCCGGCCATGATGATCCGCCCGCCCTCCCGGACCACGGCGCGCAGCGTGCCGCCGTTGACGATCCGCGTGCCCGTGATGTCGCGTAACCCGACGAGGACCTGCTCGAAGGGGAGAAGGGTGTACTGCTTCGTCTCCATGATCGCGCCGAGGTCGTCGCGAACCTCGAGCTCGACCGTCGTCGTCACGCCGGCGACTTCGACGAGAATCACGTTGTAATGAAAGTCGGGGTTCTCGGTCACGCCCTGGAGCAGCGACCGTTCGTTCCGTCCGATCGCGAAGCTCGTCGGCACACCCGCCAGGAACACGCCCTGCGAAAACGCCGGGGCGCCGCCGTGATGGACGCGCGCCGAGACGAGCACGTCATCCGATCCGCGCACCCGGATCGCGCCCAGCCGTCCGGTGATGCCGAACAGGGTTTGAGCGATATCCTCGTAGGTTTTGCTCTCGTTCGGCGCCAGCGTCTGATTGACGGTCGCCGGGTTGGGATTCGCCTGCCCCGAAAGCAGGAACTGCAGCTGGACATCGATCGGATGATCGGTTGGATTACTGAGCCAGACCGTCGTGATGAATTCGAATCCGGCCGCGCCAATGACGCGGCCCGCCGCGGGAAGGATCACCTCACTACCGGCGAAGTTCGCACTGACGGGCTGCACGGAAAGAAGTAGGAAAACGGCAGCGAGCAGAAACAGCTTCACCCGTGGCACGGACATAGGTATACCCCTCCGGACGATGATACCTCACAATGCGGCGCGCGGCGCTTCGACGCGCGTCAAAAGTAGAACGCCGGCAGCTTCAGCGCGTCCGCTTCATCGTCGGCCGCGTACGTCAGCTTTTTCAATTTCAGCAACTGCACCTTCGGGAAGCGGCGGAAATTCAGCTCGACGTAGATCGGCGTCCCGCGAATCGTGCGCGCGACTTTCGCGGTGCCGGGCGAGATCCCGCGCAGCAGCTCGTCGACGATCGCGCGGTACTGCGGATTCTCCGCGACCGCGTCGGTCGTCCAGACGTCGATCCAGCCGCCGGGACCATAGACCAGCCGGTGACGCGTCGCGACGATGCCGCCGACCGTGCCCCTCGTTTCAGGACCGAGGATGGGGGCGAGCGAGCGTTCGAGCGCGCCGGACGCGCCGGCGAGCTTCAGCAGCGTCGACGAAATGTCCCGCAACGGCATCGCGACGTGCGTGCGCGACACCGGATTCAGCACCGTCACCGCCGCGTCGCCGTTGCGGCTGAACCCACTCGTCCACGCCGCCTCCGCGCGCACGCCGCCCGCGTAGACGTGCAAGTCGACGCTGCCAAACGTCCGGAGATACGGAAACACCGCGGCCGGCTGCGCTTCGAGCTCGAGGTGATACGGCTGCGCGGCGCGGGCGGGAAGGGCGAGGAGGGGAGCGAGCAGGATCAGGAGAACGAGAGGGCGCATGAGAGAGCGCGCATTATCGCCGCTCCTCCACGTTTTCCGCGAGCGGGATGGTCCACGTCCCCTTCACGTAGCCGGTGAGCGCGTCGCCGTCCCAGCCGCCCATCCAGAACGAGATGTTCCACGGATAGTTCGTGGCCGCGCGGAGCTCGTTCGCGCCGACGGCGCCGTTCATGTCGACGTTCCAGCCGTCGAGCTGCAGCGCGAGCTGCTTCGCGCGGCGGTTGATGACGCGGTTCTGGCCCACGTTCGCGCTGAGCTCCCACCAGCGCTCGACGATTGCGAGCTGCTCGATGCGCGACTCCAGCGCCGCGATCTCGATCGGGTCCTTCGTCTTTTTCAGCAGCGCCTGCAGGCTGCGGCGCCGCTCGAGTCGGTTCGCGATCAGCGCGACATTCGCCGGACTCTCGAGCCCCGTCGCATCGGCGACGGCCTGCGAGTTCGACGTGAACTTCGTCGCCTGGCGGCGCGAGAGCATCGTCCCCGTCGCGTCGTTTTCCGGCATGTCGGGATCGTCGGGATTCAGCCAGTCGACACGCTCCAGCAGGATCGTCTCGTCGCCGGCCTTCAGCAGCCGCACCCGGAACGGATGGATGATGAAGTAGTCGTTGCGCACGAGGAGGCCGTTGTGCTCGAGGATCTGCGCGTCGACGAATGCGACCCGCGTCCCGACCAGGTCCGGCGCCGGCTTGCCGTTGCGCGTGGCGTGCGTCACCTTCACGCCGACCTTCGGTCCGCCGCCCGGGCCGAACTTGCGCTCCCACACGCCCTCTTCATTCGGCTGCAGATGGATCTTCGCGTCGAGATCGGGCTCCCCCGCGAGCGCGAACGTGTATCCGCTGACGCCGCGCTTGTCGTCCGTCGGATCGGGATCCGTCGCCATGCGCATCTGGAAGTAGCCTTCGAAGTTCAGGATCAGCATGCGTTGGCGTCCTACTGAGTCGTGATTCCGATGTTCCAGTGCGCGCGCCAGTCGAAGGCCAGCCGCTTCATGTTCGAGCGCATGTACTCCAGCCGCCGCCAGATGCGCGACTTTTTCTCGCCCTCTTCCTTCTGATTCGGCAGCTTGATCCACGGATCGCCGTTGGCCAGCAGCGCGTCGAATCCGGCGCTGAGCACATTGATGCGCTCCTGGAAGAGGTCCCATGTCGCGTCGATCGTCGGGACGAGCAGCACGTCGCCGTTCAGCTCGAAGCCCGCGCCGGCATTTCCGCCCTTCCCATCCTTGAACGCCGGCAGCTCGGTCAGCACCTCGGCGAGCGGCCGCACGAACATCGTCATGAGCGGGAAGAACGCGCCGTCCATCATCCCGTTCACCTGCTCCTGCGTCTTCACGTTGTCGCTGTAGAGGTAGAGCAGCATCAGCAGCATCAGCTCGTACGAGCCGTTGAACAGCTTCGCCACTTCGAGCGTGACCGGGTTCGTCAGCAGCGTGACCTCGTCCTGCTCGACGTCGGGATAGAGCATCGTCATCGGATTGCTCACCACCGGCCGCGACGCGAGACCCTTGCGGTCGAACTCCTCCATGTCGGCGCGGATGCCGGTGAAGAGGCAGAAGTGCGTCCACGGTTGATACGACGGCTTCGCCGCGATGCCTTCACCCTGCTCGAGGATCATGGTGATGGCCTGCTGCGCGCTGGCGAGGTTCGTCACGCCGATGAGATCGACGCCGTACTGATTGAGGTCATCCATCGACCCGACCGGCTGCCGGCCGCCCGGACCGCCGAAGATCTGCACCGACGGTTTGCCGACGAAGAGATTGCGCTCTCCCATCGAGTCGGAGAGCGTCTGGAAGCCGGTGTAGATGGTCTGATACAGCTCCTGGACCGAGCTCCATCCGAACGACGTCACCGGCGCGCCTTTCAGCAGGCGCGGTGGCGACTCGAGCTTCGACATCATTTCCGCGCGGCTGCCGACGCTCTTTTTTCCGCGGTTGCACCACGCGAGCGCTTTCTTCTGATCGACCGCCTCGCCCGGCTTCAGTCCCACGATCAGTTCATCCGGCGCCTCGAAGCGCTGGAAGCGCTTGATGGTGTCGAGATCGCCGCGCGTGAGCTCGAGCCGGATGCCCGACTGCCCGTAGTAATCCGCCTTCTGCGGCATGTTCGGCCGCGTGAACGACGGCGTCCCGCCGATCGCGGAGAGGAGATTCATCGCCAGGCCGAGGTGCTCCATCTCCTGCCGCGCGATCAGCGTGATCGACGACGACCACCGCCGCACCCGCTCGAGCAGCACCGGCTCGAGTCCTTCGTACGTGTACCGCTTCAGCGAATACACGGCGAAGAGGTACTGCGCCATGAGCTGATGCTCCAGCTCCGACGCAACGCGAAGCGCGTCGATCAGCTCGGCGCGCGTCGTGATGCCCTGATGCATGCGGAAAGTATAGCCGTCACTGCGGCTGCGGCGGCAGGGACGTCCCCGCGGTCTGCGCCGGCGCCTGCTGCGGCGGCGGCGGGGATAGCGGAGGCAATTGCTGAATCGCGCGAATCGCCTGCAGCTCCCGCTCCTGGGCGGCGACTGCGGCGGCCTGCGTCGCCAGTTCCTTTCCGCGCTGCAGCGAGCACGTCTCGTCGTACTCCGCGAGATCGACGAGCGCCATCAGAAGCGAATACTTCTCCACGCCATCCTCGGCCTTCTTCGCGATCGCGCCCCGCAGTCTCCGACGCTCACATCCGATTGCGCCCTCGGAGGAGATCTCCGCCGCGCCGGCCTGCGACGGATCGTTGGTAATGCCGTTGGTCGTGCTGCCGAACAATTTTATGAATTCGATGGAGTTTGAAAGCGTCGAGCTCTTGTTTTGCCTCGACTCCAGTGCGTTGCCGACGTTGTTGAACACGGTGTTCATCGCGTGCGACGACGCTTTCCGCCCGAACGCGCGGGCGATGAACGACGAGCAGTTGTAGTCGGACACGCCGAGGAGCAAACCGATGACAGTATTGCGCTCCGAGGTCGTCGCGCTCGGCGCCGCGAGCACGGCGTCGAAGCGCACGCTCACGTGATCGCATCGCCCCGACCTCCCGCGACTGCACGTCGCGGTGATGGACGGCTCCGGCGGGCGTTCGCGCGCACCGACGGCGAGCGCGATCTCCTGCTGATGCGGCAGAAACAGAAGCGGCTCGACGCGGCTCGGATCGCGCGCGCCGGCGCAGGCAACGGACACGAATGCGGTGGCGAGGAGAGCAACCTTCAGTGCGTTCTTCATGACGACACTGACTGCCGCGCATCGTCGTTTTCCAGGGAATGTCGCTCAGACGTCGATGACGACCACGCCGGCCTTCTCTCCGGTCTGGACATAACGATAGGCATCGGCGATCGCGGCGAGTGGATATCGGCGATCGATGACAGGGAGGAATCGGCCTGCTTCGAGCCTGTCCCTCAGTTCGTTCACGAACGCCTGCCCGCTTCCCCGCTTCGCCAGGGGAATCACGACCCGCCCGCTTCCCGTGACCCACGACCAGAGCAGGAACAGCAGATTCTGCGACCAGGGGCCGCGATCCGTCGCTGCGAAGACGCCCCCGGGCCTGAGCCATCGCCGCCATCGCCGGATGCCCAGTTTTCCCACCGCGTCCAGCACGAAGTCGAAGCTCCGGCCAAGCTGGTCGAATGCATCGGTGGTGTAGTCGACGACCAGGTCGGCTCCCAGCGATCGGGCCAGTGCGAGGTGGCGGCCGGCAACGACCGCGACCACCTCGGCGCCGCGATCTTTCGCGAATTGAACCGCCGCCGTCCCGATTGCCCCGGATGCGCCGTAGATCAGGATCCTGTGGCCGGGTTTCAGGGCGAAATGCTCGATGATCGGATTTGCGTAATAAGCGCCTTCGCAGACGACCGCCTGATCGAAGCGCAGATTCGAGGGCATGTGCGCGATCGCCCCGGTTTCGGACATGCAGAAGTATTCCGCCTGTGCGCCGTCATTCCTGGACGGGCACATTCCAAACACGCGGTCGCCGGGTTGGAACAGGCTGACCGCCGCGCCAACGGCGTCGACGGTTCCGGCGAAGTCCATGCCGAGGATCGTTCGTCGCGATCGCGCGGCGCCGGTCAGCAGCCGGATGAGTGCAGGGTGAAGGAGCTCGCCGCAATCGGACCTGTTGACCGTCGCGGCATGGACCCGGACCCGCACCTCGCTCGGTCCGGGCACCGGCATCGGGACGTCGCGTACCTCGATTACGCCCGGTGACCCATAACGCGCGACTGTGGCAGCCTTCATGACGCCCGCACGCCGGGGAGTATAGCTGTGCGATACTTTTCCGGATGCGCCGTCCCGTGCTTTCGGCTCTGGTGCTGGCACTCGCGAGTGGATGCGCGACGATCACATCGGGACCGGCCGAGACGATTCAGGTGACATCGGAGCCGAGCGGCGCGAACGTGTCGATGGATTGTGGTTCGGAGAAGAGCGAGCTGATCACACCGGCACGCTTCGTCATAGCCCGCAAGACATCCGATTGTACGGTGACGCTTCAAAAAACGGGCTTCGCAACGGAGACTGCAATCATCGAACAGGGTGTGAATCGCTGGACATGGGGGAACGTTCCGATCGCACTCATTGGCATTACCGCACTGGGCATGGCAGGCTTCACCGAAGACCCCGGCAATAGCGCCCGGGTGGGAGGCGCGATCACTCTCGTCGGTCTCGGAGGGCTTGTAGTCGACAGAATGACCTGGAAATTGCGTGATCACGACCCGAAGACGATCCACGTGAAGTTCCGGCCTTCGCCGCGGGAAACGGCGGCGACGAAGTGACCATGGCTCATATCTTGTAGCAGGCTGCATCATGAACTGGCTCGTGTGGCTCGGCATTGCAGTTGTCATCGCCGCCGTCGCGGCGGTCACCGCCATCAAACCCAAAGGAACCCGCCCGGTCGCTCATACGCGGTTGATGGGGGTGGGGAGGCTCGCACTGCTGGTCATCGTGATCATCTTCGCCTACATGGCGTATCGGGCACGCATGGGCGGGTGATCATTCGGGCGTGTCTTCCGGTGCAGTCGTCGCCGGTGCAGCGAGCGACTCGGCAATTGCCTCCGCTTCGGCGGCATCATCCTCGCGGACATAGAACTCCACCGGCCCAATGACGTAATTCAGGTTTGTCCCGAACCGGCCCCACCCGAAGAGGTCCTGAATCCCTTCGCCTTTCGTCATGTAGTCGATCCCCGCATTCGCGAGCAGCGACTCGCGGTATTCGCTCCTGCAGTCAGGACAGATCATCGGCCGAGCTCATTCGCGGCGCTACCGTACTATACCGTCGTGTGAGATTGCTGAACGCCGTCATTCTCGCGTGCTGGTTTACCTCTCCGGTGCGGTACATCTCGTCGGCTGATGAAGTCGTCCTCCTCGCCGATCTGGATGGCGACGCCGCGCCGGAGATCCTCACTTCGGGCAACCACGTCGACGAACAGGGCGCGTTCTCCCTTTTTCCCAATCTCGGCGACGGTGCGTTCGGAAGCGAGCGACACGTCCAGAGCAGCTTTGGCGAGCGGCTGGAGGCAGTGGCCGATCTGAACGGGGACGGCACTCCCGACCTCCTCGCATCGAATTACTGGCAGGACGGCATTGCCATCCATCGCGGCCTCGGATTGTCGCAGTTTGCCGCCGGGACCGCATACGACACGGCGACGCATGGCGGGCCATCTCGAGCGGTCGACTATGACCGGGACGGTTTGACCGACATCGTGAGTTTCTCGTTCGGCTCGGGCAATCCGGTTCGCGTTCACCTCTTCCGAGGACGTGCGGACGGAACGTTCGACCCGAAAACGACGATCGAGACCTCACTCGCAATTGCGGCGTCTCCGTCCGCGCGGATTCGCGATGGAGCGCTGGAGATCCTGGCGGGAGAGCATTCCGGACGTCTCGGACTATTCCGCTTCGCGGCCGGCGGTATTTCCCTGACGACGCTCGACGCGGGTCCCGGGTTCGACCTGAGCAGCATCTTCGCCGACGTCGATGGAGATGGAATCTCCGACGTCGTCGATACGAACGATGGCGGATCGGAAGCGGACCAGAACCCGTACGAGTGGGTCTTCGTGACGCTCGCCAGATCCGATGGTGGTTTCCTCGACCGGAAACAGGTCATGCAGCCGCGACGAATGACGTTACCGACGAAACTGCGCGCCGCCGACATCGATGGCGACGGACACGTCGACCTGATCGTCAGCGACTTCCGCGAGACTCATCTTCATTACCTTCGCGGGCATGGCACCGGGAGCTTTGACGAAGCCGTCGCGATCGATGCAGCAGGCCCCGTCAATGATTTCGCCGTCGGCGACGTGAACGGCGACCGCCGCCCCGATCTCGTGACCGTGAATGACGACCATTCGGTGTCGGTGATCATGAACGGAGGGCGTTGCGGGCCGCCTCGGCGTCGCGCAGTCCGGCATTGAGCGGGAGCGATCGTTGCGCGGCGCGGGTACTGGCAGGAATTGGGCAAAAAGAGGACGAATTGCGGCTCACCGCCGCGGTGTCTTCGAGCACTTCGTAAACCTTGCGCAACTCAAGGCGCCGGCGTATTCACCGTTGTGAACACAAATCGCGAAATGCCTTGTCAAACTCATGGCGTCAATCCAGGTATCGCTTGATCTTCACCCGGGCAGGCCAGCGCGTGTACGCAGGCCAGTAAAGAAGTCCGCCATTTCCTCGGGTCGGGCACGTCAAAGGTCTTGAACCACATACCAAAGAGATGTCCGGTTCGTTGTTCGTATGCTCGGGAGTATTTCACCTGAATCGTGGCGGCATGGCTATGCCCACCCGATCTGCGGTGACCAGGAGGTCGACACCCTTTTCCTGACGCGAGAGGGGCGCGTAGACGGAGTAACCTTCCTTCGGAGGCAGCAATCGCATGAGCTTCTCAGCAACGAGCCACTCGGAGTATGGCAATGTGAGGATCGGTTCCATCTGCGTTCGTGTAGTCCTTGCGAAACCTCAGAGTCAGGCTTGAAGCGCGATCCGCCCAGTATGCCGGTCGCTTGCTGTGATGGGCCACCGCGACGATGAATAGCTTGTGAGGTTCCACGACGTACATGCCACTTCGTGGAATCGCGACTTCATCTGCGCGGGCGCGCGTCCAATCTCGCAAAAACCTCGTCGGACGCGATCGAGCTCGCCGTCCCGGACTTCAGCTGCTGGTAGCGCCGAGCGGCTTCCTCGACCCACAGGCGCTCATATTCATCGGGCGCCAGCTCATCGAGGCTGTCGAGCAGTCGCTTCGCAAGCGCGGCTCGTGACTCGACACTGAGCTGCAGCGCCGCGGATGCGATCTCTTCGAGCTTTCGTTCCGTCCAACCCTCCGTCGGCTGAAAGCGTTAGCCGTCCCGCTTCGTTAATGGCGCCCGCGTACCGCGAAGAATACCAGCCACGCTCAAGTCCTCGTCGATTTGAGGCCAATGAATGCCCTCGCCTTCGCCGATGAGCTCCCATTCGTTTCGCTGATCGGGAGATGCATGAAGCAGCCGCGGATACCACACAAGAGGTGCGGAGACGCGTCGGCCATCGACAAGATGGACGGTGAGTTCGTCGTCGGTGACCTCGACGTCCATGGCGCGAGGGTCAGCCTCAACTACCAAAGTACTCATTCCACGCCTCCTGAAATTCGACGTGCCTATCTTGCACGATCCGCTCGATCTCTCGCAACTCGTGTGCTGCGAAGCGCTTTGAATCCGCGAGCTCGACGGGCTCGAGCCAGAACTTGGCCAACTTCCGTTCATGCCGGACATGCACGTGCGCGGCTCACCAGCCTCGTTGCTGTAAAAGAAAAAGCGGCTAACGTCTATCGCCTGAGCTGCGCGGCCGGGGCTCGCGTGCCGAGGCCGGAGCGGCGGTTGCTGCGAGCAACGTGCGAAGCACCGCGCCCGCTACTGGCAACCACCAGCAGATTGCGGAGCGGCTCCATACCCGCTAACGATAAGCTGCAAGACGCGGTCGCTCAGCTCGTGATTAACGTGAGCACCGAGCGGATCAACGGCATAACCGACATAACGCTTCCCCAGTTGTGCTTGGACGTTCGCAAATGTCACGCTAGGCGTTCGCAGCGCGAATGTGTCGGAAATGTCAAAACTCAGGAGATCGTTTGGATCGCTCACCGCCACTACACCAAACTGTGGCTCGATGCATTCTGCACCTGATCGCAATGCTTGCGCGAGCTCGCCAAGAGATGTCGTAGGAGACAGTGGATCGCGATCGGCGAGTTCGAGAAGCGGCAACTGATTCGCTAACATGAAAACGGTGGTAAGCGTGCCACGTATAGCCTCGGCGAACAGCGGATCCTTGACGAACTGGGTGAGCACGTCGAAGGTGATCTTGCTTCCTAAGCTTTGCGTAACTACGGCGATTTTGTCGGTTTTTTGTAGATAAGGGACATTCGCGAAGGGATCCGGATCCTTCTGAAGCTCACATCGCGTGATTCGATCGCTCGGGCTGACTTCGACTTCCCCACCGAGAATGCTGCAAATAGTGTGTGCTACCGGATATTGAAGGTTGCTGCGCTGGTAGCCTAGGTAGATCACTGGGTCCGCGAGGCGTTCGTCGATCAAGTGACGCTTTAACTTGCGATTGACAGTCGCGCGCAAGCGTTCGCGCGCGGCTGTCACGTCATACGTTAAGGCTTGCTTCAGAGGGTCAACGATTGGTGCCCACGTGATCTCATACGTAAATACTTGTTTGCCGTCGCCGGCACGAAAGCGCCGAACGGCGAGAAGCGCCTGCGGCCCGCCGAACGATGCTTCTGGAGCACTCGCCGACTGACCCTGAAACGGCTTGAACTCCTCCCACACACCCGGCGGACGCGGCGGCAGTCGCCGGATGCCACCGCCAGCTACCGGTGTTGCACCCATCTTGCTCATCAACTTGTCAACCAAGGCGTCAGAGTAGCCAATTTGATGAGGTCCGATTCCGTGCACCACGATAACGTGAAGGCGTTCCCCCTTTGCCTTTGCTTCGTCCAAGCCCATGAAGTAACACGAGTCACTTCCGGGGCACTGGGGCTCCGTAACGGCGAAGTGCGTGCATCCGAGACAAATCGCTGTCAGCGCCGCGACGACGGAAAGGACTATCTTCTTGCTCATACCGATAGGAGTGACGCGACTCGGCTTTTCCACGCCTGCGGCTTGGTAGGTCGGGCTAACGCATGTTGAAGCGCGCCCCTTCCTGTAGGTTTGGAATCGCCAAAAGCCAAACGAAAGGAAGGGACGGCTGCCATGAAGAATCAGGCGATTCAGTATCTCGCGTTCGATGTGCACCAGGCAACGGTCGTGGC